>ERZ773235.3734-NODE-3734-length-10339-cov-3.731525_pt1 | contig 10339 bp, 15 predicted proteins | sample MGYA00580522_ERZ773235 | MGnify/ENA primary metagenome ERZ773235 (study PRJEB29015, sample SAMEA2737797) | human gut metagenome | biome: human gut; feature: human-associated habitat; material: faeces | place: China | collected 2012 ...
ACTGCGAAAACGCATATATGACGATATGCACCGATGTTTTTTCATCCGCATTCGCACCGGGCGTAAGCGCAACGCAATCGCTCGGACTTGACCCGGAAATCGTACTCCCTGTAATCAAACATATCCTCAGGACGCGCAAAATAAGAGGATTCGACATCTGCGAAATTTCGCCTCGTTTCGACCAGGATAACACGACGGCAAACCTGGGTGCGGTAATTATCTTTGCAGTTGTAAACACACTGTGCAAGATGGACGGATTGGATATAGATTTAGACGATATAAGCTGGATCTAAAGCAGGAGGGAGCATATGAAAAAAGAACCGATTTTGGTTATAATGGCAGCCGGTATGGGCAGCCGCTTTGGAGGGCTGAAGCAAATAGAACCGATAAGCGATAAAGGGGAGATAATCCTGGATTTTTCTCTTTATGATGCATTTATGGCGGGATTCAAGAAGGCCATTTTTGTGATTAAACGCGAAAACGAAGAAGACTTTCGAAAGCTGATTGACAACGGTGCGGCAAAATACATGGAAGTTGATTATGCATTTCAGCAGCTTAATGACCTGCCGGATGGATACAGCGTTCCCGAAGGCCGTGAGAAACCGTGGGGCACCGCACATGCCGTTATGGCCGCAAGACATCTGGCAGACGGCCCGATTGCGGTTATCAACGCGGACGATTACTATGGTCCCGGTGCATTTCAGACGATTTACGATTTTCTTGAAGGCGCATGCGACGGAGAAAAATACTCTTACTGCATGGTAGGATACGATATTGAAAATACTTTAACAGAGAACGGCTTTGTTTCAAGAGGCGTGTGTAAAACTTCCGAGCAAGGCTTTCTCACGGAAATAACCGAGCGCACCAAGATTCAGTGGAAAGACGGAGAGATTGTTTATACAGAAGATGACGGAAAGACATGGAAGAACCTGCCGAAAGGCACGACGGTATCCATGAACTTCTGGGGCTTCACGCCTTCGATGATGAAGGAAATGGAGGCGGGATTCCCTGCGGCTCTCGACAAAATCCTTGCGGAAAATCCGCTCAAAGGCGAGTACTTCCTCCCAGGTGTGGTTGACAGACTACTGCGCGAGGGAAAAGCGGAGGTAAAAGTACTGAAGTCAAGAGACCGCTGGTATGGAGTAACATATAAGGAAGATAAAGAGAGCGTAGTTTCCGCCCTGCAGTCTATGAAGGACAAGGGGGAATACCCTGACAAGCTTTGGAAATAATAAACACTGCATGACGACAGAATGAAAGTAACGGGATGAATAAGATGAACACAATGGACACAATGGACACAAAACAGAAAGACTACTTACTTACGATAATATGTTATGTTGTATGGGGATTTCAGCCGCTCTATTACGCAATCAAGCCGGACACCGATGCGATGTTTCTTCTGATGTCCCGAATTCTTTGGGCCGGAGTTTTCGTAACGAGCATTGTTCTTGTGCAAGGACGAGGGAAAGAAATTATTGCAACATTCAAGAAAAAAGATTTGATGCTGAAGCACATTGTGCCGGGAGCAATCTTTAACTTCCTCGACTGGGGAGTATATATGTGGGCGGTAATGAACGGACATATCCTCGCTACCAGCATGGCGTATTACATAGCACCGCTTGCGGTTTGCTATTTCGGCGTTATATTTTTTAAGGAAAAAATGACATGGCAGATGGGAGTGGCGACGGCAATAATCGTTGCGGGCGTACTCTTTGCAGGTGATGGATTCGGAAATTCACCGCTGATTACAATTATTCTTATGTTTTGTTTTGCGGCATATGCGGCATTCATGAAAGGCGTTAAGGAGGATTCTCCTCTTTGCACCAGCGTAATGATGATTCTTGCAGCACCTGCTGCGATTATTTACATTGCAATTTTTCGCATGGGTGAAAACGGAATGGCATCTGTCGACCTTGGAATTCAATTTTTCCTGATTGGCGCCGGAATCGTGACGGTTCTTCCGATTTTGATTTACGCAAGCTGTGTAAAGCGACTGCCGATGACGATCATGGGATTTTTACAGTATTTATCGCCGACTCTCGGTATCGTCTGCAGTTATCTTATGGGTGAGACGATGGGGAAAAACGAATATATCCTGTTTGGCTTTATCTGGACAGGAGTGCTTCTCTACAGCATCGTTACAGCAATTCGCGAGAAAAAAGAAAATCGCGCTGCCCTGCAGGAAGAGGGACAGCACGAGCAAAACCAGTAGAATAGCCAAAATTATAAACCGAATTCCTGAGCGCTTCAGCGGTAAAAGGAGTCCCTGCTCCGCCGCCTGGAGCGCTTTTTCATGCCAGCGGACATCGGCTGCAATTGACAAGGCACATGTAGCTACTACAAAAATCCAGAAAACCATAAGTACATATTGCCACGCAAGAGGACCATTGATGCACTGGAGGATTATCCTGACCAGCATATAAACAGAATAAACAAGTGAAAACCGGAGCCGACTTTTACCCGGTCGTTTGTCATCATCCGAACGGCTTCCAAAATTTCAATTCCGAAGCACTCCTCACAAAGACACAGGAGAACGTAGAACATCTGCTCCGTAAGCGTTTTAAATTTTTCGCGCGGCATTTTCCTACACCTCCCTCAGTAATGTTATCGCATTTCTCGAATATCGAGATTATTAAGCAAAATAGTGAAATAATAGTGAAAAAATAGTGGAATTTTTTAAATTTGTTTTGTAAAATTTAAATATAGGATAAGAAGAGGTGGAGGCAAAATGATTAAAGTTTCACTTTCAAATGAAATACTAAACAGGATTTCAGCAATTGACGAAAATCGCTTTTCAATTAACGAAGCGAAACTGCCGCAAGCAACTGCAAACAGACTGCGAAAAAATTCCAAGAAAAAAAGCTCATATGCATCAAACAGGATTGAAGGAAATCCTTTGACGGAAACGGCAGATGTGCAAGGCTTTTGTCCGGATATATTCTGGACTTAAACGGATATGGATTCAACGGCATCGGATCGCTTGAGGAGTATTTCGCATATGATCCGGAGGAATACTATAATTCCCTGCAAATGGGATTGCCGCCGCTTTATTATTCCGGTCGGGAAAACCCGCCACATCCGGAGATTTGGGTGAATTATTTTTTGCGTATGGTGGAACTGTATTCGACAAAGGTACGCGAGATTTCCAAAGAATCGGCAGAGGGCAGCTTATATGAAAGCCTTTCGCATTTAAATTCGAAAGAAAAAGAAATGCTTCTGTTCTTATTGCAAAGGCATTTGTATGAATACACGCCGATTGAGGTGAGCAAAGTAAACGGAGTCACGAACAAAACTGTTATTAACCGCTCTGTAAAGCTTGCCGCTAACGGATTCGTGACTCCGATTATTGTCAAAGAAAGGATTCGTTCCTATAAGCTCAGCCAATATGCAATTGCCAATGAAGATACCATTTTAAGCATTTTGCTTAGTGAGCATAAGTAAACAGCAGATAAAGCACAAGCAGATGCACCGGATAGAATGCGTAAAATCCGTACTGAAGTGCCTTGCTCGAAACACCCTTCCTGCCGTTGTAAAGCCAAATTGGAATCAGCGCAAACACAGCAAAGCCCTGCGTCTGAAGCTCAAAGGTGTGACCGAGGACGGTGAGAGGAATGTACTCTCCGGTGAACAGTATAAAGTTAAAAAGAATCATAAAACCGAGCTGAGCCGCCCACGCAAAGCGAAACTCGCGGCACAGATAAAACATGATAACCGTTGCAACGCCAAGCGCGCCGTAATCCGTGAAGGTTACCGCAGCTCCGAGGCAGCACAGCGCAGCAAGAAGTGCTCCGACAAGCCATGCCTTGACGGTGTGTTTTTCTTTGGCGTTATCCAGTGCCCTGACAGCCAGAAGTCCGAGCAGAAGTGTAAACATTACATTTTGGTGGAACGGGTAAAGCACCGTGCTGCCGTATACAAGGTCAAACGGAACTTCCGAAACCAGACCGAAAATCAGAAGTCTCACTGCATATTTGCGGAAATTCGAAGTATGTAAGAAGCCTTCGGCGATTTGGAACGCGAAGATTGGGAAAGCAAGTCTGCCTACCCATGTCATCCACTCGTTGCCGGGCACGATGGTCGCCCACATGTGGTCGCAAAGCATCAGAAGGCAGGCAAGTGCCCGCAGCATATTGGAGTCTAAAAAACGAATTGATTTTCTCAAGATAAAATCCCCCTTAGTTTTCTTTGTTATCAAAGTATATCAGTAATGCGAGGGGTTTGCAAGATTATGATTAAAACTTTGTGCTTCTTTCCGATGCATAATTTTCATGCAAATGAAAAAACTACAAAGAGAGTTTGTATGAAAAGAGGTGCAGGTTATGGAACTAAAGGGTTCAAAAACGGAGACAAATCTGATGGCAGCGTTTGCCGGGGAGACGCAGGCGCGCAGCAAATATACCTATTATGCGGCTGCTGCAAAAAGCGAGGGCTATGAGCAGATTTCCGCATTGTTTACGGAAACCGCCGATAACGAGAAAGAGCACGCCGAAATCTGGTTTAAACTTTTGGGCGGTATCGGAGATACGAAAGCGAATCTTTTGGCGGGTATTGCCGGGGAAAACTATGAGTGGAGCATCATGTATGACGATTTCGCAAAGGAAGCCGAAGATGAAGGCTTTGCGGAGATTGCCGCAAAGTTCCGAATGGTAGGCGCAATCGAAAAGACGCATGAAGAACGCTACAAAGCGCTTCTGAACAACATTCAGAATCAGGAAGTCTTCCAAAAGCCGGAAGAGGTCAAATGGCAGTGCCGCAACTGCGGACACGAATACGAGGGCACGGATGCGCCGCAAATCTGTCCGGTCTGCGGACATATGCAGGCATATTTTCAGGTGAAGCCGGAGAATTATTAAGAAAGTTTAAACCTGTAACCGTTGGAATCACCTAACGGTTACTTTGCAAATCCGGTACAGTATCTGGCAACCGTTGGCCGTGACGGCAAGGCCGTCTTTGAAAACAACATGGAAGTGAAAGAAATCTGCATGCAAAATTCGAAGAAAAAAGGGGACAAACACTATTCTTTGGCGAACTTTTCAACGAATATGAAGAGTATTATGATGAAGTATTAAGCGTGGATACTAAGCAACATATTATAAATATGGAAGTTACACCAGATGGCATAATTGCAATTTCAGGATTAAATAATATGGCGAATGCAAATGTTACGGCCACATCAAGCATCGATTATCGTTCTTTTATTGACAAGGGTAAAATTGAATGGTATACTCACGATATACTTTTTAGAATAGGGGTTTGCCATGGGACAAATGACAAGAAAAGAGGCTGTCGCTGCGCTGCATAGAGCGCGGATTCTGACGGCTGCAGAAAAGCTCTTTTCAGAAAAAGGATACGCACAGACGACGATAGATGATATTTCAAAAGCGTCCGAATATAGTCGGCGCACGCTCTATGCATATTATGAGAGCAAGGAAGATATTCTGCATCACATCATTGAAAAGGGGCTGAGGTCACTAAAGAAAGATATTGAAAGTGCTGCAAATGATAATATTGAGTTTGCCTGCGCCTATCGTGCGGTGTGCACGGCGAAGAAGCGTTACCGAAAGGAATATCCGTACTCACTTGAGACCTTAAAGCGTTCCGGCGCAGTGAAGATTGAGCAAACTGCAGCTTCAGATACCGTGAAAAATATACTTTGTCTTGGGACGGAGATAAACGAGATTCTTGAAGCACTTATTTTGCGCGGCCAGAAAAGCGGTGAGGTGCGGAAAGACGTCAATCCTTTGCTGACTGTCTATGTACTTTCAGCGAGCCTTGATTCGCTTCTTGCGCTTGCCGAGACAAAAGGGGAATTCATCTGCATGCAAAACGGCATGACTGAAGAGGAGTTCCTCGACTATGGATTCCGGCAGATAATCAATTCTATCCTTGAAGTACGAATATAAGGAGGATTATACATGGTCGAGTCAAAAATCTATATCGGGTTGAATGATGTAAATACGAATACACAGCTCTTTGAAAAAGACTTTGTAAATGATATTGCAAAAGACCTGTGAGCGTTCTTCCGCCAGGAGTCTGTTTTGGTTACCGAAAGCCAGATACAGGCACATTTTGTCCGTGAAACGCTGGAATAACAGCAAATGCAATCTCTGCAGAAGTGATTAGATATATGCTGATGGGCGTGCTTGTGCTGATGTCCATTATCAGAACAATCTTTTTCTGCCGGATGGATGCAAAGGTGGTTTAAGGCCGTGCTCGTAACGAAAATAAAGGAATACCGTGAAAGTGCCGGCATGAAGCAGTCAGAATTAGCGGAATTGGTGAATGAAAGGAGGGAAACGATTGTCCATCTTGAGTTTATGGAGTCTTAAAAATGAGGAAAGTATTTACAATATTATTCACGACCGAGACTACACAAACGCAAAAGCAAACGCAAAAAAATACGTTTACTTTTGCGTTTGTTTTGGTATAATATATACAGATCGAAATGATACGGGAGGCCTGCAGCATGAAGGAAAATCAATCTTTAGAATTTTTAGAAGGTGAAAATCGTTCTTATGACGAATTAACCGCTAAAGGCAATGAATTTCATTTTTCAATTCTTGAACAAAAGCTGAAAGAACAGCTCGGTGTCAGTGCAATCAATTCGGACATTCTTAGGACACTGGGTTTGCTTGGGGTCGATGGAAAATACAAGAATGCGGGAGCATTATTGGCAGATGAAAATAGTTTTTACGGAATTGACTGTGCTCGTTTTGGGGACAGCATAGATATCATTTTGGATCGAGAAATTTTCGAACACAAATCCATTTTAAAGCAGTATGATGAGGCCGTGGCACTGTACCGTAAATATTATCAATATGATGGAATCGAGGGAGCTCTTCGAAAAACCGTAGAACTCATTCCGGAAAAAGCGTTTAGAGAAGCGATTGCAAATGCACTTGTACACAGAACTTGGGACGTAAATTCACATATCCGTATAGCGATGTTCAAGGATCGTCTTGAAGTTTTTTCTCCGGGAGGATTACCAAAAGGAATTACGCAAGAAGAATATCTAAATGGTCAGGTTTCCGTGCTGCGGAATCCGATTGTTGCTTCAGTTTTCTTCCGGTTAAATATTATCGAAAGCTTTGGAACAGGAGTTCAGAGAATGAATATGGCATATGCCGAAAGCAGAGCAAAGCCTAGACATGAGTTTTCCACGCACGCAATTAAGGTAGTTTTGCCGGTTGTCTCAGGGGGAGAAGAATTATCAGAAGACGAAGCGATTATATACAATAGCATGAATCGTCTTGGTAAATCAAGTTCTCAAATCGCAAAGACTGTCGGATTCGGAAAGAACAAAACCCTGAAGCTGTTAGTGGCACTAGAAGAAAAAGGATATGTTACGAAGCTTGGAAATGGAAGAGGTATAAAATATTTGATAAAATCCTGATGGATGCTGCGACAGGAGATGTTTAGGAGGAGCATATGTTTTGGGATAAGGTCGCTTGGGTTTATGACACCTTCGCTGATGTTATCAACAGAAAAGCAAATAAGAAAATAAGAAAATTTGTGCCGTCGTGGAGGCACAAATCACTCCTGCAGACGAGGTGCTGGAATGTGCCGCAAATCTGTCCGGGCTGCGGGCATATGTAGGCATCTTTTCAGGTGAAGACGCAGAATTACTAAAAGGAAGATCTTTTTTCGATGCAAGGAAAAAGAATTTGCGACTAATTCGCATATTGACAAAGGGATCATGGCGCGGTATAATAATTTGCGAATGAATTGCAAATTGGAGGCATAGCGGATGGCAAAATATCTGACGCGGCAGCGCAAGCGGCTTTTGGAATATCTTTCCGAGCATACAGACGAACAAATAAGCGCGCGGCAGATCGCCGAAGATCTGGCAGCGGATCAGATCAGCATCAGCGCTGTTTACCGCAACATCTCCGCTTTGGAGGAAGAAGGACTTCTCAAACGCAGCGTGCGGGAAGGGACAAGGGAAGTCTTTTACCAGTATATTGCGTCAGAAGAATGCAAAGACAGCCTGCACCTGTCCTGCCGTATCTGCGGAAAGAGTATTCATTTAGGACAGCAGGAAGCGACGCAGCTGATTCGCGGAACATTAGAAAGCACTGGCTTTCAGATTGATAAATCGGAGACGATCCTGTACGGCATTTGTGCCGATTGCAGAAAATAGAGGGGGTGAGCAGGATGGGAAAGAAAAAGAGAATCGCAGCAGCATTTCTTGCTGTGACGATCTTGCTTGTTCTGCTCTTTTCTGCCGCTTTTATCGCCGCAGAAGCTGATCACGATTGCGCAGGTGAAAACTGCCCGATCTGCGATCAGATCACCGTCTGCCAAAACATTCTGAAGGTCTTTTCCCTTACTGTATGCATCGCAGCCTTTCCTGCGGTGTTTAGCTATACGCTGTGCAGGGGGAGTTTTGCCTGTGCAGATGCCATTCCAAGAAATACTTTGGTTTCCCTCAAGGTGAAATTGACAAATTAAAAATGAGGACATTTTACAAGGGCATGAGGCTATCTGTTTCGGATAGGCTTTTTCGGCGCTGGTCGCTGTCCTTGTATTTTTGCGCCTATTTTTCAGTTTTATGATCATTTTGGAGGTAACAAAGACGATGAAAAAGATAATTGCACTGCTGCTTGTGCTTTTGATGACGGCCGGTATGCTTGCCGGCTGCGGAAAGCAGAAGGATGACGATACGACGGATACAACTGACAAACTGAGCATTGTCACCACGATTTTTCCTGAATACGACTGGGTCAGGCAAATCCTCGGCGATAAGGCTGACAACGCTGATGTCACGATGCTGCTGGATAACGGAGTTGATCTGCACAGCTACCAGCCAACCGCAGATGATATTGTTAAAATTTCCGATTGTGACCTGTTTATCTATGTAGGCGGCGAGTCCGACGGCTGGGTCGAGGATGCGCTGAAAAACGCGACGAACAAAGATATGAAGGTCGTCAACCTGCTGGAGGTATTGGGCGACAAGGTCAAGAACGAAGAAGTGGTTGAGGGCATGCAGGAGGAAGAGCATGAACACGAAGAAGGCGAAGAGCACGAAGAAGGCGAAGAGCTTGAGCACGAAGAAGGCGAAGAACATGAGCACGAAGAGGAAGCTGACGAGCACGTATGGCTGTCTCTGAAGAACGCCGAAGTGCTGGTCGGCACGATTTCCAATGCTTTGCAGGAAGTGGATCCTGCTAACAAGGACGCCTATGCTGCGAATGCCGATGCGTATGTGAAAAAGCTGTCCGCTCTTGATGCAGAGTATCAAACGGCTGTAGACAACGCGGCACGCAAGACCGTTCTGTTCGGCGACCGTTTCCCGTTCCGCTATCTGGTGGACGACTACGGTCTGAACTACTATGCCGCTTTCGTTGGCTGCTCCGCTGAAACGGAAGCCAGCTTTGAAACCATTTCGTTCCTCGCCAAGAAGGTGGATGAATTAAAGCTGCCTTGTGTGCTGACCATTGAGGGCAAGAATCACAAGATCGCGGAAACGATTGTGAAAAACACCGCCCCAAAAAGCCAAAAGATTCTAACGATGGATTCCATGCAGTCCACGACTTCAAAGGATGTGGCAAGTGGCACGACCTATTTCTCTGTGATGGAAAAAAATCTTGCAGTGCTGAAAGAAGCTCTGGCTTAAGGAGGTAAGATCATGGCTCAGCTCACTTGTCAAAATCTCTGTGTCGGCTATGACGGGAAGGCCGTTCTGCAAGAACTCAGTTTTGAAGTCTTTGCAGGTGATTATCTCTGCATCGTAGGAGAAAACGGTTCCGGCAAGAGTACCCTTATGAAAACAATTCTCGGCTTACAGCCGCCTGTCAGCGGCAGAATTTTGACGGGTGACGGGCTGAGAAAAAACGAGATCGGTTATCTGCCGCAGCAAACACAGGTACAAAAGGACTTCCCTGCATCCGTGAGAGAGATCGTTCTCTCCGGGTGTCAGGGCCGCTGCGGCAACCGCCCCTTTTACAACAAAGAAGAAAAGCTGCTTGCAGCCGAAGCTATGAACAAGATGCAGATCTCCCGGCTTGCAAGACGCTGCTATCGGGAGCTGTCCGGCGGACAGCAGCAGCGGGTTCTCCTTGCCCGCGCGCTGTGTGCCACACAAAAAATGCTGCTTTTGGACGAGCCTGTTTCCGGGCTTGACCCCAAGGTGACGGCGGAAATGTATGCGCTCATCGAAAAGCTCAACCGTGAAGACGGTATCACCGTGATTATGATTTCTCACGATATTGCCGCCGCAGTCAAATACGCCAGCCACATTCTGCATATCGGCGACACCGTTTTCTTCGGGACAAAGGCGGACTATCTCGAAAGCCCGCAAGGACGGCTGTTTGCCGCAGGGAAAGGCGGTGATGAC
>ERZ773235.3739-NODE-3739-length-10326-cov-13.130562_pt1 | contig 10326 bp, 11 predicted proteins | sample MGYA00580522_ERZ773235 | MGnify/ENA primary metagenome ERZ773235 (study PRJEB29015, sample SAMEA2737797) | human gut metagenome | biome: human gut; feature: human-associated habitat; material: faeces | place: China | collected 2012 ...
ATATTACGGTGAAGCTGGCGGACATTTTCAGTCTCAACGACGTTGCAAGCGTCACTGTCGTTAGCATGGACAAACCGTGCTGCGCTGATCTCAAGGATATGGTGCTTCGCGCCGTCAAGCAGAGCCGCCTGCCGATCCCCGTGCAGATCACAAACCTGTTCGTCGACGCGGAGGAAGTGGACTGACCGAAACAAGCATGAAATACGCGAAAAATACCAAAAAGAAAATCCTCCTGCATGTGCCGCAAACGGGCATGACGATCCCTGCCACGTTGATCTGCGGCAGGGAAACCGGCAAAACGATTACAGTTTCCGCAGGCGTTCACAGCCGGGAGTGCATTGGCATAGAAGCATTGATCCGCTTGGCGCAGGAGCTGACACCCGAAAATGTACAGGGAACGATTTTACTGCTGCATTGCTGCAATTATGATGGCTTTCTCTCGCGCAGCGCAGACGTTGTACCCCATGACGGCAAAAATCTGAACCGGGAATTTCCGGGGACAGTCGACGGCACACAGACACAGAGGCTTGCTGCGTTTCTGGAAACGGAGATCATCCGAAATACGGATTGTCTGGTGGATTTACATTCCGGCGGTTTTTGTGAGAACCTGATCCCGCACGCATATTACCACGGTGCAGCCAAGCCGGAGGTCTGCGCGGCGTCCTGTCGCATGGCAAGATGGACCGAAGCGAAATATCTGGTCCGTTCCGAAGCAAGAAACGGTTTTTACAGCCACGCAGGTCAGTGCGGCGTTCCCGCGATCATTCTGGAACGCGGCGGCTGCGGGCTGCTTTTGGAGGATGAGGTTCTGGCGGACATTGCGGATGTGAAAAATATCCTGCGCGGACTTGAATTTCTGAAGGATGCGCCCGCCATATCGTATTCCCACACGATGGTACAGAACGGCCGGTATCTGGATGCACCGGCAAGCGGCTGTTGGTATCCGAGGAAAAAGCCCGGCAATCAAATCCAAAAAGGAGAACTTCTGGGCGAGATCCGGAACATTTTCAGCGAGCCGCTTTGCAGGATTCACGCGGAAACTGACGGCGTGGTGCTGTATCAGACAGCGTCTCTTGGAATCGAGGCAGGAGCGCCCATGATCGCATATGGAGAATTGGAAAAGGAAGTATGACAATGATTTCTGCAATGGAGCAGCGCGTCCGGCACTATTGGACGCTGCGCTCGCACGACTTTGGGGCAGTGCGAAAAAATGAGCTTGAAAATGAAATGGGGCAAAAATGGCTCCGTGAGATAGAAAGGCTTCTGCCGGAGAAGGAGCATTTGCGGATTCTGGACGTCGGCACAGGAACCGGCTTTTTTGCGGTGCTGCTGGCACAGACCGGGCATCAGGTAGAGGGCATTGATCTGACGCCTGCCATGCTGGAGGAAGCCAGATCGCTTGCCGCACAGCGAAATCTCGATATTGTATTCCGGGAGATGGACGCGCAGGCGCTTTCCTATGCGGAGGAAAGCTTTGATGTGGTTCTCAGCCGCAATCTCACATGGACGCTTCCGGAACCGGAGAAGGCCTACCGGGAATGGTTCCGGGTTTTGAAGCCTGGCGGCTGGCTCCTGAACTTTGACGCGGACTACGCCGCGAATGTGCGCAGCCACAGTATGCAAAACTGCAAGGTCGCGCCGGACAGCCCGTATGGACATATCGGCATGACCGACGCCTTGCAGCAGGAAAACGACGAGATCACCTTGACCATGGACATTGGGCAGCTGCGCCCCGCGTGGGATATGCGTGTTTTGCGCAGGATCGGTTTTTCCGACTGCCGGTCAGATGCAACAGTCGGGCAGCGAATCCTTGGAGCGTTGGATTTGACGCACGCGCCGATGTTCGGCATTTGGGCAAGGAAAGCATAACGCCGCACGAGAGAGGATGATACCATGAAACAGTTTGCAACCTATGAGGAAGAAAATATTCACTACTGGACGAACCGCGCTTCCGGTTATTCTACAGTCAATCAGGAAGAGCTTGCCTCTGACCAGAAAACAGTCTGGCGCGGCGTGATCTCCGGCAGAATTGCTGCACGATTCCCGGATAGATGCCCAGAGGAAATCCGGGTGCTGGATGTTGGCACCGGGCCGGGCTTTTTCGCGATCATTCTGGCAGAGCTCGGCTATCAGGTCACAGCGGTAGACTATACGGCGTCGATGCTGGAAGAAGCGCGGCACAATGCCGGTGCACTGGCAAAGCATATTCACTTTCAGCAGATGAACGCGGAAAAGCTTGCCTTTCAGACGGCGTCCTTCGATGTACTGGTCACGAGAAATGTTACATGGAACCTGCATGATCCGGAAAAAGCCTACGCCCAATGGATGCGCGTCTTGAAACCGGGCGGCGTGCTTCTGAACTTTGACGCGAACTGGTATCGCTATCTGTGGGATGAGGGCGCACAGCTTGCCCACGCGCAGGACAGAAAAAATCTGCAAAGCGCTGATGTTCGGGATGAAACGGCGGGAACAGATGTTTCTGCGATGGAAGCGATCGCGCGGCAGGCACCGCTTTCCGCGCACCAGCGTCCTGCATGGGATCTGCGGGTGCTGCGCGGACTAGGGATGCAGGCTGCCGCGGATACGGAGATCTGGAAGCAGGTTTGGACAAAGGAAGAGCGCATCAACAACGCCTCAACACCAATGTTTTTGGTGGAAGGCTGGAAGCGTTCTCTGCTTCAGTAAGGAGATATTTTGAAAAAATATATTCTCAAACGATTTCTGCAGCTCATACCGGTTCTCGTCGGCATCACATTTTTGTCCTTCGCCATGATGCGAATCGCGGGCAGCGACGCGATCACCGAGCTTTACGGCGACAAGGGCGCGGTAGCGCAGGAGATCATCGATGCCAAGCGCGCCGAGCTTGGACTCGATCAGCCGTTTTTGACGCAGTATCTGGCATGGGTTGGCGGGATACTGACCGGAGACATGGGCATCAGCTACATTTCCGGACGCGACGTGTTTCAGACCTTTGTGTCCAAGCTCCCGGCGACGCTTCTGCTGACGGTTCTGGCAATTTGTGCAACAGTTATCATCTCTATTCCGCTGGGCGTTTTGGCGGCGGTGCGGCATGATAAATTCACGGACTATTTTCTGCGCGTTTTCAGCTTTATCGGGAACTCCCTGCCCAACTTTTTTGTGGCGCTGCTTCTGATGCAGGTGTTCTCTATCCACTGGAGCATCTTCCCTGTGATCTCAAACGGGACGACTGTGCAGAGCGCCGTACTACCGACGCTGACGCTTGCCGTTGCCATGTCCGCCAAGTATATGCGGCAGGTGCGCGCCACTGTGCTGGAGGAGCTGAACAAGGACTATGTGGAGGGCGCAAAAGCGCGCGGTGTGCGCGGACGGGTGATTCTCTGGAAAAGTGTTCTGAAATCCTCCATGCTGACAATTATTACGCTGCTGGCGCTGTCCATTGGAAGTCTTCTCGGCGGCACGGCGATCATTGAAAGCATCTTCATGTGGGACGGCGTCGGCAAGCTGGCGGTGGACGCGATCACGATGCGTGATTATCCGCTCATTCAGGCGTATGTGGTCTGGATGGCAATCATCTATGTGATGGTAAACTTAATCACCGATCTTCTTTACCACGCGCTCGACCCGAGAATCAGACTGGGGGTGAGCGAGGTATGAGTCAGCCGACGATCCGCAAACAGAGAATCCGGCGCAGCAGCGTCAAAGTCCGACTGATTGTGTTTGGAACGCTTGCCGTGCTGCTGATTCTGTTTTCTGTATTTTCAGAACAGCTTACCCCATACGATCCCTATTTGCAGGATTTGAGCAATGCCAAAGCCCCGCCCTCGGCAGAACATCTGCTGGGTACCGACCGCTATGGGCGCGATATGCTCTCGCGCGTTATTGTGGGAAGCCGAACGAGCATTTTCTCCACGCTTCTGCTGGTAGCGGTCATTACCGTGCTGGGAACTGCCGTCGGCATCTTCTGCGGCTGGAACGGGCGCTGGATGGACACGGTGCTGATGCGCATCTCGGATATGTTTCTCGCCTTTCCGGGACTGGTGTTCGCATTGGCAGTGGCCGGTTCTCTGGGCAGAGGACTTCAAAACGCGATCCTTGCGCTGGCAGCGATCTCGTGGCCGAAATACGCCCGTATTGCCCGCAGTCAGACGCTTGCGCAGAAGGAAACCGTCTGGATGAGGGCAGCGAAGCTGTCGGGAAGCAGCTCCGGCAAGCTGATTTTCAAACACATTCTGCCGAATATCATCGGTCCGATTCTGGTGACGGCCATGCTGGATATCGGTACGATGATGATGGAGCTGGCAGCGCTGAGCTTTCTTGGCCTTGGCGCGAAGCCTCCTACAGCCGAATGGGGCAGTATGATGAGCGATACGCGCAGTCTGATGACCACTTCGCCGTGGATCACGTTTTCTCCCGGCATTGCAATTTTTATATCCGTCATGGTTTTTAACCTGCTGGGCGATACGATTCGGGACTATGCGGATCCCAAAAGCCGTGGGAGGTGAGCCAATGGAAGAATTACTGCGATATGACCATGTGGACATTTCCTACAACGGAATTCCGGCAGTACAGGATGTGAGCTTTACGCTGCGCCCCGGCGAGATTCTCGGAATTGTCGGAGAAAGCGGCTGCGGGAAATCCACACTGCTGAAAGCTGCCATGGGTCTGCTTGGAAGCAGCGGCATGGTGACGCGGGGCGACATCTGGTATAAAGGGAGGAACCTTCCAGATCTGCCTGCAAGAGCGCTGCGGAAGCTGAACGGGCCGGAGCTTGGCATGATCTTTCAGAGCGCAGGCAGCTCCTGCTGCCCGATCCGCACGGTGGGCGCACAGCTTTACGAAATCATGACGCAGCACGGCTCTGCGACAAAAAAGGAATTTGAGAACTGTGCATTGGAGCTTCTCGAAAAGCTCGGCTTTGAAGACGGCAGACGTATTTTGCGCAGCTATCCTTTTGAACTGTCCGGCGGAATGCAGCAGCGTGTCGGCATTGCGGCGGCGATGCTTCTGCGTCCCGGCGTTCTGTTTGCCGATGAACCGACAGCCGCGCTGGATGTTTCCGTGCAGAAACAGGTTTTAGAAGAGCTGCTCCTGCTGCGCAAGACCTACGGAACCGCAATTGTACTGGTTGCGCATAACATCGGCGTCATCGGTGCGATGGCAGACCGGGTGCTGGTCATGCAGGATGGAAGAACCGTAGAGTACGGAGAAACGCAGACGGTCCTGCATGATCCGCAGGCAAGCTATACGCGCATGCTGCTGTCTGCCGTGCCGCGGTTAAGGAGGGCGTGAGATGGAGCCGATTCTGCGCGTTCAAAATCTGACAAAAACCTTTACCCGCAGCGGACAGAGCAATTTGACCGCTGTAAATGGCATCAGCTTTGACCTGCTGCCCGGCGAATGTCTCGGCATCATCGGCGAAAGCGGCAGCGGCAAGACAACGGCGGTGAATCTGATCACGCGGCTTCTGGATGCGACAGAAGGAAAGATTTTTCTGGATGGCGAGGACATTACGCTGAAAACGGGAAAATCACTCCGCATGATCTATCGGAAAATGCAGATGGTTTTCCAGACACCGACAGATTCCTTTGACCCACGCCGCACATTGGGTGACGGCATTGGGGAAAGTCTGCGAAACTGCGGGATGTCCCGGCATGACGCAGACGCGCAGACAGCGCGGCTTCTGGAACGGTGCGGACTGCCTGCCGCATTTGCAGGGCGGTACCCGCACGAGGTCAGCGGCGGACAGTGCCAGCGCGCAGCGATTGCCCGCGCCCTTGCTGTAAAGCCGAAGGTGCTGATTTGCGACGAAGCAACCTCCGCACTGGATGTGACAGTGCAGAAAGAAATTCTGGAACTGCTGCATACGCTTCGCAGTGAGCAGGGTACTAAGCTTTCTATCCTGTTCATCTGCCATGACATTTCTCTGGTGCAGCAGTTCTGCGACCGGGTGCTGGTTATGTACCACGGGGATATCGTGGAACAGGGAACCCCGATTGATATAATTTGCCATCCGCAGAACGATTATACAAAGCGTCTGATCGACAGCGTTTTGTAGAAAGACATTGCACAACCGGCTTGACCGGATCAATATGCAGAAATTTGAAAGGAACAGAAAACATGAAGAAATTCGTATCTCTCTTACTGGTCGCATGTCTTACAATCACACTGCTTGCCGGATGCAGCGACAACTCCAATCCCTCGGCAGCCGAACAGCCCACAGCACAGGATACAGGTGCTTCGCAGACGGATGCGGCGCAGAACGATGCGGCAGAAAGCGCGCCTACTGCGAAGAAAATCATGGTGATCGGCGATACGACGTTCAACTCGGAAAACTGGGAAGAGACTGTTGACCCCCACCGTACCTACAACGGCTGGGCCTGCATCCGCTATGGCATCGGCGAAACGCTGGTACACTATACCGACAGCATGGAGCTTGAGCCGTGGCTGGCAAAATCATGGGAAAACGACGGCAACCTCACGTGGACGATCACGCTTCAGGACAATGTTACGTTCTCCAGCGGGCGAAAGATGGACGCAGAAGCCGTGAAGCAGTGTTTCGAGCATCTGCTGGAAAACCATGACCGCGCACCCGGCGACACCAAAATTGCCGACATGCAGGCGGATGGACAGGTTCTGACCATCACCACCAGCGAGCCGAACCCGGCACTTATGAACTATCTGGGCGACCCTTACGGCTGCATCATCGATGTAGACGCCAGTGATTTTGATGCCGGTATTGTCGCCGGCACAGGTCCTTATGTCGTGGCAGATATGGTCACGGACGATCATCTGACGCTGACAAAGAACGAAAATTACTGGAACAGTACGCCGAAAATCGACGAGCTGACCATCCGCACGCTTTCCAACGGCGATACCCTCTCGGCGGCTTTGCAGGCCGGCGATATTGACGCAGCTTACGGCATGGCGTATGAGGCATATCCGAACTTTGAAAACGGCAATTATCAGTTCTCCAGCATCCAGACCTCCCGCGCATTCTTTGCCTCCATGAACATGACAAGCCCCATTATCCAAGATGCGGCCGTTCGTAAGGCCATTGCCATGGGCATTGACAAGCAGGGCTTTGTCTCCGCGCTGCTGGACGGTCACGGCGTTCCCGGCAACGGTGCGTTCCCGGACGGGTTTGCAACGTTTGGCGGCGAGAACGTGACGACCGAAACCTATGACCCCGAGAGCGCAAAGGAAGTATTGGAAGCCGCGGGCTGGACCGACTCTGACGGCGACGGCATCCGCGAAAAGGACGGCGTGAAGCTGACAATCCGCTGGCTGACCTACCCCAGCCGTCAGGAACTGCCGCTGCTGGCGGAGTCTGCGCAGGCGACACTCAAGGACATCGGAATTGACGTTGATATCAACTGCACAGCGAATCGCCGCGAGTTCCTCGCTGATATGACAAGCTGGGATATTTACGCTTCTGCGATGGTCACAGCGCCGTCCGGCGACCCGCAGTATTTCTTCACATCCTGCTGTGTACCCGGCATGAGCTATAACTTTGGCGCATATGAAAACACGGACGTGAACGCCATGATCGACGAACTGGCAACAGAGTTTGACACCGAAAAGCGCGGCGAGTTGGCCGTTAAGCTCCAGCAGACGATTCTGGACGATAACGCCTATGTGTTCTGCTCGTTCCTCCAGATGAACATGATCTCCAAGAGTACCGTCACCGGCTACACCGCCCACGCCTGTGACTACTATCAGGTCACAGCCGATCTGGATATCAACGGCTGACCGGCGATAATTTTAGCTTTGCAGTATCTCTGAAATGCAGAATCCCTCAAAAATACCCGGCAGCAGTCACTCGACTGCTGCCGGGTATTTGTAACTGCATGTGCAGCGGCAAGCCGCTTGCGGGCGGTGCAATTCCTGCGTAAGAGCGGCAAATCAGGAAGCCGTCACATGATGGTGACTACTGTTTGACTACTATCGCTGAAGAAATCGAAAAAGCTAGTTTTCCTAGTGTTTTCAATGGTTTTCTGGAAATCCAGAGAAACCGGGTGTTGTCGGTAAAAACCGCACAACCCTTGAAAACACAGCATTTTATCAGGATGCGCCTGAAAACTCCGACGTTTCTGCCCCATTCGGCTGAGAGAATCCCAAAGCCGTTGATGTGACTGGACTTTTCGGGTGTGAGAGCATTTTTCCGCTTGTTCCTTGACTACTGTTTGACTACCATTTTCAAAAAGCGATGATCGGCACTTCGCCGTTTATCTCATAAATGCGCTCGTAGCTCAGTTGGATAGAGTGACAGACTCCGACTCTGTAGGTCGCACGTTCGAATCGTGTCGGGCGTACCAAAATGCCGTGAAATCGTATGATTTCACGGCATTTTTATATAGAATTGTTCAAATTATCTGTTTTTACTGCGTAGCGCGACCGGACAGAGCTTTTTGTGGGATAGCTTAGATTTCCAGACTATCCAGTTTGGTAACGTACGTGCAGTCCTCGCGTTTAACCGCAAACTCTATACCGTAGTGCGCATATTTCTGCAGCATGGCTGCTGTCAGCACATGGTCCGGATATGTATATTTCGGCAGCTCCTTTTTTGTCTCCGCCTTAATCTGCCGCATCGCCCGCTCGACCGCTTTTCTGAGCGTCGGGGCGCTCTGCGCGATGTTTCCTCCGAAACTTGTTACAAACGCCGTGCGAACGACTGCGCCATTTTCATACGTGATGTCTGCATCGCAAATGATATGGTTCATCCTCAGCACAACTGATCGGCCGGAGAACGCCGTGAGCGATGGCGCAAAAAGAAAGAACGCAATCCCTTTGTCTATGTAGAATTCGCAGATTTTTGAAAGAATCGAAAAAGGCGGGTTGTCCAGCACGACGCAGCCGTCCGGATAGTCAAAACGCTCATAGTCCCCACCCGGATAGAATGGCCGCACGATGCAGGCCGGGTCAATCCCATATTCACTGCACGCCCAATCCCGGATCGCATCATAAACAAGCGGTGGCGTGTAGCAGTCGTCTGTTGTCTTTTTTGGTTTGAATTTCTCCGTGAACGCATCGTATTCCGGGTTGTCGTCGAATAAGCATCCCTGTTCCCATTGCATGCTGTAGCCCTCCTTTGTTTTTTCTGCCCGCTCAAAGCGTGGCCGAAAATTCCGGCCACAGTTTCAACGGTCAGTTCGTGTATCCGCATGCCTTGCATGTGCATACGTCTGTTTCAGCGTCCCATTCGCAATCTGATGCCCCGCACTTCGGGCAGTGCCCCCACGCGCCTCGCGCTCCTTTGGGGTCTGGCCCCGGCCCATTCAGCTTTGCATGCCACAGATCCCCCTTCTGGCCCGGGTCTTCCCAATGTGCGGTATCCTTGAGGACTTCCTTCAGGAGCTTTCGGTTTTCTTTCATTCGCTTTCCCCTTCTTTCCGGGATTTTCTTCATTATACTCCGCTCCCCCCGGCGCGGTCAAGCCGCTTGTCCGGCACGGGCGCTGGGGCTGTCTGCCGCAAAGCAGGAAAATGCCCGGAGGCAGAAGGCCTCCGGGCATTTTCTGGCTGAAAACGTTACGGCGTATAGCTTCTGGCCAAGACGGTCAGCTCGCCATGTTCGATGGTCGCCAGCGTGTTGTTGGCGGTAAAGCCGGGTTCAGACGCAGCCAGCTCTGCGAGGTCCGCTGCGGCATACATTTCATCCGGATGCTCGGGGTCTGCATTGTCCATCAGGACAAAGCCCTCAGCAACCGGCACGGTGACCTTGCCGAGCTCGTGATACGATTTTGTGTCATCCAGACCAACGGCGTAGTAGACACCCGAATCGTCGCTCGTTAAATCGACGCCGCCCTGCTCCAGACCTCCGTTGATGGTGACAAAGCCGTTCTCGTCCTCTCTGGACGTGACGACCATGTCCTTGCCGTCCACAACGATCGTATCGCCAACGGCAAGCTGCGCGATATCGACCATGTCATAGATGTCGTAATCATAGACCGTCAGCGTGAGTTCTGTTTTGCCGTCGGTTTCGGAAATGTCGTCTGCGCCGAAGCTCGCCGCGACGGTCGCATCGGTCAGCGCCTGCGGATCAAGGCTTTCCGCCAGCGGCTCGATGTGCTTTGCCACCTGTGCGGGCTGTTGCTCTTCCGAAGCCTGTTCTTCTCCCGCCTGTTCAGAAGCGTCCGGCTGCCCGGTCGTTTCTGCGGCAGGAGTGTCCTGCGTATCCGGAGCTGTCTGTCTGGCCGCGCAGGCACTCAGCGCCAGCACCGATATGGCCAGCAGGATCGCCAGTACTTTTTTCATAAGTCAAACTTCCTTTCCCCAAGGGGTGTTCCGTTCTTTCGAACTGCTGTCAGTGTGACAGAAAGTTGTAACGAAATCTTGCTGGAACTGT
>ERZ773235.3753-NODE-3753-length-10282-cov-10.047130_pt1 | contig 10282 bp, 9 predicted proteins | sample MGYA00580522_ERZ773235 | MGnify/ENA primary metagenome ERZ773235 (study PRJEB29015, sample SAMEA2737797) | human gut metagenome | biome: human gut; feature: human-associated habitat; material: faeces | place: China | collected 2012 ...
GTTCTTTTGTTTTCATTTGGAGCCTCCTTTCGGTGCTTCGCACCTGCGGGTCGCGCCCCATTTTGACCACAAATTTGACCACAAATGAAATCCCATTGGTATCAACAGCTTTGGGGAAAACCCTTGAAAACAGAGCATTTGCGGGTACGTTAGTACCCGTCTTTTACGGCTCTCGTAGGGTTCGAATCCCTCCCACTGCGCCAGAAAAATTCCTGTAACCTATGGGTTACAGGAATTTTTACATATCTCGTAAAAGCCGGTGTTCAGCGGCGGACGGTGATATGAAAAAGCGCTGCGGACACCGCAGCGCTTTTTTGTTACAGGATCCCGGTCAGGTCGGAAAAATCCATCTCCGGGGCAAAGGGCACCGGCTCGTCGCGCTCCGGCGGCAGCTCGGTCTCGCTCCTTTCCTCCGTCCGGGGGATATAGTCCACAAACTGATAGCGCAATCCGTTTTCTTCAAAGATCTCGCTTTCGCGCTCCACCTGCCAGCGGGGATCAGCATCAAGATCAGGGAAAAATGCGTCGGCCTCGGCATCGGCAAAGACCTTTGTGATATACACCCGCTGGCACAGCGGCAGAAAGCGCCGGTATACGCTCTCGCCGCCGATGACGGCGGCATCCTCCCCGGCGGTGAACAGGGCCTGCACCGGATTGAGAACGGTCTCCGCGCCCTGCGCGGTATAGGCGGGATTGCTTGTCAGCACGATGTTGCGGCGGTGGGGCAATCCCTTGCCGCCAGGCATGCTTTCCAGTGTTCTGCGGCCCATCAGCACCGTTTTATCCAGCGTCAGCGCCCGAAAGCGCTTCATATCGGCGGAAATGTGGAACAGAAGCCTGTTATCCTTGCCGATGCCCCAGCTCTGGGATACGGCGGCAATTGCAAACATGGCGGTACCTCCTTTTCTCGGCCTGTGTGCTCAGATGGCCACGGGGATCTCGTCGTCAAAGGGTTGGGGGTGATACCCCTCCAGCGAAAAGCTGTCCCGGGTAAAGCGGTAAAAATCAGTCACGGACTTGTCCATCACAAAGGTGGGCGCCGCCTGCGGCTCCTGTGTCAGCATCTTTTCAATCACGGGCACATGCCGGTCATAGATATGGGCGTCGGCGATTACATGTACCAGCTCTCCGGCCTTCAGGCCGGAAACCTGCGCCATCATGTGTACCAGAACGCTGTATTGCACCACGTTCCAGTTGTTGGCGGCCAGCATGTCCTGGCTGCGCTGGTTGAGAATGGCGTTCAGCGTGTCGCCGGAGACATTAAACGTCATGGAATAGGCGCAGGGATACAGCGCCATTTCATGCAGATCCTCAAAATTATAGATGTTGGTCAGGATACGGCGGCTGGCGGGATTGTGCTTCAGATCGTACAGCACCCGGTCCACCTGATCCATCTCCCCCTCCGGGTATTGGTGCTTCACGCCCAGCTGATAGCCGTAGGCCTTGCCGATGGACCCGTTCTCATCGGCCCAGCTGTCCCAGATGTTGCCCCGCAGATCGTGGATATTGTTGGACTTCTTCTGCCAGATCCATAAAAGCTCGTCGATGCAGGTTTTGAAATAGGTGCGCCGCAGCGTCAGAATGGGAAATTCCTTACTGAGGTCATAGCGGTTGATGATGCCGAATTTTTTCACCGTATGGGCGGGGGTGCCGTCGGCCCAGTGAGGCCGGACCTTCTGTTCGGTGTCCCATACGCCGTGGGCCAGAATGTCCCGGCAGTTCTGTTTGAATACCTCGTCAGCGTAGCTCATGGGGTGCTCCTCCTGTGGTACGATTTGTACCATTGTAGCAAAAAAGGAAAGCGCTGACAAGCGCTTTCCTTTTGAAATATTTTACTCATCCATATCCACGGTGATGTTATCCGTGCCGTGCTCCTCAAACTCTCCTAAGTATGTTTCCATGCGCGCCATGATCTCGTCGTAGTTCTCCGGCGTGATGGGCGGGTCGTCCATATCCCGCAGCGCCAGCTCCTGGGCCAGAATTTCAAAGAATGTAGTGTCCTCATAGGCCATGATGGCCTCATGAATACCGCCCTCGGCAAAGGCGCGGCTGGGGATCAGCTCGCCTTGATACAGCTCTGTCAGCGGAGCCATCCCCTGTCCCAGACAGTGGGAGAACACAAGGCTTTCCACTTGATCGTATTCCCGGATGCGGTCGTCGCCCCGGGTGGAATTCAGCACCCAGTTGCCGATGTATACCAGATCCAGCAAGCGCCGGAATTGCTTTTGTGTCATTTTCAGCTCCATAAAAGCCACCTCCTGTGGATCAAGATTGCGCTTTGACATGATTATAGCACGCCTGTCAATGGGATGCCATACGGAAAGCGGAGAAAATAAGGGCGTAATTTTCGGCAGAACTGGGAAAAGTTATGTGCCGCCGCTATACAGGACCGACGGGTTATGGTATATTGAAAAAAGAAGCCATACGGAAAAGAGCGCGCTGCCATGAAGAAAGGACTTGCATTGCTGTTGGCACTGGTGCTGGCGGTCGGCCTGCTGGGCTGCGGAAGCGCCGCCGGGGAGGACGGCGAGGAGACCTCCGCGACGGCGCCCCGTGAGCTGCCCGCGTCGTTTATGCTGTTGGCCGCGGACTATGACTATCGGTTTGTGGATAAAAACGGCAGCGACATGGCCGGATAGGTGAAAAAAGAGTGGGGATGCGGCGATTTTTTGCTTGTGAATGGCGCAGGAGCATAGTATAATATTATGCTGGTTAAATTTACAGGCAAGGAGTGGGTATATGGACGAACGGCCCATCGGAGTGTTTGACTCCGGTCTTGGCGGGCTGACTGCCGTGCGGGAGATCCGCAGCATATTGCCCTTCGAGAACATTATATACTTCGGAGACACGTCCCGTGTCCCCTACGGCGGAAGATCCCGTGAAATTCTGCTGAAATATGCCCGACAGGATGTGCATTTCCTGCGCAGCTTTGATATCAAGGCGCTGCTGGTGGCCTGCGGCACCGTGTCCAGCAACGTGCTGCCGGAGCTGCAGCGGGAGAGCGATCTGCCCATTCTGGGCGTGGTGGAGCCGGCCTGCCGCCGTGCGCTGGCAGCGACCCGCAACAAGCGCGTGGGCCTGATCGCCACCGCCGCGTCGGTGCGCTCCGGCGCGTATGAGCGTACCCTCGCCGCCATGGACGGAGAGGTGACCGTCATCGCCAAAGCCTGCCCTCTGTTTGTGCCGCTGGTGGAAAACGGCCGCTACCGGGTGGGGGACTGCGTTATCGAAACGGTGGCCCGGGAATATCTGGAGCCACTGAGGGACGAGGGGATCGACACCCTCATTATGGGCTGCACCCACTATCCGCTGCTGGAAGAGGTGGTGGCCCGGGTCATGGGCCCCGGCGTGACGCTGGTGGACTCCGGCGCTCAGGCGGCCCGGCAGTTGAAGGATTCGCTGGCGAAGCGCGGCGCCCTGTGCGGTGAGCGGCAGGGCGGCATCACCCTGTATGCCAGCGACATCACCGGTGATTTCGGCGCGCTGGCCCCTCAGTTTTTGCGTGAACCGGCCCCGCAGGTGCTGGAAGTGGATATCGACAAATATTAAGGAGAGAACCGATATGAATATGATCCAAAAAGCCAAGGAACAGGTGCAGGAGCTGACGAAGCAGGCCTATGCCGCCGCTGTAAAGGAAAACCTCCTGCCGGATGGCGTAAGCATTGCGCCGTCCGTGGAGATCCCCAAGGACGTGTCCAACGGCGACTATACCACCACGTTTTGTCTGGCGGCGGCCAAGGCAATGAAGATGAACCCACGTCAGGTGGCCAGCGTCCTCATGCAGCATATGACGCTGGAGGACAGCTATTTTACCTCTGTGGAGCTTGCCGGCCCCGGTTTTATGAATTTCCGTCTGGGTGACAAGTGGTATGGCGATACCGTGGCCGCTATCGAGGCGGCGGGCGGGGACTATGGCTGCAGCGACATGCTGAAGGGCCGCAAGATTATGGTGGAGTTCGTTTCCGCCAACCCTACCGGCCCCATGCACATGGGCAATGCCCGGGGCGGCGTGCTGGGCGACACGCTGGCAAGCGTGCTGCAAAAGTCCGGCGCGGACGTGTGGCGTGAGTTCTACGTCAACGATGCCGGCAATCAGATCGAAAAATTTGCCAAGAGCCTTGAGGCCCGCTATTTCCAGATCATCAAGGGCGAGGACGCGGTGGAATTCCCTGAGGACGGCTACCATGGCGACGATATCCGTGAGCTGGCGCAGGCATTCTATGCGCAGGAGGGGGACAAGTACCTGGACTGCGATGAAAAGACCCGGCATGACGCCCTTGCCCGCTTTGGCCTCGACCGCAACATCCCCAAAATGAAGACGGATCTGGAGCGCTACGGCATCCGCTATGACCAGTGGTTCTTCGAATCCTCCCTCCACGAGAGCGGCTATGTGGCCGATACCGTGGCGGCGCTGACGGAGCTGGGCTATACCTACGAAAAGGACGGCGCCCTGTGGCTCAAGACCGCCGAGATTCTGGAGAAAAACCTTCGTGCCGCCGGCAAGTCCGACGCAGACATCGAGAAGCTGGCACTGAAGGACGACGTGCTGCGCCGTGCCAACGGCTTCTATACCTACTTTGCCGCCGACATCGCCTATCACCGCAACAAATTTGCCGTCCGCGGCTTTGATAAGGTCATCAACATCTGGGGCGCCGACCACCACGGCCATGTGGCCCGTCTCAAGGGCGCCATGGACGCGCTGGGTCTGGACGGTGAGCACCGGCTGGACATTGTGCTGATGCAGCTGGTAAAGCTGGTGCGTGACGGCGAGGTGGTGCGCATGTCCAAGCGTACCGGCAAGGCCATCAGCCTTACCGATCTGCTGGACGAGATCCCCGTGGACGCCTGCCGCTACTTCTTCAACGCCAAGCCTGAGACCCAGATGGAGTTTGATCTGGGCCTGGCCGTCCGGGAGGACAGCGAAAACCCGGTGTACTATGTCCAGTACGCCCACGCCCGCATCTGCACGCTGCTCAAGGCGCTGGCGGCGGAAGGCTATCAGGTGAAGGATGCCGCCGATGTGGACTTCACCGTGCTGTCCACGCCGGAGGAGAAGGCCCTCATCAAGCAGCTGGCCCAGTACCCGGTGGTGGTGCAGCTGGCCGCCCGGGATTACGATCCCAGCTTCATCAACCGCTATCTCACCGAGCTGGCGGCGGCTTTCCATAAGTTTTACAACGCCTGCCGCATCAAGGGCGAGGCGGAAAACGTGCTGCTGGCCCGCCTGAAGCTGGCCGACACCGCCCGGGCCGTGCTGAAAAACGGCATGACCCTCATCGGCTGCTCCGCGCCTGAAAAAATGTAAAGAGCATATACCCCCAGCTTATTTTTGCCGGGGGTATATTTTTAGAATGGTGCTTGACAAACAGCACTGCTCTGGTATAATCTGGTGTACCAACTGTTCTAATACAGTTGTGAAGAAAAATGTAGAAAAAAGGGGAACATTTTCTCCGGCCGAAGCGTCTATATTGTACTGGAGATCGGCTCAAATACGACAAACCATAAGAACGAGGAGAAAACGGAATGAAAAAGTTTGCTGTGATGGCGTTGGCCGCCGTGATGCTGCTTTCCACACTGGCCGGCTGCGGCGCAAGCGCCGAGGGCGAAGCCTCGGTGCAGTCCGTGTCCATGATCTGCGGCATTGGTTCCGCCACGCTGGCGGATCGCTTTGCCGGCATGGTCACGGCCCGTGGGGAAACCGCAATTAAAAAGAATGAGAATTCCGCCGTGGAGTCTATCAAGGTACAGGTGGATCAAGAGGTCAAAAAGGGCGATGCCCTCTTTGTCTATGACACCAGTCAGGCCCGGCTGGATCTGGAAAAGGCACAGCTGGAGCTGCAGCAGATGCAAAACGAGCTGGAGGCCAAAAAGCAGGAAAAGGAAGATCTGGAGCGAGATAAGAACAACGCCACACAGGACAATCAGCTGTCCTACTCGTTGGAGCTGCGCCAGGTCAACGCCGACATTCTAGAAAAGGAGTACAACATCTCCCTGAAAGCCAAGGATGTGGAAAAACTGCAGAACGCCCTGAAAAACGTCACCGTCACCTCCCCAGTGGACGGCCGCATCAAGGCTATCAATGAAAATGGCGGCAGCGATCAGTCGGGAACCCCCCTGCCGTTCATGACCATTGTGGAAACCGGCGGCTTCCGCATCAAGGGTTACGTCAATGAGAATAACGCCGCCGCCCTCAGCGAGGGTACCACCGTGGTGATCCGTTCCCGTGTCAGCGACCAGACGTGGCGGGGCACCATCACCCTCATCGACTGGGAGAATGCCCAGCAGAATAACCAGAACCAATATAGCGGCAGCGGCGGCGATGATACCACGTCCTCCAGCAAGTATCCCTTCTATGTGGAACTGGACAGCAGCGACGGTCTGCTGCTGGGTCAGCATGTGTACATCGAGCCGGATTACGGACAGGACGCGCAGCAGGATGACGGCGCCCTGAAGCTGCCCGCCTATTATATCAACGATGCGGACTCCTCCCCTTGGGTATGGGCGCAGAACGACAAGGGCAAGCTGGAAAAACGCAGCCTGACGCTGGGCGATTATGATGCGGATATGGATACATACGTTGTCACCGACGGGCTGAGCGCCGAGGACTATATCGCCTTCCCCGATGAAACGCTGAAGGCCGGTATGACCTGCGTCACCTATGACGAGTCCACCTTTGACCCCGGTACGGGCAATATGGACGGTATGGACGGCATGGACGGCATGGATGGCATGGACGGCGCCGATATGGGTGATATGGGTGATATGAGCGGCATGGATACCGCTGACGGCGGCGCGGCGGACATGGCCCCGGAGGATGGCGCCGCGGCGCTGCCCGGTGCCGACATGCAGGTTGTGGAGGGCTGAGCATGATTCTGGAAATGCGCGATATCTGCAAGGATTATCCCATGGGCAAAACCGTGACCCGCGTGCTGAAGAATGTGGATCTGGATGTGGCCGAGGGGGATTATCTGGCCATTATGGGCCCCTCCGGCAGCGGCAAGACCACGCTGATGAACCTGATCGGCTGCCTGGATGTGCCCACCTCCGGCAGCTATCTGCTGGGTGGCCGGGAGATTACCAAATGCTCCGGCAAGGAGCTGGCCGAGGTGCGCAACAAGGAGATCGGCTTCGTGTTCCAGTCCTTTCACCTGCTGCCCAAGCTGACGGCGCTGGATAATGTGGCGCTGCCGCTGCTGTACGGCGGCGTGAAGAAGGAGGAGCGGCGCGAGCGTGCCCGTGCCGCGCTGGAAACCGTGGGCCTTTCCGACCGGGTTGACCATCGGCCTGACCAGCTCTCCGGCGGCCAGTGCCAGCGTGTGGCCATTGCCCGCGCCATTGTGGGAAAGCCCCGGCTGCTGCTGGCCGATGAACCCACCGGCGCGCTGGACAGCGCCAGCGGCGCGCAGGTCATGGAGCTGTTCCGTCAGCTGCATGACGCCGGCTCCACCATCATCATGATCACCCATGACCGGGGCATTGCCCACCATGCCGATACCATCATGACCATCAGGGACGGTGTGCTCAGCGGAGGAGAAAACGATGAATAAACAACTGAAACGTTGGCTGCTGATTGCCGTTGGCGTGGTGGCGCTGTGCGGTGTGGTATGGGGCGGCCTGAAGCTGGCCGGCAATGCCCGCCGCGGCAGCGTGAATGTCTATGCCGTGTCGGATTTTGCCATGACCGACTATTGGGGCGATACCTCCCAGACCAGCGGTGTGGTGTCCACCGATAAAATGCAGAAAATATTCCTCTCCGACACCCAGAAGATCCGTCAGGTCTATGTGCAGGAGGGGCAGAGCGTAAAAAAGGGCGACAAGCTGCTGTCCTATGACACCACCTTGACCGCTCTGGATATCGAGCGGGCGCAGATCGATTATGAGCGCCAGCAGCTCCAGCAGGAAAATGCGAAAAAGGAGCTGGAGCGTCTGGATCTGGCCAATGACCGGGATGCGCTGGAGGACGAGATCGAGTCTCTGACCAAGCGAATCGACGCCAAGATCGCGGAGAACCAGAAGAACATCTTCGATCAGGAGACCCGCCCCATCGAATCCATCGAGAAGATCGAAAAGCCCCAGCCGCTGAAAAATCCCGAGGGCGACGGCACACTGGAAAAGCCCCTCTATTTCAATTGGAATTCCGCGGATGAGCTGACGGCGGATAATCTGGCCCGGCTGCTGCCGGAGGGCAAGACCGTGGCCTATGTGGTGCTGGTCATCCACAAGGACAACACGACGCTGGGCGAGATCGTCAACTGCTGCGGCCTGCGTCTGGAATGGGTGGCTCCCACCCAGCCGGGGGAGCCTGCTGCTCCCGTCAACCCCACCGATCCCACGGAGCCTACAGACCCCACCGACCCCGTTGATCCCACAGACCCCACCGACCCCGTTGATCCCACAAATCCCACGGAGCCTGTCAATCCCACCGATCCTGCCGTTCCCGGCACAGGCGGCCAGGGCGCTAAAGCCACGGTTCGTTTCTTTCTGGCCAAGCTGCAAGAGGCGCCCGCCGTGGAGATCAACGGCGTGACCGATGAGGTAAAGGCCATGCAGAAGGATCTGGAGGAACTCAACGCGCTGCTGTCCAACGCCTATACACAGGCGGAGCTGGAGAAGATGCGGCGCGAAAAGCTCCAGCAGATTGCCCAGATGGATGTGACCATCAAGCTGGCCAAAATCAATCTGGAAAAAACAAAGAAAGAAGTGGGCAGCGACACGGTGTACAGCGAGCTGGACGGTAAGATCAAGGCGGTCCGTGATCCGGCGGCGGCGGATTTCACCAACGATAAGGCGGTGGTGGAGGTCTCCGGCGGCGGCGGATACTATATCGAGGGCGCTCTCAGCGAGCTGGAGCTGGGCACGGTCAGCATCGGTGAAACGGTGCAGATCAGCTCCTGGATGACCGGCGCCTCTGCCGAGGGCGAGATCGTGGAGATCAGCGATTATCCCACCGAAAACGCCAACTCCTGGAGCGACGGCAACAACAACGTTTCCTACTATCCCTTCAAGGTCTTTGTCTCCGAGGAGGCGGATCTGCAGGAGGGCGACTATGTGGATATGTCCTACCAGAGCAACACCGGTGACGGCGGCAGCAGCCTGTATCTGGAGAGCATGTTCATCCGCACGGAAAACGGAAAGAGCTACGTCATGGCCCGTGATGAAAGCGGCAAGCTGGCGCAGCGCTGGGTGCAGACCGGCCGCAATCTGTGGGGCAGCTATACCCAGATCCGCGGCGGACTGAGCGTGGATGACTATGTGGCTTTCCCCTATGGCCGCAGCTGTGTGGCCGGTGCAGCCACGCAGGAGGCCACGCCGGATAAGCTTTATAACGGCATGTAAGGAGGTGCGCGGATGCTGGAAAATATCAACCTTGCCTTTCAGGGCGTCTGGAGCCATAAGCTGCGCTCCTTCCTGACGATGCTGGGCATTATCATCGGTATTGCCGCCATCATTACCATTGTGTCCACCATCAAGGGCACCAACGAGCAGATTAAGCAGAATCTGATCGGCGCGGGCAATAACGTGGTCAACGTCATGCTGATGCAGGACAATAACCAGATGGATTTCTCCTATTCTCCCGTCCCCTCCGGCGTCTCCATGATCACGCCGGAGATGCGCGATGAGATCGATAAGCTGGACAAGGTGAAGGAGTCCTCTCTCTACTATTCCCGCAGCTGGGCTGAAGGGATCTATGTGGGCAACAGCTCCTTCAACGGTGTTATCTACGGCGGCGACAGTCATTTCCTCTCCGTCATGGATTACGCCGTGAACTACGGCCGCGGTTTTATTGACAGCGATTTTACCGCCTGCCGCAAGGTGGCGCTGCTGGATGCCAACACGGCCCGGAGCCTGTTTCAGGGCCTTAACCCCATCGGCGGCACCGTGGAGATTCAGGGCGAGCCGTATACCGTGGTGGGCGTGATCAGCCCGCGCTCCACCTCCGAGCCGGTCATCAACTCCCTTAACGACTACTACATGTATTCAGGCAACACCTCCGGTACCATCGTGATCCCCGCCAGCTGCTGGCCCATCTCCTATCGGTATGATGAGCCTGCCACCGTGGCGGTCCGCGCCACCACCACCAACGATATGACCGACGCGGGCAACAACGTGGCCAACTACCTGAACGAGAATGTGATCTCCACCGATAAATGCAAGTATCAGGCCAAGGATCTGCTGCAGCAGGCGGCCGATCTGCAAAGCCTGTCGGAGACCACCAACAAGCAGCTCATCTGGATCGCCGCCATCTCTCTGGTGGTGGGCGGCATCGGCGTCATGAACATCA
>ERZ773235.3757-NODE-3757-length-10271-cov-3.981989_pt1 | contig 10271 bp, 11 predicted proteins | sample MGYA00580522_ERZ773235 | MGnify/ENA primary metagenome ERZ773235 (study PRJEB29015, sample SAMEA2737797) | human gut metagenome | biome: human gut; feature: human-associated habitat; material: faeces | place: China | collected 2012 ...
ATTTCTTTGGCGAAGTAACCACAATGAGCAAATAACAAGCATGCTTGTTATTCAAGGAAAGCATCGAAGATGCGGTTTTGCGAATGGGGTGCTGAATAGTTACATGAGAAAGTTATTATAACGCCTTCTTAATCGCTTCCATTAATTCATCATAAGTCTCATACGCTGGAAGCTCCGGATTATCCTTTTTGATCTGTTCGGTGCTCTTAAATAAGAATCCGGCTTTACTTGCCTTGATCATTCCAAGATCGTTATGGCTGTCTCCGCTTGCGATCGTCTCGAATCCAATCGACTGGAGTGCTTTTACTGTTGAATACTTGGAATTTTCTACTCTCATCCTGTAACCTGTAATCTCACCGTTCTCTGCCACTTCCAGTGAATTGCAGAAAATAGTCGGCCATCCCAGCTTTTTCATGAGTGGTGCTGCAAACTGTGTAAATGTATCACTGATGATGATCACCTGTGTCATGCTGCGCAGTTCATCTAAAAACTCTTTTGCCCCTGGCATCGGATTGATCTTTGCAATTGTCTCCTGTATCTCTTTTAAGCCAAGACCATGTTCTTTTAAAATTCCAAGTCTCCATTTCATCAGTTTATCATAATCCGGCTCATCCCTTGTCGTTTTCTTTAACTCCGGGATTCCTGTCTCTTCTGCAAATGCAACCCAGATCTCCGGCACAAGAACGCCCTCAAGATCCAGACATACGATATTCATATCCATTTTTTTCCCTCCTCAAAGCTCCATCGTGTCATTGAAAAACAGTATATTGTCATTCTATTATATTTCGTGCTGCACTTCAAGAAGTGATTGTAACAAAGGTGCAAATTGCAATATCGCAAAGTCTTGCAATTTCTTCATCACTGCAGCTTGTATTTTTTGATTGTCAATGGAAGCTATATGCGTCATAAGATTCCATAAGTATTTGAGCTGCCTCTGCATCGCTGACATCCACAATATCACTGACATCTATCCATTTGAAATGTGCCCGATGTTCGGAAGCTTGTTGTGCAACATAATAGCGCGCCGCATAAGTGCGATACTCATCCTCTGTCAGCTCTGTCCCATTGTAATCCTCATAGCTTATCGTTGCTTCGTAATCCGGACCTTCATATGTTTCATATTCAATGGCGAGTTTTGTTTCTGTTACAACATCATTCACGATTGCCAGTGAGCTGACCCGGTAGATGTAACAGTCTGGTGACTCTTTCATAAAATCGTACACAATATAATTATAGCATCCTTTTCCATTTATGATATTAGAGTATACCGTCACATCACTTTCATCCGATACCGAATCCATAAGATCCGGCTGGGATTCATATTCTGAAAAAGTTGTATCCAGTTCTTTTAGTTTTCCATCCTTATCTACTTTGTAAAAACTGGTATAAGAAAAAATTCCCGTGCCGCCACAATGCGAAACCAAAAGTTCCACTTGTCCATCCATATCCAGATCTGCCAGCGTGAATTTATATTGTTCATTGGCAAAATCAATATCAACTGCCCACTTGTCCCTGTTTTGTGCAAATATCTCAATCTGTTTTTGAATATCTTTAGTAGCTCCAGATATGCTGTCCACATATTTTACATAATCTGTCCATACGCCTTCCATATCAGAAAGCTTTTCTGTCAGATGCTGCTCGCTTAGAAATTCTTCCAAAAAAGTATCCCGATAAAACGGATTACCATTTTCTGTTTTCGCTTCTACTTTATAGCTTTCCAGATTTGGATAATCCAGATACATCATATTGTCCGGATTTTCCTGTAAAAATATAACCGGCATATTCCATGAATCTCCGTCATTACTATATTGGAGCAGCAGTAAAATATCCTTTTTCCCATCCATATTCACATCTGAAAATTTGACGCCACTGACCTGCCCAAATGAATCCGATATTGCTGCCGTTATTTCCGGAAACTCATACATAATTTTATCGTTTTTCATCAATAAGAATTCCGGCTTATTTGAATTATCTTCTGGTGCAACTGATGTAAATGTTACCATTCCCCAGTCATCCAGCTGAATCTCAAATGTCTGATCCTCAATCACTCTCTGCTTGAGGCTTTGCATGTTCTGTCCCGGTGTCTCTGTAACCGCTTCCTGCCCACCGGACAATTCTTTTAACACTTCCGTTGATGCTTCTTTTGCATCCTTTGCTTCCTGCTTACAGCCTGCAAGAACAAATGATACTATTATGAGTCCGAATATGATGTTCTTTTTCATCTGACTGCCCCACCTTTTATCGTTTCTCGGTATCTATAACGTCATCTGACTCCTCTTCGCTTATTTTATCATACCTAATTCTTCTATGCATCTTTTTCTGTTTTTTCTTCCATTTTGTATCCGATTCGAAAACCTACACATATTCTGCAATAGTATGATAAACTATCACTATAAAAAGCCATTCGGTGAAGAATAAGCTTCGCCTTGGATGGGATACAAATTTTAATGAGGGGGCATCCATGCAAAAAGAGAACAGAAAATACTATGAAGCCTATGAAGATCGATATAAAACCGCTCATGAAAAGGGTGTCAGTTGGGAGCAAATGAAAAATACTCCAATCGTTATGGATATTATTAATCGATATCACCTTCATCCTGAGCAGTCATTACTGGAAATTGGGTGTGGTGAAGGCAGAGACTCCGCCACCGTTTTAGAAAATGGCTTTCACCTTATGGCAACCGATATATCGCCTGAAGCAATAGACTATTGTAAGAAAAAAATGCCTGATTTTGAATCAAAATTCATGGTTTTGGATTGTTTATCAAGTGATTTGAATGAAAAGTTTGATTTTATTTATTCAATTGCGGTTGTTCATATGTTCGTTTTAGATGAAGACAGGAACGGGTTTTATCAATTCATTCGTAGCCATTTGAAATCAGATGGAATTGCTCTTATTTGTTCAATGGGAGACGGAAATTATGAAATGCAAAGCGATATCAGCAACGCTTTTGAGATTCAGGAAAGAGAACATGAATCTGGAAAAATGATGGTTGCGGGAACATCTTGCAGGATGGTTTCATTCAGTACTTTTGAGAACGAGCTGCTGAGAAACGGACTGAAAATCATTGAAAAAGGCATCACAAGTGCGATGCCAAATTTCAATAGCTTAATGTATGCTGTAGTTCAGTAGAGAGCCTATCGAAAAGCAAACCATCCATCCAAATGATATTGACTGCAACGAAAAAGTAGTTTCACTTCGATACACTCCCAAGGATGGAACCATTCTCCCCATCACCGTTTGCACAGAAGATGATTTGCAGGAAGCTCGGCAAACCGCTGCTGTCCGCCATGTGATTTTTGGAGTAGCGTATTGCATTGAATGCCTTGCTGTGGTGTTGATTTATTTCAAAAAAAGAGCCAAGTAAAAAGGCATAGCCCACATTAAATGCCGTGTGGAATCTCCGGTTGCATAAAAATTAACTTGACTATTATTGCAGATATATTTTTATAAATCTTTTCTCTTGCGGAACAGATATTCATCAAGCTGCTTTTTGATATCTTCCGGTATCTCTCTTGCAACCGGGCAGACTGCTGCATTTGCAAAACGGTTCGTAAATATTGCAAGAAAATCAATGTCTCTCTGCAGCTGTTCCATTGACATCACTTCTTTCAGATCATAGCGGCAATGGATCGGTGCAACATTTCCACTTGCAATACGTGCAAATGAAACTGCAGGGATGCCTTTGTCTGCAAACGGCGTGGAATCACTGGAATAAACGCCTGTTTTGGATGCGACCGGAAAACCAACTTCCGCTGCCATATAGCTGATGTAATGAGAAAGCTTCTCTTCTGCGGAAACACATGCGATGAATTTACCCATGTAAGTACCGATCATATCCAGATTGATGTTCAATACGATTTTTTCCAGTTCGGCTTCGTGATCTCTGACATATGCTTTAGAACCAAGCAGACCACGCTCCTCGCTTCCACAGAACATGAAACGCAGGCCGTAATTTAATTCTTTTTCCTTCATCTGCTCCATGATTCCAAGAAGACCTGCACAGCCACTCATATTGTCATATGCACCATGGGAAAGTGACGTTGTATCATAGTGTGCACTTAATACGATCCATTCGTCTCTTTTTCCCGGAAGCTCAGCGATCACATTATGTGATTCTCCGTCATATTCTTTCTGCTTAATTTCTAATTTTATATGCTTTGCACCATTTTTCACGAGTTTTACCGCCTCGCTGGAGTGCAGCATTGCACAGAACACCTTCCGTTCCTCGCCGACAACTGCCTCACGGAGGTCTCTCTGGTCAATATCCGTCTGCGGATAATACATATTGCCATACTGGAAAAGAATGGCTTTTGCCCCTGCTTTCATCAGATCCTGATAGGTAAAAAATCCAATGCCCTGCGTATCCATGAGAACGATTTTATCCTTCGCACCTGCGATAGAAACTGCATCCGTTCCCGGCATATAGTATAATTCTCCTTCTACACTTCCACTTCCGCAGCAGGTAAATGCCTTGCAGGTGATTTCCTCGCCGTCTGCATATAAATGAGCATCTTCGATTTCGCCCATTGCGACACGGAATCCTTCCAGTCTTGCTGTAACCCCTGCCTTTTCACACTGCATTTTCAAATATTCTGCAACCTGTAACTCTTCTTTTGTTCCGCTTGCATGCACGAAATCCGTATTGTCAAAAATCTGTTGTAAATTCATTGCTCTCTCCTAATCACTTGTATTATAAATATTTTCGTGTTCTGCTAACATTCATCTGTTTCCATCAGATTTATCCTTGTAAAAAATTTTGTCTCATTTTCATGATGAATATATGCTCCGTTTTTCATCTGAACACGAAGGCTTGCCGGATTATCCTTATTTACAGACATATAAACTTCGTGAATAGACCTCTGTCCGGCTTTCTCAAGCGTCAGCTTCAATCCCTTAGTTGCATAACCTCTTCCTCTGTATTTTTCTGATATGCAATAACCTATATGTCCAGGTCCTTCTCTGAGAAAATCATTGAGACAATGTCTTAAACTAAATACTCCCACATATACATCTTCATCAACAAGCACGTATGTAGTATCCGGAACAAATCCTTCCGGCAGCTCCTTTCCTAATGACCAGTTTCTCTTTTTCTCGATCCATTCAAGAAACTGTTCATAGTTATAGCCATATACGCTATTCACATATCCGTTTTCATTTTCCGGAAAAGTCATATAAAGCTCATATGTTTTTCGATAATCAGAATCCTGTACTCTTATTAATTCCATGGGCAATCCTCCTTGTGTTTGTTCTGTCGGGCTTATTGAAGATGATATCACTCATATCTCGTCTGCCTTCTTGAAATTATTATTCAAAAGTATAATCATGGTATTTCTTCATGTCAATCGAAAATCATTTGATTTTTCATATATGCTCCAATCAGCTCGTATTTCCATGCAAAAAAGAGAAAATGGGCTGTCACAAAATGTGGCAACCCATTTTCTCTCTTTAAATTCTTTGTGATCAGATTGTTCCTGTCACGGTTAAGGTTCCTGTTCCCGGTGTTACGATCCAGTTTCCGGTAGCCGGATCCTGCGTATAGGCTGCTGCAGGCACTGTGATCCTTCCGGCAGTCGTTGCAAATAATCCGGTTGTTTCGTTGTATGTGTAATCTGTTCCGGCCACAAGTGCTGTTCCATTATAGCTCACCGCTATGTTGGAAAGAATCGGATCGAACGTATCGATGATCTCTGCTGCTGTGGTTGCATCCGCGGCAGTATTTCCGGTGTTCTGAATGAGGAACGTATAGGTCAGCGTTCCATTTTCCGTTACCGGAACCGGGCTGATCGATTTCGTGATATTTAATAGCGGCTCATTATCTGTTACCACTGTCTCTGTCACCTCGATCGGTGTAATGCCTCCGCCTGTGATCGTTGCTGTATTTACAATATTTCCGGTTGCAGCCAGTGGTGCGTACGGATTCACTTCTGCTTCATATACGATCACTGCATTGCCGCCTGCCGGTACTGTGATCCCATTTATTACAAGTGGCGGTCCGGCTGTTACTGCAGGTGCCGGCTGCAATACACCATTGATATAATACTTCGCTGTTCCTTCCATATAATCCAGTGGAACAAGTGTTGTTGTATTATAAGGATATGCTCCCAGATTGTCTGTAATGGTAAGTCCTGTATACGCTAACGTTCCCGCATTTACAATACTGATCACATAGGTGATCGTATCGTTTTGTCTGTAAGTGTTCCGCACTGCCTCCTTTGCAGCGGATAAAACTTCCAGAATCTCACCGACTGCTATATTTGAATTGGCAATGGATCTTCCATAACGCAATTGTGCCTGGTTTGTAAAACGTGCCATATATTTTTTTTCCTTTCCTATTTTTTTGTCCCTTTTAAGCATTGTGCTATATTCAGGTACACTTTAATATATGACATTTTTTTTTAATCGTTTCTCTTAACCTTGCTGCCGTTTGATTTTTTTTAATCAAAACTGTATGCGTTATACACTTCCGTAAGCATTTGGACTGCCTCTTCGTCACTCACATTTACAATATCACTGACGTCCTTCCATTGGAAATGTGCCTGGTGTTCTGCTGCATTTTGTGCATCATAATAGGCTGCCGCATAAGCATAATACTCTTCCTCTGTCAGTTCTGCCCCGGTATAATCCTTATAGGTGACTGTCGCTGCATAATCCGGACCATCATATGTTTCGTATTCGACTGCCAGTTTTGTTTCTGTTACAACATCATCAACGATCGCAAGTGAACTGACCCGGTATACATAACTGGTCGGTGACTCCTTCATGAAATCGTACACGATATAATTATAATATCCTTTTCCATTTATGATATTAGAATATACCATCACATCACTTTCATCCGATACCTGATCCATAAGATCCGGCTCGGATTCGTATCCTGAAAAAGTCGTATTCAGTTCTTTTAGTTTTCCATTCTTATCTACATTGTAAAAACTTGTAGAAGTAAAAAATCCTGTGCCACCAGTATTTGAAACCAAAAGTTCCACTTGTCCGTCCATATCCAGATCAGCCAGCGTGAATTTATATTGTTCATCAGCAAAATCAATATCAGTTGCCCACTTGTCCCTGTTTTGTGCAAATACCTCAATCTGTTTTTGGATGTCCATAGTGGCACCTGATATGCTGTCCAAATACTCTGCATAATCTGTCCATACACCTTCCATATCAGAAAGCTTTTCTGTCGCTGTCTCTGTAACTTCTTCCTGCCCGCCGGACAGTTCTTTTGTTACTTCTGTTGATGCTTCTTTTTCTTCTTTTACATCCTGCTTACAGCCTGCAAGAACAAATGATAATATTATAAGTCCGAATAGGATGTTCTTTTTCATCTGACGCCTCCCACTTTTTTCTGCCTTTATTCTATCATATCCGGTTCTTCTATACTATCTCTTTATAATCTTATGGCATCCTTCATCGATTTTACATATTCCGCAACATACTTCGGTGCATCTGCTCCATATTTTTCAATCAGCTTGATAATAGCTGAGCCGACGATCGCACCATCGGAAATGTCTGCCATTTTTTTTTGCCTGTTCCGGTGCGGAAATACCAAATCCAATCGCACATGGCACCTTCGTATTTTCCCTGACTACATTCACAATAGAAGCAAGGTCTGTCTTGATCTCACTCCGTGTGCCTGTGACACCGAGACTTGAAACGATGTAGATAAAGCCTTCTGCTTCCCTTGCGATCATGGAAATCCGGTTTTCGGATGTAGGGGCGATCAGTGAGATCAGATCCACGCCATATTGTGCTCGGAAAGCTCTTTTTCGTCTGCAAGCAGTTCTTTTTCCAGTGCCTTGTCTTCTTCCGCAGTCTTTCCTCTCGGTCTTGTTCCTGCAAGCAGAAACGTATGCAGTACACCATTTTCCAATTTCACCAGTGTCTCCGGGGATGCACCTGCGCCCTCAGCGATCCATTTGACAACTTGTTTCATACCTGCTTCTCAGCATCACAGGCTCTCTGTAAAGGCATTATTGCCGTTATCTCCGTTTCAACGGTTTAGCATATTAACTTTGTACCCTAATGCATCACACTTGCATTGTGCTGTCAATAGAGTAAATGTAATGAATACTTTTCTCTTTTTATATCAAGCCTGTAACAAATCCAAAAAAGTCAAAATACCGTAGTTTTTTATCATATTTGCAGTAGATTTTTTCTTTTGCAAAAGATATAGTAGAAGATAACAAAATAGGAGGTAAAATGGTGGAAAAAGGAAAAACATACGAAAGGCAGCTGCCATACAAGGCACGCATCATTCTTCATAAATGAATATAGAAAAACATGGTCAGTTTCCCTCTTCTTTAAAAGAAGAAAGACAACATGGAAATCTCAGTTTTCCATGTGCATTTTACCAGGCAGCGCATGAAGCCAATCCACCTGGTCTTCCATTTACAGTCAAGCATCACTGGCATGAACCAATTGAAATCATTTATCTTGAACAGGACTCTTATCAGATTGATATCAATATGACAATAACTCATCTCAAAAGTCCCTGCTTTTGTTTTATTAACAGCGGTGAGTTGCATGCAATTGCCTCTGATTCTGACCAGTACCTGGAGCAGGCTGTCGTTTTCTCTCCGGAACTGCTCACTTTTGCTGCTCCTGATCCGACGCAGGAACAGTTTCTGCTTCCATTAGCGGAACACAAACTTTCCTTTCCGTCTTTTCTTTGGCCTGATCATCCGGCCTTTTCGGAAGTTCAGCAGGAATTCTTCCGTATCCGCTCGATTTTCTTCCGCGAAAACCGGTTTCATTCGGATCAGTTTACAATTGAGAATCCTATTTCACAGCTGCGGCTTAAAGCTTCGCTTTTGAATATTATCGGGACTCTCGCAGAACACGCTTTGCTTACCTCAAACGAACCGGTACGCAACCCGCGCGTGGAGCTTCTAAAAACTGTGATCAGTTATATCCGCCAAAACTATCAGCAGCCACTCTCTCTTGGAGAATTAGCTGCACTTGCCGCAATGAACGAACAATACTTCTGCCGTTTTTTCAAAAAAGCACTTGGCAAAACACCTGTTTCCTACATTAACAGCTTCCGGATCCAACATGCGGCAACGCTGCTGTGCACAACAGAACTTCCCGTTACGGAGATCTGTCTGGAAAGCGGATTTAATAATCTCGGGCATTTTATGAAAGAATTCAAAAAAGCAACCCGATTTACCCCTTTACAGTTCCGCAGACAAAATAAAGCAGAACTATTTTCCAAAAATACTCACTCTTTAAATGAAAGGACTTTTACTATGCAAAGAAAATGGTGGCACAAAAAAACAGCCTATCAGATCTATCCGAAAAGCTTCTGTGATTCTAATGGAGACGGCATCGGCGATCTTCCTGGCATTATAAGCAAACTTGATTATCTTAAAGACCTCGGCATTGACATTATCTGGCTCTCTCCGATCTACTGCTCCCCACTTGCAGATCAGGGCTATGATATTTCCGATTATTATAATATTGACCCTCGTTTCGGCACAATGGATGACATGGACTGTCTGATCTCCGAGGCATAGAAACGTGATATGTATATTCTGATGGATCTTGTTGTCAATCACTGTTCAGATGAACATGAATGGTTTAAAAAAGCCTGTGAGGATCCGGATGGTGAGTATGGCAAATATTTTTACATTGAAACCTGTCCTGACGGAAAGCTGCCATGCAACTGGCGTTCCTACTTCGGCGGCAGTGTCTGGGAACCGCTCCCTGGTCATCCTGACAAGTATTACCTGCATATGTTCCATAAAAAACAGCCGGATCTAAACTGGGAAAATCCAAAGCTGCGTGAAGAAATTTATAAAATGATCAACTGGTGGCTCGATAAAGGGCTTGCCGGCTTCCGTATTGATGCGATCATCAACATCAAAAAGGCGCTTCCGTGGCGGGATTATCCGGCGAACCGTGCAGACGGCATGTGCAGCCCTGGCGAGATGCTAAAACACGCAGTCGGCGTCGGCGAATTTCTTGGAGAGATGCGTGACCGCACCTTCCTTCCTCACGGTGCCTTTACTGCAGGTGAGGTCTTCGATGAGAAACCGGAGGAGCTTCCTGATTTTATCGGCGACAACGGATACTTCTCAACGATGTTCGATTTCAATGAGACGATCTTCGGCGGAAGTGAGAAAGGCTGGTATGACTACACACCGATCACCCCGAATGATTACCGCAGCTGCTGCTTCGCCAGCCAGAAAAGAGTCGGTGACATTGGCATGATCTCTAACATTATTGAAAACCATGACGAACCACGCGGCGTTTCGCATTATATTCCGGAGGG
>ERZ773235.3760-NODE-3760-length-10265-cov-3.503330_pt1 | contig 10265 bp, 10 predicted proteins | sample MGYA00580522_ERZ773235 | MGnify/ENA primary metagenome ERZ773235 (study PRJEB29015, sample SAMEA2737797) | human gut metagenome | biome: human gut; feature: human-associated habitat; material: faeces | place: China | collected 2012 ...
AATACCGACCTCCAATCGTTAGATTTTTAGGTCTAACTTTTGGGGGTCGGTACATTTTAATATTAAATATTATTTATTTTCATTATCTTCCTTAGGAACAACTGTTTCCATACTTTTTGGAAGAACAAGATTTAAAATAATTGATACGATAAATACTACAGCAACACAGTTTTCTGCAAAGACATTTTCGATAATCTTAGGGAAAATGCTAAAGATTTCAGGAACCTGTGTGAAGCCGATACCAATACTAAGTGAAAGTGCGGCAATTGTAATATTACGCTGTGAGTAACCGCAGTTGCTAATCATCTGAAGACCGCTGATTACGATTGTACCAAACATCATAAGTGTACATCCGCCAAGTACTGCGTCAGGAAGTGTTGCAAGTAAAGCACCAAAGATTGGGAAGATACCTGCAATAATCATAATAATTGCACCTGTTGCAATAGCAAATCTGTTAACTACTTTAGTCATGGCAACAAGACCTACATTCTGGCTGAAAGATGTAATTGGTAAACATCCGAAAACAGAAGATAAAGCACTAATGAAACCGTCACAGGCAATAGAACCTGAAGTTTCTTTTGCTGTTACGTCCCGATTTAAGCCTGAAGCTGCAAGAGCAGAAGTATCTCCGATAGTTTCAGTGGCAGAAACTAAGAAAATCAAAATAACAGAGAAAATTGCGTTAGCATTAAATTCAGGTTTAAAAGGCATTAATGAAGGTACTGCAACAATAGAAGTTCCTGAAAGTGAAGAAAAATCAACAACTCCCATAATTACAGCAACAATATATCCAACAATAAGTCCAAAACAGAAAGCTGTTTGAAATATGATTTTGCCAAAATATTAAAAATAATACATGAAAGCAATGTTATAGTTCCGAGAATCCAGTTTGTAGCTGAACCAAAGTTTTCGCTTCCGCTTCCTCCACCGAAAGAGCTTGCTCCAACAGAGAGAAGAGAAAAACCAATGGAAGTAACAACGCTGGCTGCAACGATAGGAGATATAAGTTTAATCCAGTATTTTGCAAAAAGACCAAGAACACCTTCTACAATACCGCCAACAAGAACAGCACCTACAATGGCATTATATCCGTAAGTTGGTCCGATATAACAAAAAATAGAAACAAAAGTAAAACTAATACCCATAACAATTGGAAGACCTGAACCGATTTTCCATAATGGGAATAACTGAATTAAAGTACCAATACCTGCAATAATCATTGCACTCTGGATAAGACGTGCAGTCTGTTCAGATGAAAGACCGCTGGCACCGCCAACAATAATAATAGGAGCAATATTGGCAACAAACATAGCCAAAATATGCTGCAAGCCAAAAGGAATGGCTTTTCCAACGGGAACTTTTCCGTTGAGTTTGTAAATGTTTTCAATTGATGAATTTGAGCTACTCATTAGTAAATGTCCTTTCATAATTTAAATATATTGTGAAATAGCAAAACAAAATTTTTCTTCCTTCTATTCCACAGAATTGTATAACGCAAACACGTTGATTTTCTTATTTTGCTCCGCCGTCTATGGCAAATCGAAAAGTGAAACTCGCCTACGGCTTGGACAGTCACTTTTCGACTTGCACTATGCTCGCAAAATTTCGAAAATCTGCCTATTGTTTGCTTTCATACAATTCTGAGGAATAGAAGATGATATATAAATTTTGTTTTGCGATTAAAAATATAAACTATAAAAAACGTGGTGTTTCTCATAGTTTATGATTTTTTACTGTTCACGGAATGTGATTGTTCCGTTTTCTGCATCCATGCTATCAACGATAGCAAGTGATTCCAAGTGATATCCAAGGTTACGGATTGTACGTCCGCCTGATTGAAATCCTTTTTCGATTGCAATGCCGATTCCTTCTACAGTACCGCCTGCATTTGATACGATGGAGATTAATCCCTGAAGAGCACAACCGTTAGCAAGAAAATCGTCTATAATAAGAACGTGGTCATCAGGACCTAAAAATTTCTTCGATACGATTACCTGGTTTTTGCATTTATGCGTAAATGATTCAACTTCAGCAACATACATTTCACCATCAATGTTTATACTTTTTGATTTCTTTGCAAAAACAACTGGTGCATCGAAGTATTTTGCAACGATGCAGGCAATGCCGATACCTGATGCTTCTATTGTAAGAATTTTGTTGATTGGGGCATTAGCGAAACGACGTTTAAATTCTTCGCCCATTTTTTCGAAAAGTGAAATGTCCATCTGGTGGTTTAAAAAGCTGTCTACTTTTAAAACATTTCCTTCTTTAACGATACCATCTTTTTGAATACGTTCTTCTAAAAAATTCATTTTTATCTCCTTTGTAAAAATTAATTACCTTTTCAGACTCCGCTCACGCAGAAATTTCTAAAAGGAAACAATAGGCAGAGTTTTGAAATTTTGCGAGCATAGTGTAAAGCGATAAACCTACTGTTCGAGCCTTTAGGCGAGTTTAGGTTTTCGCTTTACAATAGGCGGCGGAGCAAAATAATAAACTCAACGTGTTTACTTTAGAAATTTCTGCGTGAGCGGAATGAAAAAGTGCTTTGTTTTTATTTGATTAATAATTTTTTATTGATTCAAATTCGTCTACGATTTCTTTTTCAGGTGCAGGTGTAAGTAAGCTTACTACTACGATGAAGATTGAAGCTACAATGAATGCAGGTAAAAGTTCATAGATTCCAAGTACGCCACCCATTGGACGAACTAAGAATTTCCATACGAATACCATGATTCCACCGGCTACCATTCCGCTGATTGCACCGTATTTGTTTGAGCGCTTCCAGAATAATGCAAAGAGCATTACAGGGCCGAATGTGGCACCGAAGCCTGCCCAGGCAAATGATACTATCTGGAATACTGAGCTGTTAGGATTGCTGGCAAGAAACATAGCAATTATTGAAATGATAATTACTGAACCTCTGGCAACTACGATTTTTACTCCTGATGAAAGGTTTAAACTTAACACGCCTTCAAGTAAGTTTTCTGAAACACTTGAAGATGCAGCAAGAAGCTGTGAATCTGAAGTTGACATTGTTGAGGCAAGTATACCTGCAAGGATAACACCTGCAATTATGGCAAAAATAATGCCGTGTGTACTTAATACGTGGGCTATCTGAACGATGATTGTTTCAGAATCCTTTAGGTTAGGAATAACTCCTTCTGCTGACATTGCATAACCGATTATACCAATTGAAACTGCAACAGACATTGAAATAACAACCCAAACACTGGCAACACGTCTTGAAAGTTTTAATTTCTTTGTGTCTTCAATAGCCATAAATCTTAAAAGAATATGTGGCATGCCGAAGTATCCAAGTCCCCAAGCAAGTGTTGAGGCAATTGAAAGAACACTGTAAGGCGTTGCTGTATTAGTTGCACCATCATGTGTTGAAGTTATTGAAAGGAATCCCTTAAGGTCGCCAACGTGAGCTACGACTCCGTCAAATCCACCAACGGAAATAATTCCATAACTTAAAACTATAACTAAGGCAATTGACATAATAATACTCTGAATAAAGTCAGAAGTACTTGCGGCAAGGAAACCACCAAGAGTAGTATATGCAACAATAACAATTGCACTAATAATCATTGCTGTTAAATAATCAACTCCAAATAAAGAATTAAAAAGTTTACCACATGCAGCAAATCCTGAAGCTGTATATGGTACAAAGAAAATAATAATAATTATAGCAGATACACACTTTAACATTTTAGGATCTCTATATCTGTTAGCAAAAAAGTCAGGTATAGTGATTGCACTGCAAACGTCACTGTAAGTTCTAAGTCTTTTGGCAACAATAAGCCAGTTAACGTATGTTCCAACAGCAAGTCCGGCAGCTGTCCAGAATGCATCACAAACACCTGTAACATAAGCAACACCCGGAAGTCCCATTAATAACCAGCTACTCATATCTGATGCTTCAGCACTCATAGCAGTAACAAGAGGACCAAGCTTTCGTCCACCAAGGTAAAAATCATTTGTGGTACTGTTTTTTTTGGCAAAATATACACCAATACCAACAACGCCAACCATATAAACAATGATGGCAATTAAAATTCCAATTTCTGATGTAGTCATTTTTTTTCCCTTCTTATTATATGTAATTTTTGAATTTCCTTCCTATTGTATAAAAAATATGTCAAATAGGCAAGTAAAAACGTATACATATTTATAACAAAAAAGTAAAAACTAAGAAAAAAGGAGGATTTTTATGGGACGAATGATTGGTAGTAGCAGTATTTCCTTTGATAAGCCACCGTTTATTATTGAAGGAGCTTCAATTGTAGGTCAAAAAGAAGGTGACGGACCTTTAGGAAAATTGTTTGATGTTGTGGAACAGGATCCTATGCTTGGACAGGAAACGTGGGAAGAGGCAGAAAGTTTGTTGCAAAAAGAGGCAATTCAGAAACTTCTATTTAAAGCAGGGATGAGCAAGGAAGAAATCAGATATATTTTTGGTGGGGATTTACTTGGACAGTTAATTGCCACAACTTTTGGAATTTTGGAGTTCGAGGTTCCCTTTTTCGGATTGTACGGAGCCTGTTCAACAATGGGTGAAGCGTTAAGTCTTGGGGCAGTAATGGTTGAAGCAGGAAATGCAGACAATGTTATTGCAATGGCATCAAGTCATTTTGCCAGCGCAGAAAGACAGTTTAGATTTCCTTTGGCTTACGGAAAGCAAAGACCTTATGCGGCAACCTGGACTGTAACCGGTTGTGGGGCAGTAATAATTAGCACAAAAAAAGGTTTTGCAAAAATAACAGGAATTACCACGGGAAAAATCGTTGATTTTGGAGTAAAGGATGCTCAAAATATGGGTGCCTGTATGGCACCGGCTGCGGCAGATGTTATTTATCAGCATTTTAAGGATTTTAACAGCACACCGGCAGATTATGACAAAATCATAACGGGTGACTTGGGATTAATAGGAAAAAGTATTTTGTTTGAACTACTTAAGGAAAAAGGCTACGACATTTCTGCGGTTCATATGGATTGCGGCGTGGAAATGTTTGATGCCAGTGAACAGGACACTCACGCAGGTGGAAGTGGCTGTGGCTGTAGTGCCACGGTTCTTGCAGGCTATGTTTTTAAACAGCTAAAAAAAGGGGCATTTAAGAAGATTCTTTTTATTCCAACGGGAGCATTAATGTCCCCGGTAAGTTTTAATGAAGGAAATAGCGTGCCGGGAATAGCTCACTGCGTGGTGATTGAAAAGAATTAATGATTGCAATTAAAGAAAGGAATTTAAGATGATTTTTTTAAAAGCGTTTATTGTTGGGGGAATAATCTGTGCTCTTGTTCAAATTGTAATAGACAAGACCAAGGTAACGCCTGCAAGAATTATGGTAAGTCTTGTTTGCATTGGGGTTGTTCTTGGTGCGATTGGAATTTATGAGCCTTTGACTAAGTGGGCAGGTTGTGGCGCGACAGTGCCTTTGCTTGGCTTTGGCAACAATCTTTGGAAGGGAATGAAAGAAGCCATAGATGAGTCAGGTTTTTTGGGATTGTTTAAAGGTGGTTTTACGGCAAGTGCCGTGGGAATTTCAGGAGCTTTAATATTCGGATATTTGTCTGCATTAATTTTTAAATCAAAAATGGAATAGTCAAAATTAACTATGTTTTAAAAATTAAGCCCAAACTTAATATAATTAAGTAAAAACAACTTTATCATTACAAAATTAAGAATAACACTACTAAAGGTTGATAAAATTAAGAAGATACTATATAATTTCTTTAGTGTATTAAAGTGTTAGTGCACTTGTTTAAGTGCGGCCTTTTTAGGAGAAATATAGAGGTTCGCGCAAGTTGTGATTAAGAAAAATATATTTAAGGAGGGCTACAAAATGTCATATGTAGACGAAGTATTAGCAAAAGTAAAAGAAAAGAATGCTAGTGAACCAGAATTTTTACAGGCAGTTGAAGAAGTATTAAATTCACTTAGACCTGTAATCGATGCAAACGAGGACAAGTATAGAAGAGAAGCTTTACTTGAAAGAATTTGTGAACCGGAAAGACAGTTTAAGTTCAGAGTTCCTTGGGTTGATGATAAGGGACAGGTACAGGTTAACACAGGTTACAGAGTACAGTTTAACTCAGCTATCGGACCATACAAGGGTGGTTTAAGACTTCACCCATCAGTAAATATTGGTATTATTAAATTCTTAGGTTTTGAACAGATCTTCAAGAACTCACTTACAGGCCTTCCAATCGGTGGTGGTAAAGGTGGTTCTGATTTCGATCCTAAGGGAAAATCAGATAGAGAAGTTATGGCATTCTGCCAGAGCTTTATGACAGAACTTTGCAAGTATATCGGTGCTGACACTGACGTACCAGCAGGTGATATCGGAACAGGTGCAAGAGAAATCGGATACATGTTCGGTCAGTATAAGAGAATCCGTGGATTATATGAAGGTGTTCTTACAGGTAAGGGACTTACATACGGTGGTTCTTTAGCTAGAACAGAAGCTACAGGATACGGATTACTTTACTTAACACAGGAATTAATGAAAGACCATGGCGAAAGTATGGAAGGCAAGACAGTAGTTGTTTCAGGTGCTGGTAACGTTGCTATCTATGCTATTCAGAAAGCTCATCAGATGGGTGCTAAGGTTGTTACATGTTCAGATTCAACAGGTTGGATTTATGATCCTGAAGGAATCGATGTTGACCTTCTTAAAGAAGTTAAGGAAGTTAAGAGAGCTAGACTTACAGAATATGCTGCTGCAAGACCTTCAGCTGAATATCATGAAGGACGTGGAGTATGGCAGATTAAATGTGATATTGCTCTTCCATGTGCTACACAGAATGAATTACTTATCGATGATGCTAAGCAGTTAGTAGCTAACGGATGTAAAGCTGTTTGTGAAGGTGCTAACATGCCTACAACAATTGATGCAACAGAATACTTACAGGAAAACGGCGTATGGTTCGTTGGTGGTAAGGCTGCTAACGCAGGTGGTGTTGCTACATCAGCTCTTGAAATGTCACAGAACAGCGAAAGACTTTCATGGACATTTGAAGAAGTTGACGCTAAATTACAGACAATCATGGTTAACATTTACCATAACATTAGTGATGCAGCTAAGAGATACGGATTTGAAGGTAACTACGTAGTAGGTGCTAACATTGCCGGATTTGAAAAGGTTGCAGAAGCTATGGAAGCACAGGGTGTTTGCTAATTAGAAAATACATTATAATGCAATAATTGACGTTATAACGTCTTAACAGGGCTATCGTGTATGCGATAGCCCTTATTAAAATCAGTAAGAAAATTAATAAAATATATACAAAGATATTGTCCTAATGCGAATAAGATAATAAGACATTTTGATGTTAACGGAAAACATTGTCCGGCACCAATAATGGATGATAAAATATGGAAAAAGTTTAGAAAAGAAATATTAAAAAAATAAAAATACAAAGACTGTATTTTCGATAAATTTAATATTGTAGAGTAGATACGATAATATAATCGACATCTTTATTTACGGTATCGTAACAATATTAAGTGATAGCAAAAATGCAGTCTTTTAATATATTTTAATAATATCTGTTCATAGAAAAAATGTAGTGTTTTTAATTTAATAGATTTTACTGTTTTTTCTTCTTAATATGAATCTCCGGTATAGCTGTATCATAGTTTACAGAAGGCTGATCCTTAGGGGCTTTTAAAGTATCATCCTGCTTGTGTGTATGAATCTCCGGGATAGCTAAATTATCAATAGAAAGATTAAAGTCATGTTTTCTCTTAATTTTTTTTAATTTCTTAAACTCCATAATTACCTCCAAATACTTTAGAAATAGATTTACAATTTTGTTATGAGAGTGAAACGTATCTTAATTCATTGATATTTAAAATTTTATAGTTAAATTTTAATACTTTGTAATCTACAACAGGTTAATGAAAAATGTAATAACAAGACTATTAATAAAGTCTGCAAATAAACTACCAACAAGCGGAATTAACAAATAGGCTTTTATTGAAGGTGCATATCTGTCGCATAGAGCCTGCATGTTTGCCATTGCATTTGGTGTAGCACCCATACCGAATCCACATGTTCCCGCTGCAAGAACAGCAGCATCGTAATCCTTCCCCATAACATAGAATATAACAAAATATGTGAAAAGAAAAATTAAAATAACCTGTGCACCTAAAAGCATAACAAGTGGTAATGCCAAAGATGCTAATTGCCACAATTTAAGTGTAATCATGGCTATACCTAAGAATAATGAAAGACAAATACCACCAAGGTCATTTATTTCACCCATACATATATCAAATTTGCCTGAATATTCTCCAATATTTCTTATTAAAGCAGCTGCAATCATTGCTCCAATATAAATAGGAAATGTTAAGCCTGTTTTAGTTAACATCCATGAAAAAATAGTTCCTATACCAATAGCAAGAATCAACTGATATACTGCCATTGCATACATATTTGCATGTCTTTCATGCCTTTTTTCGTCTTCGATTAAAAGACTGTCATCTTCTGCAACAACTGTGTTCAAAAGATTTTTCTTCTCAATAAGACGACGACCAATAGGACCACCGATTAAACTTCCTGCAATTAAACCAAATGTTGCAGCAGCAGTACAAATGGTTGTAGCTCCGCTAATGTTAAAATCTTCAAGTACAGGACCAAATGCTCCGGCAGTTCCGTGTCCTCCAACCATTGGAATTGAACCGGTACACATTCCTATAAGTGGGTCTAAGCCAAGAAAATGTGACATCCCAACAGCAAGAAAATTCTGAGAAACAATAAGCGTTATAACTAGTAATAGGAAAATAAAAAGAGATTTACCACCACTTTTTAAAACTTTTAAATTGGCTTGAAAACCAACTGATGTAAAGAAAAATACCATACACACTTCACGAAGGGTATCATTAAACGAAAATTCGATTAATCCCGTTGAATGACATATACATGTAAATATGGCAAATAGCAAACCACCAATAACAGGGGCAGGAATGCAAAACTTTTCCAAAAAATAAATTTTATGCTTCAAAAACTGCCCAAGTATTAAAACGACTACTGCGATGGCAAGTGTCTGATACATATCTAATTGTATATCCATAAAACTCCTTTCCTTAGACAAATTTATTCAGATTTTACTTTTATGTTGTGCTTTTTATAATATTTTACTGCACCTGGATGAAACGGAATGGAAATACCTTTAACGGCAGAAGTTTCATCGAGCTGTAAATTCACAGGAACGGAATATTGAAGATCCGCTGAATGTTCAAATAAAAATTCTGTTAAAGATTCTACAACGATGTCAGACAATTCGTTGCTAGCAAGTAAAACAGCCTGAACAGCTACTGTTTTTATTTCTTCAGTTTGTCCGGTATAAGTATTCGCCGGAATTGTATAGTCAACATAAGTATCGTAAGCAGATTCAAGTTTTTTAGAACATGAATCGCTAATGCTTAAAAATTTAATAGGACATTGTTGCGCTAATTCTTCTATTATTGTTGTGCGCAATCCTGCAGTACAGAAAAATGCATCAATTTCACCGGATTGTAATTTGCCGGCGGCAGTAGTATAGTCATAATTTAAAGTGTCTACTAGTTTGTCTGATAAGCCGTTAAGTTGTAAAATTAAATTAGCAGTCTGTTCAGTACCTGAATTACTTTCACCGATGCTGACTTTTTTACCTAGTAAATCATCGATTGAATTTATGCCTGAATCATTGTGAACAACAATCTGGCAGGCTTCAGGGTATAATGCCGCGATTGCCTTGTAACCAGAACACTGGGTACTGACAAATATTCCGGTTCCGTTATAGGCATCATTAATTAAATCAGCCTGAGCAATTCCCATTTCAATATAATTTTTAGATAATAATCGTATGTTTGCAGCTGAACCGGCAGTAGATTTTACTTCAAAGTTAAACTTATCGTTTTCTTTAGTAGCAAGTTCCGTGAATGCATTTCCAAAAGTATAATACATTCCACCAATACCGGCAGAGCCAAATCGAATTTTTTCATTTTTAATGCCACAGCCTGATAACATAAGTGTTGTGAGGCTAAGTAAAATACATAAAAATTTTTTCAAATTAAAATTCTCCTTTACGTAAATTTAGGACACACCTAACTAATATTTTACAATAAAATAAAGTTAAATGGAATGAAAAAATAAGAAATAGGAAGAAAAAATAAAAAACAGGATAAAAAGAAAAGTACACATATGCGCTATTTTAATCAAATATCTTGACCAAAGTAGTAAAATGAAATATACTATATTAATACGCAAAATATG
>ERZ773235.3767-NODE-3767-length-10253-cov-28.292803_pt1 | contig 10253 bp, 5 predicted proteins | sample MGYA00580522_ERZ773235 | MGnify/ENA primary metagenome ERZ773235 (study PRJEB29015, sample SAMEA2737797) | human gut metagenome | biome: human gut; feature: human-associated habitat; material: faeces | place: China | collected 2012 ...
CCCGTTCTAAGTCCCGCTTCTCGAAAATGAACAGGAAGCGGTTGCGCTCCAACCGTCGAAGCAATCCGCTGTAGCCCTCCGTCCACCGGGTGATGGTTTCGTTCAGCTTGGCGTTCATGGAGGAAATGGCGCTTTCCGTCAGGTTTTTGGTCAGTTCCTCGTAGTTATCAATGAGAATGATGGCAACCACAGGCCGGGAGCGGATATACTCGTCCCGCACCTGATACAGCTCCGTCAGGTCGGAAAAGTACAGCACGCCCAGCATGGTGCCCCGGTTGTCCTCCGCCCGGATGGTGGTGCCGTATACCCGGTAGCGGCGGTTGCCCAGAACCGCGTCATGGGGGCTTTCCGTTTTTCCGGCGGTGAGCCAGTCCAGCGTGAAGTCCGGCAGCACCTCTTCCAGCCGCAGCTGGGTCATGGTGTCGGCGTACCCCGTCAGCTCGCTGAAACGATGGTTGCCCCAGACGATGTCCCCGTCCCCCAGACGAACCATCACCGCAGGCAGGGGCGCTTCCCCGCCGCTGGAAGCTTCCAGCGTGTTGGAGGCCGACTGGATATACTGCTGAATTTTCCGCTCCCGGCGTGTCCTGTCCAGAACGTACAATAGGAACGTGACCACCGTCACCGTCATTTCTCCGGCAGCCAGCCAGTAATGCCCCACCAGCAGCGCCGCGGCGCAGAAAGCAGCCATCACGAAAAAGTATGCACCCATCCCGGGTCTGAGCAGTCTTCCCAGCTTTCGATTCACTGCCAAACGTCCTCCTTCCGGCTGCGACCAGCCACAGATATCCATACTATACCCGATATTATAGCAAATCCAGCCAAAAGGTGCAACTCTTTTTCCGTCAAATCCGTAAAAAAGACCGCAAAAAAATTGTATACTTTTTCCCGGAATTGTGTTATACTATATGTGCCAGCGCCGGGGACGGGCTTTACCCGGGCATTTGGGAGACGCGGACGCGCTTCCCGCAAAGACAAGAGGAAAAACATTGCAGGCGTTTTCTTGGGAGAAGGCGATTCGGGGCCGGATTCTGAGGGAAGCGGCTGCCTGCTTGTTGTGCCTTAAAGGCATTTTCATGTACATTTTGAAAGGAGTTATTGATTCATTTGGCAGAAAAACTGAAAATTATCCCTCTGGGCGGCCTTGACGAGATCGGCAAGAACTGTACCGTCCTGGAGTACGGAAAAGATATGATCGTGATCGACTGCGGCGTGGGCTTCCCGGAGGAAGACATGTACGGCGTCGATCTGGTCATCCCCGATTTTACCTATCTTGTGGCCAACCAGAAAAAGCTGCGGGGCATGTTCATCACCCACGGCCACGAAGACCACATCGGTTCCATCCCATACGCCATGCGGGACGTGAACTGCCCCATCCACGGCACCTCCATGACCTGCGGTCTTATTAAGCTGAAGCTGGAAGAGCACCGGCTGGCAGACAAGGTCAAGCTCGTCACCCACAAGCCCGGTGACGTAGTAAAGGCCGGATGCTTCACCGTGGAGTTCATCCACGTGAACCACTCCATCCCCGACGCGGTAGCCTTCGCCATCCGCACCCCCGTGGGTACAGTGGTATTCACCGGCGACTTCAAGATCGACCCCACTTCCCACGACGGCATGATGGACTTGGCGCGGCTGGGTGAGCTGGGAAATCAGGGCGTGCTGGCGCTTCTGGCGGACTCCACCAACGTGGAGCGGCAGGGCTACACCCCCAGCGAAAATGTGGTTGCCGACAGCCTTGACCGGCAGTTCCGCAACTGCGACCAGCGGATCATCGTCACCACCTTCGCCTCCAACATGCACCGCATCCAGTCCATTCTCTCCACCGCCCAGCGCTACGGCCGCAAGGTGGCCGTCTCCGGCCGGAGCATGGAGAACATGCTGAAGGTTGCGCAGGAGCTGGGCTACCTGAAGGTGAAGCCGGGAACCATCGTGGACTTAGCTTCCATCAAGAGCCTGCCCAAGAATAAGATTGTCATTGTCTCCACCGGCTCTCAGGGTGAGAATATGTCCGCCCTGTACCGGATGGCGTTCAGCACCCACAAGCAGGTGGACATCACTGCCGGCGACCGGATCATTATTTCCGCCTCCGCCATTCCCGGCAACGAAAAGTCCATCAGCAACATCATCAACGAGCTGTACCGCAAGGGTGCGGACGTGGTGTATGAAAAGAGTGAGGGGCTTCACGTCTCCGGCCACGCCTGTCAGGAGGAGCTGAAAATCGTCCACGGACTGGTAAAGCCCAAGTTCTTCATCCCCGTCCACGGCGAGCAGCGGCATTTGCAGCTCCACGCCAAGCTGGCGCAGTCCATGGGCATGAACCCCCGGAACATTCACATCGGCGAAATCGGCACCGTCTTCGAGTTCACCGGCAAGACCTGCAAGGTCAACGGCACCGTCCCCGCCGGGCGTGTGTTCGTGGACGGCAGCGGCGTGGGCGACGTGGGCAGCGTGGTGCTGCGGGACCGCAAGCATCTTGCGGAGGACGGCATGATCGTGGTGTGCGTGAACCTGAGCAGCGAGGACGGCAGCATCATCACCGGCCCGGACATCATCACCCGTGGCTTCATCTACGTCAAGGAGTCCGAAGACCTGATGGACGAGTTGAAGGAGGTCGCCATGGAGGCCATCGACCGCTGCCAGCGCAAGCGGGTGCGGGATTGGTCGGCCATCAAGTCCGCCATCAAGAACGACCTGAGCGGCTACCTCTATAAGACCACCAAGCGCAATCCCATGATCCTGCCCGTGATCATGGAAATCTGATAAAATCATAAATGCAGAATGAATGCACCTTCAGGGCGATTTCTCGCCCCGGAGTGCTTCATTCTGCATTTGCGTACATTCTGGAGAACGCCTATGCGCTATTATTTTGCCCCCATGGAGGGGCTGACGGACAGCGTTTACCGCCGTCTTCACAACAAGTATTTCCCCGGGGTTGACCGATATTATATGCCCTTCTTCTCCCCCACCGTCCACCGCCAGCTTACCCAACGGGAAAGCCGGGAATTGCCGGAGGCGGACAGTGTGAGCTTTGCCGCCGTCCCTCAGGTGCTGACCAAAGTGCCGGAGGATTTTCTCTGGGCGGCGGAGGTCATCCGCAACCGGGGCTATGACGAGGTCAACCTCAATCTGGGCTGCCCCTCCGGGACGGTCACCGCCAAGGGCAAGGGCGCGGGGATGCTGACAGACCCGGAAGCCCTCGATCGGTTTCTGGACGACGTGTTTTCCAAGTGTCCCATTGCCATCTCCGTAAAGACCCGGCTGGGAATGCACACGCCGGAGGAATTCCCGGCGCTGCTGGACATCTTCAACCGCTACCCCATCCGGGAGCTGACCGTCCACCCAAGGGTGCGGCAGGAATTCTACAGAAGCCCCATTCATTTCGACTGGTTCGACTACGCCGTGGAAAACAGCCGAAACCGGCTCTGCTACAACGGGAATCTGTGCACCCCGACCCAAATCCGGGAATTTGAGAAGAAATACCCTCAGATCAATTCCGTAATGATCGGCCGGGGACTGATCGGCGACCCCGGAATGCTCACCCCCGGCGGCACCACTGCGGCGGCGCTGGAAGCATTCTTCAGCGAGCTGCTGGAGGTCTACACCCGGGATTTCGGCGGTGCCCGAAACGCCATGTTCCGTCTGAAAGAGAACTGGTTTTACCTCCTGCGCCGTTTTGAGGGCAGCGAAAAGCTGGGAAAGCAGCTGCGGAAAACCACGGATGTGAACGCCTACAAATCCATCACAGCAGAAATATTCCACACGCTCCCCCTGGCAAAAGAGCTTCGGGCGGATTGGTGATTTTCCTAGGGTCTATCTGAAATCCGGAAATATGACCAACAGCGAGGGATTTTTCGCCTGATGAAGCCATTTTTCCGCAGGAATACTTTGTGTATTGCAAGGAAAAATGGCGTACAGCAGGCGGAAAAGACCCGCTGTTTGGGCATGTTGACGGTTTTCAGATAGACCCTAATAGCACAAACCGACATCCCACAGAAAGTGGGATGCCGGTTTTGTTTTTATCTGCCTTTACTGCTGAATCAGGTCCCCTGCCATTGCGAACAGAGTATCCGGATTCAGAATGTTCTGATCCAGGAGGCTGTAGCAAATGCCGTCCTCCGTCCAGCACAGGAACGCTACGTCCCTTTCCTGCACCGTATCGGAGCCATAGGTAACATAGTTATTGGGCTGTTTTGCCCATTCTTCCTCGGCTTCGGAGAGCTTGTAGTCACCCGGCACAAACTTATAGTGATCCAGATAGTATCTTGCCGCGATCGTATCGACCGTTCTGCTGATGGACGGAATGCTCTCGGTTTCGGAAACCTCCTTCATGTCCGCTCTTATGAGGAGCGTCAGCTCCTGACCCTGGGGATTCTCATAGGAAACGCTGAGCTGCCGGTAGGTAAGAACCTTTTCGTCCCTAGCGTCCTTGCCGATCGTCTGACCGACGTCCACGCCCTGGAATCGGAAGCCGTTTTCAAATTCCTCCGGCACCGAAACCTCCAAGCCGACCTGAGCGATTGCCCGATCTACATCCGAGTAGCTTTCATAGTGCTTTGTTTTTCCGGATTCCAGCTTGTGAATGGGAAGCATCTCTGCGGCGTAGGCCGTAATGGAAAGAACACCGATCAATGCTGCCGCAAGTAAAATGCGGAACGCTCTTTTTTGGGTTTTCATGGGTTTAATCTCCTTACTTTCAGTTTCAATCACTTTGTACGGAGTGTCGGCTTCCATGAGATACGCATCATCTACATAGTTCAGTGCCCGGTTTAAGTCTGTTGCCTTCATATGCATATTCCTTCCTTTTCAAGACTGTATTTCAGCTGTCTTCGCATTTTTTCCAGCCGGTATTTTATCTGACGGACAGAGCATTCATATTTTTGCGCCAGCTGGGGTGCCGTCATGGCATAATAATACCGGGACAGGAACAGCTTACGGTCATCGGGGTTCAATGTGCCAAGGAAACGATTCAGCTGTTTTCCAAGCTCCTTTGCCTCCAGCGTCTCATCCATGTCCCTGCCGGTGTCCGGAATACATTCCTCCAGTTCCGACAGGAGCACATCTGCATTCCCGCACCGCTTTTCCGCAGTCAGGTACTCGACCCTTTTGAAGCTGAGATTCCGGGCAACCCGGGACAGATAGTATTTCAGTACCGGCGGGCACTTGGGGGGAATGGAGTTCCAGGCCGCAAGATACACATCGTTCACGACCTCCTCCACATCCTGGGAATCGGGAAGAACATTGTGTGCAATGGTTCTCAGGTAGCTTCCGTATTTCCTGGATGTTTCCGAAATTGCCTCCTCTGACCTGGAAAAGAACAGCTCAACGATCTGCGTATCCTCCAAGTGATTCACTCCTTTGTGTGTAAGGACCTTACGCCTATATAATACGGAACGCGAATCCGGTGGACAATCTTTTTTCAAAAAGTCAGAAGCGGCGTGACAAAGGTCACGCCGCTTCATTTAGGCAATTTTTATCAGGCTCCCAGATTTACATAGCCCAGCTTGATGGCGCTGTAATCGACCTCCATGGGGTGATCCTCCGCCAGTTTCTTGATGAACGCATTCGTCTTTTCGTTGACCCAGCCGGACTTTGCATAGGTCTCCCAGATGGGGGTGCTGCTCACATAGTACATAATGTGGTAGCCATATTTGGTCTTCACCAGACCGTAGTCACCGGCGGCGCGGGTTTCGTCAAAGCACCAATCTTCAAAGGGTTCCACCATCTGACCCTTCGCGACATTCTCATACAGGCCGCCATTGGTGCTGGAGCCGGGATCCTCGGACTTTTCCTCCGCCAGAGCCGCAAAGGAATCCTCGGTGGCGTCGCCTGCCAGCCACTCGTCCAGAATCTCCTGCGCCTTCTTTTCGCAGGCCGCCCATTCCTCGTCGGAATAGGTGGTGGTGCCGTCGTCTCCGGTGGTGCCGCCCTCGGGCATGACCAGAATGTGGCGGACGCTCACGTAGGTTCCGTCCTTGGTGACGCCGTTACCGGTGAAGTAGCTTTCATTCTCGGTGTAGTAGGCTTCCAAGTCCTCCTGAGTGGGTACCAGCTTCTCCGTCTCGGCGGTATAGTAGGGCTTTCCCTGATAATAAAGCTCCTGAAAACCGGCGAATTCCTCCAGCCCCGCGCCGGGGCCGACATTTTTCAGAAGCAGTTCCTCAATGCCGGAAAGGCCGTAGTTTGCGGCAGTCTCCTCCAGAGAAGCCTCCAGACCGTCCAGATACTCCCGATCTTCCGCGGGCATTTCCATACCGGCGTTCTTTGCTTCCAGTGCAAGGGACTGATACATCTGCCAGTAGTTCAGCGCTTCGCCCAGGAAGAACTGCTGCCATGTCAGGCTGCTGTCCTCGCTGCACAGCTGGGTGTCCAGCGGCTGGGAATAGTCCAGCAGGCCCTGATACATCAGGCTGTAGCCATAGTTGGAGCTGAGGATGCTTTGGACAACGTTCCAATAGTACACCTGCAGCTTGCCATTGGTCAGCTGCTCGTCGCCCATGGTAGCTACAACGGTGTCCTTCGCGGCAGCGGCTTCCTCGTCGGTGACGGTATAGGTTCCCTTGCAGGTCACGTCGTCGGGATTGCCGTCGGCGGGGACTGTAGCGGGTACCTGCGTCTCCGTTGCGGCGGTTTCGGCAGCGACAGTCGGTTCGGTAGTTTCGGCGGGGGTCTTTCCGCCCTTCACACCGCCGATGACCAGCGCCGCCAGTGCGGCGATCAGGACGACCACGGCAGCAACAGCGGCGACGATCTTCCAGGGGGCGGTTTTGGGCGCTTCCGGAATCTCGGCGGGCGTTTCCACCGGCACTTCTTCTGTAGCGGGCTGCTCCGCCGTATCGGCGGCTTCCTCCTCGACGGAGGTTTCCGTCCTGGTCTGCTCGGCAGCAGCTTCTTCCGGGGCAGCGGTTTCTTCGGTGACTTCCTCTGCGGGCGTTACCGTTTCGGTTTCAATTTCCGGGGCATTGTCCTTCCCGCAGTGGGGGCAGACAGTGCTTCCCTCTGCCAGTTCTTCCTGACAAAACTTACATTTTTCCATGAAATGTCCTCTTTCTCCATTCAGAGTTTCCGTATACACGGGCAATCGTACCCGCTTAGTTTACCACGCACATGCCCGGAATGCAAGCGGAACACAAAATATTTACAAATCCCTGCCGGCCGGATGCGGCAAATCTCATTTCTCCGCGACTGGCACTTGCAAAAAGGCGGAAAAAATGATATGATTTTATATTGAGATAGTATCTGGAGGATTTCCTACATGAACACCAAAACCACCGTCATTTCTCAGGCCGAACTGGACGCCCAGTTCGCCTGCTGTGATAAGATCGCCGCCTACTGGCAGACAAAGGGACGCACCCCCACAGCCTACGTGGAGACCTACGGCTGCCAGCAGAACGAGGCAGATTCCGAAAAGCTGCGGGGCTTCCTCGCCCAGTGCGGCTACGCCATCGTCGGCAGCGCCGAGGGCGCGGATGTGGTCATCATGAACACCTGCGCCATCCGGGAGCACGCCGAGCAGCGGGTTTTCGGCAATCTGGGCGCGCTGACTCACACCAAGCGCCGCCACCCGGAGCAGAAAATCTTCCTGTGCGGCTGTATGGCGGGAGAAACCAAGGTCTCCGACCGCGTCAAGCACAGCTACCCCCACGTGGACGGCGTGTTTTCCACCCACCATCTGTGGCAGTTTCCGCAAATCCTGTGGAACGTCCTCAGCGGGAAAAAGCGGCAGTTCTTTATTGAAGACGAACCCGGCTCCATCGCCGAGGGCATTCCCCAGGTGCGGGATTCCAAGCTGAAAGCATGGGTATCCATCATGTACGGCTGCAACAATTTCTGCACCTACTGCATCGTCCCCTACGTCCGTGGGCGGGAACGCAGCCGTCAGCCGGAGGACATTCTCGCCGAGTGCCGGGCGCTGATTGAGGGCGGCACGAAGGAAATCACCCTTCTTGGGCAGAACGTCAACTCCTATGGCAAGGATTTGAGCTGCGGCATGGATTTTGCCGACCTGCTGGCCGCCATTGCCCAGATTCCGGGGGATTTTCTCATCCGCTTCATGACAAGCCATCCTCGTGATGCCAGCGAGAAGCTCTTCGACACCATGGCGCGCTATCCCAAAATCGCGAAGCAGCTGCATCTCCCCTTCCAGTCCGGCTCCTCCCGTGTGCTGAAGGCCATGAACCGCCACTATGACCGGGAGACCTATCTGCAAAAGGTGAACTACGCCAAAAAGGTCATGCCCGATCTGGTGCTGACCAGCGACGTTATTGTTGGCTTCCCCGGAGAGACCGATGAAGAATTTGAAGAGACCATCAGCCTGATTCAGTCCGTGCATTACGACAGTCTGTTCACCTTCATCTTCTCCCCCCGCCCCGGCACCCCCGCCGCGAAAATGGACGATCCCACCTCGAAGGAAGAGAAAAACCGCCGCTTCGACCGGCTCTGCGCGGTGCAGAACGCCATTTCCGAGGAAATCCACAATTCCTACATTGGCAAAACCCTCCGCTGTCTTGTGGACGGCAAAGACAAAGACCTTCTCACCGCCCGCACCGAGGGCGGACGCTTGGTGCGCTTCCCCGGCTGTGACGACATGATCGGCACCTATCAGGACATCACCATCACCGCCGCCACCACATGGAGCCTGAGCGGAAAAGCGGCGGATATCTGCTGAATTTTGTACAAACATAGAACAGGACGGAATCAACATATGGCACAGGCAACGAATGAACTGACCCCCATGCGGCGGCAATATCAGCAGATCAAGGACCAGCACAAGGACTGCATCCTGATGTTCCGCCTGGGCGACTTTTACGAGATGTTTGACGAGGACGCCAAACTGACGGCCCGGGAACTTGACCTCACCCTGACCACCCGTGACCGGGGCAAGCCCAAGGAGGAACAGACGCCCATGTGCGGCGTCCCCTACCACAGCGTGGACTCCTACATCGCCCGGCTGGTGCAGAAGGGCTACAAGGTCGCCATCTGCGAACAGATGGAAGACCCGGCCACCGCCAAGGGTCTGGTGCAGCGGGACATCACCCGCATCATCACCCCCGGCACCGTCACCGAAAGCTGTATGCTGGACGAGAACAAAAACAACTACATCGGCTGCATCTACGGCGAAAGCGGAAAATTCGGCCTTGCCTTCTGCGACGTTTCCACCGGCGCGTTCTTCACCACGGTCTGCTCCGACGCCCAGAACGTGGCCTCTGAGCTTGGCCGCTTCGCACCCAGCGAAATCCTCCGCTACGGTGCCAATGTGGACTGCGAGGTCATTGACGACGCCGTTTTCCGCCGCCTGAATTGCTGTGTCAGCGAGGGAAAGCAGGAGCTGTTCGCTCTGGAAAGTGCGGAAGCACTGCTGGAAAATCACTTCCATGCCACCCTTTCCCAGATGGGCATTGCGGGAATGCCCGCCGCCGTCATTGCCAGCGGCGCACTGCTGCAAACCCTGCTGACCCTGCAAAGAAACGACCTTGCCCACATCCGGGAGCTGCAATATTACACAACCGGCCGGTTCATGGAGCTGGATTTGGACGCCCGGCGGAATCTGGAGCTGACGGAGACCATGCGTTCCAAGGAAAAGCGGGGAACGCTTCTGTGGGTGCTGGACAAGACCCACACCGCCATGGGCGGGCGGATGCTCCGCTCATGGCTGGAAAAGCCCCTGCTTGACCCGGTGGAGATCACCCGCCGCCACGGCGCGGTGGAGGAGCTGACGGACAACGTCATCGTCCGGGGCGAGCTGGAGCAGGCTCTGCGGGACGTCACCGATCTGGAACGGGTACAGACCCGCATCGTCACCGGCACCGTCAACTGCCGGGATTTGCTGGGACTTGCCCGTGGCTTCCGGGCGCTGCCAGACGTAAAGGCGCAGCTGCAAAAATGCGATTCTCCCCTGCTCAAGAAGCTGGAGGCTGCCATCGACCCTCTGACGGACTGCGCCGACCGCATTGAAAACACGCTGGTGGACGATCCTCCCCTGACCATCCGGGAGGGCGGCATCATCCGCAAGGGCGCCAGCGAGGAAGCCGACCGTCTGCGGGACATTATGGAGGGCGGCAGCGGCACCATTGCCGCCATTGAAGCGTCAGAACGGGAAAAAACCGGCATCCGCACTCTGAAGGTCGGCTTCAACCGGGTATTCGGTTATTATATTGAGGTGTCCAAGTCCTTTATCGACCAGGTACCCGCAAATTATATCCGCAAGCAGACCCTTGCCAACTGCGAGCGCTACATCACCCAGGAGCTGAAAG
>ERZ773235.3770-NODE-3770-length-10242-cov-4.970649_pt1 | contig 10242 bp, 10 predicted proteins | sample MGYA00580522_ERZ773235 | MGnify/ENA primary metagenome ERZ773235 (study PRJEB29015, sample SAMEA2737797) | human gut metagenome | biome: human gut; feature: human-associated habitat; material: faeces | place: China | collected 2012 ...
CATGGCCGCCAATAAGGTGGGCGGCGTGCGCTGCGCCCTGTGTACCGACTGCCTGCAGGCGGAAATGACCCGCCGCCACAACGACGCCAATGTGCTGGCGCTGGGCGCCGGCATTACCGGCCCCAATCTGGCCAAGCGCATGGTGGAGATCTTCCTGTCCACGGAGTTTGAGGGCGGACGCCATGCCCGCCGCGTGGCGCTGGTGGACAGTATCCGGCCCTGAGGAGCACGCCTATGGCAACGAGAGGCTACAACAGCTACCGGGGCCGCGTATCCACTGGGCGGATCGTGCTGATCGTGGTGCTGGTGCTGGTGCTGCTGGGAGCCATCGGCTATCTGGCAGTCCAGAACTATCTGGTATATGACGAGGCCGGGCAGGTGCATCTGGAGCTGCCGTGGGGCCGCCGCGATCCGCAGCAGGAGCAGACCGATAAGCCGCCGGTGGAAAATGTGGACATCGATCGTCTGGAGCCGGAGAGCAAGCTGACGCCGGTGACGGCGCTCCATGCCGTCCGCCTGCCTGATGACTGCCTGTGGTGGGGGGCGGATTACATCATGAACACGCTGGCGCCGGAGGATATGGTGCTGGCTGTGAAGCGCGAAAACGGCGGCATCACCTACGACACGCAGGTGTCTGTGCCCCAGAACGTGGTGGTGGAGCGGGGCCGTCCGCTGGACTGTCTGAAGCAGCTGCTGGCCAGCGATCGCTATACGGTGGCGCGCATCTGCTGCTTTGCCGACGCCGCCTACGCCCGGGGGTTGCCGGAGACGGCGCTGGTGCGGGAGGATGACAGCATCTGGTACGACGCCAACGGCGGCGCGTGGCTGGATCCCACCGATCCCACGGTGCTCAGCTACATCACCTCACTGGTGAAGGAATGTGCGTCGCTGGGCTTTGACGAGGTGCTGCTGGACTGGTTCTGCTACCCGGCGGAGGGTCAGTTGGACGCCATTGCCAACGGCGGCAGCGACCATACGCAGATCCTGACGGACTTTGCCAAGAGCCTGCGCAGCAGCCTGCCGGAGGGCGTGGCCCTGTCGATGACGCTGCGGGGCAGCGGCGACAACGCTTTGACGGTGCCACAGCTGGCGGAGCTGTTCGATCGCATTTACCTCCCCGCCGGGGAGGACGCGTCGGCGGCGCGCAGCCAACTGCCAGACGGCTACGACGCGGAAACGCGGTTGGTGGTGACGGCGGTGGAAGCCCCGGCCTCCGGCAGCTACGTTATCGGGAATTGACAGACGCGAAAACAGACGGCCTCCCCGGTCAGGGAGGCCGCCTGTTTTTTGGCACGGTTTGCGTCCGGGCGCGCAGAAGCCCCGCAAAAAGGCCGCATAGAAGCAACTCTACGTTCCGCAGACGCTTTTCTTCACCGCCGGGATGGACGGCCTGCGCCGTCTGCGGCATACTGTGACCACACAGAAAGGAGCGTGACCATAATATGGATACCGCAAAAACCGGCGCCTATCTGGCGTCCCTCCGAAAGAACGCGGGCATGACCCAGCAGGACGCAGCCGACCGGCTGGGCGTCTCCAACAAGACCGTCAGCAAATGGGAGAGCGGCGGCGGGTTCCCGGACATTACCGTTCTGCCCGCGCTGGCAGAGCTGTACGGCGTCACCGCCGACGACATTCTGGCCGGTGCGGCGGTGCGAAGTAGCGGCGGCGACAGTCAGGTGGCGCAGTATCTGGCCCGCCGGGGCGAGCTGCGCTGGCGCATCGGCTTCTCCGCCGCCGCCCTGTTCCTGCTGGCGGCCACCATGTTCTATGCGTACGCATGGTCGTGGCTGCTGCTGGCAGGCGGCGCGGCGTCGGTGTGGGTCGGCTGGGGCCGGTGTGACGGCGATGTTCTCCGTCGGCGTCTGGTCATGCTGCTGCCGTGGGCCATGCTGGTGCTGTACTTTCTGCTGGTTCGCTTCCAGCTGCCCTTCCGACTGGCCGCGGCACTGCTGGCGGACTATGCAAACAGCGGCAGCGTGGTGTCTTATCTGGCGGTCATGCTCCGGTGGGATATGCTGCTGTTGCTGTTTCCGCCGGTCTGCGGCCTGCTGAGGGCCGCGTCGGTGCGGTGGAGCGGCCGGCGGTATCTGCTGTCCCGTCCCTATTCCCGGGTCGTGGCCGTCCTGTGGCTGACGTCGCTGGGGGAAGAGATCGTCCACTGGATCGTGGCTGTGCCGCCTACGCTGGCCTATGCCGCCACCAGCTATCCGTCGTACTTCAGAACCTATCAGGCGCTGCAGCAGGACTTTTCCGCCACGCTGCCCTTCCTGTATGTGCCGGCGATCACGATAGGGGCCGCGCTGCTGGCGCTGGCGGTCACGGCGGCGGTCAAGCGTGGCCGGAGAGCGGCAGGAGCGCCTCCGCAGGCGTCCGCGGGCGCATAAGCGCCGCGTGCTTTTGGGGAAAACAAAAAACCTTGAAACCATGATGGTTTCAAGGTTTTCGTCTGGTGCGCGGTACAGGACTCGAACCTGTGACCCCATGCACGTCAAGCATGTGCTCTACCAGCTGAGCTAACCGCGCAGACAACGATAGTATATTACCGCAAACTCCGCTTATTGTCAACACTTTTCTTGCTATCGGGCCGGAAATTTGTTATACTGTCGGCAAATACCCGCAAGGAGATGGTCAGGATATGGAGAGGATCGCACTGGTTACCGGCTCGTCCCGGGGCATCGGCCGCGCCGTGGCGCGAAAGCTGGCGGCGGAGGGCTATGCCGTCTGCATCAACTACCGGGAGCGGCAGGACTGCGCCGACGCGCTGGCGATGGAGCTGACGGCGGCGGGCTGCCGGGTGATGACGGCGCAGGCCGACGTGTCCCGCCGACAGGAGGTCAACGACATGGTACACCGGGTGGAGGACACCCTTGGCCCCGTGTCGCTGCTGGTGAATAACGCCGGGGTGGCCGGACAGGCCCTGTTTCAGGATATCACCGACGAGCTGTGGCACCGCTACTTCTCCGTCAACGTGGACGGCGCGTTCCACACCGTGCAGGCCGTGCTGCCCCACATGCTGCACGAGCACGCGGGCTGCATCGTCAACATCTCCTCCATCTGGGGGCTGCGGGGCGCCAGCTGTGAGGTGACGTATGCCGCCACCAAGGCGGCGCTTATTGGCCTGACCCGCTCGCTGGCGGTGGAGCTGGCTCCCACCGGCATCCGGGTCAACTGCGTGGCGCCGGGGGTCATCCGCACCGACATGCTGGACGCCCTGCCGCCGGAGATACTGCCCCAGCTGGCGGCGGAGACGCCGCTGGGCCGTCTCGGTACGCCGGAGGACATCGCGGAAGCGGTGGCGTTTCTGGCCAGCGACCGGGCCTCCTTCATCACCGGGCAGGTGCTCACCGCCGATGGCGGCTTCATTCTCTGATCGTACGCGCGAAAAGGCGCGGCTCTGCGTGAGCCGCGCCTTCGTTTTTTGCCTACATGTGCTGCTCCGGCAGGGGCTGGCCGTGGATCATGACGCGACCGAAGCAAGTGAGACTGCGGCCGCTGCCCCGGTGAAAAACCACGTCCATATCGGCCCTGGCCCGGTTCAGGGAGAACAGATACACCATGCCGAAGCCGTCCCGGCAGTACTGCTTGCACAGCATGTCGCCGTCCACGCAGAAGATACCCACGTCGCCGTTCTGCAGGGGATCGTGGTTGACGTACACCACAGAGCCGTCGGCAATGCGGGGGGCCATAGAGTCGCCCTGAATGCGAACGGCCAGCTCCGCGCCGGGGGGCACCTCCCCCTCCACGGGGATAAGGGTGTAATCCTCGCCGAATACGGGGGCGGCAAAGCCTGCCGCCGCCGGGGACTGGTACAGCGGGATGGTGCGGCGCTCCTGCCGGGGGCGGAAGCGCTGCTCCTCCTCCACCATGACGCCCAGTGCGTCCACCAGCGTGTGGACGGTCTGGCGCCCCGTTACCGGCAGACGCCGGTACTTTTCCAGCAGGTGCAGCTCCTCGCCGGAGGGCGTCTCGCTGCCGCAGCGGAAGCTGCCGCGGTACAGGTAGTTGGGATCCACCTCCAGCGCATCGAACAGGCGCAGCAGCACCTCCTCCTTGGGGGCGCTGATGCCTGTCTCGTAGTTGCCCACTGCCGAAAGCGAGACGCCCAGCCGGTCTGCCAGCTCCAATCGGGTCATGCCCAACTCCTCCCGCCGCTTACGCAGCTGTTCACAAAAACTCATGGGAACGCCTCCTCGTCAGATTTCGACAGATTCTGACTCTATCCTAACCCAGAATCTTGGTTTTGTCAATCAGTTTTCACAAGAAACTTGAGATTTAACGCTTGACATCACAAGAATCTTGTGATATATTGAGCAAGCAAACAAGAAAACTGGTTTTCCAACAGCGAAAAAGCCGCCGCCCCAAAAAGGGCGGCGGCACGGGAACACTTATTCGGGTGCTGCCGGATCATCCAGCGGGTCGGTGATGGTCACACCGTCCCGGAGCAGATGCGTCTCCGGCCAGTGACGGATGCCGGGGGCGGTGATGGTGCCCGCCCACAGCTGGTAGACGATGTTCTCCGGCATCCACGCCTCGGTGGTCAGCATACCGCCGGTGAGCAGCACCGTGGGGACAGTGTCCCTGTATGCGTCCATGAAGCCCCAGCCCTCCCGGAGGACGACCTCGCCGCCCCGGCACACCAGACGCGGGCAGTCCAGCAGCAGACCGATGCCGGCAGTGCCGCCGGTGACGCAGGCGTCGCCGGATACGGCGGCCCGTTCAGCGGTCAGGGAGCCGGACAGCAGGAGCAGGTTGGCGGTGTCGTCCGCCGCGGCGTTGGCGGTGAGCCCGATCTCCGGGCAGGTCACGTCTACGCCGTCCACGATCAGCGCGGGCAGCCGCTCCTTGCCGGTGCCTGCCTCCAGCCGCTGGGACAGGGTCAGCGTGCCGCTGCCGGTGATGACCACCGTGTCAAAGCCGCCGAAGTGGCCGATCTCATCCCAGCCGGTGTCGGCCCAGCAGTCGCCGGACAACTCCAGCCACAGGATGCCGCCGGAGGTGCTGCAAAGGCTGGGTACATAGCTGGCGTCCGCCTTGATGTGGATGCAGTGGTACAGCTCGCCATCCCAGCAGAACCGCCCGTAGGCGCCCTCCTCGCTGGCTTTACCGCCCGTCAGCTCCGGGACGGTGTACCCCTCCCCGCCGGAGACGGCTAACTGGCCGTATTCGCCGTTGTGCCACAGGGGCAGGTAGTCCGGCGCGCCGTGGGACGCCCCGGCGGCCAGCGGCAGCTTACTGTCGGAAGGCGCAATGACCGCCAGTCCCGCATAGTCGTAGTACAGCCGGCAGACCTCCGGCACGGCGGCTGGAGCTTCGTTGCCGTCAGGCTCCGTCTGGTCGGACGGCGCGGGCGCGGAGGTATCGCCGCAGGCGCACAGCAGCGCCAGCAGCAGGGAAAGAAGCAGGCAGGATATGCGTTTCATGTCCGTTCCTCCTTAAAGATGCAGACCCGTGTGATACTGTCATTATATATGCAGCAGCGCCAGGATGCAATGGCGGGGAGACAAAAAAAGCTTCTCCGCCGATCAACGATCAGCGGAGAAGCTTGGTGGGGGATGGTGGATTTACCCCTTCGGGGCATAAACTTCGACTCCACCTGCCCCCACCCAATAAAAATACCGACCACCCTAATGGGTAATCGGTATTTTTGGTGGGGGATGGTGGATTCGAACCACCGAAGGCGTTGCCAGCAGATTTACAGTCTGTCCCCTTTGGCCACTCGGGAAATCCCCCATATTCACTTGGAGCTGGTGGACGGATTCGAACCCCCGACCTGCTGATTACAAATCAGCTGCTCTACCAGCTGAGCTACACCAGCATCTCCATCAGCGTGGCCTATTGTAGCAGATGTTTTTGGATTTGTCAACACAAAAGTTCCGAACGTCCCATATTTTTACGCAGGAAAAGGAGAGTGATCGCGCATGAAGCTTGCCGAGATGTCACCGTTGTATGAGGACAGTGCCCGGCGCATTCAGGTACGGATGGAGGAGCTGCGTCTCCGCCTCCGCACTACTGAGGATCCGGACAGCGTCCGCTGTCTGCGGCAGCGCCTGACGGAGCTGCAGCCCATGCTGCGCCAGTGCCGCCAGCTGGCGCGGCTGACCGCACATTACTACGACAGGAGTGACAGATACCATGATGCATCCCGCCTTTGATCCCATGGACATCGCCGGCCTGCACCTGTGGCAGCGGGAGGAGTCCGGCGATAACAGCCTGCAGCACCAGCGGCTGCTGCAGAATCTGACGAAAGCCGTAGAGGCGGAATTGACGCCCCGCCAGAAGGAAATGCTGTACCTATACTATTATGAGAAGCTGAACATGGCGCAGATCGCGGGGCGGCTGGGCGTCAACAAATCCACCGTGTCCCGCACGCTGTGCCGCGCCCGCCGCCGTTTGCATCACATCCTGCAATACAGCCTCTGAAAATTGAAAATACCTCTTGACTTTGCAGGCACACATGCATATAATGCCTGTTGTTCCCATGAGAGGAGGGAGGACACCTTGTCCGTTTACAATAAGCTGCTCCATGAGAAGGAGCTTCGCCTGCTGGGCGGTATTCTGGGCGCGGCGTTGATGGCCTCGGCCATCAACCTGTTCATCGTACCCCAGGGGTTTTACGCCGGCGGCGCCTACGGCCTGTGTCAGGTCATCCGTACCCTGCTGGTGACGCGGGCGGGACTGTCGCTGCCCTTCGATCTGGCGGGCCTTCTGTACCTGCTGGTAAACCTGCCCATGTTCTATCTGGCGTACCGGGGGCTGGGCCGGACGTTTTTCGTCAAGGCCACCATCGTCACCGTGTGCAACTCCGTTTTCTCGGCGCTGATCCCCTCCCCTGCCACCCCCATCATCGAGGACGCGCTGACCAGCTGCCTGATCGGCGGCATCGGCGTGGGCTTTGCCGCCGGGCTGGTGCTCAGCTGCGGCTGCTCCACCGGCGGACTGGATATTCTGGGGCTGTACCTCAGCAAGAGGAACCCCAAGTTCACTGTGGGACGCTTCTGCATCTGCTTCAACGTGTGCCTGTACACGCTGTGCCTGCTCCTGTTCAACGCCGCCACGGCCATCTATTCTGCCATTTACAATATTCTGAGCAACCTGTTTCTCGATCGGCTGCACCAGCAGAACGTCAACGTGGAGCTGCTGATCTTCACCAAAAAGAACGATCCGGAGCTGCCTCGCTTCATCATGGACAAGCTGGATCGCGGCGTGACCTACTGGACGGCCCACGGCGCCTATACCGGCGACGAGGTACAGGTGCTGTGCGTGTGCCTGTCCAAGTACGAGGTGGGCACGCTGCAGCAGGTGATGCAGGAGATCGATCCCAAGGCGTTCTTCATCGTGCAGGAGGGTATCCGCACCGGCGGCAACTACCGCCGCCATCTGAACTGACGCATATAATAATGAATACCCGCCCACCGGGCGGGTATTCATTATTATATGTATTATATGGCAGTATCCTGCCGGCGAGACTGCCTGCCGGCAAAGCGCACATAAAAGCAGCATCCCCGGCCGGGGATGCTGCTTTTTGATCCGTTATTCAGCCAGAAGGCTCTGGAGCGCGGGAACAGGCTTGACGTTATAGAGCAGAACGCCTGAAACATTCACGCCGTCCGGGCTTTTGGGCGGGCAGAGGGCGTCCAGCATAAAGTTGCCATCCCTGCGGCCCGCAAGCTCCCCCATCAGAAGATGCACGCACCCGTTTTTCGCGTCCACGGAGGAGGCCTTCAGGGCGCTGCGCGGCAGGACGGCGGTCCGGATCTCGTTGTAGACAACGATGACCCGCTGCTCCGTCAAAAAATATTTGCAGTTTTTGGAAATGCTGTGCCGGTCCATAATAGGCTGGCAGGCGATATACGCAAGCACCAGAAAGAAGAAAGCCACAACGACGAGCTTCACGTCTGCGGCGAAACAATGGCACAGCAAAACGTAGACCCCCGCCAATACAGCAAATGTTGCTATGCAGGCAAAGATCCGCGAGAGCAGCTTGCGCTTACTTATGGAATCCTCCAGGGAGAACGGCTCAGGCCGTCCGCTCCACAGGACCGTTTCGTTTTCCAACAGCATCTGAGACACACATTCGGGGATATTCATCATAATTCTCCTTATTGTTCTGTGATGCCATGGATAATGCGTAGTTCAGATTATACACGATAACGGCCATAATATGGCGTTAGGAAAATGGCGGAATCTATATATAAACCGTTAAGAAAACGGAGACCGGACAAAAAGCCCCTGAAACGGCGGGACATCCGCCGTTTCAGGGGCTTTCTGCGATCATGTGTTATCTGCGGTTCTTATACTTTTCCGTCAGCTGTGTCTTGCGCCGGAGGAAGGTGGTGGGAGACATCTTCAGCTGCTCCGCCGCGTCGCGGATATTGTTGTACTTTGCATAGTATTCGTTCAGATACTGCAGCTCGACCTGCTCCAGCATTTCCTTCAGCCCGCCGGAGATGCTGATATCCGTGGGAAAAAGCGCGGGAACATCCGCCTTGATGGGGACGAATTCCGGCGTGATCACAGCGCTGTCCGTGATGATGACGGACTGCTCGATCACGTTGCGAAGCTGCCGCACGTTGCCCTCCCAGTGGTTGCTGAGCAGCAGGTAGTAGGCCGAGGAGGACAGCTTTTTGTTGAAGCCGTACTTCTGATTAAAGACTCTCAGAAAATGCTGCGCCAGCGGAATGATGTCGTTGCGCCGCTCGCGCAGCGGGGGGATATGGATGGGGATCACGCTCAGGCGGTAGTACAGGTCCTCGCGGAACTTCCGCTCCTTGACCATCTCCTCCAGATTGCTGTTGGTGGCGGCGATGATGCGCACGTCCGTATAGATGGGCTCGTTGCCGCCCACCCGGATGAACGTATGGCTCTGCAGCACGCGCAGCAGCTTGGTCTGCATGGCCATGGACAGCTCCCCAATCTCGTCGAGAAACAGCGTGCCGTGGTCGGCCACCTCGAAAAAGCCCGCCTTCCGCTTGTTGCTGGCGCCGGTAAACGCATGGGGCTCGTACCCGAACAATTCGCTTTCAAACAGGGACTCTGTGATGGCGCCGCAGTTGACGGCCACGAAATTGTGGTCCCGACGGTCGCTGTTGTTGTGGATAAAATGCGCCACCTCATCCTTGCCCACGCCGGTCTCGCCCAGCAGCAGCGCCGTAGAGTCCACCTTGGCGATGCGCTTTGCCAGCGTCAGCACCTTGATCATGGCTTCGTCCTCCACCACCATGTTGCCGAAGTTGGTGGACTGGTGCTTCAGGGATTCCAGCTCCGTGATGTACTGCTCGTTGAGACGGCGCGTCTCCATCAGGTCGGACTGCAGGTTGCTGATCTCGTCCAGATCCCGGTCGTTGCAGACGAAAAACTCGATCTCCCCGTTGCTGTCAAACACAGGCGAGCAGGAGACGTGAGCGCTGCGTCCCGTCCGGAAAAAGGTCTGGACGATGGTCTGCGGCTTCTTTGTTTTTGCCACCAGCACGCCGCAGGATTCCGAGATCAGCCGCTTTTTGACCAGTGTCTCCACCGGAACGCCTATCAGCTCCTCGCGCTTGATGCCGGTCAGCACCTCATACGCCCGGTTGACCCGCAGCGTGATAAGGTTCCTGTCGGAGATCTGGATGGCATCCTGCGAGTTTTCGATAAACATATCCAGTACATGGCAGCGCTCGCTCAACTCCAGTACACGGTTCTGCAGATCGTGGATCACTTCGCCGTCTGGTTTCATATAGCCGGCTATTTTTTCCATACGCATTTCCTTTCTCGACAGCCTTTTGATCGCACGCCCCGTGCAGCGGCGGGACACCAGCTTTTTATTAAAACACATTATAGCAGAAAACTCCTGCAAAACAACCACTAATTATTGTACCATTTTTGAACACCAAAAGTGGTACAAAATGGCGATTTGCACCAAAAATGGGTCACACATATACGAGGAAGAAACGCCTAAGTTTGTTTTTTAACAAACAATTTACCGTCAGGGGAAACGACATTTAAGAAAAAGAAGTCGGAAAAACGATATTTAAGAAAAATTCAATTAAAATTTCGCCAATTCCGGTCGGATGGCACGTTTATTGCTTATATACAAGTGCGAGATGAAAACATCTCATCCATGTGATAATGCGTAATAAACAATCGCTATAAGGAGGAACAAGAATGGCCTTGATGACCGCGAAAGAGTACATCGACTCCCTGCGTAAGCTGAACACCCGCGTGTACATGTTCGGCGAGAAGCTCGACAACTGGGTGGATCAC
>ERZ773235.3776-NODE-3776-length-10230-cov-3.861032_pt1 | contig 10230 bp, 9 predicted proteins | sample MGYA00580522_ERZ773235 | MGnify/ENA primary metagenome ERZ773235 (study PRJEB29015, sample SAMEA2737797) | human gut metagenome | biome: human gut; feature: human-associated habitat; material: faeces | place: China | collected 2012 ...
AATCAGCGCGTTGTGGGATTCGGTGTTGAAGGCGTTTTTGCGCTGGGAACTGATTTTGATATCAAAAATTGCTTTGCGGTAGACCGTTTCGCCGGCAGAAGTCCGGGAGGCAACGGGTTTTAGGTGGGCATTGGACAAGGTGGTGTATTGGACGGTATTGTCCGGACCGATGATGCGGAAGGAGCGTTCCTCGTCGTAGAATTCCCGAATCAGCTCCACACAGAGATTGACCACATCCTTGAAACTGCGGTAAGATGATTTGAGCGTATCTCGGGACAGCTTACTCCCCGCCTCCTGTAAAGCGGAAATTGACTTGTAGGCTGTAATGTTGCCGGTGGTACCGCCTTGAGAGAAATCGCGGTTGCCGATGACCTCTTTGAGCTCCTCGATTTTGTTCTGCCGGTGTTCAATGATATGGGACGGAATAGCGGCGGCTTGGATTGGGCGGACTGCGTTGTCATCCACTGAGGAATCACATTCGATGATGTCGCGGGAGAGATCGGCGATGTCTTGCGGACGGATTCCGCCGGAGCGTTTGACCAGCCAGCGCTGTCTGCCCGAAACCAGACAGTTTGCTTCTATCAGGTAATCAAGCCGGTCAATATATTCCTGGGTTGGCCGCGCAATCTCGATCATACCCATACCGTAAAGGCTGTTTTCGTTGGGGATAAAGGGGTCGATGACAAAGGGATAAAGTCCGTGCTCATAAAGACCGGTGTCCTTCAGCTTTTTGTCCGACTTCGTTGAGTAAAGAAGCGTCTCTCCTACCAGCTTGGAAAGGTGGATGACGTCTTTTCCGCCGATCCGGCATTTTTCATAGCAGTCTATCAGGCAGGATTTTCCTTCGGATTCTCCGGGAGGACAACTGCCGGGATAAGCTTGTAGAAGATCGAGGTTGGCGTCGCTGATAATTTTCTTGCCGGGATATTGTTTCCGGAGCGTCTCGGTATCGACGATGCTGAGCACAAAAACATATTGGGATTTCTGAATGTCGTCGATGTAAGGCTGTGCGTAAAAGCTTAACAGGTCGACTTTTCGGATCACGATATCGCCGATTCCGTCCTTTTGGGGATCCCAGCCGACGTAATAGATACCGGTGCCCTGTTTGATTTTTTGCCACCAGACATCAGAGTAAACCTTTTCAAAATCGTTTTTTTCCAGGACAAGCGGAACGATTTTAGAGAGCTTGCGGGCTTCTTCACGGTCATTTTTCTCCCGTTCGAGAAAAAGCGGTTCGGGATAGTTGTCCATTGCGTCGGCATGCTTGTTCCAGACGGCATTGAGAATAAAGGGGGTGGTCGGCTCGTGTCCGATGGATTTGGTGTTGCCCTTGATATATTTCCAGTGGCGAGAGCGGAACCAGTCTTCATTGATTAAGAAGCTGCGGTCGATCTCCTGTTTGTAGGCGCGGTAGGATTTGAGCGCTGTCAGAATACGGACGGTGTCAGCCGAGGGGGCGGTATTTTGGGGTGTTGATTTTTTTGACGTAGCCATATTGATTCAGTCCTTTCGAGTCTTATCGTAATTTCAAGATAGCATGGAAAAGAAAGGACATGCAAGGACATATTGTGAAGAGGGAATACACCGTATTCCCTCTTCACTGACGGCGTTTGTACTTCCCGGCGAATAGAATGCCGGGATTTTGGCAAAGCCAAAACCGTACAAAGCCGCTCGGCTAGAGGAAGTGAGCAAAAGTTTCTCTTCACTCGCGGCAAATATGCCGCCGCGTTGCCGCAGCAGGGAATAATTCCCTGCACCTTGATTCGCGAGGAAGTGGGCAAAAGGAATAATAACGAGTTCGCGAAATGAGTTGAGATTTTATTTTGCAGAGGCACTCACAATTTTTTGTGCAGTCAAAAATCATGTAGGGGCAAATATCATTCTAAGCAAGAGATTACCCGAAATCGTGGCGGCTTCCGCTGCTGATGCCCAGTTCTTCAAATACACAGATAATTTCTTCGATTTTCATAAAGCACTCACTATCTGTCAAGCTGTCATCATTGATAATGGCTTTGATTTTTTGCAATGCTTGATAGGAATGCAGTTCCAAAATTTCATTGATATCCATTTTTAAATCGGGAAAAGTAATTTGCATTTTTTGCTGTCCCAATGCCTTTATTAATATTTCCTTGTATAAATCCATGATATCATCTCCCAAATAATAGAGTTGTTATAACTCTGTAATAACTCTAATTATAACATATGAAGTTATAAAAAGTCTATAATAGATTCATAATAACTTTATTTGGAGGGCTTTATGAAAGTTGAGCGTCACTTTGGCTTAAGGATAGAAGATGAACTTTTAAGAAAGTTTCGTTATGTATGTGAATATGATGGACGCTCTGCAAATGCCCAAATTCTTTATATGATAAGAAAGTGTGTTCAGGAATATGAAAAAGAGCATGGCGAAATAAAGCTGGAGTTAGAAAAAGAATAACAACATGACAACCTTGCTCTGCGAACGTAATTTTATTCCTTTCACACACTTCGCCGCAATATAGGGTGCAGCAAAAAAAGAATTCCACAAGTGCAATTTACACTTGTGGAATTCTTTTTTTGTTTCAATCAATTTTGTTTTTCTATTTCTTTTTGAGTGTCAAAGGATAGAGCTCATTCAGATCTTCGTCATCAGATCCCACCGGCTCAACCAGTTTCAGCTCGGAATCGCTGATAAATTCATAGGATTCGTATTCCTCTTTGTTGATCTCACTTGTTTTGCTGTCCGTTGTGTAAAGCCTTCCGTCTTCTGCATCAAATTTTCCTTCGGTCTTTATTCCGCTGAAGGATTCCATTAATGTATTTTTGTCGAGAGATTCGTTCACTAAGGCATCCATTGTGGTTCCGGAAAGTTTAAGCACTTCGTCAGCACTGATCTCGAGCCCTTCTTTCTTTGCTGTTGCTTCGAGATATGCTTTCATGCCGTCCTTGAAGGACTGAACCAAACCATTATAGGTATTGTTAAAAGCCTCTTCGTCCATATCAATTTTGTATGTTCCGTCCTCATGAAACGTAAAGACCATTGTGAGTTTAAAGTCGTCCACTTTGAGATATTTTGCCATCTCAGCGTCTTCGGAGAATCCCTCATTGATGGTTTCAGTCATGTCAAGCTCCGTTTCCCAAGTGCCGACAAACTTCTCGCTTTCTTTTTCGCCGCACCCCGAAAGAGTGACGAGCATTGCAAAAATCATGGCAATGCAAAGAGTGATTGAAAAATGCTTTTTCATAATGCTTCTCCCTTTTTGTTTATGTACTGTAAAAATGAAAGGTGAAAATCCGTCTGCTTTTCCGATACTGTCGTTTCACGGTAAAATCAGATGTCCCCAGAAAAAAGACGGATGTTCATAAAAAGCATTATAGCAAAGAGGAAGACGGAATGCAAGGGAAAAACGTTTTTCATTTGTATCTGTGAGCGCAGCATCTCTCCCCTATTCAATTTCGAATCGCAGAGTGGGCTTGTCAGAGTAATCGTAATAATACTGTAATTCCAGACCGGGGTCATCAAGCGGCTGCTCAAACTGGAGCGTAATGGTTGCCTGTCCGTCGGGCAGCAGCTCATAATAGGTCGAATAGTTCGGCGCATCGTAATCAATATGGGGATATATTACCTGTCCCATGCTGTTGATCATTCGATAATTTTCGGGATCATACATCAGATTCTGATCACCGATATTTTTGATGTTTACCGAAACGGTAATAATTTCGGTATCGGCGTCGGCGCCATTCAAACCGAGAGCACCCGAATGCTTTACCTCGGTGACAGTGACTTCAATGTCTTGGAAAACGGCTGTCTCATTGAGCCTGTAAAGGGTATCGTCGGTGTAAGTATCAGAGAATAAATCATAAAGGCTTGGATAATCCTCAAACATCAGCAGACCAAAACCTACATTTGCCGCCAGGATTGCACCCAGTACAATTAAAAGGATTTGCCACCATTTCAAGCCGCGCTGCTGCGGCATGGCAGGATATGGGTAAGGCTGTTGTGCATAAGCCGGAGGAAAAGGCGGATAAGGCTGCGGATTGGGCAACGGGGGAGCGGCATCGTTAGGGGCTGTCAGCGGGGCATTACAGTGTGTGCAAAACGGAGCATTATCCGGATTTGGTGTTCCACAGTTATAGCAATACATTTTCACACTCTCCTTCAATATTGTCATCGGAAAGACAACCGCTATTACAGTCAATTCATTTGAAAAGTGCTTTGCGGGACAGTTTTCAAGTTCGTTGACTTATATATATTTTGAGTATATCACAGCGGCGGAAACAATGCAATTACAGGATCATTACAAAAAAAGGTCGGGCAAGTTGTTGAAAAGTGTATTTTAATATTAAAGTTTTATTCACACATTAAAAGAATAAATATGTTACAATTTGTAATATATTAGAATGACTTTGTAGCTTTTTGTTCAAAAACTATCGTATCTCTCTCTTGTCCACAAAAAAACGCAAGAAATTCTACATTTAACGGCATTTTTTTGAGGAATACACCTTGATTTTTTTTGACTTTTTATGTAAAATATTATTATATGGAATATTTTCCAAAATAAAGATATCGAACGAAGGCACGGGCTCGTTTTCACGGCGGACGAATCCGGATAGATTAATTTTACCGTGAATATATTGGAGGTTTAAATATGTCTAACAGGTTGTTTCAGGGCTTGATTCACCAAATGAAAGATACGATTGACCGGGTCATCGGTGTGGTGGATGATCAAGCAAATATTATTGCGTGCAGTGAGCTTTCTAAAATCGGTTTGACCAATGAATTTATTTCCTTGGAAAACGCGGATTCTCATGATACTTTTATCAGGGACGGATACACCTACAAACCATTCGGTCAGCACATTAAACCGGATTATGCCGTCTTTGTGGAAGGCGTTGACGATACTGCGGTAAAGTATGCCCAGATTTTGACCATTACCCTTTCCAGCATCAAACAGTATTATGATGAAAAATATGACCGTAATAACTTTATCAAAAACGTGGTTATGGATAATATCCTGCCGGGCGATATTTATGTAAAAGCAAGAGAGCTTCACTTTAATGCGGATGTTGCCCGCGTTGCCTTTTTGATTCGGATTCTGTCGACCAACGATGTTTCTGCATACGATGTAATCCAGAATCTGTTCCCCGACAAAAACAAGGATTTTGTTTTCAACATCAGCGAGAATGAAATCGTTTTGATTAAAGAAACGAAACCGAATATCGACAGCAAGGATTTGGAAAAGCTTGCCCGCTCTATCGTAGATACGCTGAGCAGCGAGTTCTACACCCGCGCAACCGTCGGTATCGGAACCGGCGTTGTCGGCATCAAGGATCTTGCCCGCTCCTTTAAAGAGGCACAGGTTGCTTTGGAAGTCGGCAAAGTATTTGATACCGATGAATCCATTGTCAGCTATGATAATCTGGGTATTGCCCGTCTGATTTATCAGCTGCCAACCACTCTTTGCGAAACTTTCTTAAAAGAGGTATTCAAACAGGGTTCCATTGATTCTCTTGATCACGAAACGCTGTTTACGATTCATCGTTTCTTTGAGAACAATCTGAATGTTTCCGAGACCTCCAGAAAGCTGTTCGTACACAGAAACACGCTGGTTTACCGTTTAGAGAAGATTAAGAAATTGACAGGTTTAGATTTAAGAGAGTTTGACCATGCGATTGTGTTCAAGATTGCATTAATGGTTAAAAAATACCTGACGTCCAATCCTGTAAAATATTAATGATGAATTGAATTTTCAGCAATAGCAGGTTACGGGCAGACATCTTGGTGTTCTGCCCGTAACTATTATCGTAAGGGGGTAATATTACGCTCCCCCTGTTTAAGCAAACACCGGCAGGAACAAAAAAGCCGGAATCCTTTGATATTTGTCCGCTTTGAAAGGAGGCGAAAGGAGTGCAGGTCTGTACTGCTTTAGGCAGAGGGCGGCAAACGGCGGGCACCATAAATTCAGAACATAATAAGGGCTCTGCCCTTTTTCTATAATATAACTGCCATACTTTTTTACAAATATGAATGCTCGCGTGTTTACACTGTACTCACTTCGCGGGTATAAACGTATTCTTTCGCGTATTTTTCTCGCGAATGAAAGTGCAGGGAATGATCCCCTGCTTGAAATTAAATACAAGGTGGTGTACTCCGGCATAAAGCTCTTTTCTTATTTTGATAAAGACAGCAAGGGTACAAAGAGTCATATGCTGCTTCATATATGATAGAATTAAATGATGTTTCTTTACAATATGAAAACGGAACGACCGCGCTTCATGACATTAACCTCCACATAGAGGACGGCGAGATGGCTTATATTGTCGGCGCGTCGGGTGCGGGTAAAAGTTCCATTTTAAAATTGCTGCTGCGGGAAAAGATAGCCACGAAAGGCTCAGTAGTAGTCAACGGATATAATCTTAATAAGTTAAAACGGAAAAATATTCCTCAGTTTCGGCGTTCGATCGGGTTTGTGTTTCAGGATTTCCGATTGATCCCGACCATGAATGTCTACGATAATGTTGCGTTCGCGCTCCGCGTCACCGGCACGCCGCAGAAGCAGATACGGACAAGAGTACCTTATGTGCTGGAATTGATGGATCTGTTATCCAAAGCCAAACGGTACCCGCATGAACTGTCGGGCGGCGAGCAGCAGCGTGTGGCGGTCGCAAGAGCGCTGGTTAATGACCCGCCGTTGATTATTGCGGACGAGCCGACCGGTAATATTGACCCGGAACTTTCGTATGAAATTGTAGAATTGCTGATACAGATCAACAAATGCGGAACAACGGTTTTAATGGTTACCCATGAACACGATATTGTGAAATATTTCGGCGGCCGCACGATTCAGATCGAAAACGGCAGAGTGGTATTTGACAATCATATCAAGGGTGAGAAAGAAAAACTGCTGGAGCTGGAGGAAAAAAAGAAAAAGCAGAACCGACAGGACATGGATAAAACAATTGAGATCAGGACCCAGCCTATGTCAGAGGAGAAAGGGGCGGAGGTCGAATGAGCGGCGGAGGATTGAAATATTTACTCAAAGAAGGCGTGAAAAACCTCTGGACCAACCGGCTGATGACCTTTGCGTCGGTCGGCGTGCTGACAGCGTGTTTGCTGATTGTGGGCTTTGCAATGCTGTTTTCTCAGAACGTCAACAGCATGGTCGGTTATCTGGAGGATCAGAATGAAATCGTGGTGTATCTCGAAAAGGAGAACACCGAAGAACGAAACATAGAAATTGAGTCCGAATTGAAACAAATCTCTGATTTAAAAGAGGTTACCTATTTTGACCGCGCAACGGTATTTCAATTACAGAAAGAAAAGCTGGGATCGGCGTCGGCGTTGCTGGATGACGATGACGACAATCCATATTATGCATATTATACCGTAAAAGAGAAGGATTTGGAAAAAATAACCGCTACGGTTGCGGCAATTAAAAAGATAGAGGGCGTGAAACAGGTCAGTTTCTACAAGGACTTTGCGGACGCTATTGTAAAGGTTAAAAACATGGTCAACCTGTTCGGCGGGGCCATTATTATTGCGTTAGTGCTGGTATCGCTGGTTATCATCGCGAATACGATCCGTGCCGCAGTCTTTACCCGGCGCAAAGAGATCAACATCATGAAATATGTCGGCGCGACCGACAATTTTATCCGCTTTCCGTTTATGGTAGAGGGGTTACTGTTGGGGTTGATTTCGGCGGTATTGGCGTTTCTGATGATTTGGGGCGGGTACTCCATGCTGGCAAATGCTATTTTGGAAAACAGCACGGTTACTTTCCTGGCAAGCATGATGCAGCGGATGCTTCCGTTCAAAGAGGTTGCTGTCGGATTAGGACTTTGCTTTGCCGGCGCAGGAATCGTGACGGGTATGCTCGGCAGTATCATCAGTGTTCGCACTCACTTAAAAGTATAGCAGGCATAATTTCTGCACTTTTTGTAAACGAAAAATGCACCGCATTTTTCGTTTACTGACGGCGTTTGTGTTTCCCGGCGAATATCGTGCCGGTATTTTGGCTCCGCCAAAACCACACAAAGCCGCTTGTTAAAAAAGCTTTGTGCTAATTCCCTTTTATAATTGTGAGAGTAAAAGTTTTATAAATATATAAACTTGGTGCGCGAATTAGGGTGCAGGGGATTATCCCCTGCCGAGTGACAGTCAAAAACAATTCGGTGAATTGTTTTTGACAAGAAGGAAAGGTGATAAAATGAATTCCAAGAAGGTCAGGATTATTTCCTTGATACTGGTTCTTTTAATGCTGATAGGCGCTGTGGGTGCCGCAGTTGTTCCGACCTTTGCGGCAAGTGAAAGTGCGCTTCAGGCGCAGATTGAAAAACTGGAAAAGGAACAAAAAGAGCTGCAGAATAAAATAAACAGCTTGTCTAAAGACCAGAAAAAACAAAAAGAATATCAAGAGGCGCTTAACAGTCAGATTGAAAGTCTGGAAAAACAGATTGAAAGTCTGAATAGCCAGATTACATTATATAATAATAAGATTACAGCGAAGGAAAAAGAAATCACGCTGAAATCTGCCGATATTGATGAAAATTTTGAGTTGATGAAAGAACGGCTTGCCGCAATGCAGCTTGCGGGAGACAATTCGCTGCTGATGGTTATTTTCTCAGCGGAAAACTTTACCGATCTTTTGACCCATACTGAGATGATACAATCGGTGGCGGAACGGGATCAAAAGCTGATTAACCGGCTCGCGTCCGAAAAGGCGGATATTGAGGCGGCAAAAAAAGAAATCGAGGACAGCAAGGCAAAGGTAGAAAGCAGCCAGAAAACGCTGTCAGCCAAAAAGAGCACGCTCGATACCTCTTACGCAAAGAGTGAAAAGTATATGGCGGCGATTAACGCCGAAAAGGTGGCTTACCAGAAAGATAAAGCAAAGCTGGACAAGGAAGAAGCAGCAGCACAGGCGGAACTGCAAAAACTATATGACAGCATGACGCCGTCCGGTTCCCTCTCCCCCGGCGGCTGGATGTGGCCGTTTTCTTCCAAAAGATCCTATATATCCTCCGGATATGGATGGCGTTGGAACAATACTGATTATCACAAAGGAATTGATATCTCCAACGGCAACAGCTATGGCGTGCCGATTGTGGCATCCAAAAAAGGAACGGTAATTAAAACCGTAAAGACCAGTCCGAGCACAGGGTACGGAAACTATGTTATCATTGACCACGGAAAAGGCAGCGATGGGAATGGCTATTCTACGCTGTATGCTCATGCCAGCCAGGTGTTGGTGTCGGTGGGCGACACAGTGAAGCAGGGACAGGTCATCGCAAAGGCGGGCAACACCGGAAATTCTTTCGGCGCGCACCTGCACTTTGAGGTGCGTATCAACGGAAAACATACCAATCCGCTTAACTATGTGAAAAAGTCGTAATACAGTTTAGCACAAAAACAAAAGCAGGGAGCGTTTCAGAGAAAACAGATCGCCGAATGCCCCCGCTGCAGAATGGAGTTTGCCATGAACAAAAAAATATCACTGGGAGCTGCAATATGCTTTATGGGAATTGTTGCGGCAGTCACCTTTGTTATAACTATGATTTTTTCGATGCAGAAATTTAACGGAAAGATCGGTCGGGTGACCGAACGGGAACGCATTTATTCCAAAATTGATGAGATTGATTCCCTCGTTGCGCAGCACTTTGTGGGGGATATTGATGACGATGAACTGATGGATGCGATTGCCGCAGGTTATCTGAGTGGCTTGGATGACAATTATGCGCATTATTTCAGCCCTGCTGATTTGAAAAAAGAAAAACTCAACAGCGAAGGCGCCCTGGTGGGAATCGGCGTATCCGCTACACAGGATACCAGCGGATATATCAAAATTCAGAAAGTATACGATGATTCACCGGCAAGCGAAGCCAAGCTGGAGGCGGATGATTTAATTGTCAAGGTGGAGGGTGAGGATGTCCTGACACTGGGATACAACGAGTCAATCAGCAAGGTTTCGGGAGAAGCCGGCACCAAAGTGAAGATTACTTACCGGCGCGATGGCGTTGACACCGATCTGGAGCTGGTCCGTAAAAAAGTTGAAATTCCGACGGTCAGCTACCGTATGATTGGTAAAAACGGTTATATTAAAATAGAAGATTTCACCACAAACACCATTGATCAGTTTTCAAAGGCGGTGGATGATTGTATTGCGAAGGGCGCAGAAGGCTTGATTTTTGATCTGCGCAACAACGGCGGCGGCACTTTGGAATCGGTGGAAAAGATGCTGGATAAACTGCTTC
>ERZ773235.3777-NODE-3777-length-10230-cov-3.545553_pt1 | contig 10230 bp, 8 predicted proteins | sample MGYA00580522_ERZ773235 | MGnify/ENA primary metagenome ERZ773235 (study PRJEB29015, sample SAMEA2737797) | human gut metagenome | biome: human gut; feature: human-associated habitat; material: faeces | place: China | collected 2012 ...
GTGTCTGTGCTGGCGGGCGTGGTGCTGCTGAAGGAGCCGTTCAGCATCTGGCAGATGCTGGGCGTGGCGGTGATCCTGATCTGCGTGTTCGCGGCCAACGTATCCGCCAAAAAAGACAAATAACGTCAGGAGGTGTTCCCATGTATAAGAACGAAACGCGCTATGCGCTGATAAACGGCGTGGTGCTGAACGGCACCCGGGACATGACGCCCCAGACGGGGAAGATCGTCTGCGTGGAGGGCAGCCGCATCGCCGCCGTCACCGACGGGCCGGCGCCCGCCGGGTACGAGCCGGTGGATCTGGCGGGACGGTATGTGCTGCCGGGGCTCATCAACATGCACGTCCACCTGCCGGCCTCCGGTAAGCCTAAAAAGAAGCCCTCCGACCCCCGGAGGCTGGTGAAGCTCATCACGTCCAGCGGCCTGATGCGCCGGGTGGGCATCCGCCTGTGCGAGGGCTACGCCAGAACGGAGCTGCTCAGCGGCGTCACCACCATCCGGACGGTGGGCGGCGTGGCGGACTTCGACACCATCATCCGCGACCGGGCGGCGGCAGGCGAGATCCTCAGCCCCCGTGTGGTGGCGTCCAACATGGCGGTATCCGTGCCCGGAGGCCACATGGCGGGCTCCCTGGCCTACGAGGCCCGCACGCCGGAGGAGGCTGCGGCCTGCGTGGAGAAGATCGCTGCGGAGAAGCCCGACCTCATCAAGCTGATGATCACCGGCGGCGTCATGGACGCCGAGGTGGTGGGCGAGCCGGGCGTGCTGCGGATGGAGCCGCCGCTGGTAAAGGCTGCCTGCGACAAGGCCCACGCGCTGGGCATGAAGGTGGCCGCCCATGTGGAGAGTCCGGAGGGCGTCCGGGTGGCGCTGGAGAACGGCGTGGACTCCATTGAGCACGGCGCAAAGCCCGACGCGGACATCCTGCGGCTGTTCCGGGAACGGGGCGCGTTCCAGATCTCCACCATTTCCCCCGCCGTGCCCTACGCCCTGTTTGACCGCAGCATCTCCCATGCCACCTACGAGCAGCAGGAGAACGGCCGGGTGGTATTCGAGGGCATCGTGGCGCTGGCAAAGGCGTGTCTGGAAAACGGCATCCCCGTGGGACTGGGCACCGACACCGGCTGCCCCTACATCACCCACTACGACATGTGGCGGGAGCTGTGCTACTTTGTGAAATACTGCGGCGTAACGCCGCCCTTCGCGCTGTACAGCGCCACGCTGCTGAACGCGGAGCTGGCGGGCATCGCCGATGTCACCGGCTCTGTGGAGGCGGGGAAGGCCGCCGACCTTATCGTGTGCGACAAAGACCCGCTGGCCGATCTGACGGCGCTGCGCAGCCTGCACATGGTCATCAGGGACGGCCTGCGCATCGAGCATCCCTCCGTGAAGAAGATGCCGGAGGTGGAGCGGGAGCTGGACAAGTTCCTGTGAGCCCCGCGACCCAGCATAAAAGGAACGCACCCGTGGGTGCGTTCCTTTTATGCTTTACAGCTTCAGCTCCCGCAGGACGCCGCGGCACGCTGCGTTGGCGGCGAACACCGACGAGGGCCGCAGCACATCCATGGGCTTTCCGTCGAAGCCGGTAACGGTGCCCCCGGCTTCCGTCACAATGAGACTGCCGGCGGCGTAGTCCCACGGGGACAGGCGGCATTCGTAGAACAGCTCCGCCCGGCCGGCAGCCACCTGACACAGATCCAGCGCCGCCGCGCCGAAGCGGCGGTAGTCCAGCCCCCGGTCGTACAGCTGCCGCAGCAGGGAAAAGCTCTGCTCCGTCAGGCGGCGGTCATAGATAGTGGAGCCGCAGAGAAACACGGCGTGGGCCATGTCCTTGCCGCTGACATGGATGGGCAGGCCGTTGCAGAACGCGCCGCCGCCCCGCCGGGCGGAGAACAGCTCGTCGGCAAAGGGGTCGTAGACCACGGCGTACTCCACCTGCCCGTCGTGGGCCAGCGCAACGGAGATATTGCTGTAGTGCAGGCAGCGGACAAAGTTGGTGGTGCCGTCGATGGGGTCGACGATGAACGTCCACGGACGGGTCAGGGCGGCGTGCTCCCCCTCCTCGCCGAAGAAGTCCGCCTCCGGCAGCAGGGTCAGCAGCTCCCGCTTCAGAAGGCCCTGCACCGCCACATCATACTTGGTGACAAGGTCGGCGGCGCCGGTCTTTTCCGTAGTGACCTGCTCGATGTCGTGGGCCTCCCGCACCAGATTGCCGGCCAGACGGACGATGCGTTCCAGCTCCTGCAGTATATCGGTTCTCATTTCGTATCCCTCCTGATGACTGTACCGGCGCGGATGCCGGTGTATGTATCGCGTATGACCGCAGGCATCCCCGCCACCAGCACGGCGTCCAGTCCGGACGCCATCTTGCAGGGATGCTGATAGTCGCCGTTTTCTCGTATCTCTGCCGGGTCAAAGACGCAGATATCCGCGTCCATGCCCTCAGCCAGAATGCCCTTCCCCCGCAGGCGCAGGGCCATGGCTGGAAGCGCCGTCATTTTCCGGACGGCCTGCTCCAGCGTGAGGACGTGCTTCTCCATGACAAAGTGCCGGATAAGGCGGGGGAACGTGCCGTAGACACGGGGATGGGGCATCCCCTCCGTGGGGTAGGTGGCATCGGAGATCAGGTTGGACAGCTCACTTTGCAGAACGGCGGCGATGTCCGCCTCTGAGGCCATGAAGTCGATCATGGTGATCTGGCAGTCCTCCCGCACCAGCAGGTCACAGCAGCAGTTCAGCGGATCCTGTCCCGTCAGCGCCGCGATCTGGGCAAGGCTCTTGCCCAGAAAGGGGTGATCCTCCGGACAGTGGAGGCTGGTGAGGTAGATGCCGTCCCAACCCGCCAGACGGGCGATATCGTCGAAGCCGTCGCCTGTTTCGATACGCTGCGCCAGCTCCCGCCGGGCGGCGGGATCCCGCAGCCGCCGCACCACCGCGTCCATGCCGCCCTCCAGAAACTCCGGCGGCAGGATGTGCAGCAGCTGGGTGGAGCCGGCGGTGTAAGGATACACGTCGCAGCTGACGTCCATGCCCTCCTGCCGGGCCTGCTCCAGCAGGGACAGCGCACGGGGGATCCTTCTGCCCCAGCTGTCCCGGCCCATGGCCTTCAGGTGGCTGATGTGCAGAGGGATGCGCAGCGTCCGGGCCACGGTGAGCATCTCCTCCACAGCCCCGCAGACACCGGCGCCCTCCTGCCGCATATGGACGGTGAGTGGGATATCCTGCCCCGCGATGGGTGAGAGCGCACGGATCAGCTCCGCCGTGGTATAGAAGCACTCCGGGGCGTAACCCAGGCCCAGAGAAACGCCCAGCGCGCCGTCGGCCAGAGCCTGCTCCAGGGCGCGGTGCAGGGCGCGGTAGTGGCGGTCCTCCAGGTGCTCCAGCTCGTAGCCGGCCGCGTCCGCCCGAAGGACGCCGGCACCGGCCAGCATACCCACATGGACGGGGATATCCGGCACAGAGGCGAAATAGCCGGAGAGGGTTTCCGTCACCAGATCCGGCGGCAGGGCCCCTGTAATGGGCCGCAGGTAGTCCCGGATGGCGTCGCTGTGGGCGGGGCCGAAGGGGGCGGCGCTGAGGCCGCAGTTGCCGTTGACGATGGTGGTAAGGCCCTGACACAGCTCCGCCGCGCCGAAGCCCGGGCGGAACAGCGCCGCGTCGGCGTGGCGGTGGATGTCAATAAAGCCGGGGGTAACGGTCCTGCCGGCGGCGTCGATAACATGAGCGGCGGACGCTGCGGACAGATCGCCGATGGCGGCGATCCTGCCGCCGGAAACGGCCACATCGGCCGCAAAGGCGGGGCGGCCCGTGCCGTCGATGACGGTGCCGCCCCGGATAAGGGTATCAAACATGGTCTGTGCCTCTCTCCTGCTTCCCTGCCGTCAGGGGCAGGGAGATACTAAAGGTGGTCACGCCGCCGCTGCTGTCACAGCGAAGGACGCCCCGGTGGGCATCCACGATGGCTTTGGCAATGGGCAGGCCCAGGCCAAAGCTGTCGCCGTCGGTACGGGCGTCGTCGGCGCGGTAAAAGCGGTCAAAAATGCGGGGGAGCTTGTCCGAAGGGATATCCGGCCCCTGATCGGTCACGGACACCACAGCGCGGCTGCCCTGCCGGACGGCGGTCAGGCGGATGGGCGTACCGGGTGCGGCGTATTTGACGGCGTTATCCAGCAGCACCGCCAGGGCCTGGCCCAGCTTGGCGCCGTCGCCCCGGACAGGAAGAGACGGCGCAATATCGTAATCCAGCACATGGCCGGCCTCAAAGGCCACCGGCTCAAACCGCAGGGCGGCAGTCACCGCCGCCTCCGACAGGTCGGTGACGGTGTCCGGCGGGCTGCCGGCGTTCTTCTGGGCGCGGAAGAGGGTGAGCATATCCTCCACCAGGGCCTTCATGCGGCGGCCCTCCGCCCGGATATTGTCCACATAGACCGCCTGCTCCGGCGAAGCGCTCTGCTCCAGCAGCTCGGCGGAGGAAAGGATGACCGTCAGAGGGGTCTTCAGCTCGTGGCTGGCGTCGGAGAGGAACTGCTCCTGCTGGGCCCAGGCGGCACCTACAGGCTTGGTAACCACACCGGAGAGCAGATAGCTGCACAGAAACAGCACCACCAGCGCGCCGCAGCCCACCAGAGAACAGGCCTTCAGCAGTGTGTGCAGGGAGGTGTATTCCAGATAGGTATCGGTAAACGCAATGGCAGTAGTGGTGTAGCCCCGCTGGCGCAGATAGCGCAGATGAAATTCGTCCAACGTGCCGGCGTCCGCGTCCGCCGCCAGGGCGGCAGTGACGATCTCCGCCATGCGGGTCTCGTCGCTGAGGTCGTAGTAGCTGTTGCCGGCCACGCGGACGGTGCCGCTGCCATAGACCTCGGCCACAAAGCAGGGGATGCTGTCCATGCCGGGCTGGCTGCGGCCATAGTCGCCCTGCTCCAGCGCCTGGTACAGCTGCTGCTGCACATTCTTGTGATAGTTGCCCCGGGAGATGAAGTACACCGCCGCGAACACCGCCAGCAGCACCAGCGAGATCAGCAGCATATTGGTGGCCACCACCTTCCAGCGAAGGTGCCGGATCATGCCTCCACCTCCAGACAATAACCCACCATACGGAGGGTCTTGATCTTCACAGTGGATTGCAGATGGGTGAGCTTGCGGCGAAGGAAGGAGATATAGACCTCCACGTTGTTGTCCTCGGCGGCGGAGTCGTAACCCCAGACCTTCAGGATCAGCTGCTCCTTGGAGACGATCTGACTGCCATTCCGCATCAGCAACTCCATCAGGTCGTACTCCCGGCGGCTGAGGCGGACGCTCCGTGGACCGCATTCCAGCAGGAATGTGCCCATGTGCAGCGTCAGGTCGCCGAAGGCCGTCACCTCCGGGTCGGCAGCGGCGTCCTCACCGCCACGGCGCAGCAGGGACCGGATACAGGCAAGCAGCTCCTCCGGCTCGAATGGTTTGGTCAAGTAGTAGTCCGCACCGGCGTCCAGGCCGCGGACGCGGTCATTCAGCTCACTGCGGGCGGTGAGCATCAGCACCGGCAGGCGGCTGCCGCCGCCGCGCAGCTGGCGCAGCAGGGCGAAGCCATCCATGCCGGGAAGCATGGCGTCCAGCACCAGCAGGTCGTAGATATCGCTGCGGGCGTTGTCCAGGCCGGAGATGCCGTCATAGCACACGTCGGCGGTGTAGCCCTGGCGGCGCAGCAGGTCCTGCAGGGTGCCCGCCAGGCGCTTTTCATCCTCCACGATCAGTATACGCATAGCCGCGCCTCCCTTTTCATGGCTTACAGCCCCGTCTCGGACAGGGTCAGGATCTGGGTCAGGGACGACTCCTCCATCCGATAGATGGTGGTGTCGCCGTCCAGGGCCACATAGCGGCCGCCGTCGCCGGTGGACAGGCCGACGGCAAGGATCAGCGTCCGCTCGGCGCTGTTGTCAGCCAGGTAGTTCACCGTCAGCGTGACCTCCGGCGTGTCCAGGCCGCAGACGGCAGCCGCACCCTCCGCCGGGTCGTAGTCCACGCAGGCGGTGAGTGTCAGGGCTGCGATCTCATCAGCCAGGGCGGCGGTCTTTTCCGTGACGTCTCGGTTGGCGCTGCGGCGGGTACCGTCCTCGGCGGTGTAGAAGGAGACGGCGGCGGTGCCATCGGCGCGCAGCAGACTTACGCTGACCAGCCTGTCCGGCTCGATGACCGGCAGAACGGGCAGGACCGCCATGGCGTAGATGCTGCGGCTGAGCAGCATCTTATTTTCGTCAGAGGTATAGCGCACCGTACCGGCAGGGGTGAGCACGTACCAACGGCCATCCGCGGCCTGGTCGCCGAGATAATAGACGACGTCCACGCCGTCGGAGGTGACGGTGATGTACTTCTTGGGAGCCTCCAGTCCGTAAACCGCCAGCTCCTGCACATCGGCCACCGCTTCGCCGCTGTCCAGGGCGGCGGGCAGGGCCAGCAGGTCCTCCAGCGCCGTCTGGTCCAGGGGGAAGGCGGGGTCGTCAAACCAGGTCCAGGCGCCGGTTTCGTCCTTTTCAAAATGGAGGGTCACATCGCCGTCGCACAGGGCCAGGGCGGTGACGCCTTCTACGGGCGGGGCGGTCTGGGTGGAGGCGTCCACCATCTCTTTGCCTTTTGTATTGCCGCAGGCGGACAGCAGCAGCGTCAACCCCAGCAAAAACGCCGTCAGGCGCAGAATTCGCTTCATCATGGCTTCGGTTTTCTCCTTTACTTTCGTTTACTTTCCGTTGCTTTTGCTGTATACATTCGCGTTCGCTATATGTTACGTTCGCTTTCAGTATAGCAACTTTTCAGGAAAAAGAAAAGTACATTCCGTGAATTCTCCCGTTCCCGGCGGCGCGGACGGACGAAGCACAAAAAAAGACCGGCCCGCGCCGGTCTTTTTTTGTCGTTACCCGCAGAGCTGCGGCAGGTGTGCTGTAATGGCCGAGACGGCAGTTCCGCGCCGGTCTTTTTCTCAGCGTTACTTGCAGAGATAGCTGAACCAGCCCTCGCTGCTGCGCTGCTCGAACACATCCCAACCGTCGGCCTTCAGCTTTTCCAGCACCTCCGCCGCCCGGTCGTCGATGATACCGGAGCAGAGGAAGAGGCCGCCGGGCTTCAGGAAGGGACGGACGTGGGGGCTGAGGCCCATGATGACATCCGCCACGATGTTGGCCACCACGATATCATAGCCGGCGCCCATCTCCTGCCGCAGAGCGGCGTCGGTGAGCACATCGCCCCAGCGGACGGTGTAGCGGTCCTTTCCGATACCGTTCAGGGCGGCGTTCTCGTAGGCCACGTCCACGCACTTCTCGTCGATGTCGCAGGCGAAGGCGCTCTCCGCGTCCAGGCGCAGGGCGGCGATGGACAGGATGCCGCTGCCGCAGCCCAGGTCCAGCACCCGCTCACCGCCGTGGATGTGGGTGTCCAGCGCCTGCAGGCACAGGCGGGTGGTGGCGTGGCTGCCGGTGCCGAAGGTCAGGCCGGGGTTCAGCACCAGCTTCACCCGCGTGGGGTCGGCGGCCTCCTCCCACTCCGGCACCACCAGCAGGCGGCTGCCGATCTCCATGGGCTTGTAAAACTGCTTCCAGTTGTTCTCCCAGTCCTCGTCGGCCACGTCGGCCATGGTCAGCAGCAGGGGCGCGTACTCCGGGTGCTCCTTTTTCAGCGCCGACATGGCCATACGCACGGCGGCCACGGTGCCGTAGGCGTCCTCGTTCCGTTCCAGATAGAATGTCACGCGGCTGACGCCCTTCTTCTGCGCCAGCAGATCGTCATCCACATAATCCCAGTATTGGCGGTTGTTCTCCAGAAAGCTCTGAAAGTCCGCCTCGTCGTCGATCATCACGCCGGTGACCCCCTGCTGCTCCAGCATGTCCGTCACCGCGTCCAAGCCCGCGTGGCTCGTGTCAATCTTGAGTTCCAGCCAGTCCATGCCGCGCCCTCCTGCGTCGTTGTTATCTCTGGGTGCCTACGAAGAATATGCCCATGGTATTCGGCCCGGTGTGACTGCCGATCACAGGCCCGATGTAGTTGATATAGACCTCCTTGACGCCGTAGCGGGCCTTCATCTCCTCGGCCACGGCGCGGGCCTCCACCTCGCAGTCGGCATGGCAGATGAACATGACCTGCTCGCTGGGCTCGATGCCCAGCTCGGCGATCTTGTCGATGAGGGCCTTCAGGCTGGCCTTGCGGCCGCGGACCTTGCTGACGGGGACCAGCTTGCCCTCGTCGGAGGTGTGCATGACGGGCTTGATGGAGAGCATGGAGCCGAAGAACGCGGCGCCGGCACTGAGACGGCCGCCCATCTTCAGGTAGTTCAGGTCATCCACGGTGAACCAGTGGTCGATGTGGAGCTTGTTGTCCTCCACCCACTGCACCAGCTCCTGAGCGGAGAGGCCCTCGCGCTTCTTCTGGACGGTCAGATAGAGCAGCAGGCCCTGGCCCAGAGAGGCGGAGAGGGAGTCCACCACATAGATGTTGGCATCGGGGAACTCCTCCTTCATGTCCTGGGCGGCGATGCACGCACTTTGGTAGGTGGTGGAGAGGGCGCTGGAGAAGTTGATGCTGACGATGTCCTTGCCGGCAGCCAGAATGGGGCGCATGGCCTCCTGAAACTGGCCTACGTTGGCGGCGGAGGTGGTGGCCAGCACGCCGCCGCGGATCTTGCCGTAGAAATCCTCGAAGCTGATGGCGCTGCCGTCCAGCAGGTTGGGGTAATCGTGCCCATCGATGTGGACGGTCAGGGGCACCACGGTCAGCTCCAGCTCCTTGGCCATGTGGTCGGTCAGGTCGCAGCAGCTGTCGGTCATAATGACATATTCGCGCATGGGATAAACCTCCTTGGGAGTGATATTCCCCGCTATCATAGCATGAAAACCGCCGCAGGAAAAGAGCCAAATTGTAAATAATACGGAATATTAGCAGAAATACAGGTGTCTATCGCCTATTTCCCCACGCAGAAGCGGGAGAAGATGGTGTCCACCAGATCGTCGCGGACCTGTTTGCCGTTCAGCTCACCCAGCGCGGCCAGTGCCGCCTCGCAGTCGGTGAGCACCACGTCGGGGGTCATGCCGATACGGAGGGCGCCGCGGGCCTCGGCCACGGCGGAGAGGGCGCGGTTGGCGGCGTCGGCCTGACGGGCGTTGGTCAGCAGCGCGCCGCCGGTGCTCTCGCCCGACGGGAACTGCGCCGCGATGGCGTCGGTCAGCGTGTCCAGTCCCGCGCCGGTGGCGGCGGAGACGGACAGCACGTTGTCGAAGCGGTCCGCCAGGGCGCCGACGTCCAGCGCCCGGGGCAGGTCGGATTTATTGACGGCCACGATCAGGTGGGGGACGGTGTTGGCCAGGGCGATGGCGGCCTCGTCCTCCGCCGTCAGCGCCCGGGAGCCGTCCAGCACCAGCAGGGCCAGAGATGCCTGCTTCGCGGCGGCGCGGCTGCGCTCCACACCCATGGTCTCCACGGCGTCACCGCCGTCGCGGATGCCCGCCGTGTCGATGAGCCGCAGGAGCACGCCGCCCACGGTGACCTTTTCCTCCACCGTGTCGCGGGTGGTGCCGGCGATGTCGGTGACGATAGCCCGGTCATAGCCCAGGAGGGCGTTCAGCAGAGAGGATTTGCCGGCGTTAGGCTTACCCAGCAGCACCGTGGGCACGCCCAGCTTCAGCAAACGGCCGCGGGAAAACCCGGCCACCAGCGCTTCCAGATCGTTCTGGGCCCGGCGCAGGGTGTCCAGCATCTGCTCGCGTTGGAGATCCTCGATGTCCTCGTCCGGATAGTCTACCACGGCGTAGAACCGGGCGGCCATGTCCATGAGGCCGTCGTAGATACGCGCCACGGTGCGGCTCAGCGCGCCGTCCAGCTGGCAGACGGCGTTGTGGGCCTGCTGGGCCGTCTCGGCGTCGATCAGGTCCGCCACGGACTCCGCCTGGAGCAGGTCCAGCTGCCCGTTGAGAAAGGCCCGCTTGGTAAACTCGCCGGGACCGGCCTGGCGGCAGCCGGCGGCAAACAGGGCGCGGAGGCCCGTGTCCAGCACGATGGGGCTGCCGTGGCAGTGGAGCTCGGCGCAGTCCTCTCCGGTATAGCTGTGGGGCGCGGGGAAACGGACGCACAGCACGCTGTCGATGACCTGCCCCGTCTCGTCCAGCAGCTCGCCCAGCACCATGGCGCGAGGGCGCTGCTGCGCGGCGGGCCTGCCGTTTTTGGCGCGGAACACCGCGTCCAGCGCGGCACAGGTATCCGGGCAGGA
>ERZ773235.3778-NODE-3778-length-10229-cov-3.494889_pt1 | contig 10229 bp, 9 predicted proteins | sample MGYA00580522_ERZ773235 | MGnify/ENA primary metagenome ERZ773235 (study PRJEB29015, sample SAMEA2737797) | human gut metagenome | biome: human gut; feature: human-associated habitat; material: faeces | place: China | collected 2012 ...
ATTTCCACAGCAGAAACCTCGCCCTCGTTGTAAAGACCATTGAGGATAGTGCCAATAAGCACTTCATAAGCCGCCGATGAAGAAAGTCCGGAGCCTTTGAGCACGTTTGAAGTAGCATAAGCCTTGAAGCCCCCTGCCTTGTGGCCATTCTTCTTAAAGCCTGCGGACATACCCCTTATAAGTGCCGCAGATGTGTTTTTCTGCTCCTCGTAGATCGTATCGTCATCAACGTTCACAGTGTCCATTGGGAAGCCCTCGGACTTTATTGTAATAACGTTCTCTTCGTTGTCAGGAGCGACAGCAGCGATAACGTCAAGTGAAACGCCTGCCGCAAGAACGCAGCCGAAGTTGTGGTCGGTGTGGTTGCCGCCTACCTCAGTTCTGCCTGGAGCTGAGAAGAAAGCAGTTGGCTTTTCACCGAAAAGCTTTTCAAACTCATCCGCAACTCTGTTATATCTTTCTCTCTGAAACGCCGTCATATCGGCTGTGTAGACCTCGTCAAGTGTGTATTTTTTCATTATGTATATCCTCCGAACGTAAATTTAAGTATACTTTGTTATTATACAACATTTATGCTATTTTTTCAAGTACAATTTTTTAAACAAGTGAGGAGGTGAGAATGAGGAATGAGGAGTGTTAAGAATGAGGAATGAGGAATTATGGTATCGCCTGGCGGCGATTTATTTTATTGCAAAAATGTCAAATCAACGGGCGAACACTGTTCGCCCCTACATACAAACAGCGTATTTACGTTGACTGTAGGGGACGGCGCCCTCGACGTCCCGCTTGTTTAAGCCTTTTGCAACACTCTTGTATCGCCTGTCGGCAATCTATTTTTTGTTGCTCAAATCGTGCGCTGCACGTTTCATGTGTGCGTGTATTTGTGCCAAGTGTGCCTATAGGTGAATTTTTGCACAGAAGCTCCCTTAATATTTTATGCAAACTGACTAAATTGCCGTAAGCAAACTTTTTATAACACTCTATTGGTGCTTTAAATCAAAAAAGCTGTTGCATTTTGGTGAAATTTGTGGTATAATTACTTGTGTCTATTTTAATTATTGTTTATTTTTACCGACCACGAAAAAATGGTCGGTGCAGTGAAAGGAAAGATTTATTGTATGAAAAAACTAATGCTTGGAAACGAGGCGTTTGCAAGAGGTCTGTATGAGGCAGGCTGTAAGGTTGTATCATCTTACCCCGGTACTCCGTCAACTGAGATAACAGAAGCTGTTGCAAAATATGACGAGGTATATGCTGAGTGGGCGCCTAATGAAAAGGTGGCAATGGAAGTGGCTCTTGGCGCTTCTATAGGCGGTGCAAGAAGCTTCTGCGGAATGAAGCACGTTGGTCTTAACGTTGCCGCTGACCCTCTTTACACAGCAGGCTACACAGGTGTAACGGCAGGGATGGTAATAGCTGTCGCCGATGACCCTGGTATGCACTCGTCACAGAACGAGCAGGATTCACGTCACCATGCAATCGCTTCTAAGACAATGATGATAGAGCCTTCCGATTCAGGAGAGTGCAAAGAGTTTGCTAAGGCTGCTTTCGAGCTTTCTGAAAAGTTCGATGTTCCTGTTATCGTAAGACTGTCCACCAGAGTTTCTCACTCTCAGTCAGCCGTTGAGCTTTGCGAGAGAGAGGAAAGGGAGAATATCCCATATGAAAAGAATATCCAGAAGTATGTTATGATGCCCGGTAACGCTATCCGCCGTCACCCTGTTGTTGAGGCAAGAATGAAAGCTATCGCTGATTATGCCGAAACTTCATCTCTCAATAAGGTAGAGATGAACGATACAAAGATAGGCGTTATCACAAGCGGTATCTCATATCAGTATGCAAAGGAAGCTCTGGGCGACAAGGCTTCATATCTCAAACTCGGTATCGTAAACCCAATGCCAATTCAGATAATAAAGGACTTTGCCGCAAAGTGCGAAAAGGTCTATGTAATCGAGGAGCTTGACGATGTTATCGAAACACACTGCAAAAAGAACGGCGTGAACGTTATCGGCAAGGAGCTTTTCAGCCTTATGGGCGAGATATCACAGACTATCGTTGCTGAAAAGATACTTGGCGAGAAGCCTGAGTATATCACATTTGAGGATAACGTGCCTGTAAGACCTCCTGTTATGTGTCCGGGATGTCCTCACAGAGGTCTGTTCTATTGCCTGCATAAGCTGGGCGTTATGGTTTCAGGCGATATCGGCTGTTACACTCTCGGCGCAACAGCACCGCTTTGTGCTATGGATTCAACTATCTGCATGGGTGCTTCTATCAGCGGACTTCACGGCTTCAACAAGGCGAGAGGCGCAGAGGCTGAGAAGAAGTCTGTTGCCGTTATCGGTGACTCTACATTCATGCACAGCGGTATGACAGGTCTTGTGAACGTTGCATATAACGCCACAAATTCAACTGTTATCATTCTCGATAACTCTATCACAGGTATGACAGGTCATCAGCAGAACCCTACAACTGGTAAAAACCTTAAGGGCGACCCTGCTTATGCCGTTGACCTTGAAATGCTCTGCCATTCACTTGGTATCAAGAGCGTAAGAGTCGTTGACCCATATCACATGGCTGAAACAGAGGCTGTTATCAAGGAAGAGCTTGCCAAGGAAGAACCAAGCGTTATTATTTCAAGACGTCCATGCGCACTTCTTAAATACGTAAAGCACAATCCACCTCTCAAGGTAAACAAGGATAAGTGCGTTGGCTGTAAGCAGTGCTTGAAGATAGGCTGTCCTGCTATATCTATCCATGACGGCAAGTGCGTTATCGACCATACACAGTGCGTAGGCTGCGGCATATGCAAGGAAATGTGTAAGCTCGGTGCGATATGCGACTAATGATAACATATATTTCGAGGTGTAAATAATGAAAACAAGATCAATTATGATAGTGGGCGTAGGCGGACAGGGCTCTCTGCTTGCGTCAAGAATAATAGGAAACGTGCTTCTCTCACAGGGCTTTGATGTCAAGGTTAGCGAGGTACACGGAATGAGCCAGCGTGGCGGCTCTGTTGTTACATACGTTAAGTACGGCAGCGAGGTATGCTCGCCTGTAGTTGAAAAAGGCGAAGCTGATATCATCATCAGCTTTGAACAGCTTGAAGCCGCAAGATATGTTTCATATCTCAAGAAGGGCGGACATATCATCACTTCAACTCAGCAGATAGACCCAATGCCTGTTATCACAGGTGCGGCTGTTTATCCTGAGGATATCATAGGCAAGCTTAAAGCAGAGGGTGTTGACGTTATCGCTGTTGACGCACTGGCACTTGCAGAGCAGGCTGGTACTGCAAAGGCTTCAAACGTTGTTCTCATGGGCGTTGTGTCAACTAAAATGGCTTTTGACGAGGACGTTTGGCAGAAGGCTCTTGAAAACTGTGTTCCTGCAAAGTTCCTTGAACTGAATAAAAAGGCGTTCGCTCTCGGCAGAGAGGTAAAATAATGGACGAGATAAGCGGTCTTATCATAAAAATGACTGAGTTTTTCGGCGGCGACCCTAAGCGTATACAGCACTTTATAAAGGTGCATACCTTTGCCCGTGTTATCGGCAGGGCAGAGGGGCTTGATATCCGCACTATGTACTGTCTTGACGTTGCGTCGGTGGTGCATGATATAGGCATAAAGCCTGCGGAGGAGAGATATGGCAAGGGTCACTGCAGCGGAAAGCTTCAGGAACAGTTAGGTCCTGAGCCTGCACGGAAAATGCTCACAGAGCTTGACTTTGACGAGGATATCATAGACAGGGTGTGCTTTCTTATCGCACATCATCACACCTATGAGGGCGCCCAGGGGCTTGACTGGCAGATACTCTTGGAAGCAGATTTCCTTGTGAACGCTTTCGAGGACAGCCTTTCCAAAGAGAGCATAAAAAGCTTCCGTGACAAGGTGTTCAAAACGAAAACAGGCATAAAAATGCTTGAAGATATGTACGGCGTATGATACTTGTGCAAAGTTGATACCCGAGTAATATGACCGAAACCATTTTAACAGGAGGTGTGTTCCAATGGGAAAATATTGGAACGAAGAGATCGAGTGCATGGCGCACGAGGACATGAAAAAGCTCCAGAGTGAAAGACTTGTCAAGCAGGTCAAGCACGTCTGGGACAATGTGCCATACTACAAGAAGCTTATGGAAGAAAAGGGCGTAACGCCTGATGATATCCACGGCATTGAGGACCTGCACAAGCTGCCGTTCCTTTCAAAGGCTGATCTGCGTGAGGCTTATCCTTACGGTCTGCTTGCAAAGCCGCTTTCAGAGTGCGTGAGAATACATTCTACAAGCGGAACCACAGGCAAGAGAGTTGTGGCTTTCTACACTCAGCATGATATCGACCTTTGGGAAAATTGCTGTGCAAGAGCTATAGTTGCCGCAGGCGGAACAAAAGACGACGTTTGTCACGTTGCATATGGCTATGGACTTTTTACAGGCGGAGCAGGTCTTAACGGCGGCTCTCATAAGGTGGGCTGTCTTACTCTGCCGATGTCATCAGGAAACACAGAAAGACAGATACAGTTCATGCAGGATCTAGGTTCTACTATCCTGTGCTGTACTCCGTCATATGCCGCTTATATAGGTGAAACTGTAAAGGAAATGGGCATAAAGCCAGAGGAGCTTACACTCAAAGCCGGTATCTTCGGTGCTGAGCCTTGGACGGAGGAAATGCGTCACGAGATAGAGAAGCTTCTTGGTATCAAGGCTTACGATATCTATGGCCTGACAGAAACAAGCGGTCCAGGCGTAGCTTTCGAGTGCGAAGCACAGTCTGGTATGCACATCAATGAGGACAACTTTATCGCAGAGATAATCGACCCTGACACAGGCGAGGTGCTTCCTGAAGGCTCAAAGGGCGAGCTTGTATTCACAAGTATCACAAAGGAAGCTTTCCCTCTGCTGAGATACAGAACAAGAGATATTTGTATTCTTACAAGAGAGAAATGCTCATGTGGCAGAACTCTCGTCAAAATGTGCAAGCCAATGGGCAGAAGCGACGATATGCTCATCATTAAGGGCGTAAACGTGTTCCCATCGCAGATAGAGTCAGTGCTTCTTAAGATATCAAAGGCAAGCCCTAACTATCAGATAGTCGTTGACAGGGTGAACAATTCTGATACTTTCGAGATAAGAGTCGAGCTTAATGACGATATGTTCTCTGATACTGTCAAGTCTATTGAGGATCTTGAAAAGAAGATATCCAACGATATCCATAATATCCTTGGCATCAAGGCGAAGATAAGACTTGTTGAGCCAAAGAGCATTCCGCGTTCTGAGGGCAAGGCAGTAAGAGTTATCGACAAGAGAAAGCTTGTCTAAAAGACAGGGGGTAATTTTATGACAGTAAAACAGCTTTCGGTTTTTATTGAAAACAGACCTGGCAGATTGTCTGCCGTTACAAAAATACTTGGGGATAATGATGTGAATATCCGTGCAATGTCCCTTGCTGACACAAAGGATTTCGGTATTCTCAGACTTATCGTTGACGATTTTGAAAAAGCAGTTTCAGCCTTGAAAACAGAGGGCTTTTCCGTTACCACCACTCAGGTGCTTGCAGTGGAGATAAATGACCGCCCAGGCGGACTTTCAGAAGCAATGAAAGCTCTCTACAATGACAACATCAGCGTTGAGTATATGTATTCTGCATTCATAAACACTAAGGAAAACACGGCTTATCTTATCCTTAGAGTAGAGAACGTTACAGCCGCTCTGGAAGCTTTGAGTGAAGCAGGATTTGCACTTATCTCACAGCAGGAATTGGCAAGCATCTAGCTGATTAGTGAATACTAACCGAAAAATCACTTAAAATCTATGTGAAATTTTTATGAAATGCCGAAAACCTCTTGATTTTTTCAGAAAATGTGTTATTATATAAGTATAGTATTTGATATGATACTTGTAGAATTTATGCAAGGAGGTCTGTGAAAATGGCTTATAAGATTAGTGATGAGTGCATCGGCTGCGGCGCTTGCATGGACGCATGTCCAGTAGGAGCTATCTCCGAGGCTGATGGTAAGTGTGTTATTAACGCTGACGAGTGCATCGACTGCGGTTCTTGTGCAGGTACTTGCCCTGTAGGAGCACCTCAGGCTGAGTAATTTACTTAAACTAAGAGAAAACGTCTGTCATATGGCAGGCGTTTTTTTGCACTTGTTTTTTGTGTATTAGTTTTCAGCACATTATCATAAAACTGTCACAATGGCGGAATATAATATAAACACAATAAGAGAAAGACAAAAAGATGAAATTTACACATATACTTTTTTCTCCATATATACTTCATATACTTCAAAAAGGGAACGCAGGCTTGTGTCTGCGTTCTTTTTTTGTGTGGGCGATTTTGTGGATAGATATGTAAAATATCGTGGAAAATATGGGCTTTTGTAACGCAGGTGTCCGTTTTTCGGTATTATTAATAAAAGTTTTGCGAAATTTGTTAAAAGTGATAAAAATAGAACCCATATTGTCGTTCCTGGGATATAAAATGTACAATGGTTGTAACTTGACGTTCATACAAGCTTCATAAATGAGCGAAAAAACGGCTTGAAAATTACAATTTGATTACAATGCCCCTTGACTTTTGTAACCTTATTCATTATAATATGGTGTAGTTTATCACATTTGAAAGGAGCGTTCTGAATTGGGTTATTTGAAGTCAGGGATATCCCGCTGTGTGGCTGTGCTTTCTGCCTGCGGAGTTGTGACAGTATCTGCTGTGACTTTTGCGACACTTGATAAAAACGTTATCCAGCCATGTGCGGTCATGCCGCCTGAAAATGCAAAGGTCATTTCTGCTGTTTCTGACAAGGAAACATCTGAGCAGATCGGGGATATCACAACTGTTCTTACAACATCAGCCGTCAAGGAAACTGCGAAAAATTCTCAGACCGAGGCTGTTAAGGCTGTAAAAACTGCAAAAAGCGAAACAACAAAGTCAGCTTCTGAAACAGCTTTGAAAACAGAGAGCGTAACGACCTCTGTAATGTCACAGAAGCCAGCGTCAGTGACCGCAGTGCAGAGCGTGACTTCCGCTGACACAAAGCTTAGCATATCAGTAAGCCTTGTGACAAAGAAAACTCAGCAGGCTTCAAAGTCTGAAACAAAGGTTTCTGCTGTTACTTCCGCCCCTGTCAGCACTACTGACAGCGATACCGTTGCCTCAAAGGCTACAAAAAAGACTACAACAGTGAAAACTACTACTGCAAAAACTACTACCACTGCAAAGACAACAACTGCCCCTGTTACGACCACAACGCCTGCGGTGACTACTACCAAGAAAAAGACCACCACCGCTAAGGTGACAACAACTAAAAAGCCTGTTACAACTACAACCACTGTGCCTGTTGTCGACAACGGCAAGACCCCTGCACAGCGACTTAATTCTGCAGTGCTTGATCCAAAGGCGACGCTCAGCGCAAAGGAAGAAAAGATACTTCTGAAATATCTCGATAAGATAATATCAGACGATATGACAAATTATGAAAAGGCTGTGGCTTGCTACGATTACCTGATAAAGAACACGGTCTATGATTACGGCGGCTGGGCAAATCCTGTTAAGGCTGTTCTTGAGGACGGTTACGGCACTTGCACAGAATATTCTTACGTTTACGCAGCAATGCTCAACTACATAGGCTTTGACGCAAAGACCGTTGACGGCAAGACTGCTATGGCGGCAGGCGGTTACGGCTATCATATGTGGGTGGAGGTAACGATAAACGGTCAGGTATATGTTATGGACCCTCAGGTGGACGATAACATGAGCTGGGGAGCGTATATCTCCCATGACCGCTTCTGCAAGACCTACAGCGAGGTCAAGAACAAGTATATAAAAGACTGATATTTTATCGGGTAGAGTTATCTGCCCGATATTTTTTTTACTGTGTTTGCGTGTAGTTTGTTTGCAGTACGTTTATTTGTACATTAAATGAGAATATCCGGCACTCTTTTTGTGACAAATTTTTCAGCCTATCCTATAGACAAAAGTAAAAAAGCGTGATATAATTATTCTTGATACATTGTCGGCAAATGCCGAACGTCATTTTGTACAGGAGGATAATTGATGACGGAAAATTCCACAAAGATAACGAAAAAGCCTGCGACATCAGTGAAGAAAAACAGCTCTGTCAAAGGTTCGTCAAAGAATAAGAAAAGAAAGAAAAAGCGCAACAATATCGGCATTATCTGCGGCACTGCGGCAGCGGCTATCGTGATAGTTGTGGGCGGAGGATATTTCATTGGAAGAGCTTACTATAGCAACAGATTCCTGAGCGGCACAACAGTGAATGGCATTGACGTGGGCGGAAGGACATTTGAACAGGCTTGCGACCTGCTCGGGGTGAACGATATGCCTTATGAGCTTACGGTCAAAACTATCGACGGCACGCCTGTTGTTTTCAAAACAGCTGATTTTGATTACAGACTAAGCGGCAAGGACGAGCTTCAGAAGATCTATGACAGCGTGAACAGAAAAACATGGTTCTCTGGATTTATACAAAATTCCACCTATAGCTTTAATGAGGACATCACATTTGATGTTGAGAAGCTTCAGAAGCTTGTGGAGAAAGCAAACTGGGGCGATGTTGAAACTGCCGATGCAAAGCTTGGCCTTAACGAGGATAAGACGGCTTATGTTATCACCTCTGAGGTGCAGGGAAACAAGATAACCGATATGAAAAAGCTTGAAGCTTATGTTACGCAAAGCGTGGCGGCAGGTGAGCTTAGCGTTGAGCTTGACAAGGACACAGGTTGTTATTCTCTTCCAAAGGTGAAGAGCGCAGACCTTGAGGACGATTGCAAGAAACGAAATGACGTTTTCCAGCTTTCTGTCACATACGATTTTGACTACACCACAGAAACTCTCACGGGCGAGGAGCTTATGAAGATCATAAAGCTCAAAGATGACGGAAGCTACAATGTGGACAGAAAGAAAGCCATGGAGTATGTGGAAAAGCTCGCAAAGAAGTATGATACATATAATACTAAGAGAAAATTCCACGCCACTTTGCAGGGCGACATAATCGTGCCGACAAGCTCTGATGCTAAATACGGCTGGTGGATAGATCAGGAAAAGACTTGTGACGATCTTGTGGATATGCTTGAAAAGGGCGAGAGCGTTGACAAGGTAGACCCTATCTATTACAGTACCGGTTATTATGACTTTACAGGCGTTGAGTCTGCGAGAAGCAAGGACGATGATATAGGCGACACTTATATCGAGATAGACCTTACCGACCAGCACTTGTGGTATTATGAAAAGGGCAAGAAAAAGCTCGATACCTATATAGTTTCAGGTCAGACCACATCTAAGGCGAGAACAACTCTCCCTGGTGTTTATAAGCTTTGGTCAAAAGAGACCAACAAGCGTATGAAAGACACAAATGCCGACGGCGACGAGTGGGATACAAAGTGTAATTTCTGGAACAATGTTTCTCTCTGCGGAATAGGTCTTCACGATTCAACGTGGCGAGGCGGATATTTCGGCGGTGAGATATACAAATACAACGGCTCTCACGGCTGTATAAATATGAGCTATGACGACGCCAAATATGTTTATGACAACGTGCCTTACGGTACGCCTGTTGTTATGTACTACAAGTCTGCGGATAAATAATAAGGACGGTCAAGGTATCATGCCTTGACCGCTTTTTGTAAGGAGTGTTTTTTATGGAAAAGATATTATACAGAGAGGGCTTTACGGCTGAGGAGCTTCCAAATGAGGTGATAGAGCGTATCAAAGGCGTTTCCTATAAGGAAAATCCCTATGTGAAGCTGGGCGACCTTGCCTATCTGCGTGTGAGACATTATGACTTTGAGCATAAGGTGCAGTCGGGGGAGCTTATCGTGGCGAGGAAGCTTGCGCAGGAGGTTCTGGATATCTACTATGAGCTTTTCGAGGGCGGTTATGAGATAGAAAAAATCAGGCTCGTGGACGAGTACGACGCTGATGATGAAAGGTCAATGGCGGATAACAACTCCTCTGCCTTCAACTATAGGGTGGTGGCTGATACCAACACTATTTCGGCTCACAGCTACGGCAGGGCGATAGACATAAACCCTCTTATCAATCCTTATATAGTGGGAAATAAGGTCATGCCTGCCAATGCTGCAGAGTATGCAGACCGTGACAAGGCTTTTGATCACAAGATTGACAGAACAGACCTTTGCTATTGCATTTTCAGGCGTCACGGCTGGAAATGGGGGGGTGACTGGAACAATTCTAAGGATTATCA
>ERZ773235.3782-NODE-3782-length-10224-cov-3.207690_pt1 | contig 10224 bp, 12 predicted proteins | sample MGYA00580522_ERZ773235 | MGnify/ENA primary metagenome ERZ773235 (study PRJEB29015, sample SAMEA2737797) | human gut metagenome | biome: human gut; feature: human-associated habitat; material: faeces | place: China | collected 2012 ...
TACACATAGCCATATTTTTTCTAATCCCAATTCTGAAAAACCATAATCAATTAATTTTTGCGATGCCACATAGCTTATTCCTTTTCTTTTGTAATCCGTTTCTCCAAGTGTAATATAGTATTCACCTTTGCGTTTGCCTATATTTATTATGCCTATTACTCCTACCGGAATCTTTTTGTATTCTATAATTGCATCATATCTATTGGATAAGTTTTTAATATTTTCATACCATATTGCTGTTTTATCTAGTGTTAATGGCAAATCATAATGTAAATAATTATTATTACACTTGTCATTTATCCATTTTACTTTGTTTGGAATATCCTTTTCTTCAAATTTTCTTATTGTAATATCTTTTTTAGATTCATCCATTAGTTATCACCTGTAAATTTTTCTGTAAACCCTTTATTATCACTGTATATATCTTTTCTTAATATTACTTTTTCAATTGTTAAAAATACAATTTTTAAATCATTTTGAAATGTTATATTATTCACATATTCTAAATCATATTTAAATTTTTCTGACCATGTTATATTATTTCTACCACTCACCTGCGCAAGCCCAGTCAATCCAGGTCTTATATCATGGCGATGCTTTTGTTCTTTATTATACAGTGGTAGGTAATCTACTCTTAAAGGCCTTGGACCCACAAAAGACATATCACCTTTTAAAATGTTAATAAATTCCGGTATTTCATCTAAACTGGTTTTTCTTAAAAAGTTGCCAAATTTTGTAATTCTTAATTCATTTGGCAATAAGTTACCATCTTTATCTTTTTTATTAGACATGGTTCTAAACTTATACATAGTAAAGATTTTTTCGTTTTTGCCAGGACGTTTTTGTCTAAATATAGCTGGTTTGCCTAAAAATATTAAAACAAGGATACCAATTATTAAAAATATTGGTAAAGTTATGATAATGGCTATTAGTGATAACACTATATCTAATAGCCTTTTGATATATTTTTTATACATAAATATCTTACTCCCTAAAAAATGATATAATCTATCATAGAGTAGGTGTTTGATATGGCAAAGAAAAAGATGTCTAAACAAGCAAAAAGAAGGCTTTTAATTTTTGGAACGCTTTCTGTAATTGCTATAGTTTATTTTATATTTAGTATATCTTTTTATACATTTAATATTTATAAGTTAAAAAAGCAGGAAACAGAATTAAATACTAAAATAAATGATCTTAAACATAATGAAAAATTATTGAATACAGAAATTGAAAAGTTAAAAGACAATGAATACATAGCTAGATTTGCTAGAGAAAATTATTCTTACTCAAAAGATGGTGAAATCATTATTAAAATAGATGATTCAAAAAATAAAAACAATAGTAAACAAAAAGAAAATATTGATTATTCTCAAATTATTAAACTGGGATCAATATTTATTATATTAATTTTAATTTATGTAATTTTTAAAAATAAAAGAAAAAAGAAAAAATGATGATAAATCGTTTTTTTTTATAAAAAAATTACACAAGAATGTGTAATCTTATAATTTAAAATCTTTAATAATTTCATCATTCATGTCTTTTCCATCAAAATAAGTTTTTAATTTATAACCACTTAATTTCGCAACAATGTTTGAAGGAAAACGACGAACAAGTTTATTATAATCAGTTATAATATCATTATAATATTTTCTAGCAGCTACAATCTCAGATTCAGATTCAAATAAACCTAATTCAATTTTTAAGAAAGTTTCGCTATTTTTTAAAGGTTCACATGTTTCTTTATATTTATTAAATTCATTTATTGCTTCATATAATTGACGATCTAATTCAAAATTAGATAACTTCCTAGATCTTAACTTAACAATTATTTCTAAAACTTCTTCTTTTTTGTTAGTTAAATTTCCTTTAATAATACCAATTGATTTATTAAGTAAATCAAATCTCTTTCTAAGAGTTGTATCAATGAAAGCCTCTGCTTCATTAATTCTAATAATATAAGTTTGATAATGGTTGTAAACATTGATATACCATATTAGAACAATACAGATTACAATAAATACGACTAAACATATCATAATTGTATTCATAAAATATCACCTAATATAAGTATAACAAATTTCGACAAAATTTACTAGGTATTTGGAATAAATTCTTTACTATAATTTATTTTTTCATCAAAAGTTATAAAGTCAACATAAATCATTAGTAATAAATACCATTTTCCTGTTGTTGGATCACTTAAAATAATGTGATCTCTTCCAGATTGTTCAATAATTCCCGAAAATTCACGATCTTTAAATTGTTCAGAATCTGGAAAAGTCATATGGATAGTTGCTTTTTTTCCTTTATTTAATCTTAAAATGTTTTCAATATATGATTGTTCAAGAGGAATATCAATATTGGATGATACAGTAGGAACAGTACCCATATTAGGAACTGCTATATTATCATTAGTATAAATTGGTTGCCCTGGAAAAACATTAACACCAGGATAATTATTATTCATAAAAATCATTCCTTTCATTAAAATATATTTAATTACTATTACAAATATGATATAATGAATAAGGTTTATGATAGGAGGATATATATGAAAGTCAGCATTGGTGTATCAAACAGACATATCCATTTAACACAAGAACATTTAGAATACTTGTTTGGAAAAGGATATAAACTAAAAGAACTAAAAAAAATAAATCAACCAGGTCAATTTGCCTCAGTTGAAACAGTTACCATTAAGACAGAAAAAAGCAGTATAGATAATGTTAGGATATTAGGCCCTATAAGAAATTATACACAAATTGAAATATCTAAAACAGATGCATATAAATTAGGACTAAATCCTCCTATTAGAGAATCTGGTGAAATAACTGGTAGTGAAAAAATCACAGTGGTAGGTCCAAAAGGAGAATTAAATTTAGATGAAGGTTGCATTATTGCAACAAGACATATACATATTAATCCCAAACAAGTTGAAATGTATGGCTTAACAGGTAAGGAATATGTTGATGTTTTAGTTGGTGGTGAAAAGCAAGCTATTTTAAAGGATGTTTCTATTAAAGTATCAGATCCAGCATATTATGAAATGCATATTGATACAGATGATGCGAATGCTAATCTAATTAAAAACGGAGATGTAGCTACTATTCTTGGAATAGATGATAAAAACTCGTAAAATCTACGAGTTTTTTTCTTTATTTATAGTTGCAAATACTTCCTCTAAATCGTTAGATGAAGAAGAAGGTTCTGTTCCTTTTTTATAATAAAACACTTTAGCTTTTGATGAATCAGTTGCAAGCTTACCACTTATAGGATCAGTTAAAACGCCTACAACGTTATCAGGTTTTTCATACCAGTCTTCTTTTTTACCGTCCAAATAAGATTCCATAGTATCAACCCAAATATTTTTCATAACATTTCCTGTTTTAACTTCTGATTGTCGGTTATCATCAAATCCCATCCAAATTCCTAAAAGAGCATCCTTGTTATATCCAAAAATAAGATGATCGGTATTAGTAGTACCTGTTTTAATTGCATACTTTCTAGTCATTTTTGGAGCAATACCAATGCAAGTAGGATAAGTATAATCAATGAATTCTTTTGCATAAGAATTAGCAAGTAATTCATTTAATATATAAACACTTTCTGTATTTAGAATTTTCTTTTTCTTATCTTTGTATTTATATAAAACTTTTCCATTTTTATCTTCTATTTTTTTTATAAAATGTGGTGTTACTTTATAACCACCACTAGCAAAACTAGAATATCCCTTCATCATATCTAAAATATTTATCTCTTCAGTACCAAGAGCAAGAGAAGGAAGTGGATCTAAGTTGGATGATATACCAACTTTTTTAGCTGTTTCAACTAGAGTTTCTTCTCCTAAAAATAAGTGTGTTTTAACAGCATAAATATTATCAGAATAAGCAATAGCAGCTGCCATTGTTATTGGTTTATTGGCATAAGTACCTGAATAATTTTCAGGACTGTATTTTTTATTTTCAGAAAAAGTAAAAGTTGTTTTTTGACTTGTAAAAGTTGAAGCAGCTGTAAATCCATTTTCTAAAGCAGCATAATAAAGAAATGGTTTCATCGTCGATCCTACTTGTCTTTTGGAACTTGTTACTCGATTAAACTCACTTTCATTATAATCTTTACCACCTGCAATAGCTAAAATATTACCGTTATTTGGATTCATTAAAACGCTAGCAATTTGTAAATCTTTATCTTCATTTTGCATATTATTTTTAATTTTTTCTTCCAAAGTAGTTTGGGCTTTAACATCTAAATTAGTATATATTTTAAGCCCACCTGTTTTTAAGAATGATTTAGGTATTTGATCAATTGTGTCTAATTCCTTCATAACAGCATCTTGATAATACATGATAGTAGATAGATTATTTTTTTTATTTATACCTGTATATTTTAATTCTTGATTGTAAGCTTTTTTCATTTGTGATTTAGTTATATAACCATTTTCAAGCATTGCATTTAAAATTAATTTTTGTCTTTCTTTAGCTTTTTTAGGATTACTAGTAGGGGAGTAATTACTTGGTGATTTAGGAATACCAGCTAAAATAGAAGCCTCGGCAATTGTTAGTTTTTTAGCGCTTTTATTAAAGTAATATTTACTAGCATTTTCAATTCCAAAAACGCCACCATAATTAATAGTATTTAAATATCCTTCTAGTATTTCGTCTTTACTATAATGACTTTCTAGTCTCATGGTAAGAAAAGCTTCGTCTATTTTTCTAGACCATGTTTTGTCAAAATCTAAGAATAGGTTTTTAGCATATTGCTGTGATATAGTTGATGCTCCTTGTAGAGTTTTTCTACTTTTAAGGTTGGTAAACATAGCTTTTATAATTCTTAAAAAATCAAAACCATGATGTTTATAAAAGTTTTTATCTTCAACTGAAAGAGTAGCATTAATGATATTATCAGACATATCATCCAGTTTAATCCATTTATCATTCATAGTGTATAAATTGTTATCTTTATCATATAAATAATAATTATTAGCAGTATTGATTGGTAGCTTATCAGAAAATTTAGCATATAGATATATACCTAAATAGGTTATAAAAAAGATAGCTATTAGTATTATTAAAAATATTAGAACTTTTTTTGCAAATTTCATGATATCACCTATAGTTATTATTATAAAAAATAGGAAAAATATAACAAAAAAGAGATATTATTTTATATCTCCTTTGATTTTATCTGTGTTTTTAAAATTTAATTTAGCAATTTCTTTTAATTTATCAAATCCATATTTTTTGACGACTTCAACACCAACCTCATCAACTTTAGTGCCGGCTCCTTTTGGAAGAAACATATCTAATTCTTTACTGATTTTACTATATTCCTTTAAAAAGATATAACGACTAATAACAGAAGCACAGGCAACTGATGGACATTTTCCTTCAGCTTTCGTTAAAAAGGTAATATCTTTAACTACGTTTGAACTTTCCTTTAAGTAACTAAAATAAACATATTTTTCGGCAAATTGATCAACTACGATGTAGTCATATTGATATTTTTCTTTTAGACGTCCTAATACTTTATTGTGCAGAATGGCTTTTATTTTATTCATATTATATCCTTTTTGTTGTTCTAGGTTATAATCTTTATTACTTAGAATAATACTTTCATAAGCAATTTTTTTGATTATTTTAGGAACAACTTCTAATATTTTTTCATCTGTCATTTTTTTAGAATCCTTAATACCTAGTTCTTCTAGATAAGGAATATCTTCTTTTTTGACATAACAAGCTGTAACAACAATAGGTCCAAAATAGTCTCCAGTTCCAACTTCATCAGAACCGATTGAAGTAGAATGATATATTTTAGGATCAACGTACTCGTCTTTTTTCTTATCTTTTTTATCACTATTATTTACTTCTAATTTTTTATTATTCATTTTTTCTGTTTCTATCCAAAATTGACTAGCAAGGTCTGCATCTTTACCTTGAAAAACAATTTTTCCGGATTCATAAAGGGTTACAACTGATGCGCCATCATCTGCTTGAAAGACAGCATAAGGTGGTGTTTTTTCTCTTTTTAAATCGATATAAAATTCATTTAATTTATCGATTGTTTCTTTACTAACTTTAAATGATATTGTCATTTTATCACGTCCTAGATAAATTATACTATAAATTATTTTGAGTGTAAATGGTGATAAATCTTTATTTTTTGGATTTAATGTAATATAATTTATAAAGAAGGGAATGATAGTAATGAATATTATAGATATAGGTATTATTTTATTTATTTTATCGGGAGCTATTATTGGTTTAAAAAGAGGGTTTACTAAGCAATTAGTAAGTTCTATAGGATTTATTTTGATTGTTATATTGTCATTTATTTTGAAAAATCCTGTATCAATTTTCTTTTATGAACATTTACCATTCTTTAAGTTTAGTGGGATTATAAAAGGAGTAACGGTATTAAATATTGCTTTATATGAAATTTTTGCTTTCTTTATTGTTTTTTCTATTTTGACAATAGTTTATAAGTTTTTGTTACTGGCAACTTCAATATTTGAAAAAGTTTTAAAGGCAACAATTATTTTAGGAATACCATCTAAGATATTAGGAGCAATATTAGGATTTATTCAGTATTTTATTTTAGCTTTTATTATTTTATATGTTTTAAATTTTCCAACCTTTAATATTCTTGATGATTCAAAATTAAAGGATCCTATTTTAAAACATACACCTATATTATCCTCACTCGCACATGATACAGTTAGTGTTATTGATGAGTTTAAGGGTATAAAAGAAAAATATAAGAATGAAAGTAATGCTAAAGAGTTTAATCGTGAAACATTAGATTTATTTTTGAAATATGATATAGTAAAATGTGATTCGATTGATCTTTTGATTGATAAGAATAAACTTGATATAAAAAAGGATGATCCAATTTTAGTAAAATATAGAAATGAGGAATAAAATGGAAATAATAAATGGAAATGAAAGTGAGTTTAACAATTTAGTTTCAAATGGAATTGTTTTAGTTGATTTTTATGCTACTTGGTGTGGACCTTGTAAAATGCTAGCTCCTGTTTTAGAAGAAGTAGCAAGTGACCGTGACGAGTTAAAGGTCGTTAAAATGGATATTGATGAAAATATGGATTTGGCTAAAACATATGGTGTTATGAGTGTCCCAACTTTAATGTTATTTAAAGATGGAAATATGATTTCTAAAAAAATTGGTTTTATGCCAAAGGAATTAATAACAAGCTGGGTAGAAGAAAATAAATAATGTGTGATAAACACATTTTTTCTTTATCTAAATATTTTTAAAACTGTTTAAATATAAAAGATAATTTCTTTTTTTATTATTCTTTGTTATAATTAAAGAAGGTGATTTGAATGAAACAAGAAAATATTCGCAACTTTTCAATTATTGCTCATATTGATCATGGTAAAAGTACCCTAGCAGATCGTATTTTAGAAAAAACAGGTGCAATAACCGAAAGAGAAAAAAAAGATCAATTACTAGATAATATGGATATCGAAAGAGAACGTGGAATCACAATAAAATTAAATGCTGTTAATTTAAAATATAATTATCAAGGAGAAGAATATATTCTTCACTTAATAGATACACCAGGACATGTCGATTTTTCATATGAAGTATCAAGAAGTTTAGCTGCTTGTGAAGGAGCAATTTTAGTAGTCGATGCAGCACAAGGAATTGAGGCTCAAACACTTGCTAATTTATACCTTGCTCTAGATAATAATTTAACTATAATTCCTGTTATTAATAAAATAGATCTTCCAAATGCAGATCCTGAAAAAGTAAAAAGAGAATTAATTGAAACACTAGGATTTAATGAAGATGAAATAGTTTTAACAAGTGCCAAAAACGGAATAGGAATAGATGAATTAATTGAAACAATTATCAAAAAAGTTCCAGCACCAAAAGGAGATAAAAATAAAGACCTGCAAGCTTTGATATTTGATAGTTACTTTGATGCTTATCGTGGAATTATGACCTTAGTTAGAGTTGTAAACGGAAAAATAAAAGTTAAAGATAAAATAAAAATGCTTGCAACTGGAGCAGTATATGAAGTAGTTGAAATTGGTATTCATACACCACATGAGATGAAAAAAGATCAATTAGTTGCTGGTGAGGTTGGATATTTATGTGCTAGTATTAAAAGTATTGAAGATGTAAAGGTAGGGGATACTATAACTCTTGTAAATAGCAAAGTCGATCAATTGCCAGGATATCAACCTATGAAACCGATGGTTTTTTGTGGTTTATATCCAATTGAATCATCAAAGTATCCTGATTTAAGAGAAGCATTAGAAAAATTAAAATTAAATGATGCTTCATTAGAATTTACTCCAGAAACATCTAAGGCCTTAGGTTTTGGATTTAGATGTGGTTTTTTAGGACTTCTACATATGGAAATAATTGAAGAGCGAATTGAAAGAGAATTTGGTATTTCTTTAATTGCAACTAGTCCTTCTGTTATATACGATGTTGAACTTACAAATGGAGAACATATAACAGTAGATAGCCCTGTAAAAATGCCAGAAAAAGTAAAAATAAAAGATATTAAAGAACCTTATATAAGAACAAATATATTTGTTCCAAGTGATTATATTGGAGCTATTATGGAACTATGCCAAGATAAAAGAGGTAATTACGTATCAATGGAATATTTAGATAAAACGCGTGTAAACATTCATTATGAATTACCACTATCGGAAATTGTATATGATTTTTTTGATAAATTAAAATCTTATACTAAAGGATATGCATCATTTGATTATGAAATAATTGGTTATAAATCAAGTAATCTTGTTAAAATGGATATTTTGCTTAATGGTGAAATAGTTGATGCATTAAGTGTAATTGTCCATAAAGATTTTGCTTATAATAGGGGAAAAGCAATTGTTAATAATTTAAAAAAATTAATACCTAGACAGCAATTTGAAGTACCAATTCAAGCTGTTATTGGTAATAAAGCAATTGCAAGAGAAAATATAAAAGCTGTTCGCAAAAATGTTATAGCTAAATGTTATGGTGGAGATGTATCGCGTAAGAAAAAACTTCTAGAAAAACAAAAAGAAGGTAAAAAAAGAATGAAAATGGTTGGTAGTGTTGAAGTGCCACAAGAAGCCTTTTTATCAGTTCTTAGTATGGATAATGAATAAATTTAAAATTATAAAATATATTATATAGGGAGGATAATATGAATAAAATAGATATTTATAAAAGGGCAGAAGAAATAGGAAGATATGTTGTTGAACATAACACTACAATTAGACTAACAGCTAGGAACTTTAACGTTAGTAAAAGTACTGTTCATAAAGATATAACAGAACGATTAGAAAAAACAAATCCTTTTTTAAGTCAAGATGTTAGAAAAGTATTAGACAAAAACAAGGAAGAAAGAAATATAAGAGGTGGAGAAGCTACTCGCCAAAAATATTTGAAAATGCGAATGAAGTAAAGGAAAAACTTGTTTTTTTCTTTTTTTTTGATATAATATTTTTGAAGGAAGAGTGGTTTTATGAAAATATCTGATGAAGAAAGACAAAGAAGGATATATCGAGTAATTGAACTTGTAAAAGAAGGAATGTCTGCAAGAGAAATTGCAAAATATTTAAGTGAAAATGAGTTTCAAATTAGTAATGTTACAGTATCTAGTTATATTCAAGCTTTTCAAAAGTTAAATCCTGTTGAATATAAGCAACTTCAAGAGAAAATAAATATTCATAAACCAAAAACGATTAAAAATGATGAAATAGTAAAACAAAGAGTTAAAAAGGTAGTTGAATTATTACTAAAAAATTATACATTTGATGAAATAGCTATGATTTTAAATGAAAAACCAATGACTGTTTATCGTGATTTTAAATCAAGGGTAACGCAATATAAAACAGCGGAAGAATTAAAAGAAAATTTAGGAATAAGTGTTTATGAAATTGATTTAATAAATCAAATGCTTCAAGAAAGAAAAAATAGTAATTTAAAAAAATAAAGTTTCAATTTGAAGCTTTTTTTGTTATAATAAAAAAAGGTGGTAAAGATGTATAAATATATACTAACAATTGATTATGATAACTTAAGAAATATTTTTGATGATTATACTGATGAAGAAATAGAAACACTATATGATAAATACAACGGAGTTAGTTTATTTAAAAAAAATAAAGAAGAAATAAAAGAATTTGATATTAAAGAATTTCTTATCTTCCAAAATCAATTAAGATGTATATATCAAAAAGATCC
>ERZ773235.3783-NODE-3783-length-10220-cov-3.579242_pt1 | contig 10220 bp, 11 predicted proteins | sample MGYA00580522_ERZ773235 | MGnify/ENA primary metagenome ERZ773235 (study PRJEB29015, sample SAMEA2737797) | human gut metagenome | biome: human gut; feature: human-associated habitat; material: faeces | place: China | collected 2012 ...
TTGAAAAATGCTGGAGGTTGATTGACGGGACATGGTGGATCTATAAAAGCGGAACAAAAAACGAATATTTCTCCGAACTGTTTATCTGTAAACTCGGTGAAAAGCTCGGACTGGATATGGCTCACTATGAAATGGACGGAGAATATATCCGTTCCAAGAATTTTACGGACGGTACTGATTGGAACTTTGAGCCGATTTCATCATTGATGGGAGAAAACGAAGATTACAGTGATTGTTTTGACACCGTTTATGCACTTTCTCCCGCGCTGGCCGAACAGTATCTGCGGCTGATATGGCTTGATACTATCTGCTATAATATGGATCGGCATACCGAAAACTTCGGTTTCCTGCGCGATGTTAAAAGCGGAAGGATCATCTCGATGGCGCCGAACTATGACAACAACATTGCATTGATTGCCAGAGGCTATCCTGCCAAAGTCAGCCGTGAGGGTGACGGTCTCATCCGATTTTTCCGCGAGTTTCTTTCCGAAAATGTGGACGCACGGCAGATGTACCGGAAAATGTCTATGCCGGTAATCACAGAAAAGATGATAGACGAATGTTTTGCTGAGATTCCGATAGAGGTGGATCAGGATTTCATAAAGGAGTTTATTTTAAACGGGCAGCAGATTGTACAGCAGCTTATCTTATCCGAAGACCTTGCTGAGAATATGGACGAAGATCAAACGATGAACATGATGCTGTAATGAAAGAGAAATACAGAACGGGACACTGCAAAAAGCGGTGTCCTGTTTTGTTATAAAGGAGTGAATTGATCATGACCACATATCTGTATCCGCAAAACCTGAAAGCCACCGCCAATCTATGGCTGTGGAGTCTCAAGGATTTTGCTATCCTGGGCATTGCCGCCCTGCTTTCCATCGTTATGCTGGTACAGCTAAAGTTTTTGGTTCCGGCTGCGGCGACCCTTTGTTTCAGTTTTCTCACTATTCGCATGGATGATACCACCGTCCTTGATTTTATCAAATATGCCGTGCGGTACTTTATTTCCACACAGCAGTATTATGAATGGCAATAATCGAGAACTTTTGTGACTTTTGGGTTTACCGCTTGACAATATTTCGGCTGACCGATATAATATGTATAGGTGATGCAAATGCAGAACACACTAAAGGATAGAGAACACTCATACGAATATGGGCTGCCGGAATATTTGCAGCACGACCTCGATTCCTACAAGAATGGGCTGAAAAACGGCTCACCTTTGCTTGACTGCCTGTGGGGAGAGCTCTACGGCAGCATCAATATCGCTGAGATCAACGATGGGGCAATCACTCCCGAACACGCAGAGTATCTTAGGCAGAAACACTTGTGGAGAGGCGGCATCGAAGATGAACATCAATGAAATTCTTAAAGAAAAAGGCATGACGAAATACCGCCTCGCCGTACTTAGCGGAGTCCCTCATGCCACACTGAATAACATTTGCAGCGGACAGGCGAAGATTGAAAAATGCTCGGCCGAAACGCTGTATAAACTGGCGCAGGTTCTCGATGTAACGATTGAGGACTTGATTGTCGACGCTGTGAAAGGAGTTGATACTGTGCCGAAAACAATACCCTTCGAGCTTTTCAAAAGCAATGTGTGCCACCGGGTAAAGGACTGCGGCGACATCCCGTTTATTGTGGAAACTTTAAAATCTGATGAAATACGCAGCTATTATAACCAAAAGCAGTATCCGCAGGCGTTCTATCTGCTGGCAATGGTGGATTATCTCAGCCGGGAAAACGATCTGCCGCTGTGCAGTGCTTACAGCGATATGCGAAAACAAAAGCTCGTTAAGCCCATCTATCCGCAAAGCGTGATCGCCATGGCAAAGGTTATGGATGACGATACCGTGATAACCGAAAGCCTCGATAATGCGATCCCCGAATTCAGAAGATTTAATATTGCCGAGAACGAGGTGCGCTATGTCATTTAATGAAACTGCTTTTCATAAAGAAAACCTCGATCTTTATCTGCGAGAGCTTGCCAAAGCATTTCGCAAGCTGAACGGAAAAGCAATGCCTGCCGAAATCATTCTCATCGGTGGCGCTTCAGTGTTGATCAACTACGGCTTCCGTGATACAACATACGATATGGACGCCATTATCATAGCCTCCTCGGCAATGAAGCAGGCAATTAATCAGGTGGGAGATAAATATGAACTGCCAAATGGATGGCTGAACACGGATTTTATGAAAACCAGGTCATATTCACCTAAGTTGGCGGAACATTCGGTGTATTACAAAACCTTTTCCAATCTTCTTGAAGTGCGCACCGTAACAGCAGAATATATGGTAGCCATGAAGCTGATGGCGGGGAGAAAGTATAAAAACGACCTGTCGGATGTGATTGGAATATTGAAAGCACATCAGGATAACGGAACGCCGCTGACACTAGATCAAATCAAAAAGGCTGTAACAGATCTGTACGGCGATTGGTCGGCTTTGCCGCGGTCTTCCGTTGATTTTATAGAACAGACAATGGATAAAGAAAACTACGGCGAGGCATTTGAGCAAATCAAAAAAAGTGAAGGGGAAAACAAGGTGATGCTACAATCCTTTGAAGCAGACTACCCTGGCGTTCTGTCAGAAGACAATCTTGATGAGATACTTCGCCGCGCCGCAGAGAAAATGTCCGCAGGTAGCGAGAATGAAGAAGAAACCGAAAAACCTTCTGACTCCCCGGTACAAACCATGTAAAACACATATACAAACGCAAGGGCATCGCAGAAAATGCGGTGCCTTAATTTTTTGGAGGTGAAAACGCTTGAAAATAAGCAAAGCGCGATCCGTAACAAAGGAAAACCAACAGAAAAAGAAAAAGGGACGCTCGGTGCAGGATCTGGTTGGCATCAAGACCTTCACAAGATACGGCCTTATGACAAATAAGGGCGAGCTTCTGTTCTATCTTGTTGCGCCGACCAATATCTCGGTGCTGTCCCGTACAAATATAGAAATCAAAATCCACCATCTGATGATGGTGCTCTCCGCCATCCCCGACCTTGAAATCACCTGCACCGACTCCTCGGAATGTTTTGACGACAACAAGGCATATCTCACTGAACGGTTGACAGCCGAGCAAAATTCGAAGGTACGGAAAATCATCAAAAAGGACATTGACTTTCTGGATAACATTCAAATGGAAATGGCAACGGCAAGGCAGTTTTTGTTTATCGCACGACTGAAAAACCAAAAAGACAAGCAGAGCTTCGATGCTGCTAACCGAATCGAAAAAGTAATCTCCGAGCAGGGGTTTGAGGTGCGGCGTATGAGAAAAGCGGACATCAAACGCTTTCTTGCCCTGTATTTTGAGGCGAGTATGAACGGTGAGCAGATGCCGGATATTGACGGAGAACAGTTTTGTGGAGTAGATGATGGCGAGGAATCAGAAGATTAGCCTTACGGCTGTATCCCTTTTGCTGTCGGCGCCGTGAAAGAATGATATGAATACTTTTTTGTAATACCATGCTCTGCATTGACAATAGAGGTTAATTTGGGGTATAATACATCTGAAAGCGAAGGTGGTAATCATGGAAAACCAAGAGCTTTTGGAAAGCATAGCGGAGCTTACCAAGGAAATAGGCAAGCTGCCGAAGGGATATATTTCAAAAAAGACAATCGCCGGCAAGGTGTACTATTATCATCAGTGGTCGGAAAAGGGCATCAAGCAGAGCAAGTATCTGCGTGACGATGAACTGGAACCGCTGGCAAGACGGCTTAAAGCACGAAAGAAGCTGCAGGAGCAGCTTCGCCGTTTAAAAGCAACTACCAAAACCGATACAAAAGAAAAGAAGCGAAATGAGGTGACGAACATGAAATGCACCTTTATGCACAAAAAGATCGCTGTGGCGGAAATCGAACTGGATGACGCCACCGGCTTTATACAGAGAATCGGAGAGATTTACGCACCGGAGCATCTCCCTGTGGGCATTCCGATACGCCGTGGTGTGGCAGACCGTACTGCCTTTAACGATTGGTGGACGGAACGCTCTATCCCGGCAAGCCGTTCCGGTGTCCGCGAGGCATTGGAAGCGCTTCAGATATCCAGTACGAAAATGCTGCTTGTCAGATGTTACGGGCTTAGCCTGTCGGATCAATATTGGATCCGTCCCGAAGGATCAGGGCTTCGCTGGGAGGACATCAACTTCTTTGACAACGACTTTTCGGAAGATGTCGGAGATGTCCTGTTCGGAGAGAACAAAAAGAAGGACGGTCTCAATTTCAGTTCTCCCGACAACACCTCGGACGGCAATCTGAAAAAACGATGGAAGATCATCGACGGCAAACGCTGTCTCATCAAGGGCGGCAGTAATCCGTTTCGTCAGCAGCCTTTCAACGAGGTGATCGCCACCGGAATTATGCAGCGGCTCGGCATCTCCCATGTGCCGTATACCGTTATCTGGAACAAGGGCGCGCCGTACTCGATATGCGAGGATTTCATAAATGAAAACACCGAGCTTATACCCGCATGGCGTATCCTGCAGTTTCAGAAGCAGGATAACAACACTTCGCGTTACCGGCATCTCGTAAACTGTTGTGAAGCGCTCGGCATCCAGGATATCGTTCCGTTTCTCGATCGAATGATCGTGTTGGATTATATCATTGCCAACGAAGACCGGCATTTGAACAACTTCGGTGCGATTCGGAATGCCGAAACGCTCGAATGGCTTGGTATGGCGCCGATCTACGACAGCGGCTCCTCGCTCGGCTACGACAAAATGCCGGCACAGATGCGCTCGGAGAAAGAGGTTCAGTGTAAGCCTTTCAAAAATCACCACAAAGAGCAATTAAAGCTGGTTTCCTCCTTTGATTGGATAAACTTCGACGCGCTCTCAGATGTGAAGGAGCTGATCACAAAGGTGCTGTCCTGCAAGGATGCCGCCGACTATATCGATGCAAACCGTATTCGTGCGATCACCACAGGAGTAGAGCGCCGTATCAGTAATTTGCAGCAGCTTGCGATGGCGTATACTCATGTTCAAGAAGACTTCGCGGAGGACGATGTAGTGGAAGACATCGCGGAGGATTATACGCACGGAATAAGTATGCAACAATAAGAATCAACAAAAAATCAGTCGTTTTGTGAATGCAGAACGGCTGATTTTTATATGCCCTCCTTCTGTCTTCACGAAACGGCAGAAGGAGATATAATGCTAAAACGCAAACCAAAAACATTTACACCGGAGCAGACGGAAGAAATCCGTACAAAGGATTTCTTTGACATGATCCTGCCCGGCACGGTCAAATTTCTGTCCGATCGATATATTTTAGGCGACAGCTATCGCTGTGTGTGGGCGATCAGAGAATATCCGCCCTCCACCGAGGAACAAGTTATTCTTTCCCGGCTTGCTGATAAAAGCGGAGTCACATTGCGTATCTATCATCGGTTGGTAGACAGCATGGAACAGCGGAAGATTATTCAGAATGCCGCCCGAAAAAACAAACTCAAATCCGGTGGAAATGATGTAACCGAAGCAATTGAAGCCGAGAGCAATTTACAGGATTTAATGCGGTTGGTTGCAAATCAAAAAAGAGAACAGGGCTTGTTGCTCCACTGTTCGGTGTTTATTGAGTTGAAAGCAAGGAGCATGGAAGGGCTTAAGGAATTGCAGAGTGAGATTGCGATGGAACTGGCACGTTCCAAAATTTCGGTAGACCGGCTGATGTTGCGGCAAAAAGAAGGTTTTTTGTCTGTTCTGCCCGTGGGCGCCAATCAGTTCGGCGCGCAGTACGAACGGGTATTGCCGGTTAACTCGGTGGCAAATCTCTATCCTTTCAACTTCTCCGGCAAGACCGATCCCAATGGAATATATATCGGTCGAGATAAGTTCGGAACAAATATTCTTGTGGACTTCGACCGCCGCGCCGAGGACAAAACAACCTCAAATATTTTAATTCTCGGCAACTCCGGTCAGGGTAAAAGCTATCTGTTAAAGCTGCTCCTTACCAATATCCGCGAGGCCGGCAAAAGTATTATCTGTTTGGATACCGAAAACGAATACGAGGAAATATGCTCCGCCCTCGGCGGTTGCTATATCGATTTCATGTCCGGTAAATATATGATCAATCCGTTAGAGCCGAAGGCATGGTCAAATGGGGATGAGGTTGATATTGATCCCAGTACACCTATTACTTTTAGAAGGGCAACTCGGCTGTCGCAGCACATTGCCTATCTCAAAGACTTTTTCAGAGCATATAAGGATTTCAGTGACAGTCAGATCGACACCATTGAAATCCTGCTTTCTAAGCTCTACGCTCGATTTGGAATTACCGACAGCACCGACTACAGCAAGCTGAAGGCAGCCGATTATCCAATTATGGAGGATTTCTATAAGCTGTGCGAGGAAGAATTCTACGGCTATGATAAGCAACGGAAAAACCTTTACACTGAGGAAACGCTCCAGGAGGTGTGCCTTGGCATCCACTCCATGTGCGTGGGTGCGGAGAGCAAATACTTTAATGGTTACAGTAATATCACGGACAACGAATTCCTTGTGTTCGGCGTAAAAGGACTGCTGGATACTAACAAACGGCTCAAAGATGCGATGCTGTTCAATATCCTCTCCTTTATGAGCAATCAGCTTCTCGGGAAAGGAAACACCGCCGCGAGCGTTGATGAGGTGTATTTGTTCCTGACAAACATGACCGCAATTGAATATATTCGCAACTGCATGAAGCGTGTGCGCAAGAAGGAATCCTCGATTATTCTGGCAAGTCAGAATATCGAGGATTTTTTGATACCCTCTATCCGTGAATTCACAAAACCACTGTTCAGCATCCCGACACATCAGTTTCTGTTCAACGCGGGACAGATCAATCCGAAGGAATATATGGACGCTCTGCAGGTGGAGCCGAGCGAGTTTGAGCTGATCAAATATCCCGAAAGAGGCACTTGCTTGTATCGTTGCGGCAACGAACGATATCTTCTTCAAGTGATCGCACCCGACTACAAGGCTGCATTGTTTGGAAAGGCAGGCGGGCGTTGAGCGGTGAGCCACCGCAGGCAAACGCACAATTTAGTTACAGCAAAACGTAGGTTTTAATGCCTGCGCTTATTATTTGCCGAAGTGCGTGTAAACCCTTACTGATGTGTAAGGTGTTACCCGACAATTATATTGTAACAGGGAGTGATTTGTTATGAGTGCCACAGTAGCGGCAGTTCTGAAAAAGATTGCCGTGTCATCGCTGACCAATCCGAAGGTGCTGAAAACAGTCGGCGGCATTGTGCTTGGAGTTATCGTTCTCATTATTATGCCGATTGCAGCGGTGGTTTCTGTTTTCAACGGAGAGATCCGTATTGATACCGACAGATTGCAGCAAATGGTGGTGGAGAATCTCTCCGCCGAGGAACAGGCAAAGCTGCAGAAAGTTGAAGATACCATGTTCGGCATTGAGGAAAAGATGAACGCCGCAGGCTTTACCGGCAGAGTAAAGGAAGCGCAGGTTCTCTATGTGCTTGCACTTTCCGACCATGCCGCAGAGGATGGCTTTATCGATAAGCTGGTGGGCTGCTTTGCTGCCAATCAGAACGACGAGCAGCTCATCGCCGCTGTCAATACAGCCTTCGGAACGGAGCTTGCTTCAGAGGATTTTACAAAGATAATGGAAAACATTCGTGATACAGCAAGTAAATAAAAATATACAAAAAGGAGAATGAATAGTAATGAGTACAAGAAGTTATATTGCAAAGCAGATCGGGGAGAACAAATACCGAACCATTTATTGTCACAGCGACGGTTATTTGACATACAACGGTGCAATGCTGTTAGACCATTACAATTCACCGGAAAAGCTGGATGAGCTGCTTCGGCTGGGTGATTTGTCCTGTCTGGGTGTAAATATTAATCCTGATCCGTCCCGTCCGCACAGCTTTGATTACAAAGAACGCCAAGATGGTGTAACAGTAGCATACGGTCGTGACCGCGGGGATAAGAATGTTGCTGCAAGGAATTTAACCCTGAAACAGTTGGATGATCCGAACAGCTGGACGGCATATGTATACATTTTCACTCGGGATAAGGAATGGAAATATTTTCAGGCCGGACATTCTCAGGAGGGGCTTCGTGATGTGGAAAGCGATCTGAAGAATGCATATGCCGCTTATGACATGGAACGGCCGCAAGGATATTACGGAAATCTTACCGATGATATCGCGGCATGGCTGAAGGAGGAACAGACTCGGAATGATTCATCTGAGCCTGTTATTTCTATGTGAAGAAAGAGGTATAGAGATCATGAAAAAAACAATGGTAAATGTACCGCTTGAGGACCGGAAATTGTCTGCCGCCAAAATATATATGGAGCAGAAAGGGATGTCTTTTGAGGACGAAATGAGCAAGGCGGCTGATGCACTTTATGGGAAATATGTTCCGGCAAATGTGCGTGAATTTCTTGAACTAAGTGCAGATAGCAAGCCGAAAAAACAAAAGCCCACTTCTTCTGCTGTGGGCGGTGATTCCGATTGTAGAAATTATGAAGAACAGGAGATGAAATAATTTGCCAAATCATGTAGAAAATATAATCCAATTCAGTGGTGACAGATATCAAATTAACACGATGCTGGAACAAATTAAAGATGATCAATACGGCATCGGAACCATTGATTTTAATAAGATTATTCCTATGCCATCCTCCTTGAATATTGAAGCAGGAAGCAGGACTGACCGAGGACTGAAAATCTATAAGGAATTTGTTGAGGTGTATACTCTTGCAGAAACCATTAATATGGATAAGCTGGATAGTATTCCTGTCGAAAGTGAGCAAGCCTTCTTGCAATATCGAACCGATGTTATTCCGGAAGAATGGGAATTGGGAAAAATCGCATGGAACAACATTCGGAAATACAATTCGCCCACATGGTATGACTGGTGCATTTGCAACTGGGGCACAAAATGGAACGCTTATGGGTATGAGGGTAATGCAGGGTATACTGTTGGAGATAAGATTGAGTTCCAGACTGCATGGTCTGCACCGCACCCTATTCTGGGAAAGCTCTCTGAAATGTATCCGGAAATTTCCTTTGAACACCAATGGGCAGATGAAGATATCGGTATGAACTGCGGGCGTAGAACCTACCTTGGAGGTGAGATGATTGACGAATACATCCCGGAAGGGATCCGTGCTACTGACTTTGCGTTGAAAGTATGGGATTATGATCCCGCTGAATTTGGTATGGCGAAAAACAGTACAGGAACAGCATACATTAACATTGAAGATGAGAAATATCAGCTCATAGAACTGCTTGGAAGGCGCATGCTGTTTACCAACGGCAGGATTACTGGGCAGGATATCCCACAGGGACTGTATTTCTGCCATCTTCGTCATAGCGATGATGGTGGACATTTTTGTTCCGTTGAACCGAAAGTAGGTGTGAATCACGGAGGCAGTATTATTATGAATGAGCCTCTGGATTTCGGAAAAAAGGGATATATCCCTTTGACGGAACACACCGAGCCGAACTTTATCGGAAAGAATCTAAGCATTGCTCAATATATGTGTGGTGATCTTGAACAGACCAAAACTGCGGAACAAACACTGGGAGGTATCAGCCTATGAACATGGATAGGAACCCGGTTACTAAGCCCAAAATACCGAAACCTGTTTCTTCTGCTGTAGGCGGTGATTCCGATTGAGGAATCAGAATTTCGGGATAGAAATCGAGATGACAGGTCTGACGAGAGCGGCAGCGGCACGAATTGTTGCAGGATATTTCGGCACCACAGCAACTCATGTCGGAGGCGGGTATGACGCCTATACCGTGCGGGATGAGAGGGATCGACAGTGGAAGCTGATGAGCGATTCCTCAATCCGTTGTCAGAGCAGAGGAGGCCGCGCAGCAAGCAGGTTGTATGCGGTAGAATTTGTTTCCCCCATCTGTCAGTATGAGGATATCGAAACCATACAGGAATTGGTGCGAAAACTGCGCGCCGGAAACGGGCGAGTAAACGATAGTTGCGGTATTCATGTTCATGTGGACGCATCCGATCACACGGCAAAAACACTGCGAAATATTGTCAACATTATGGCTTCCAAAGAGGATATGCTGTATAAAGCGTTGCAGGTGGATGTGGAACGGGAACATTACTGTCAGAAAGCAGATACCCGTTTCCTCGATGAACTGAATCACAAGCGGCCCACAACGATGCGGGAGGTGGAAGCTATGTGGTACAACGGACGGGGCGGCAGCTACCAGCACTATGATAATAGCCGCTACCATG
>ERZ773235.3784-NODE-3784-length-10220-cov-2.489031_pt1 | contig 10220 bp, 8 predicted proteins | sample MGYA00580522_ERZ773235 | MGnify/ENA primary metagenome ERZ773235 (study PRJEB29015, sample SAMEA2737797) | human gut metagenome | biome: human gut; feature: human-associated habitat; material: faeces | place: China | collected 2012 ...
AGCTAAAATCTGCTCCGACAAAACTGCAAGGCACCTGTCGGCTCTTGTCAGCTTATATTTTATTGTATCAGTTGGCCTAATGGGGGAGCTTTTTGCTTATGAGCCGTACAGCTCTATAAATCTCCGTGTCTGTTCGCAGGAAGGCTGCGTTATTATCTGCTGCGTCGTGCAGCATTCAACGAGTTTTCCGAAATCGAAAAACAAGGTTTTTTCCGTAAGCCGCTCGGCCTGACGCAGACTGTGGGTGACAAGCAGGAGCGTGCAGCCGGTTTTTTCTCTGTATTCGGCAAGCAGCCGCTCGGCGAGCGTTACGGACTCCATATCCATCGCTGCCGTCGGCTCGTCAACTATCAGCAGCTGTCGATCACGCATAAGCAGCCTTGCCAGCGCCATACGCGCCGTCTCGCCGCCGGAAAGCTTATGTGCCGGCTCAGACGCAAGATGCTCTATCCCCAGCTTTCGCATGAGATACCTCGCGCGCTCCTCGTCATTTGCGCCGACGAGCAAATTGCGCATAACCGTCATTCGGAACGCATAGCTTTTCTGCGGCATGTAGCCGACCGTTATTCCGGATATGACAGTCTTTCCGCCGTCCGGCTTTTCGACCCCTGCAAGGATCCGGGCAAGCGTTGATTTTCCGCTGCCGTTTGCACCGATCACGGCATAAGACGCGCCATGTTCAAGCTCTGTTTCCGGCATATCGAGGACCGTCCTGCCGCCGTAAGTTTTCGTAAAAGCGCTTATCTTCATTTGCTCAATCTCCTTTGCAGCAGCGACAAAACGATGTTCACGACAAACGACAGCGCCAGAAGTATAATGCCGAGAGCAATGCCTTTTGAGAAATTGCCCTTGTTCGTATACTCCATGATAGCCGTCGTCATGACGTTCGTTTTCCACGCTATCGCTCCGCCCACCATCGATACCGCGCCGACCTCGGCTATGGCGCGTGCAAATGCCAGAAGATACGCCGAAAACACCTGATAGACGCACTCGTTTAGAAGCAGCGCAAAGGTTTTGCCTTTGCCAAGTCCAAGTCCGCATGCATTCTCGCGCACGGCCGGGGCGACGGACGAAGCATATGTTTCCATGCTTCCTGCAACGATCGGCGTTATCAGCACGACCTGCGCAATTATCATGATCTCGACCGTGAAAAGAAGCTCCGCGCCTCTGAAAGGGCCGACTCCGGAAAAGAACAGATAAAATATAAGTCCGCATACGACCGGCGGCATTCCCATAAGAGTGCGGTTTAGAACAACGAGCAGTCCGCGCCCTCTGAAGCTCGCAGCGCCGAGCAGCAGTCCCAGCGGAACGCCGAGAAGCAGCGCGATGAGCGAGCTTGAAAGGCTCATTTTCGCGGTCACGCCGAGAATGTTCAGAAGCTCCGGGTCTGCCGTGATCATAAGTTCTATTGCTTTTTCAAAAGCTGTCTGCATAGTTATCTCTCAAGAAATCGGGTCTGCCGCGAAAGCAGGCCCGATCTTTTCTTTATTTCAGTCCATCACGCCGTTATTGGCGACAAAGGTAAGGAAAGTGGCCTTATCCGTTAGGATATATGCGTGCATCTGCTCGGCCATGACGAGGCATGCTCCCATGCCGGCATTTGCCGAGGTGTACCACTGCGTATAGTCGGCAAAGCTCTTGGGATCTTCGCTTATTCCAAGAGACTCCGGCCAGAGCGAGAGTTCCTTGGTATGAGTGCCGGAGTTATCGCCGCGCGATACGAACGGATACTTGCCGTCGGCTATCTTTGCAAACGCATCAAGAACGCTGCCGCAGTCCTTCACGCCTGCCGGATCGTTCGACGGGCCGCACAGCACAAAGTAGTTATACATAAAGCTCAAACGCTCGGAATCAAAGCCGTTCAGAACGTAGGAAAAGCCTTCGTCCACGAAAGCCTCCTCCTGAGCCTTAGCGTGGACGAGGATAACGTCCGCATTGCCGTATTTTGCGGCAGCTATGGCTTTGCCGGTGCCTGCCGACTGCACCTCGACCTTGTAGCCGTACTCCTGCTCAAAAACGGGGAGGATATAGTCAAGCAGGCCGGAGTCCTTGACGGAGGTCGTGGTGGAAAGGCGGATCACTCTGTTTTCGTCGGAGGCATTTGCGATCTTATCGTCGTACTTCGGCGCATCGTCCTTGAGGTAGAAGAGATTATCGCCGTACTCCTCAACACCGTATTCCTTAATGAGCTTGCTTGCCTCGGAGAGCATCCAGTCAATGAACGTTTCCGCGCCGTCGGCGTTAATTTTGACGTCGGAAACGGCGTTGCCGTCGGCATCGGTAAACGGTGCGTTAGGATTAACTGCAAGCAGCGAGTATGTGTTGATCATATTCTCGTCCGCTTCCATGAGTATGCAGGTATCGACGTTTGATACCTGCTCCGAGGGCGAAGGCGTTTCGCTCGCCTCGGGCTTATCGCCGGTGCCGCATGCGCACAGCGAAAGCACCATTACGCAGGCTAAAAGCAGGGCAATGAGTTTTTTCATTTGTTTTCCTCTCTTTCATCGTTTTGTGCAAAAAATTAAACCTCCTCCAAAGCAGCCGCTCCGCAGAGGCATTTCCCCTGCGGCCAAAGCTTGCTTCGGAAAGAGGCTCGTCCACCGCTTTCTGAATTATCTGTCTTTGCTTGATATACTACCATATATGCACATCCATTGCAACACAAAGTTAGCGCCGCCGATTTGCTCGGCGGCGCTGCTGCGTTCATTTCATAAAGTGCTTTAGGCTCTTTGCCTTTGCCGTCGCTTTGAGATACTCGGGGCGGACATTGACGGGGTTTTCTGTGCCGTCGGGAGCGAGCTGAGGTATCATTTCGATCGCCTCTATCGGGCAGCGCGCGGCGCACTTTTCGCAGCCGATGCAGCGGCCTGCGCTTTTAAGATACGCATAGGTATGTATATCCCCGTGCTCCTTTGCGCCGGTGAGCGCAAGCGCGTTCATGGGGCACTCCTCAATGCACAGCGAGCAGCCCGTGCAGCGCCGAGTGTCTATAAGCGGCATATTCCACTTATCCCAGCCCTTGTACGGCGTGAAGCTGCCGTCCTCTTTTCTTATCGCATTCCTTTCGCAGAAGCTTGAGCACAGATTGCACGAAACGCAGTATTCGGGGTCGATGCTGTTTTTTTTGGCTTTAACGTCGTGCGAGATCGCATGCGTCGGGCAGGTGCTCGAGCAGGCGTCGCAGCCGTTGCAGATGCTCCGATCTATCGTATAAACCATGGCTCACCCTCCTGCTACGGCCGGCACGAGGCAGATAACGTCGCCGTCGTCGAGCCGCGTCGATGGGCTTATCTGTTTGCCGCCGCGCGACAGGATGCAGCCCTTTACGTCCTTTATCGTAAGCTTTGTGTTCGGGTCTATGCGCTTTACCTCGTCCATTATCAGCGGATACAGCTCCTTTGCGGTCTTTACGTCCGCCTGCATCTGCTTAAGTCCGCTGTCGAGACGGAACGTGCCGAATATTTTAACTGTTATCATACGGCCTCCTCCTGTTCGGCGTCGCTCGCGATCTCAAGCTTTTGAAGCTTCCTTGCGCCGGGCAGACCGTCGCTGCCCCAGCCGCGAGCCTTGTAGTAGGTCTTTTTCATTGTCTCAAGCGGCACCTTCGTTTTTGGATCCTTGGGATCCTGCGGAACGTCGGTAAGGCGCTTGGGCAGCGTATCGCACGAGGCGTTCACGCCGAATTTTGCGTTGACCGCGCGCTCGACATTGTAGCTGCGCTCGCCGATGCGGATAAACCTGCCGAGATCCATTTTCATGCCGACGGCGTATTTGAGCGCATAGGTATGCGGCAGCAGCGGAAGATTCATTTTTATCGCACGCGGATACTTGTTTATAAGCCTTACTGCCGGCCCGATATACGGCATGACGGCGTTTACAGTGCGCGTCACGAAGCTGTTCGGCCCCGACAGCAGGAAGCTCGGAAACAGCGCGTAGGACGTAAACAGGCACTGTCCGCCCGACGATACCGACTCCATAAGATCCTGCATGAGCATGCACAGATCCGCCTTCGCGTGCGGCGTCTGGCTGTTGACATTAAGTCCGAGTCCCTCGAGTATTACGAGGTAGCCGCCGTTTAGATGGCAGCCGCCGCGGTTTGAGACAGCGTAGCCGAGCCCCTGACCGACGGCCTTGCGCGGCTCGTAAGCCGCAAGCTCCAGTCCCTTCGACTGTATGGCAAACTCCTTGCCGCCGTATTTATTGCTGAGCGTGCGTGTGCCCTCGGCAAGCTCGTTGCCTATGCCCTGGCGGTTTGCAATGCTGCGGAAAACCGCGCTCAGGTTCGCGGTCTTGCCGAATTGCAGGCCGTTTTTCCACAGTCCCTTTTCGTTTGCCTCCATCGCCCACGCGACGGTGTTTGCGCAGGATATCGTGTCCATGCCCAGCTCGTCAAGCTCGTAGTTCCACTTGCATATGAGCTTCAGATCGTTATTCATTATGCCGCCGCCGAGAAGGCCCAGCGTTTCAAGCTCCGGCCCCTTGACCTCGTGATTGCCGACCTTGACGGTGCGCGCGCACTTCATCGGGCAGGAAAGACAGCCCTTGTTTACGATGTTTATATCCTCGGCAAGCGTTTCGCCGTTTACAAGCTCGAAGTCCTCAAACTGCCCCTTGGCATAGTTGCGCGTTGGCAGAAGGCCGCGCATCTGCATCGTTGTCACAAGTCCGGCCGTGCCCATCTTGGGCAGCTGATTGCCCGTCAGCGGATGCTTTTTTAGCGTCTCGACCCATTTTTCAAACAGCTCGTGCGTCTTTTGGGGGTCATAAATGCTCACCTCATGTGTGCCGGAAACAGCAATGCCCTTGAGGTTTTTCGAGCCGAAAACACAGCCGACTCCGGCGCGGCCTGCGGCGCGCTCGTTGCTGAAAACCGACGCGTATTTGACGAGGTTTTCGCCTGCCGGGCCGATAACGACCTTGCCGCATTTGACCTCGCAGCCGCGCTCCTCATCGAGCTTTTGCTGTATGCTCTCCTGCGTCGGCGTTGTGCACAGGCCTTTAAGCTCCTCGGCGTCGTGGAATTTTATAATGTCGTTATGTATCTCGACCCATGTGAGCTTTTCGCATTTTCCGGCGATGATAAGCGCATCGTAGCCGGCTTTTTTGAGATAGTGCCCGAAGTTTCCGCCGCAGTTTGACGAGGTGGTTATGCCCGTCTGCGGCGAGAGAGTGGAGATGTTGAACCTGCTCGAGCTTGGCGCGCCCGTTCCCGTCAGGGGTCCTGTTGAGATGACGATAATGTTCTCCGGCTCAAGCGGCTTTTCGCTGCCGGTGAAATTATCGTACATTATCTTCGAGGCCATCGCCTTGCCGCCGAGATACAGCTGCCTGTCCCTGTCCGTCCACGGATATTCCGAAACGCTTCGGCTGCCGAGGTCGAGGCGGATGACCTTGCCCATGTAGCCTGCATAGTTTGTCATTTGCATCCTCCCTTCGTGTCCTTTATATTAAATACTATATTCCGTACTCTATTATTTCTCCCGGCGCGGTGAGCGTATAGCCGCCGAGCTGCCGGAGCCTGTCGGCAAAGGCCTTGCTTTGCAGCACATCCAGAAGCTTGCGCACGGGCGCGCTATCCCACGCATGCTCGGGGATTATGAGGTCATATTCCTCCGTACACACCGGAACAAAGTCTAAATCATACAGCTTTGCCGCCGAATATATGCCCATGCCGGCATCGGCCGAGCCTGCCGCGATCTGCGCGGCGACCGAGGTGTGCGTAAGCTCCTCGCGCTCATAGCCGTAAATTTTTGTGCTGTCTATGCCGTTAGTCTCGCACAGGTAGTCTGCCAGTATTCTCGTTCCCGAGCCTTTTTGGCGGTTAACGTAGCGCACGCCCTCGCGCGATATGTCCGCAAAGCCGTTTATCCCCAACGGGTTGCCCTTGGCGACCATGAGTCCCTGAAGTCTGCCGACGCAGCGGACAAGATAAGCGTCGTGCTCGGGAAAATATTTTCGCATGAAGCTGAGGTTATACTCGCCTGTGCCCGTATCGAGCAAATGGCAGCCGGCGACCTGCGCCTCGCCGCGCTTTATCGCCATTATGCCGCCCATCGAGCCGACGTGAGTCGAGCTGAGGCTTATGCCGTGGTCGGCGCGGTGCAGCATATCGGCAAGCTCGTCAATAAGCGGATCGTGGCTCCCGATAACGACGAGACTCTGCCTGAGCTTATCCTCATCCGTCAGCAGCCGCACCCTGACACGGTCTCCGCGCTCGAAGCCCTCGACCTCCTGCGGAATTTCCATTATGCCGTCGGCCTTCATGAACGAAGATACCACGCCGCTTCCGCGGCTGAGCGGCGACGCTGTGAGCTTATCGCCGACATAGCCCATGCGCACACGGACAAACTCGCGGTATTTAAGCCCCGATATGACCGGGCGCGTTAAAACGGCGTCAACATAGCGCTTTTTCTCCGTCGAAGCGCCCGTAAAGATATCGACAAGCGGCTTTAAAAGCTCCTCCATTACGATTATGCCGGACACCGGGTATCCCGGCACTCCGAGCACCGGCTTTGCGCCGCAGCGGCCGAGTATCGCAGGCTTGCCGGGCTTTATCGCAATGCCGTGATACAGCACCTGCCCCAGCTCTCCTATAACGCCGGCCGAGAAATCCTCTCGCCCGGCGGATGAGCCGGCGTTCAAAACCACCATGTCGCATTCGTCCGCCGCGCGGCTGACCGCGGCCTTTATCTTTTCATGATCATCCGGAATTATCGGGTAAACCACGGACTGCGCGCCCCATTGGCTGAGCATCGACGAGAATATTGAGGAGTTAAACTCCAAAATGTCGCCGGGCTTTGGATCTGCGCACGGCGCAACGATCTCATCCCCCGTGGGGATTATCGCAACGCGCGGCTTTCTGAAAACCTCAAGCTCCAGCACGCCGCCTGCAATGAGCGCACCCACCGCCGACGGAGTTATCCGCGTATACGAGGGCAGGATCATCTCCCCTGCGCATATGTCCTCGCCTATCTGGCGAATGTGCTGCCACGGAGCCGCAGGCGCGTGGACAGTGACGCTGCCGTCGGGGTCATGCACAAGCTCCTCGACCATTATAACAGCGTCGCAGCCGGCCGGTATCGGGTCGCCGGTATCGACAACGGCAAATTGCCCGGCAGCGAGCGTCACCGGCGTCGTGTCCGTTGCGCCGAAGCTGTCCTTTGCCTTTATCGCAATGCCGTCCATGGCGCTTGCCGCGTAGTGCGGCGCGCAGATCGCGGCATAAACGGCCTTTGCCGTCACCCTGCCGCAGGCGCTCTGCACAGAAACCGTCTCGCTCTCAGGCCCGAAGCCGCAGGATACGAGAAGCTCGATATAATCGTTTTTTGCCTTTTCAAGAGGCACGTTTGTAAGATAAGAAAAAGCCATCTTTATTCTCCGAATATGACGCTGACCTCGGCTCCTGCCGGAAGTCCCTCGCAGTCCCTGTCGATGCAGAAATACCCGTCCGTTCCGGCGAGGTTCGTTATAAGCCCGGACTTTGTGCGCACCGGCACCGCATACAGTCCGTCCGCGCACCGCTCAAGCCTAACGCCGGTGTACTGCGCGCGGCCGTGGTTTGCGCTGACGCTTTCGCTCAGCCGCGCTTTTACGCTGCGGCGGTGCAGCAGTCTGCCCTCGAGCCGGGCTATCAGCGGCAGGGCAAATATGTTCGCCGCAAAATACGCCGCGACCGGGTGCCCCGGCAGGCCGAGTATCGGCTTATTTCCCGCTCTGCCGAGTATCGTCGGCTTTCCGGGCTTCATCGCAACGCCGTGGAGCAATACCTCGCCGACGGAAGCCGTCACTCGGACGCTTGCATCCTTTTCGCCGACGCTGCTTCCGCCGGATATTATGACGGCATCGCACTCGTCAAGCGCACGGCGCACGGTTTTTTCAAGCACCTGCACATCGTCGGGGCATATGCCGTATCTCACGCATCGCGCGCCGAAGCGCGAGAGCATCGCGCAGAGCATCGGGGCGTTTGCGTCGCGCATCTGTCCCTTTGCAGGCGCGCAGCCTGCCTCCACAAGCTCGTCGCCCGTCGAGATAACACCGACCTTTATTCTGCCTGTGACCGGCACGGCAGTCACGCCGGCTGCGGCAAGCGCGCCGATATCCTGCGGCGATAAAACGCGCCCTTTTTCGAGCATTTTCTTGCCGGGGAAAACATCGTCTCCACGGAAGATCATATTCATGCCGGGAGCGCCGGGCTTTGCTATGCCGACTGTTCCGTCGCCGTAATCCTCGGCGTATTCAAGCATAACACAGCAGTCCGCGCCCTCCGGCACGGCGCCGCCCGTCGGTATGGCGCAGCACTCGCCTGGCGAAAGCGCCGTTTCGGCTCCGCTGCCCATTTTGATCTTTCCCGTAAGGCGCAAAACGGCAGGCATCGAGTCCGAGCAGCCGAATGTGTCCTCCGCGCGCACAGCATAGCCGTCAACGGTGGAGCGGTCAAAGTCCGGAACAAACTCCGCTGCGCATATATCCTCGGCGAGCACCCTGCCGACCGCGTCGCAAAGCTCTGCGCTCTCGCACCGGGCTTCAAGCGGCGAAAAGCTTTCATCAATAAGCGCAAGCACCTCATCCGGAGTTTTAACTCTGAGCATCCGCAACGCCTCCAATTCTTTCATATTATTTTAATTATTATAGAATCTTTTACCTGCCTGTGTCAATAACGATGCGTTTACCAATGCCGCTCATATAGCAAAAAAGCACCCGGGTGGGTGCTTTTTTGCTATCATAATTCAGTGCAGGACGCGGACGCGAAGGACATCATCCATATTGCGGATAGTGTTTGCCGTATCGTCCCAGATCTCGTCGTTGAGGTCTATGATGGTGTAGGCGTAGCGGCCGTGGGGCTTGTTTATCATGTGCTCGACGTTTATGTTCTTCTTCGTTATCAGATCGAGCACGCGGTTTATCATGCCGGGGATATTGTGGTGGATAACGCACAGGCGGCACACGCCCATGCGGCTGAGCGTCGCGTCCGGGAGGTTGACGGAGTTTTTTATGTTGCCGTTTGCGAGGTAATCGTACAGCTCCTGCGCGGCCATCTCCGCGCAGCGGTCCTCGCTCTCCGGAGTGCATGCGCCGAGGTGCGGCATCGCAATGACGTTCGGTGCCTTGAGTATCACCTCGTTCGGGAAGTCCGTCACGTATTTTGCGACCTTGCCGCTCTTGAGCGCTTCCGTCATTGCATAGTCATCCACGACCTCCGCGCGCGATTCGTTCACTATGCGCACGCCCTGCTTCATCTTCGCGAAGGCGGCGGCGTTGAACATCTCATGCGTCGTCTCCGTGTAGGGGACATTGATGCTTATATAGTCGCAGTTTTCGTATATCGTCTCGATGTTCTCCGCGCGGATGACCTCGCGTGAGAGCCGCCACGCCGCGTCTACCGACATGAACGGGTCATAGCCGTAGACCTCCATGCCAAGCTCCAGCGCGACATTCGCGACCAGCGCGCCTACCGCGCCGAGGCCGACCACGCCGAGAGTCTTGCCCAGAAGCTCGGGGCCTGCAAACGCCGACTTGCCCTTTTCCACCAGCTTGGCGATATCCGGCTGATCCTGGATGGACTGAACCCAGTTCACGCCGTTGATGATGTCCCGGCTGCCCAGGAGCATTCCGCACAGGGTCAGCTCCATAACGCTGCGGGCGTTGGCGCCGGGGGTGTTGAACACCACGATGCCCTTGTCGGCGCAGGTAGTCAAGGGAATGTTGTTCACACCCGCACCCGCCCGGGCGATGGCCAGCAGATTCTGAGGCAGCTCCATGTCGTGCATATTGGCACTGCGCACCAGCACGCCGTCGGCCCGGTTCATATCGTCATTGAGGGCAAAGTCTTCAGTCCACAGAGCCGTGCCCTGCTGGGAAATTTTATTTAAGTAATGAATCTGATACATGTCTATCCGGCCTTCCTTTACACCGTTTTCTCGTACTTCTCCATGAAGCCAACCAGCTGCTTCACGCCCTCAATGGGCATAGCGTTATAAATGCTGGCTCGCATACCGCCCACCGTCCGGTGTCCCTTCAGGTTCACAAAACCAGCTTCCGCCGCGGCCTTGACGAACTTCGCGTCCTGGTCCGGGTCGCCGGTGACGAAGGGCACGTTCATAAGGGAGCGATCCTTCTTCACCACGGTGCCGTGGAAGAAGGAACTGGCATCCAGGTAATCGTAGAGAATGGCGGCCTTCTTTTCGTTGTAGGCCTTCATCTCCGTCAGGCCGCCGTTGCGC
>ERZ773235.3785-NODE-3785-length-10218-cov-8.588015_pt1 | contig 10218 bp, 6 predicted proteins | sample MGYA00580522_ERZ773235 | MGnify/ENA primary metagenome ERZ773235 (study PRJEB29015, sample SAMEA2737797) | human gut metagenome | biome: human gut; feature: human-associated habitat; material: faeces | place: China | collected 2012 ...
CCGTTCAAAACCCACCGCACATTCTTGCAGTAAGTCCATCAAAATTCCTCTTTCTTAATGACAAAAGGGGCTGTGAAAAAACATAGCCTATAAAAAAGAAGGACCAAGGGTTCATAAAAAACCCCAAGGTCCTCTTTTTATGTTAGAATTAACTTGCGATGAAAAATCTAACTAATACTTATTCTAATCCAAAACAGGCAGTTTTGCCACTATTTATTCAAGATTATCTGGACATTTGTGATCCGGTGCTGACATTTGATCGATTTATGGGAGAAATCGATTTGGAGAAATACCTGAAGGAAATCCCGAAACATGAGGTGGGAAGACTTCGGTATAACCCGGTCAGTATGCTGAAAACAATCCTGTTCGGATTTATGACAAATGGATATGTCTCTCTTCGTGAGCTGGAAGACAGCTGCAAAGTGAATCTAAGGTTCATGTATCTGATGGATCATAAAGCCCCATCCTATCGGACTTTTGGATATTTTATCAATGAGATACTCAGCGATTCTATTGAGAAACTATTCTGTGATATCAATCAAAAAATTTTTGAGAAAGAACATACGGACCTGCAACATTTATATATTGACGGTTCTAAGTTTGAAGCCAACGCAAACAAGTATTCCTGGGTATGGAAGAAAGCGACTGAAAAATCCAGATACCGCCTGTTTGAGAAGATCACTTCCCTGTTTCAGGAAATTAATCTTGAGCTTCAATACACGGGGATAAAGTTCAGTATTAATACGGAATACTCGCCAGAATACTTAAAGGAAGCCGCATCGAAATACGTAGAAATCTGGCAGTTGGATGAAACAACGTTTGTCGCTGGTAAAGGACATCGAAAGTCCGTCCAGCAGCGCCATTATGAAAAACTTAAGGAATATCTGTCAAAGCTGAATGAATATGTAGAAAAGATCCAAATCTGTGGAGATGGACGCAATAGCTATTCCAAGACTGATCATTCCGCTACTTTCATGCGAATCAAAAAGGACTATATGGGAAATGACCAGCTGCTCCCGGCGTATAATGTCCAGGTCGGTGTGGCGGATGAGTATATAGCGGTTGTTGATGTGAACCAATACCGTTCAGATATGGACTGTTTCATCCCCCTCATGAATAAGTTCCATGATATTTATGGATTCTACCCCAAATATCCGGTAGCGGATGCCGGTTACGGCTCGTATAATAACTATATTTTCTGTGAACAGAATGGGCTGGAAAAATATATGAAATTCCCAATGTTTAAGAAAGAAACTACCGACAGAAACTATCATGAAGACCCATTCCGGGCAGTTAATTTCAAGATCGACGGAGATGGAAAAATGCGGTGCCCTAACGGAAAGGGATTCCATTTGCAGTACCGTAAGGCAATAAAAGGAAACGCGTATGGACGGGAAGAGGAAATCTATCAGTGCGAAGACTGCAGTGGATGTCCTTACGCAGAAAAATGTAAAAAGGGAGAAGGAAACCGTACCGTGCGTGTCAATCAGGAACTAACAAAGATGCATCAGGAAGTGATTCAAAACCTTGAGAGTATCCAGGGTGCGCTGCTTAGAATGAACCGTTCCATCCAGGCAGAAGGTACTTTTGGTATTATAAAAAATGACCGCTGGTATAAACGGATTGTGCGAAGAGGGATAAAATCCGTTCAACTTGAAGTATACCTTGTTTCACTGGGACACAATCTTTATAAATTCCACAACAAACAGATGAAAATAAAATCAGCTGCATAGATTTGAAAATCAACAAATTTATGGGGTAAGGGGGAAATGCGCTTTTAGAGACTACTTCGTTTATAATTTTTTAGTCTAAAAGAGCGTGTAAAAAATGATTTCTCATTTTTTCACACGCCCTTTTTCTTTTATTTACTTGATTACCCCACTCTCCTACTCTCATCTTAATTTTCTATTATTCTTTAATTCCAGTTCGAATCTCTTTAAATTACACAGATATATGTTTGCTATTTATTCAGCAATCAGGCCTTTTGCTATGATAATAATAATTTATTTTTACCTTTTTGTATGTATAGAATATTTATTATTACTAAATATGATAATAATGTTATTACTATATATCTTTATATTAAGAAAAAATAAAGTAAAAGTAAGAGAAAAATATAATTATAAAGAAATAATAAGAAGTATATTAGATATTAATAAAAGTATAACTATATATAATCTTATTAAAGAAGGCTATATATATACATCAATAATAATACTATATTATACTTTAATTAATAAATATAATTATAGTTATGAAAATACAAGTATAATTATAGTTAATGTATACTTCTATGGAATATACTTTATAAAATATATTAGTTATATATTAAAAAAACATCTTGAAGTAAATAGCGATAATTTTAGTAATCAAATAATTAAAGTATCTAATTATTTGATTACAATAACAATACTTTTAATGATAATATCAGGTCCTATTTGTAAAATACTATTTAGTAATAATAATTTTCTGTTTGATTTAGTAGTATTAATATTCTTTTATACATTATATAATTATGTAATGGATATAAGTATAAAAGTTACCAGTAGTAAAATAAATAAAATATCCTTATTAAGTGGATTAATAATTAAACTAGTATTTGAAATACCACTTATTAATGCCAGTTATCGTATGGGTAGTAGTCTATATTTTGGTAGTGTATTATCTATAATAATAGGTATGGCTACTAGTACAATTATTAGTATTATATTTATAAATAAAAAGTTAAAAATAAGCATTTTAAATAATTTTAGTAATATTTTAAATATTATTTACGAAAATATAATATTATGCTTAATATTAGTATTATTAACCTTAATAGTAAGAGTAGAAAATACCAGTATAATAGGAAGTATCTTAGTAATAATATTCTATACATTTATTACAATATTATTTTACATAATCAAAAAAATACTCAAGAAAAAAGTGTGAGTTTATTGCACTTTTTTTTATATTATGATATCATTGTATTAGTAGAAAAGTAAGGTGAATATTGTGAAAAAGAGTAAACTATTTATGATAATTTCTTTAAGTGTATTAGTGATAACAATAATAGTAAGTGGTACTTATGCTTTATATAAAGCTCAGTTATCTAAAAATATTGGAGTAAATACAACAACACATGGACTAGCATATTATATTAATTATGTTAAAGGTACCGATATAACTGCCGCTACTTTAAATCCTAGTACTTCTTATGAAGGTGGAGCAAGTAGCGATATTGAATTTTGGAAGAAGGATGACTCTTATGATATATATGGTAAAATAGAATTAACTGTTAATACTATAGGTACTAATTTAAGTAATAGTCCTGCACTTAAATATGCCGTAGTAAATAATGGTAATGTACTAAAGGAGGGATCTTTAAAAGGTACTACATCCGGTTCAAAAGTAACAATATTAAAAAATCTATATCTAGAACAAACTAAGCAAATATATACAGTATATGTATGGCTTGATAATAGTGAAGAACTAGGTAATATATCTAATGAATCTCTTAGTATATCAGTAGATTGCACTGCTAGTCTTCAAAAAGAACCAACAGCAGCAGACACTATTATTAGTTTATATACTAGTGCAGCAAAGGTAACAGCAACAAATAATAGTATTACATATAATACAGCACCATCAGTATCATTAATGAATGATAGACTGGGTGGTACTACAACTAGTCTAGATGGTGGCAATATAAGATATTATGGAGCAAGTCCAAATAACTATATATACTTTAATTGTTCTGACTATAGTAATCAAACATCTAGTACATGTGAAACATGGCGTATAATAGGAGTATTTGATGGTAAGTTAAAACTAATAAGAGGTAGTCAAATAGGAAAATATTCTTGGGACAATAAGAATACTAGTACAGGAGCAGAAAATAATTATGGTAAAAATGACTGGACTACAGCAAGATTAATGAAACTACTTAATCCAGATGATTATTATATAAACGATAACAATGATAAAGATTCTGAAGGCAATTATTTAGGATATAGTTTATATTACAATAGTGCATCAGGAATGTGTTTTACTGATGAAGGTGTTAATTACTCCGCCTGCGATTTTACAAGTACAGGAATAAAAAATGATGAAACAAGAAATATGATTGCAGAGACAACATATAATCTAGGGGGATGGAATGATACTGGAGTATATCCAAATGAAATATATGAATATGAAAGAGGAACAACAGTATATACAGGTAGACCAACAACATGGACAGGAAAAATAGCCTTAGCATATCCAAGCGATTATGGTTATGCGGCAGATTTAAATCAGTGCAAACAGACATTGGCAAATTACGATAATAGTACTTGTACCTCAAACAACTGGATGAAAGCAATTATAACAGATAATGGAAGCAATCATGGATGGCTATTAACCCCTGATTCCAGCTACTCGTACGTTGCGTGGTATTCGCAAGGCAATGTGGGCGAGTACTTTACGGGTGCTGCGCGTGGGGCCGTGCCAGTCCTTTCTCTAAGTTCTAAACTGGGAATAGAGTCAGGAGATGGCTCAAGTAGTAATCCGTACAAATTAAGTGCGTAAGCAGTTAATTTGAGATAACTTTGGTAGGAAGAACTTGGTAAGGGACCCCTCAAACAGGTGAAGTCTGTTAGGGGCAAGGGCGGCGAAAGTCGCCAAGAGAAGATAAGTATTCATGGAAAGGCGAAAAATGAAAAATAAATTTTGGTATTAACACTAGTTTGGTGCCTTATAAAGTAAAATAGATATGTAGATAAAAAGAATAGAAAGGAAAGGATATTATGACTAATGTAAGTAATTACTATATAGATAGTAAAAATAAATTAATTAGTGATAAAGAATCTTATATTATAGGTAATAAATATAGATTTACAATATTAACTCCTAGAATGATAAGATTAGAATATAGTATTAATGGTGTATTTGAAGATAGACCAACTTCTTTAGTAATAAATAGATCTTTCCCTAAAGTACCATATTCTATTACTGAAAGTAATACTCTTATTCAAATAGATACTGGTATATTTACTTTATCTTATGTAAAAGATAGTGATTTCAAATCAACTACTTTTGGTAGTAATATAAAAGCAGTAATAAATGGTACCAATAAAGAATGGCAGGCAGGTAGTAAAGAAATAAGAAATATGCGAGCCATTAATTATTCAATAGATAGTATCAAAGATAAAATAATATTAGATAAAGGATTATATTCCTTAGACGGAATATGTCTAATAGATGATTCTGGGTCTCTAGTATTAGATGAAAACGATAATTTCATAGAAAGACCTAAGGATATAAAAGATTTATATCTAATTATGTATAATAATGATTTTGAAGGCTGTCTAACAGATTATTTTACTCTAACAGGCTATCCTAATTTAATACCAAGATATGCTCTTGGAGCTATATGGTATAAGAACGATAACTATAGTACTAGTGATATAGTTAATTTAGTAAATAAATTCAATATAAATAATATTCCAATATCAGTATTTCTACTTGGAGACTATTGGCATAATGGAAGTACATTAATACCAAGTATAGATTTAAAATATATAAGTAGTTATTTAAATAACAATAATATAAAACTAGGAGTAACAATAAATCCTACTAGTTATATAAATAAAGGTACTAATGAATATAACTATATAAGTAGTTATACTAACTTAGATAAAGTAAACTTTATTCCTTTATCTAATGATAAGATAGGTATATATTTTAATATATTTATAAATAACTTAAATAATCTTGGAGTAGCAGTATATAGTATTGATTATAATAATCCATTAGATAGAATAAATTTATGGAAGATAGACCACTATCACCATGGACTAAGTAATATAAAAAATATAAGAGGATTAACACTATCTAGAAATGCTAATATAGCTATGCATAGATATCCCATTATCTGGAGTGGTAAAACCTTAGTAAACTGGACAACATTAAATTTATTACCAAGATATAATTCTCAAGGATATAACATGGGCTTATCCTTTATAGCTCATCCTATTGGTGGCTATCACGGTGGTATTGAAGAAGACGAATTATACTTAAGGTATATTGAGTTCTCTTGTTTCTCACCAATATTTCTCTTAGCTAGTGAAGGCGGAGTATACTATAAAAGAGAACCATGGAAATGGAATAGTATCATTAGAAATAATATAATATACTATATGAATTTAAGATATAAACTAATACCATATCTATATAGTGAAAGTTATAACTATCATAAAACTGGGCATGGACTAGTAAAACCATTCTATATAGATTATCCTAAGATAATAGATGAACCACTATATAAGAATGAATACTTCTTCTGTAGAAACTTCTTTGTAGCCCCAATTACTGAAAGAAAAAATAGTGTTATTAAAAGATCAATAAAGAAAATATATGTACCAAATGGTATATGGTTTGATTACCTAAATGGTAAAAAATATACTGGTAATAAATACTATAATAACTTCTATCGTGATGAAGACTATCCTGTATTTGTTAAAGCCGGTTCTATCATACCAACAAGTATAAATATTAAAGAAGATATACCAAGTATATTAGAACTAAATATATATCCGCTAGATAATGGTGAGTATTCCTTCTACGAAGATGATGGCTATTCTAATAACTATAAAAAAGGCTTATACATGATAACTAAGTTTAATTATCAGTATGAATTAGATAATTATACATTTATTATCTCAAGAGAAGAAGGTAAGAACTTATTATCCAGAAGAACATACTTACTTAGATTTAAAAATACTAGAAATATAACTGAAGTAAATATTGAAGATAAAACAATAAGTTATAGCACTTATTATGATAGAGATGACTTTATCATAAAAATAGATAATGCTATCGTAGGTAGAGAAATCAAAGTAAATATCAAAGGTACTAATATACTTGTAGGATCAGATGTAATAATAAATGAAGAAATAAAAAATATCTTATTTGATCTAGAAATAAGAACAAACTTAAAAGAAGAATTAGATAAGATACTATTTAGTGATTTAGAAATAAGAAAGAAAAGAATAAAAATAAGAAAACTAAAAAGAAAAGGTTTAGATAAAAAATACATAAATGTATTTATAAATCTACTTGAATATATAGAAAAATCATAGTATAATACATAGATATATAAGGAGGCATTTATGAAAGATATCCTAAAAATATTACTAGAATTTTTAATTGTATATATTGGAGTATTTATATTATATTGGTTAATCTTTGTGAGAAAGAAAACTAAATATAATCCCAATAAAGTACCCGTAGAATTCTATTACTTAGTTAGCCTCTACCGATTAGATCAAAGTAAAATAAACTATAAGAAATTTATTTATGCTACGGCTTTTGTTAATACCTTTATCATAGATACAACATATATAATAATATCTAAATTATTAGATAAATGGATGTGGCAATTAATCGTAGGTATATTTATAATAATATTACTTATAATTATTCTATATGGCCTACTTGGTAGATATTATCAAAAACATGGTATGGTAAGTACTCCTAAAAAGACTATTAAAGTAAAAGATACTCCTAAAGATAAAAATGTCCCAAAAAAGACTAATACAGCAAAGAAAAGAGGTAACAAAAATGTATAATTTTAGAAAGACAGAAAAGAAATGGCAAGATTATTGGGAAGAAAATAAAACATTTAAGACCGATACAAAAGACTTTAGTAAACCAAAGTATTATGCTCTAGATATGTTTCCATATCCATCAGGAGTAGGTCTTCATGTAGGTCATCCCGAAGGATATACAGCCACTGACATAGTAGCAAGAATGAAGAGAATGCAAGGCTATAATGTTTTACATCCAATGGGTTGGGATGCCTTTGGCCTACCCGCAGAACAATATGCCGTTAAAACAGGAAATCATCCAAGCGGTTTTACCGAGTCAAATATTAAAGTATTCAAAAAACAATTAAAAGAATTAGGTTTCTCTTATGATTGGGATAGAGAAATATCAACAGCAGATCCATCTTATTATAAATGGACCCAGTGGATATTTAAAAGACTATATATGGATGGCTATGCTAAATATATTGATATGCCCGTTAACTGGTGTGAAGAATTAGGAACAGTACTATCTAACGATGAAGTAATAGACGGTAAGAGTGAAAGAGGAGGCTATCCAGTAGTTCGAAAGAATATGAAACAGTGGTCTATGGATATACCTAAGTTTGCCGATAGACTTCTAAATAACCTAGATAATTTAGATTGGCCAGAATCCACTAAAGAAATCCAAAGAAACTGGATAGGTAAGAGTTATGGTGCTAATATTACTTTCAAAGTAGATGGTACCGATAAAGAATTCACAGTATTCACTACAAGATGTGATACCTTGTTTGGCGCTACCTACTGTGTGCTTGCTCCTGAACATAGTCTAGTAAAAGAAATAACAACTCCTGAATATAAAGATGTAGTAGAGGATTATATCAAGTTATCAGCCTCTAAGTCAGAACTAGAAAGAACAAATGCTAGTAAAGAAAAAACAGGTGTATTCACCGGAGCTTATGCTATTAATCCAGTAAATAACAAAAAGATACCTATCTGGATAAGTGATTATGTTCTAGCAAGTTATGCTAATGGAGCCATTATGGCAGTACCTGCTCACGATGAAAGAGACTATGAATTTGCTAAGAAATTTAATCTAGATATCATACCAGTAATTGAAGGCGGCGATATCGCTAAAGAAGCTTATACAGGAGATGGACTTCACATCAATAGCGGGTTCTTAAATGGTTTAAATAAAGAGGACTCTATCAAAAAGATGATAGAATATCTTGAAGAAAATAAATTAGGTACTAAGAAAGTTAACTATAAAATAAGAGAATGGATATTTGCTCGTCAAAGATATTGGGGTGAACCTGTACCAGTAATTCATATGGAAGACGGTACTATCAAATTAGTACCAGATGAAGAGTTACCACTTACTCTTCCAATAATGGATGACTATAAAGGTAAGAATGGTATGGCACCATTAGAGAATGCTACCAAGTGGAAAAATGTAGTAATAGATGGTATGAAGGGTAAAAGAGAAACTTCCACTATGCCAGGAGCCGCAGGCTCTTCTTGGTATTATTTAAGATATATTGATCCACATAATGATAACGAAATAGGAGAACCAGAATTATTAAAACACTGGATGCCAGTAGATCTATATGTCGGAGGGCCAGAACACGCTGTTGGTCACTTATTATACTCTAGAATGTGGTGTAATTATCTATATGATAAAGGAATATCACCAGTACCAGAACCATTTAAAAAACTAGTTCACCAAGGTATGATACTAGGAGAAAACAATATTAAGATGGGTAAGAGATATCCAGAGTATGTCGTAAATCCATCAGATATAGTAGTATCTCATGGAGCAGATGCTCTAAGATTATATGAAATGTTTATGGGACCACTTGAAGCAGATAAACCATGGAGTAATGCTGGTATAGATGCTTCAAAGAAATTCATAGATAGAATATATAGATTATTTGAAGAAAACAAAGTTCTTGATAAAGAAAATAAAAATCTTGAAAAGATATATCATCAAACCATAAAGAAAGTAACTAATGACTATGAAACACTTAACTTTAATACGGCAATTAGTCAAATGATGATCTTTATTAATGCTGTATATAAAGAAGGTTATTTACCTACTGAATATGCTGAAGGTTTTGTTAAAATACTTAGTCCATTATGTCCTCATCTAGGAGAAGAACTTTGGAGTATGTTAGGACATAATAATACTATAACTTATGAACCATGGCCTACTTATGATGAATCTAAGACTACTGAAGATACCATTGAAATAGCCATTCAAGTTAATGGTAAAGTAAGAGATACTGTTAAAGTATTTAAAGATATTTCTAAAGAAGACTTAGAAAAAGAGGCTTTAAATAGTGACATTATTAAAAAGTGGTTAGAAGGTAAAGAAGTAGTAAAAATAATAACTATTCCGGGTAGAATAGTTAATATAGTAATAAGGTAATCATTAATTTGATTATCTTTTTTCTTATTCAGTTCGAGCCTATAGTCTCTCACTGTTAAACAAAGCCTAAGGTCTTTGTTTAAAATATTTATTATTTGTATACATTTGTATTATATACAAAATTTCCATAAACACTTATAAATAAAAGCATTACAAAGATATTAAAAAAATAGTCATATTTTCCTTGACTAACGATATTCAAATTAGTATATAATGTTGGCGTGGTTAATACTTATGGTGTTCTCT
>ERZ773235.3791-NODE-3791-length-10212-cov-4.000788_pt1 | contig 10212 bp, 9 predicted proteins | sample MGYA00580522_ERZ773235 | MGnify/ENA primary metagenome ERZ773235 (study PRJEB29015, sample SAMEA2737797) | human gut metagenome | biome: human gut; feature: human-associated habitat; material: faeces | place: China | collected 2012 ...
CAGAATTTTACTTTCTTTTTGCTTACGAATCGGTTGATGCCCGTAAATATCATGATGATAAAGAACAACAACAGCGAACCTGCGAACGCATATCCCGTCATACCTTTGTCGATATATTGGTATATGTATCCGACGACGGTGCCCATATCGTAGTCAATGCCCATTTGGTCGCCGAAAATACCCACGACTGCCGTGTATTGCTTCATGCCGCCCATGATGCCGGTGACGATAAGATAACTGATCATAGGCGAAATCATCGGAGCGGTGATCTTCCACAAAATCGTATTTTTGGACGCGCCGTCTATTCTTGCGGCGTCGTAATATTGCTTGTTGACGCTTTGGAGCGAGCTGAACAAAATCAAAATTTTGAACGGCAATCCCGACCACACTTCGTAGATAATCATAACGATGTATTTCGGCCACGGAATCGTCAGACTGCCGATTTCCCACGTAGGACCGCCGGCCTTGCCTATCCAATCGACCGGATCTATGCCGAACCACCCCAGCACCATATTGAACAAACCTACGGTTTCCGTGTTGTTTCTCGTGCCGACAATCGTGAAGAACGTGGCAAAAACCGCGCCCATTGCCAAAGCGTTTGTCAAGTACGGCAAGAACAAGACCGTTTGATACGCCTTTTGCAAGGGTTTTATCGACGTGAGCGCAACCGAAATGAGCAATGCAAGCAACGTCGAAAGCGGAACGGAAATCAACGTAAACACGGTGGTGTTGACCAAGCATTGCAAGAAGTTTGCGCCGCCCGTACCGGTGTCGCCTTTCAAAACGCGCACGAAGTTTTCAAATCCCCATCCGTCAAACGCGCCGTTGAGTCCGTTGTAATTTTGCTTAAACGCACCGATAAAGGCGTTGACGATGGGATAAAACGTAAAGACGCACATCAAAATCACTGCCGGGAGTACGAAGAGCCAACCCGATTGCGATTTGAAAAATCTCTTTACTTTTTCGCCCGTAGACAATACGTAAGTGGAGGGATATATCTCAACTCCCTCTACTTCTTCGAGCCAGTTCTTCTTTTTTGAGAACAGTCCTTTGACTTTTCCGCCCAAATCGGAGAAAAAGCCGGATTTCTTTTCAACGGGTGCGTCAACGGCGTCGCTTGCGACGCTTTCTTCAACGACGGGAGCAATCTCATCCGAAACGACGACGTCTTCGATGTCCTCGTCGTTTATCTCGTTTTGACTCTCCACGATTTGTTCGACGTCAACCGTAGGCTCGGACTCGACCGTCAAGTTTTCCGCTTTTTCTTCGCAAACTTGTTCGGTTGTAGTTTTAACAGTCTTCTTTGCCATTATTTAATCCTCTCTTCGGTTTCTGCATTGAACAAGAACACCTTGTTGGGTTTGAGATTGAATTTGAACGTACCGACCTGTTCGGGAAGTTTGACGTCGGAATCGACGATGCTGCGAACGGTGGGTTTATTCGAAGCGGCGTGACGAGAAACGATGGATTTGTCGCGTCCCATAACTTCGATATGGTCTACTTCGAGCGACAATGCGCCGTTTTCGTCATAGATGAAGCCCTCGGGACGAATACCGACTTTGATCGCCTGATCTTCGAGATCGGTGTCCTGAATGACTTCTTCACCGATATAAACTTTGCCGCCCTCGATTTTGCCGTCGAAAATGTTGATGGGAGGAGTTCCCAAGAAATTTGCGACGAACAAGTTTGCGGGATTGTCGTAGATGGATTGCGGTTCGCCGATTTGTTGCACCAAGCCGAGCTTCATAACGACCATGATGTCGCAAATTGACATAGCTTCTTCCTGGTCGTGCGTAACGAAAACCGTCGTTATGCCCGTTTCGCGTTGAATACGCTTGATTTCCTCACGAGTTTGAAGTCTGAGGCGCGCGTCGAGGTTGGAAAGAGGTTCGTCCAACAAAAGAACGTTGGGCATCTTAACGAGCGCGCGAGCGATTGCCACACGTTGTTGTTGGCCGCCCGAAAGCTCGGAGGGCTTTCTTGCCATCAGCTCTTCGATTTGCACCAAACGAGCGGCGTCGAGAGCTTTCTCTTTTGCCTGCTCTTTGGGAATTCTCATGTTGAGCAAGGGGAACATGATGTTTTGAGCAACCGTCATGTGAGGATACAAAGCGTAGTTTTGGAAAACCAAGCCGATACCTCTTCTTTCGGGAGCGAGCGTCGTTACGTCTTGTTCGTCGAAAAAGATGTTGCCTTGCGTGGGAGATTCCAAGCCCGAAAGCATAAACAGCGTCGTAGATTTTCCGCAACCGGACGGGCCGAGAAGTCCGACGAGCTTTCCGGACGGAATTTCGATAGACATATCGTTGACCGCAACGACGGGTTTACCTTTCTTTTCTCTTGACGGGAATACTTTGGTCAGATGTTGGATAGATATCTTCATACACTTTTGTCCTCACGTTTTAGAATCTTAAACGTTATTTGTTTTTGATATCCCTCAACTTCGAGAGTTTCGGGAAGTCCTTGCGTTATATAATTTTGATCTATATCAACCCGAAGGTTGACGTAATCTCCTGCTTTGACCTGCTTCGTTTCGGTATAATTGCCGCTTTTTAGCAGTGTAAATTGTACTTCGCCGCTTTCGTTGGAATACTTCACTTGCACGCTCGTATCGAATTCCTCGACCTCGGATAAGTCGCAAGTCATAGTGAGTTTGCAGAAGTAATCGTGACCGAAAGTCTCTTCGTTTTTGACTTTCTTCTGCTTGGGCTTAATCTTGAACACCTTGACAAACACCCACTTGAAGAATCTGATGACGTATCGTTTTCCGATGAGCGAATCGCCGATAAGATAGATTCCGATAAAGTACACGACGACTATGATTGCAGATTTTTTGTCCGCGCTGCTCTTCACCACGCCGTCGGAGCTTATTTTGTAATGTTCGTTTTTTGCAAGAAGCGCGTCGTTGAGCCCGCTGAGCTTGTCCGATTTGAAATCGGCGTTATACTCGGTGACAAACGCTTCGCAGTCCTCGAAAAACTCTTCGCCGAAGTCAAGATTTGCATCGACGCTCGCAAACACCGTGCCGTCACAATCTATCAACTCGATTTTCGCGATTGACGAGAGCGTGTCTTGATCGAGGTCGATGTAGATAAATCCGTTCTTTACGCAAGTCGAATTGGTATCCTTTATCGAATCTCCGTTGCTGTCGGTGTCGAGCACCTCAACCCTGTGTACGTTTCCGTCGAGATCGGTCACGTTGATTTTTGCGTTATTATTGTCGTTTTTTGCAACCTTATATATATCTTTTATTCCATATATAAAGCCGGCATAGGCTTTGTGCATTCTCATATCCTGCACGCTGTTGCCGTCCTCGTCCGTACCGGGATAGAGCGTTGCCGCCTTAAACAGCACGATTCCCCCGCCCGTTTGAAGATCTTGTTGCAGAACGTATTGATCGTCATAGTATCCGCCGACGATAGCTATCGCTTGCGAATAGTTTTTTTCGGCGAGCGACTTCTCGATTATGCTCACCGACTCTCCGTACAGCATCAAAAAATACGGCAAGAACACGGCAAGCAAAACGCCTATCGTGAACGTGAACAGATAATATATGATGTTGGCAACGACAAGACCTTTCTTCATTGCTTGTCTTCGCCGCCGTCGGTATTGTCGTTTGCGTCGTCGCAAACGGCGTCGACTTCAGTAGGTTGAACGTCTTGTTCAACGACTTCGTTTTGCTCGGAGCTTGCCGAAACGTCGCCGTCGGATGCGGTTTCTTGCATCACTCTTGCGTTCCGATTGGATCTGAACGCGTCCTCGCGCTTTTTCAAATTGTCCCTTTGCTCACGATATTGCTTCTTGTTGAATACGGGTATCAAAAAATACACCGCAACGATAAGCACGATTATCGCGGCGCAGGCAACGAAAAATCCGATGTCCACAGAACCTAATTTATTGAGAAGCAACAAGCTATCGAACATTTTGATCTCCTATATACCTTTAAATCGAATATCGAGCGTCAAGCCCGTATACGTTGAAAACCGACTGCAAACGTTGTTCGCTATTTTTGAAAACGCATTTTCCGGTACGCTGAAAACACCTACGTAAAATTAAGGTTTTTTGCATAGTTGTGTTGTCTGAATGGAAAATCGTTTTAAAATTACCGTTGCGGTCGAAAATCACGGACAAAAACGCCATATATCTCACAGCCGATTCGGCGATGAGATTGGAGCCGATAAGAATCGCGGATGCGTTCTTGTCAACATTGGCGTTATGTACGTCACATACCATCAAATATTCCCTCTTAACCGTGTAAGCACGATTCGTCTTTGGCAAGCAGACGGGATTTTTGCAAGTATTTATTAAATAATATGCACGATTTCCTCGTTTGCTTCTAAACTATGCTATCATATTTAAAAAGAAAAAACAATGCCCATTTCAAAAATGATTAAAAACTTTTCATAAATTTTGATTTTTGTCGAACTAATGTTTTTTATCTTTTGCAAGAATTTAACAAATCCACTCAAAAGGTCTACTAAACAGTAAGGATTTCCGCTTGCGCCCTTTCCATGCGTTTTTAAAACCTTAATTTCACGCCGATATACGAATTGTGTTTACAAGGTTGCAAATTTTAATAAAAGTGCTTGGATATAGCGATTTCTCACCGACAAACCGAATGCAGATTGAAAAATTCGGCATGTAAAATTCAATGGAGAAATATTAAAAATGAAGTAACTATTGAATTTCTCGGCTTTTCGTGTTATAAATGCTTTTAGGATAAACTTTACGGGAGATTTGAATATGAAAGCTTTTAACCATAATGCGTCGAAACCGAAATATCTCGATAAACATCAAAAAGCGTTCGAAGTGATTTTGATTGCCTTTTGGTGCGTTATCTTCCCTGTGATTTCGGCAATATGTTGCAGTTTGAACGGTCAAAAACCTATTTTCAAATCCCTCTCTTATATCGCTTACAGGGAAAAACATATGGGACTTGTCCTCTTTTACGGATTCCTTTTCGTTGCAGGATTCATCCTTTCGATGAAAATGTGTCTTGACGCAGGACAGTATTCGAAGCAATTGAAGTATTTGTTTTTGGGATTGAGTCTGATAAGCGCAACCATTCTCACTGCCGGCATGTCCGTACCGTGGATCGAAGTCGAAGGCGAACTCGCCGAAAAATACAAGAGATTGCGGGAAATTCACAACAACGTCGCAACGATAGGCTTTATTATGTTTTTTGTGACGGAAGTTTTGTTTTTTATCACGACGCTTTTGAGAAACCCAAAACAAGGCATGATTTCCGTGGGCATGCTTGCCTATGTCCTGATGACCTCTGTCATTATGCTCAAAATGGCGAATCTGAAAGGCATCGTAGAACGCCCCTATCCCATATCGTCGATTGCTCAAATTCACGTATTCTGTTCGATCGGATTTACATTGACAATACAATATTTTCTCATGCGACTTATGCCAAACACCCGCATTGAGATGAGCGAAGCGGCAGACTAAACAAAATCAATCCAAATATGGCACTCAAAAAAGCTCCTCACAATAATGTCGAGTTTTTTTGTATATCTAATCGGCTGAATTTGCAATTTTGGCATTCTCTGTTTTTGTTGTTCGCTTGCCAAATCCATTCTTCTTTTTTGTTGCGCATTGACATATCTTACAAATGTGTTACAATCAAATATGTCGATATATTTTTAACAATATCGACGGCAACGGATATGAAGGAGAAAATTATGGACGTAACAAAATACTTCAACCCTAAAAAAGTTGACGAAGATATGAACACCATGAACTCATTCGGAATTCGTCTTACCGGCACGGACGCGCAAAACGAATTCTGCGAATGGATAAAGGCTCAAATCATCAAACTCGGACTTGACGTCAACGTCACTCCCTACACTTTCAAGCGTTGGCAATGCAAAGATTGCTCGCTTGTCGTGGACGGCAAAGACGTGCATGTGTCGTCTCCCTTCCCTTACAGCGGACTCACGGGCGAAAACGGCGTCAGCGGAAAGCTGGTCGTAGTCGGGAATCACCCTCTCGGCTTCCAAAGGGCAAGAGGTAAAATTGCCATATGCCGCATAAAAAATCTCTCGAAAATAAGCAGTAAAATCGCATTTGACAAGCGCAAATCCTTGCCGAGCGACCTCGAAATCGAAAAGAGTTACAGAGGCCCGGTCAGTACGTCTTTCGTCAAAACTTTGCTCACCTTCTGGGCTGCGCAACTGTCGGGCATGAAAGGTATGATTTGCATTTGGGAAGATATGTCGGACCAAATGGTTGAAGGACAAGTGCTCAACTTTATCCTTCACTACCTCAAAGTGCCTATGGTTTGGGTAAACGAAAAGGACGGACAAACCGTGCTCGAAGCCGCAAAAGCCAAAAAAAGCGCGACTCTCAAACTCACGGGTACGCTCGAAGACGCCAACACGCAATCTTTCTACACTGTCATAAAGGGCAAAAAGGACACGAAAGAAGCAATAATAATCAACACGCACACCGACGGATGCAACTTCTGCGAAGAAAACGGAGCCATCGGACTTTTGCGTATGATGGAGTATTTCAAAGAACACCCGACGGACAGAAATCTAGTGTTCGCATTCGTCACGGGACACTTCCGCCTCCCAAATTTCCGCACGGGAACGGATCAGGCAACATCCCGTTTCCTTGCCGACAACAAACAGGTTTGGAAAGGCAAAAAAGGCGGCTTGAAAGCGGTTGCGGGTTGCGCCGTCGAACATCTCGGATGCACGGAATGGAAGGACGTAAACGGCGTGTACACGCAGACCAATCCCATTGACGTAGAAATAGTCTACACGGGCAACAAAGTCGTGGACGACGTCTATTACGAAGCAATAAAAGAGCGCGATATCGTGCGCACTATGACGCTGCGCGGACACAATATGCTCCACTTCGGCGAAGGTCAACCTCTCTTCAACAAGCATATTCCCGAAATCGCGCTTGTCACCGCTCCCGATTATCTTTGTTCGATTGCGGAAAATCATCACATGGACAAATACAACTCCGCCCTTGCTTGCGAGCAAATTTGCACGTTTATCCGTTGCGTAGAACTGCTTGACAAAAAGAGTGCGAAAGAGCTTGGCAAAGCGCAAGGATATTCGATAGGCCTCGGCAAACTCAAATAATCCTTTTAAATAAAAATAGCTCGTTAGATATGCGAAAACCGCAAATAAAAAGCACACTGCCGTGTGCTTTTTGTTTTTGCGTTTTCATCAAAATCGACGCGGATTTTGCTTGAATCACTTTGACATAAAACGCTTCTGTTTTGTAAGCAACCGGAATTGATTATGCTTTGGCGAAATCAATCCGAGTTGATCCCTATCAAGCGTAAACGTCATAGGGTTGTTGTAGTCTTTGACGATATATTTTTTCTTGTCGTCGTTGAGCAAAAACTCATACAATTCGAGCATATAATTTATACACTTGTCCAAGCTGAATTTTTGGGCAAATTCGCTGTATTTCGGCATCATTTCGTCATGCGTTTTCTTGTTTGCAATCCAAAAATCCATCATCGTTGCAAGCGAATACGCGCTACCCTTTCCGAACGTTGATTGCGGCGTAAGCGCAAATTGTTTCGTAGCGCACATTTTTGCGTTGCTGATGACGGGAACGGTGCCGCACGCTATTGCTTCGAGGCAGGCTATGGATTCGGTTTCGACGTCGCTCGCTTGCACGAAAAGATAGGATGCGTTGAGCAAATTGACAAGCTCGTGTTGCGGCAAAAACACTATGTGCAAATCAACGTTGAGTTCTTTTGCAAGTTTCTCGTATTCCTCTTGCTTCGGACCTTTGCCGGCAAGGAAAAGCGATATTCTATCGCGGTATTTGCTCTTTGCAACCGCTTTTATTATGAGGTCTTGACGTTTCTCTTCGGTGAGCCTTCCGACGCTCGTAACGATGACTTTATCCTCGCAACCGTCGGGGATTTTCACGTTGTCTATACGCTTGAACGCAGGGTCGTAGCCGTTGGATATCACGTGCAAATTTTGGTTGTACAAATGCCCCATAAGCGTCGATGCAATGCACCTTGACGGACAATGAATATTGTTTATCCACTCCGGCTTATAATGATACACTTTGAGCAGTTGATACATGGCGGGCGTAGCTCCCGGCACGTATTTCATTTTTGCGTTGAAAGTTATGTTTTCCGCCGACACGTGATAGCACCCAAGCACCGGTATGCCCAACTCGTGCGCTATACGCGCGCAATGCGTTCCCAAAGCAAACGGCATGTATATATGCACCAAATTGATGTCCTTCAACGCCTCTCTGATTCGCGCGTCGTTCGGAGATGCAAGCCATGCGTGTTGCTGCTCGATGACTTTTTGATAGATAGGAACTTGTTGTATGGGAAACGTAACGAACTCCACTCCCTGCATCGTTTCGTTTTGCTGACCTGCGTTGTCGCAAAGCACTTTTACGTCAATTCCGCGCTCGACGAGGTTTTCAACCAAATGCCTTGCCGACATGGACGTGCCGTTACCCTTGTCGTGAAATATATCGATTACTATTGCAACTTTCATATTATATCCTCTCTTTTATCGTTTTCTCACGATTTTCCCTTTGATATTGTCGTAAAATTATGTAATAATCTTGACTTATACCTCATATGTGTATTATAATACAGACAAGAAAAAACACAAGGACTTTCCGACAGTTTCGAGGACGGCAAAATAGCGAAAAACGCGGCTTATTACACGTAACAATGCACCATTTGTGTATTATTCCTCGAAAACGTCGAAAATAGTATCGAAAAATGGAAGAGAAAAAAGTCGACAGACGTATCGCAAAAACAAAAAAAGCCATCTACCGCGCTTTTGCGCAGTTGCTGTCCGAAAAGAACATCAACGACATCACCATCAAGGATATTGCGGACAGAGCCGACATCAATCGCAAAACGTTCTACAACTACTACGACGGCATCTACGAACTTACCGGCGAAATCGAGAACAAAATCATCGACAGTTTTGAAAAAGTCATCCGCGAACACAACGTCAACGAACTTTTGCACAATCCCAACAAAATGTTTGACGAGCTTGTCAAAATCATCAACACTGATTTTGACTTCTATCAACATTTGATTTCCGTCGAAAGCAACTCCAATCTCGTTTCAAAGCTCTTTATATCCCTCAAATCACGTGCCAAAGAGGTCATTTCCGAATATTCCGTCCTTGACGAAGCAACGCTCGACATCGTGCTCGACTTCGTCATTTCGGGCATGTTTACGGTGTTCCAACGCTGGTTTAATTCGTCGAAGGAACATTCTCTCGACGACATGGCAAAAATCGTCGCCACCCTTTCCTACAACGGCATAAACGGCTTGCTCAAAGACTACGAAAACAAATAAATTCGCAACCTAGCAAAAAAGTTGTCAAAAAAAGAAAACGATGTTTCCGCAAACGGTTGACTTTTCTTTTTGATAACAATATAATATTTATGCTTTAAACGAGCAGGCAATGTAGCATTAGCCCAGCTGGATAGAGCGTCTGGCTACGGACCAGAAGGTCAGGGGTTCGAATCCCTTATGCTACGCCACAAAAAATAATACGAACTCAAGTCACGAGTTCGTATTTTTTTTGCGTCATAAGGGATTCGAACGGGCGGAATCGCACACAATCCTGCGAATTGTGTGCCCGCCCCGGCGTGATAGCGCAGACCAATTATTGCCGTGCGAGAAGATTGTAGACACTTATGTTGTGCGTGTTTTTTGCATAGGTCAAGCGGAGCGAATCCCGTCCCTGTTTTTGATGTCTGCTTTTCACGCGCCCCCTGACTGTCAGGGCTGACGCTCGCTTTGCAAGTACACTTGCTCGCTTTGCTATTTCACGATCCCTTATGCTATAAACTATTTAGAGGAAAGAATTAGAGCCTCAAACAGATGAAGAGCAAGGAAAAGCCACGCTTGAAGACAGGAGCGCACTTTGTCTCCGGCTCTTTGAAAATAACGCGTAAAACAGATGAAGAACAAAAAAAAGCCGCTCAAGCGGATAGGAGCGTACTTGTTGTACGTGACTATTCGAGTGAGCGACTCTGCCGCAGTTGTTCACTGTTTTACGCGTTATTTTGTGCCGAAGATACGGTCGCCGGCATCCCCCAACCCAGGCAAAATGTAGCCGTTTTCGTTGAGTTGACGGTCAAGCGTGGAAACGTAGATTTCAACGTCGGGATGTTCGGAGTGGACTTTTTCGACTCCTTCGGGAGCGCCGATGATGGCAAGGAATTTTATGTGTTTGCATC
>ERZ773235.3794-NODE-3794-length-10207-cov-9.790879_pt1 | contig 10207 bp, 8 predicted proteins | sample MGYA00580522_ERZ773235 | MGnify/ENA primary metagenome ERZ773235 (study PRJEB29015, sample SAMEA2737797) | human gut metagenome | biome: human gut; feature: human-associated habitat; material: faeces | place: China | collected 2012 ...
CGCCGAGATCTTCGACAAGTACGGCGCCGATCTGCTGCGTCTGTGGGCCGGCAGCGCCGACTATCACGTGGATGTCCGCTGCTCTGACGAGATCTTCAAGCAACTGAGCCAGAACTATCTGAAGTTCCGCAACACCGCCAAGTTCTGCCTGGACAATCTGGTGGGCTTCAACGCAGACGATCTGGTACAGCCCGCCGACATGCTGCCGCTGGACAAGTGGGCCGTCACCCGCCTGAACGACCTGATCACCAAGGTGTTCGCCGCCTATGACAACTATGAGTTCCATGTGGTGTCCCATATGGTCAACGACTTCTGCGTCGTCGACCTCAGCTCCTTCTACTTCGATATCCTGAAGGACCGTTTGTACTGCGCTGCCGCTGATGGACTGGAGCGCCGCAGCGCCCAGACTGCCCTGTTCCTGATCCTGGATGCCATGACCCGTATGTTTGCTCCCATTCTGGCGTTTACCTGCGATGAGATCTGGCTGGCCATGCCTCACCGCAGCAGCGATGATGCGCGGAACGTCCTGTTCAACGAGATGGTGCAGCCCTATGCCGACTATGCCCTCAGCGAGGACGAGATGGCCAAGTGGGGCCGCATCGCCGCCCTGCGTACCGCCGTCAACGGTGCGCTGGAGCAGGCCCGCGCCGCCAAGACCATCGGCAAGAGCCTGGAGGCGGAGGTGGATCTGACTGTCACCGCCGAGGACGCCTTCCTGACCGATATGGACGCCGCCGACCTGGCAGACCTGCTCATCGTCTCTCAGGTGCGTGTGGAGGTGGGCCGCGAACTGTCCGTCACCGTCCGTCCCGCCGCCGGCAGCAAGTGCCTGCGCTGCTGGAAGGTGCTGCCCAGCGTGGGCAGCGACAGCCAGCACCCCGAGCTGTGCCCCCGCTGCGCCGCCGTGGTGAAGAACTTCCCCGACTTGGCGTAAGATCGAGGCGTTCTGAGTGCCTTGTTAGTTTTGCCTTGCTGCGGCTTGCGGTGGTAACGCGTTGTGTCTGCCGTTTCGCAGACCCTTTCGGGCCATGCGAAATGGGACACTGCCTTGCGTGTGGTCACGCTTGTTCCGCCGCAGGCGGCGCTGCGACCACCCGCCCCGCTGCGCCGCCGTGGTGAAGAACTTCCCCGATTTGGCGTAACAAATGCAAAAAAGATGTCTGCCGCAAGGCAGACATCTTTTTTGCAGATAAGAGTGAAAAGTGAACCGTGAAAAACTGCGGCATGCCCCGAGTCCGGTCATTCTGCGTCCTGCTTCCGATGGGACACCACCGCCGTGATCACCAGCGCCAGGATCGTGACGGCCACGACGATTCCCGGCACATATGAGAAGGAGAGCGTTTCGGCATAAGCCGTGAGCAGCTTGTCGCTCTCACGGATCCATTCGCCCGCCCAATAGCCGTTGTCGGTGCTGGCGGCGTAGGCCAGAGTGGGCGGCAGCGCCACGATCCAGTGGACGACCTCCTCTGCCACCGCCGCCAGCCATATGGCGGCCGTGACCCGGAAGTAGGGAGGGGGCAGCAGAAAGCGGTCATCACTCCAGCGACGGACAGCGCTCCGCAGCAGGACGTATACGGCGGACAGCAGCAAAAGTGTCAGATCCCACTGGATAAAGCGATGCAGCTTATCCCCCATACTGTACTGCCGCGGATAGCCTGTCAGCAGCCAGCGTGTCAGTCCCGGGGTGATCCAGAAGCCCAAAGCGTTCCATACCAGCATCGCCCCACAGGGCAGCAGCATTGCCATCCGGCGGCGCAGCGCCTCTCTGGGGCAGCTGCCCCAGCCCACCCACACGGCGGCCAGAGCCATGGGAAGCATGAGGATACCGATGACATATCCGAAGGAGGAATAGTAAAAATAGCTGTTCAATAGTACGGCTGTGATCAGGCACAGCACCGCCGCCGCGTAGCCGATCTGCCACCGAAGCTCACCCCGCTGCGTCAGATATTGCTCCACCTGATGGCCGCCGGTGCTGCCCCGTACCGTTTCACCCGCCAGAATGTCGTCCGCCGTCACGCCGTACAGCTCCGCCAGCGCCGGCAGAATGGCAATGTCGGGAAACCCGCCGCCGCTCTCCCATTTGCTGACGGTTTTGTTGGATATGCTGAGCCGGTCAGCGGCCTCCTGCTGCGTCATGCCCGCATTCTTCCGCAGCGCCGCCAGATAGCTGCCGGTTTTGATGGTATCCATGTGGTCACGCTCCTTTCGGTGTGGTGCCATTATGCCGCAGTCGGAGCCAAAATGTCCACCCCGCCGTTCCGGAAATCACTCTGCGCAGCGTAGAGCTGCGCAAACAGGCCCATTTTGCGCCGCAAAACGGACCTGTTGTGTGCTTGGGCCGCCTGCCGTAGGGGGCGGCGTCCTCGACGCCCCGAACGCTCCGGATCAGCCGCGATAGTAGTTGCCCTCTGTGCAGCTGAGGAAATAACTCGCTAAGGTTTCGGGGCTGTCGCTGATGGCAAAAAATACCCCGCTCAGACCATAGTGTCCCAAAAACAAGTCCTTTTCCCAATGCTGCGCCTCTGCTTCCAGCAGCACCTTGACGTAGTTGGCATCGGTGCCGGGCACAGAACTCTCTTTCTCCCACTGATCCTCCTGCTGCTCCTGTTGATAGGAAAGCCAGCCGTAAACAGAGCCATCCGAAAGCTGATAGGCATATACTTTTTTGATGCGGGCCGGGTCGATTTCTTCTGTGGTGACAAAGGTATACGCGCCAAGGAGTTCCAAGCCCTGTTCGCCTTCGGCCCAATCGCCAACGCCCTGTAAACGACCTTCCAGGGGTTCGGGGCCGGGCACAGTATGGCCCGCATCCCACCGGCTGTAGGCAAGGCTCCCTCCCACAGCAGCAATGACGAGAAGGAGAGGGATCAGGATCAGTTGATACGCCTTTGCTTTTTTCATGCTTTCCCTCCCTGCGGTGTGCCCTGTTGTTTTCCTGTTTGGGCTTCTTAATACTTCCAGCTCCGGCCCGGTTCCATGAACTCCGCCACACGCTTGCGGTAGCTGTCCATGGCGGCCTCCTCGAAGGCCAGCGCGTCAGACGGTGCCCCCATCTGCCGCAGCAGCCATTTGCACAGCGGCGGGTTCAAAATCAGCAGCGGCCCGATAAGATACGTCGCCATCAGTCCGCCCCGGCGGAAACCCTCGCCGCTGCCCTCCTGACCGTCCCGGCCCACGCCCTTCACGGTGTCAAACAGCGCCTCGCCCGTGCCGTGAGAGTGGCCGAACAGGCTCTTGAAGCCCACAATATCCATCTCCTCAAATTTTCCCACATAGTAGCTGTTGTGCCGCTGCATCATATGATATTCGGCATGGGTGTCGAGAAGCCCCAGCCCCTCAATGCGCGGTGCTGTGTCGCTGTCTATATACTGCCCCAGAATATCCAGCGCATTGCCGGTGGCCAGAAACAGCTGTCCCGCGTCCACCTTCTCCGCGATGGCCTCCCGATAGGGCCGCAGGGCGTCCGCTGCCAGCTGCAGTCCCTGTTCCGTGGTAGAACCCATGAATACCAGCGCCGCGCCTCCGTCCAGAAAGGCGGGTTTGGATTTCAGATCAGTCTCCACGATCTCCAGCGCCGGGCAGCACCGCTTCAGATAGTAGATGTTCTGCAAGTCACCGTAGAGGTTGCACACCTCCGGGAATAGAATTTCCGCTCTCATTGTGCCTGACCTCCCTTCGCCAGCAGTTTTTCCTTCAGCTTCGCCTTCACCCGGAAGGCCAGCGGCGTGCCGTCCACGCCGTACAGGATATAGACATCGTCGCCGGGCGTCAGATATAGCTTGTCCAGCGCCTTGAATTCATCGTCCTCCAGAAAGATCTTCTCCTCCGGGATGCCCGCCAGCAGCAGCCGCAGCTTATAGTCCCGCGCCCGCGGTCCGGCGCACACCAGCTGCACGATGTCGTCGTGGTTCAAAAACTCGAAGTCCGTGTCGTACATCCAGCTGGGATTCTCCGACCAGTTTTTGGACACGCCCATGCAGTTCATCATCACCAGCAGCTCCTTGCGGCCCGGCTTGGACTGGATATAGTCAAAGTTCCGGCTGCACGCCAGGGCGTTCTTGTCCTTGGACATCTGCATGATCACGTTGACGCCGCCGATCTTCTCCTCGGACAGACGGCTTTCCAGAATCTTCGTCCCGGCGAACCGCTTTCGGATGGTCTCGTGGCTCAGGCCCAGCTGCCGCAGGGCGGCGATCACCGCCATCATGTTATAGATATTGAACAGGCTGTCGGTGATCAGCTCATAGGGATGCTGCACGCCGTCCTTTTCCCGCACCATCATAGTGCGCGCCTTCAGGTCCACCTGCTGGGCCAGATAGTCCGCCTCGGGGGAGTGGAAGCCGCAGCTTTCGCATACTGCGTGGCCTATGTGGTGATAGCGGCGGTACTCATACCGCAGCTTTCCGGCGCAGCGGGGGCAGATGCGCATGTCATTCAGCAGGTTCACGCAGTCCGTCACGTCGCCGGGCATGGGGCCGATGCCGAAATAGCACCGCGCGTTTTCCGCCGCCACGCCGCAGGAGATGAGATCGTCGGCGTTGAGGATCAGCTTGCTCTCACGGGGCAGGTTCCGACTGAGAATGTCGGCAATGTACCCCGGATGGGCGTTGCGCATGATGGAATCCCGGAAGAGATTGGTGATGAGAATATAATTGGGCCGCACGTAGGGATAGATCTTCGGGGCCGACCGCTCGTCGATCTCCAGCACCGCCATGTCGCACTTCTTCACCCGGCCCAGCAGGTCGCAGTTGCGGATGAAGGCCGTGGACACGCCGGAGGTGATGTTGCTGCCCGCCCGGTTGCTGAGCACCCGGTGGCCCTCCGCCTCCAGAATGTCCACCAGCATATTGCTGACGGTAGTCTTGCCGTTGGTGCCGGTGACGGCCACCATTATGGGGGGCTTGCCCACATATTTCAGAAAGTCGGGGCACACCTTCACCGCCAGCGAGCCGGGAAAGTCCGTGCCGTTGTGACGGGTGATCTTCAGCGCCGGAATGGACAGTTTGCCCAGCCACAGTGCCAGCAAAAACCGCAGCTTACCCATGTATCATTCCTCCATTGCGATGGCGCGGCAGGAGCAGCCATCAGAATTTTCAAATTTCAGCGGCAGCGTCACAAAGGTGAACCGCCGTCCGATCAAGGCGTCCAGCCCCGTCAGATTCTCCGTGTTGACGAAGTTCGCACCCAGCAGCGTGATGTGGTTGGGGAAGTCCGTGCTGTCGCAGGGATCCAGCGAGATGGTATCCTCGCCCACGCCCTTTAAGGGCAGCGCGGCTAGATACGCCGCCGCGTCGGCTGTCAGACAGGGGAAACCCTCATAGTATTCGGGGCTGCCCCACTTTTTGTCCCATCCAGTGCAGAACAGCACGAAGTCCACGCCGTTCAGGTCATAGCCTTGCAGCAGGGGAAGGGTAATGGCCGCCTGTCCCCGGCAGTCCACCACTACCGCTGTTCCGGTGAATTTGTCCGCGCCGTAGCTGTCCAGTGCCGCGCCGTCCAGCAGCATATGGGCCGGGGCGTCCATGTGGGTACCGGTGTGGGAGAACATGTGCAGCAGCGTCTCCCGATAGCCCGCCGCTTCGATGGTGCAAGCGGTGGTCAGCTTCGGCTGCTCCGTGCCGGGATACACCGGCATGTCGTTTTTGATGGTGTGGGTCAGATCGTAGACCTTCATCGGTTTGCCCTCCTTATTTTCCCAGATAGATCATCAGCGCCGCCATGTCGGCGGGGGACACGCCGGAGATGCGCCCGGCCTGTCCCAGACTGCGGGGCCGTATGGCGCTGAGCTTTTCCCGCGCCTCCAGCCGCAAGCCCTGAATGTGGTCATAGTCCATATCCGCCGGCAGCAGGCGGCATTCCAGCCGCTCAAATTCCTCCACCTGCTTCTGCTGCCGCTGGATGTAACCTTCGTACTTCACGGTGATCTCCACCTGCTCCACCACGTCCGCCGTCAGCTCCGGCGGTGCGGGATCAAAGGCGCGCAGGTCCGCATAGCTGATCTGGGGCCGCCGCAGCAGATCGATAAGCCGACACCCGTCGTTGACGGGGGTAGTGCCCCGCTCCGCCAGCAGGGCGTTCAGCGCGTCGCTGCCGGGGATGCCGGTGTGCTCAAGCCGCCTGATCTCCTGTGCTACAGCGGCGTATTTTGCTTCCACCGCCGCCAGCCGCTCGTCACTGACAAGGCCGATGCGGTGGCCGATGGCCGTCAGCCGCTGGTCGGCATTGTCCTGCCGCAGCACCAGCCGATACTCCGAGCGGCTGGTCATCATGCGGTACGGCTCCTCGGTGCCCTTGGTCACCAGATCATCGATCAGGGTGCCGATATAGCTTTCGCTGCGCTTGAGCACCAGCTCTTCGCGGCCCAGCAGCGCCAGTGCCGCGTTGACGCCCGCCACAAAACCCTGCACCGCTGCCTCCTCATACCCGGAGGAGCCGTTGAACTGCCCCGCGCCGTACAGTCCTGCCACAGCCTTTGTCTCCAGTGTGGGTTTCAGCGCCAGCGGGTCGATGCAGTCATATTCGATGGCATAGGCGGGCCGTGTCATCACCGCGTGCTCCAGTCCGGCCACCGTGTGCAGCATCTGCACCTGAATTTCCTCCGGCAGGGAGGAGGAGAAACCCTGCACATACAGCTCCTCTGTGTCCAGTCCCATGGGTTCGATAAACAGCTGGTGCCGTGGTTTGTCGGCAAAGCGCACCACCTTTGTCTCAATAGAGGGGCAATACCGGGGGCCGATGCCCTCGATGACGCCGCTGTAAATGGGACTGCGGTCCAGATTCTCCCGGATGATACGGTGCGTTTCTTCATTGGTGTAGGTCAGATAGCAGACCGCGCGGTTCTCCGGCGGCTTTTCTGTCTCAAAGCTGAAGGGCAGGGGGGAGGGGTCACCCTCCTGAAGCTCCATTTTGGAAAAATTCACCGTTCTGGCATTGACCCGGGGCGGCGTGCCGGTCTTGAACCGCCGCAGGGGCAGTCCCAACGCCAGAAGCCTTTCCGTCAGTGCCGAGGCGGCGTGCATGCCGTCCGGGCCGCTCTCCTCGATACACTCGCCGATAATGGTGCGGCCGTGAAGATAGGTGCCCGAGCAGATGACGGCGGCCTTTACGTGGAATACCGCCCCCGTCCGCAGCACCACCTGAGACACATGGCCGTCCTCGGCCCGGATATCCACCACCTCGCCCTGCCGCACCGTCAGGTGAGGCTGGCGTTCCAGCGTGTGCTTCATGATCTTTTGATATTCCCGGCGGTCGGCCTGTGCCCGCAGCGACCACACGGCGGGCCCCTTGCCCCGGTTCAGCATCCGGTATTGGATGCAGGCCCTGTCCGCGGCTTTTGCCATCTCACCGCCCAAGGCATCCAGCTCCCGCACCAGATGTCCCTTTCCCGTGCCGCCGATGGCGGGGTTGCAGGGCATGTTGCCCACCGCGTCCAGATTGATGGTAAAACACACGGTTTCCAATCCCAGCCGCGCGGCGGCCAGCGCTGCCTCGATACCGGCGTGCCCTGCGCCGATGACGGCAATATCAAATTGTCCTGCCAAAAACTCTTTCATACGCGTTCCTCGCGCTTCCGTCAAAACTGTGCCACATATTATAGTGTATCTCCGCCGAAAGCGCAAGAGGGACTGTGCAATTTATCAAAAAATAGAAAACAAAAATTGTGAAATATATATAATTTTGAACTTGCAAAACGAAGCGAAGATGCATATAATAAAGGTGGAAAATAGGAAAGGAAAGGAGTGTGATAGATACGATGCTGAACAAGTTCATCACGGGTGATCTGGACGATATGATCTTCGCGGATTGCGATTGGCAGCCCAGCGAACGGTAAGATCTCCCACTTACGAAGGAACCACGACACATCGGTGCCGTGGCGATTTGCTTTTTTTAGGGATTTTTCCCCACAAATAGATAAAAACCGGCCATATCTGCCTCGGGCAGGCGGGTGGGCCGGTTTTGGTTTTTCCTGCCCATAAAGCAAAAAGGAAATAAATGGAAATAAAAAATTTCCCCTTAACAGAATTTTGACGTTTTCTTAACACAAATCTGTGATAAAATAACACCAATCATCAAAAAACGCAGTAAGCAGGGAGGGTGAGCTGTGAAAAAACGGTCGATTCCGTGGCCGGAGCCGTGGGTCACAAAGCGGAAGGTGTTCCACCACGCGCTGCAATACTCCGCAAAGGACTTTATCATATCGGCGACCTTATTCTTCGTTACGGTGGTGCTGTGTCTGCTGCTGCGGTCGGTGGATCCCCATAATGACACCAGCTATGTGGCGGTGATCTTCTTTCTGGATGTATTCCTGACCGCGCTGCTGACGGATGGATATCTGTTCAGTATTCTCATCGCCATTACCGGCGTGCTGTGCGTGGACTATGTGTTTACCGAGCCGTACTGGGAGATCAGCTTCACGCTGGCCGGCTTTCCGCTGACGTTTATCGTCATGATGTTTGTTTCACTGGTCACCGGTATGCTGACCAGCCGCGCCAAGCAGGTGGAGATCCTCAAGCGGGAGGCGGAGCGTGAGCGGATCCACGCCAATCTGCTGCGGGCGGTGTCCCACGATATCCGCACGCCGCTGACCAGCATCATGGGCGCCACCGACGTGCTGCTGGAGCAGGAGGATACTCTGACGAAGGAGCAGCGCCATCAGCTGGCTGCCGCCGCCAATGAGGATGCCCGCTGGCTGATCCGCATCGTGGAAAACCTACTGTCCATTACCCGTATCGGCGCGCAGGGCGAAGCAAAGGTGACCAAAACGCTGGCGGTGGCAGAGGAGGTTATCGAGGGGGCGGTGGCCAAGTTTGCCGCCCGCGGCGGAAAGCTGCCGGTACATGTCCATCTGCCGCAGGAGGTGCTGCTGGTTCCCATGGATGAGCTGCTGATGGAGCAGGTGCTGCTGAACCTGCTGGAAAATGCGTCCATCCATGCCGAGGGCGCCACGCAGGTCAACATCACGCTGAAAGGGAAAAACGGCGCGGCCTGCATTGTTGTGGAGGATGACGGCGCCGGTATCCCGGCGGAAAAGCTGAAAAATCTGTTTGACAGCAGTGCCCATCAGAGCCAGCAGGGGGATAAGAAGCGCAATATGGGCATCGGCCTATCCGTTTGCAAAACGGTGGTGCAGGCCCATGGCGGAACGATTTACGGTGAAAATGCCTCGCATCACGGCGGGGCACGGTTTGTAATCGAATTACCAATGGAGGAGGACGACCATGAAAATTAAAGACAAGGTACTGATTGTAGAAGACGAGCAGAGCATCAGCAATTTTATCTCCATGATCCTGACGGCCAACGGCTATGATACCATTGTTGTCAACAGCGGCGAGGAGGCGCTGACCATGATCTCCTCCCACTGTCCCGACCTGATCATTCTGGATCTGGGCCTGCCGGATATGGACGGCATGGAGGTGCTGAAATCCGTCCGTAAGTGGTCCAATCTGCCAGTGGTGGTGGTGTCGGCCCGTCACCATGAGCATGACAAGGTGGAGGCGCTGGATTACGGCGCCGACGACTATATCTCCAAGCCCTTCGGCACCTCCGAGCTGCTGGCCCGCATCCGCACGGCCATCCGTCATACCCGCACCGCGCTGTCCGATCCGCAGATTGCCCAGTCCGGCAAGTTTATCACCGGCGAGCTGACTATTGATTACGACAAGCATCAGGTGCTCATGCGCGGCGAGAATGCCAGGCTGACGGTGAATGAATATAAGATCGTGGCCTTGCTGGGCAAATATTCCGGCAAGGTGCTGACCTATGATTTTATCATCCGCGAGCTGTGGGGGCCCAAGGCCAAAACGGACAACCAGATCCTCCGCGTCAACATGGCCAATATCCGCCGCAAGCTGGAAAAAGATCCCATCCATCCGGAATATCTGTTTACCGAGGTGGGCGTGGGCTACCGTATGCGCGAGAGCGATTAAGCGTTAAAGCGCATGTCGAAAAGTGCATATTCACGACAAAAGCCCTGCATTTTCACAGGGTTTTTGTTATTTTGTTCACAAATAACGAATATTTTATAAAGGCGGAATTAAGAAAAAACGCCAAGACGCAACGGCTGCGTTAAGAAACTTCTCTCCTTATTTACAGCGGCGGGCAGAATATAGTAATCTTTTTTCGTACCGTTTTTTCTGAGCGGTAACTACGAATAAGGAGAGAAAACAATGGAAGAAAGAAAAGGCTTTGGAACCAATTTTGGGTTCCT
>ERZ773235.3795-NODE-3795-length-10207-cov-3.080477_pt1 | contig 10207 bp, 10 predicted proteins | sample MGYA00580522_ERZ773235 | MGnify/ENA primary metagenome ERZ773235 (study PRJEB29015, sample SAMEA2737797) | human gut metagenome | biome: human gut; feature: human-associated habitat; material: faeces | place: China | collected 2012 ...
TCCCAAAAGCTATCCCAGGCGCGGTATCCTTTGGCCATATCATAAAACCAGCTGCCCAGGGGGCTCTTTTTCAGGCTCTGGGCCGCTTTGTCCAAACCACCGATTTTTTTGTCCAGATCATAGATAAAGCCAGAAAAACTGCCCAGGATGCCCTCGGTATTCTGGAGATCAGCGTTTAAATCCTCGGATTTTTCTTTGACGTCGGTTAAAACGCCGTTGACATAGGTCTTTGTCTCGGTCACGGTCTGCTTCTGCCCGTCTTTGATGCGGGTATAGCAGTCTGTCACCACCTCGGTGGCAGAAATTACCGTGTCCTTGATCTCGCCGGTTACGGCGTCCACCGCCTTGGCCGTCTGGGTCGTGGTCTCGGTGGTGCGGGTGATGTTGCCCACCATGTCCTCGGTACCCTTGACAGTTTCGGTGCGGGTGTTGGTGGCCGTGCGGGTCGCCTCGGCTACCGCGTCGCTGGTGGTTTTAGTGGACGTCACCACGCCGTCAAGCAGGGTCTGCACCCGCTTAAAATTTTGCTCCTGTCCATCTACCACCTGCGTCCAAGTCTCGGTGATGGTCTGGGCCGTTTCTTTTGTGGTGTCCTTGAGCTTCTTGGTCGTGCCGTCGTAGACGTTGTAGGTGTTGTCGGTGGTTTCGGTTACCCGCTTAATGGCTCCCACAATGCCCTCGGTGCCAGTCACCAGCTCGGTGGCGGTGGAGGTCACACTGTCGGCCAGCTTTTTGGTGTCGGCTGCGGTCTGTTTTGGAGAAGAGCTTTTCTTGGAGCTCCCGCTCCCGGAAGTTTCGGCCAGATCAGCAAGTAGCTTTTCTTGCTTTGCCTGACTCACGCGAGCGTCATGAAGATTTTTTCTTCTCTGGCGTTCTTCATCGGTAATTGTGTTTTTGGGGGAAGTATCCACCGTAAAACTGCCGCCCTCGCTACCGCCAAAGCCCTGAGCGTCCGTTGTAGCCGCTTTATAGCCAAGGATGGCTTTTGCAGCGCTCCGGGCATGATGCGCGACATTTTGGAAAGAGGACGCCAGATTATTTACGCCATTTCGAAAAGTTTCGTTGCTGGCGTAAGCAGTACCCAGTGCACCTGCCAAGCCGCCAAGAGCCGCAATCACAATGCCGATGGGGTTAGCGCTCATGGCCGCATTGATGGCAAGTTGAGCCGTCGAGAGCAGCATTGCAGAGCCTTTGGCCGTGATAAATGCCGCGGCCAGAGTTCCAAGGGCGATTTTCAGCGCCTCAGAATGTTCGGCGCAGAATTTTGCCGCAGATGCAACGGCGGAGAGTTTAGGCTCTGTCTCACTGGCCGCATTCATCATGCCCACAAATCCGCCTGTATCAAAGCCGTCTTTCATCGCCACGGCCAGCTCATTGGCCTTGGTGACAAGGTTTCCAAAAGCCGTGGTAAGGTTGGCCGTCAGTGCACCGGAAAGCTGGGTGGCGTTATCTTTGAGCGTGGAGAGCTTGCCGTTGATGGTCTCGCTCTGGGCGTTCATCGAGTTATAATAGCGCCCGCCCTCTTCAGCTGCATTTTGCAGTGCAGCCGTCAAGAGGTCGTAGGTCACTGTCATTTTCTGCACTTCGGCAGTGCTCTTTCCGGTGTAATCTGCCAAAATGCCATAGACATCAATGCCAGCATAGGCAAACTGCTTGATGTCTGCCGCCGTGGCCTTGCCAGCGTTCTTGACCTGCTGGAGGTTTTGAGCCATTCGGCCCAGCTCATCGCTGCCGCCGCCCACAGCAGAGACAGCATCGCCAAGGGCCAGAATGGTTTTGCGGGAGTTTTCTGCTGTTTCCCCGGTAGAGATCAGATACTCGTTTGCCTTTACAAGGTTGGCCGTATCAAACGGCGTCCTTGCAGCATCTTTTTTGATCTGTTCCAGTGTTTCGGAGGCCTTTTCCTGGCTTCCCAGCATGTTGGTCAGCGCCACCTGGTACTGTTCGACTTGGGCGTTATAATTTACGCCCGTTGTTACAGCCTGAGAGCCGATCTCTTTGATTTTTCCAGCGATGGCCGAAAATGCAGTGGCTAAAGTCTGGCCTTTTGCCACTTCTCCAGCCATTCCATCAAAAAAGCCGCTCTTTTTCTGGATGCTGCCAAGGCTGTCGGCGGCTTTGTCGGTCTTGTCGGCAAATTCGCCCATGCCGTTCTTGGCATCTTCTAGGCGGCTTTTCATCGTCTGCAAGTCGGCGTTGGTCTTGTAGATGGATGTCCGGTAAGCGGACGCCTCATTGCTGGCCGCGCCATACTTTGCAACCGCGCTTTGGAGCTGCACGTTTTGCAGCTTGATGGCGGCTTCCTGTGCCTGGATCTGCTTGCTGAGCACAGACGCCACAGAGGTGGCTTTTTGCTGGGCAGTGCTGTTTTTGCCAAGGGCAGCAGTGGTGGACGCCATTTCCGCAGCATATTCTTTTTGCTGCTGGATGTTTTTCATCTGCTGGCGGTATTGCTGCTCACCCTCAACGCTGATTTTCGGGCCGATGTCCGTTCTTGCCAAGCTTTACCACCTCCTTACTCGATTTTTTCCAAATCGTCCACATCCACATAAATCTTCTGGTCGGCGCCGTTTTCGATCTGGATGCAGGCCAGATAATCCAGCATGTTGCCCAAAGGGCAGGCAAGCACCTGCTCTTCATCCATGCCGATTTTCCGGCCATAGTACAAAAACCACGTCGTGTTGAGCCTTACGACGTGGTGCTTTCGGCGTTTTTTGGGGAGTTGTCCGGTCTGGCCTCCACATTGCGGGCAGAGCCCACGGTAAACGCTGCGAAAATGTTCTGCTGGATGTCCAGCAGATCCTCAAAGGTCATGACCTCCTGCAAATCCTCCGTGCTGGGCAGGGGAGGCAGCTCGATTTCCTCGCCGCGCATTTTGGCGCGGGTGCGGCAGCGGTTCAAACCGCCGTCGATCAGCAGCAGGGCCAGCTCCAGGGTGGTTTTCATCAGGGCGCTGTACTGGTCTTTCTCGGCGTACTCACTCAGCAGGGCGCTCACCTTATCGACGCCCTGGAAGCGCTTTTCAATGGCGTCCGTCGCCTTGATGGTCAGGCACATGGGGTACTGCACGCCCTCGATGGTCACGCGGCCCATGCGGTCGTCGGTCTTGATCCACTCGGTTTTGTTCCACATCATAGCTTACTTATCCCCCAGCACTTTTTTGATAAACGCAACAGCTGCGTCCTCGGTGGTAAACAGCGTTTTGGGTACGATCTTCCACACCTTTTTGGCGCTGTCATCCCGCAGGATGTTGTAGTCCAGCGTCTGGGTCTGCCAGTCCACAGAGTCGCCCTGGGTGGTGGCGTCGTCGTTAGGCACCTTGAATTTGATCTTGGTCAGCACAATGGCTTTCCAATAGCTCTTGCCGTCACGCTGCACTTTCTTCACAGCGCCCAGGCCCAGGTAGGGAGGATCCATTTCTTGGTCATACTGATACGTCTCCACGGCCACATCGGTGGTGACGCTGTTGCCGTCCTTGAGGCCCATCACAAAGGCCTCTTCCTCGGGGGTGAGGCCGTCAATCTCACAGGAGCCGGTGCCGCTGGTAAAGGTTCCGCCGCCAACGGTCTCGGCCAACTGGTCGTCGGCGTAGAAGTCGTTGTCGTCGCTGGTGCTCACGTCGATGCTCATGGACACGGAGCGGCCCAGTTTGCGCACACCCGTGTAAGAGACCACGCCGCCCTCGGACGCATAGGTGGCAACGTGAATATTGGAAAAGCCAGTGGTCACAACACCATTATTGTTTGCCATATTTTCCCTCCAAAAGATAAAAGAAAAGCAAGGTGTCCACAGTGGACACCTTGCCGGGGTTGGTTATTCGTCTATCAGTGCAGCGATTTTTTCTTCGATCGTCACTTCCATGGCGTGCTCTGCATCCTTGCGGATTTTTTTCACGGCAGGAGCGATAAAAGGTGTTTTATTGCGGACGCTGCTTCCGCTTTCGACACTGCGGGCAATCAGTGCGTTCGGCTCACCCTTGGGGTAAGTCTTGGTGCGCACTTCGTTGTACCCGTTAAAACCGATCTTGGTATTCCAGGCAAAATTTTTATGTTCCATGACGGCGATGCCAAGGCCGTTTTTAAGGCCATCGGCCTGTTCCTTGGTTACACCGTCGAGGAGTTTTCCGCTTTTTTTGTCCTCTTCCGAGAGGTAAAAGTATTTTTGCCCGGGTGGCAGGCTGTGCACGGTGATGTCGTCGATGGAGCTTTTGATGGCGTCCGCCACGACTTTTGCGCCCTGGTACACGGCCTGCTTGCAGATGTCGTCTGTATTACGGCCCAGCTTTTCCAGGTTGCGGAGATACTGGGCAGAGCCTTTTGCAGTGATTCTAGCCACAGCCCGTCACCGTCCATCTCCATTCGTAGTGCCAGATGCCCCGGTCAGCCTCATACTGCACCGAGTTCAGATACCAGGTGATGTGCTCAGAGGCGTCAAAGCTCGCCTCTAAGGCCTCGCACCATGGGTCAAGCTCGATTGTTGTAAAAAGGTCTGTCGTGCCTGTGACGGCCCTCTCTGCGTGCTCTCCGTCGGCGCTAAAATCATCCGCGCCATCTTCCTGCCACACAAAGTACCGCTTGGACTTCATCCGGCCCCCGTGGCTCACCTGGTCGGTGACTGCCGTGTGGGCTGCAATGATGCATTTACTCCACGTCATGGTCGTCCTCCTTGGTCAGCCGGGCGTCAAAGTTTTCTTCCACGGCCCGCAGGCTTAAATCCAGCGCGGGCGGGTAGCAGCCCTCCACGGCCTGCACCGTGTCGATGCGGTAGCGCTGACCGTCTTCGGTCTGTGCCACGTCCTGGGAGCTGATCGGGATGCCCGGGCAGGGAACCCGCACCACCCGGACGATCTCGGCATTGTTCTGGCGGCTGAGGTACAACCGCTTGATGCCCAACTGTCGCTCCTCGTACCGCAGCACGCATTTCTGGGTGAGCTTGTACACAGGCTGGCGGCCCGCCGGGGCCACGTCGGTGACGCCATAGACAATCACCGCGCCGCTGTTAAAGTTCTGGCTGATCTCAGCCGTCGGGCGCGTCGGCAGCTTTCGCGGCATACGCGGTCACCCGCCTTTCATTTTGTGCGGCCAGGATGAGGTGGCGGTAGTTGTTCTCGAAAATATCCGCCGCCCCGTCCCGGGTATAGCGGATATAATCAAAAAGCAGGCTGCGGTGGAGGCCGGGCTGGGTGTAGTCCTGTGCCGTGCCAATCTTGCCATTCAGATACCCCATGCCCGCCACGGCGATGCCCCAGAGCTTTTTCTCCAGTTCGTCGTCCTGCCATGTAATATCGAGATAGTTTTTGATGTCGGTCAGCAGCGCAGGGCGAATATCATCCCATGCGGTCGTCATGGTCAGGATTTGGTCACGGTGACGGTGTAGGTCTTGGTGGTGGTGCCGTCCTCAGCCGTCACGTTGATGGTCACGGTGTTCTCGCCGTCTGCCCAGGTAGCTGCCTTTCCGTTCTCGATCACCTTGGTCCCCACCTTGACCTCGATCTTTGCGCCTGCATTGGCCGGAGTGGCGGTGATGGTGGTGGTAGCCGCTTCCGTGGATGCGGTATAGGTGATGCCCGCAGAGGTAAAGGCCGGGCTCAGGGACAGGTTGCCCAGCTTCAGGGCGCTCAGGGTCGCGTCAGTGGACGGAGTGGGTGCCGTGACGGTCGTCACCTTGTAAGGCACGGGCTGCAGGCCGGAGATGTCCAGGTTGAGGAAGGCATTGTTGTCCATGGGCAGGCCGTTGGCATACAGCTTGATGAGATAGACACGCTCATCCTCCAGGAAGTGGTAGTGGTCAGAAAACTCGATCTTGCCGCCCTTGTTCATGCCCACTGCTGCAAAGTACAGACGGGCAGCACCAAAAACAGCCTGGCCGCGCGGAAGGGCAGCGGTCTTGATGATGCTCATATCGATGGGCAGCACGTCCTTGCGGTAGGTGCCATCCGGGGCCTTGACAGTGGTGGCGGGCATGACACTCTGGTAATAGTCCTGCGGATTGACCAGCAGGATGAGGTCAGCCGGGTCGCGGTCTTTGCCGTTGGCCGTGGTAGCCAGCAGGGAGACCAGGTTGCCGATGGTGGCAGGCTCCAGGTCAGTGACTTTGATCTTTGCTTTTTCGGGGTATTTGCCCGCCTGCACGCTGGCGCTCTCAGACACGTCGCGGATCATACCGATGGGCTGCTCTTTACCGTCACCCATGACGATGCCCTCTTCCAGACCGTTTGCTAGTGCCTCTGCCAGGATGGCGCGGATGTAACGATCCAGCCACTCGGGGCCGAGGTCAAGCTGGGCCTTGCAGACCGGGATAAAAGCAGACAGCTTAAAGAGGCCGACGTCCACTTCCTTAAAGCCGGAGGTCAGCTCTTCCACGATGGCATCACACAGCTTGCCCCATGCGCCTTTGTGGCGGCCATCGGTGTTCATCATCATCCGGATCGCACCGCCCGTGGGGGTAAACTGGATCTTGCTCAGCAGCGGGTGGCTCTCGGCCAGGTCATCCATGACGCGGGAGATGATGGTCTGGGGGAAGACAACAGAGACGTTTTCCAGTGCCTGCTTGGGGTTGTCGCTCCGCATGGCTGCGGCGATGCTCTGGTAGTAGTCCCGCTCTTCGGTAGTCAGCTGACGGACGCCACGGGCATACAGCGCGGAATTGTCCAGCTGCTGACGCAGGCCGCTGATCTGGCTCTCGTACTCTTCGGCGTTGATCTCTCCGATGGTCTGGCACATCTCCATAAAGATGCCGGGCAGGCTGTCGGCGTCGTTGTTTTTGACAGCGGCGGCAAGCTGCTGGCGCTGGCCGTCGAGCTTCTGGCTTTTCTTGTAAAGTTCAGAAAGATGCATATCATTTTCTCCTTTTTAGGTATTCAAAAAGCCGCGCCCGGTATGGGTGCGGCTTTGCGGCTGATTAAAATTTGGCGAACATATCCAGCACAGAGTGCTGTGCCGGGGGCAGTGTCTGCGGGTCGGGCGGATTCTGAGGCGGAGGCGTCTGGCCCGGAACCACCAGCATCTGCCGGATGATGAGGTCTCGCACGCTCTGGGAAGCGGCCTTGCTGGAGGCCTGCTTCTGGATACTGGTTGCCAGGCCCATCTCCAGCACTTCCTCGGGGCTGTACCACGTCTTGCTGTTCAGCAGGTCGGTGGCGGCCTGTTCAGTCATGCCCGCAGCGGTAAAAGCGCCCTTGCCGATCTCAGTCAGCTTGTCCAGCTCATCGGCAGCAGCGCGGAGGTCTTCGGAGTAGCCATAGGTGCCGCCGATCACCGGGTGAAAGTAAAAGGCGCTCACGTTGTTGGCCACCCGCTGGGAGCCAGCCAAAAATGGATAAATGGCTGCGCTGGCCACAAAGCCGTCTGCATAGGTGTTGACTTTAGCATTTTTGGCAAGCAGGGCATTATAAATGGCAAAACCCTCAGCCACCTCGCCGCCATAGCTGTCCACATGCACGTTGATCTCGGCCAGGTCGCCTGCCTGCTCCAGCTGCCGGGTAAGGCGGTAGGCGCTTACATCGCTTTCCACAAAGGGGAAGCTGGTGATGTCGCCGAAGATGTAGATGTCGGCCTGTTCGCCCGACTGCTGAAAATCAAAGTACGGTTTAGGCACTGTTTTTTCCTCCTGTCTTGGTGGTTTCGTTTGCGGCATTGCGGGCCACGCTGTCCACGGTGGAGATGTTCTTGGTCATCCAGTGGATATTTGCCCACTCATCCGGCAGAGGCTCGAGGCCCGTGGCCTCGCGGCACTCGTTGATGGAGCTGTAGGCGCTCTCAATCAGCTTTTCGATATTGGCCGCATTGCTCAGCATGTCAAAGTGCTGGATGGTGGACGTGTCCACGGTCATTCGGTCGCCGCCTTTCCAGGCACTCATGCCGTAAAGCTTGCGGTTGCACTCCTCGCTGATCTGTGCGGCAAGGGGGTCAATGCAGGTCGTCAGCCAGTGAGTCACCACGTCGCTGATACCTGCCACGTCTCCCTGCACCAGCACCGGAGGGATGCCAAGGCCTCGGGCCGTAAAAGTGAAGATGTCATCCACAAGAGCACGGATGTCCCGGGTGTCCTGTGCTTTGCCCTCACCGCCAAACTGCTCGAAGTTGTAGCCGTCAAACTCTGGCAGGATACCGGACTCGCTGGAAAGGAACGGCTTATACTGGGTGTTCAGCATCTCGCCAAAATTCTTTTCAAAGTCGTCCCGGCCCTCGTTCACCTGGTCAATGTGCACTTTGAGGTGCTGGCCGGAATTTCGGATGGTGGCTTTCATGGTGGCCTGCACAAGATTGTTGTAGCTCTCATACAGCCCATCCACCACGGCTTTGGCATTTGTGCTGTTGAGTGTGAGGTGGAGCACTTCGCTCTCTTTCAGGGTGCGGGTGTATGCTTGGTCGCCCACCTGGATGTCTTTATAGACTTTTTCCTGGGTGGGGATGTAGTCAGGCTTTGCCCAGCTGTCGGCTACCACGAGATTCAGCCGCCCGCCCCGCAACAGCGGCACAAGCAGCGCCTCGTTGTGAGCGTATAGCTTGTAAATGGCTTTTTGCCAAAATTCGGTGCTGTTTTCGTTGATGTTGGGCTCCACGTTTAAAAGATAGTAATAATCTTTTTTCACGGAGCTGCCTTTTTCGTAGGTCTTAAACTCGCAGTTTGCGATGGCTTTGGCGATGAGGTTTACACAGCTGTTAAAAGCCAGCTCCCGCAGGCGGTATTCCTGCCAGCAGCTCACCCAGTCCAGGCCATCAGCTCCGGGGCCGGAGATGCGCACCTCTTTTTCCGTGATGCCGCCCTCGGGCGGGGCTTCTGCTTGCTGTGGCTTACTGCCCACGCCAAAAAACTGGCCCACTTTTTCAAAAAAGCCCATGTTGTTTTTCTCCTTTACCAGCAGATTGCGCCCAGCTTGGGCTTTCGTACCTGTCCGGTACCCAGCTCACTCTCAATGACCATGGAAGCGGCCAGCGCCATAAACGGGTCAGTTTTCCGGCTCTTGGCCTCAATTTTGGCGTAGATGAAGTTGCCTGTGTCCACGCCCTGAGCCCGGCTGCTTCGCACCCGCTTGGTGTTGTTTGTGGCCCAGCGCAGCTGGGGAGCGTCTCCCCACACAAAAAGACCGCGGTCAAAGCAGTCTTGGATGAGGGGGTCTACCTGCATGATGTCACTGGGCCGGATCAGCTTGACCCGGTTTTTGTCCTTGGCGTCAAACCCGATGCTTTGCAGGGCCTCGGCCATCATAGTGTACCTGAAATGGTCAAGCGCAAGTTTTTTGATGTTGTACTTCCGTGCGGCTTCCCGGATGTAGTCGGTCAGCAGGTAGGGCGAAATGCTCACGTCGTCTACATAGATGCACTCGCCCATATCGCACCAGGTCTGCCATGGGGCCTTGATGCGGGTCAGGGTCTTGCTCTGGGCGCAGATCCACGCCCGGTTGATGTCATACCGGGTGTCACCGCGCCGGAAATGCAGGTTGACCGCCGCCCAGTCGTTGAGTTCGGCGTAGTCGATGCCCACCGTGCAGCTCCACCCGGTCAGGTCTGGCCGGGGGCGGTTGGTGGCTTTTACTTTTTCGTAGTCCGTCACCGAAATTTCCTTTGCACCTTTTCGGATGCCCATGCGCTTGGTGATAAAATCGCCGTTTTGCTCCGGGCGCTCTTTCCAGTCGCGGTATTCGTCTTGGATCTCCTGCATCAGGTGCGGCAGGTAGGGCAGGGACGGGTTGGCCATGCACCAGTTTTCTGGATCATGCACCTGAGCTTCACTGTCCAGGCAGCAGATGAAAGGTAAAAATCCCTCATCGGCCTCGCCCTCAAAAAGGATGCGCCGCCCTCGGGCCAGATAGTCGTCCAGCGGCCCATCTGAGACTTCGCCGTTGGAGGTGAAAAAGCCTACGCGGGGCTCGGCCACTTTGCCCTGGCCAGTGATAAAAACCTTGATGTTGTCGTAGTTCTGGTACTGGTGTACCTCGTTGAAGATGACAGCGCCGGAGCGCATACCGTCGCGGCCTTTGGGATTGTTGGTGCGGCCCTTGACCTCGCCCAGGTTCTTGCGGCCCCGCAAAATCTCTTTTGTGTGGTAGTAAAACCGGGAGAGCTTGGCCTCCCACTGGGGGTTTTCCAGAGCTTCCACGATGTCTTTCACCGGGGTGACGGCCTGCTCCTCGTTGTTGGCACAGATGTCCACGTTGTAGTGAGGCACCGGGTTGTATGGGGAGATGAGCGCCGCTGAGGAAAGG
>ERZ773235.3800-NODE-3800-length-10196-cov-9.909575_pt1 | contig 10196 bp, 7 predicted proteins | sample MGYA00580522_ERZ773235 | MGnify/ENA primary metagenome ERZ773235 (study PRJEB29015, sample SAMEA2737797) | human gut metagenome | biome: human gut; feature: human-associated habitat; material: faeces | place: China | collected 2012 ...
GCGCCGGCGTGGAAGGTGAGGATGGCGTTGTTGGCGTCATATTCGCCGCTGAGCAAGGCCGCCAGACGGCGCTCGCTGATCTCCTTTTCCAGCGTGTTGTACCCCTCAATCACATCGGGCAGCTGAGAGGCATCGTCCTCCTCCTGCGCCATTTCGCACAGGGTCAGGGTATCCTCCCATTCCGATACCAGCCGGTCATGCTTTTTGATCTTGTTTTCCAGACGCTTGATCTGCTGGCTTACCTTCTGGCTGCGCTCCAGATCATTCCAGAAGCCGTCCTGCTCCGTCTCCTTCTGGAGGGCGGACAGCTCCTCCCGGGCCTTGGGAATACCCAGTGCCTTTTCCAGCTCGCCCAGCGTAGGCTCCAGTGCCAGCAGCTTCTGTTTATAATCATCATATTCGATAACGGCCATATGTGTCATCTCCTTATTGGCAGATTTCAGTAACCTAATTATTATATCCGAAAACGGTAATTCTGTAAAGGGGGGAAATCAAAGGCTTTGGGGCCTTTTGCCGTCCGGCGGCGCAGGTGTGTCGGCGGGGAGATCGCTCTGGCGCTGGTGACGCAGCAGCATGTCGCCCTGCTCCTCCTCCCGCAGCTCGCGGAACACGCGCCGCATGATCACAACCGACATCAGAAAAGCGCACAGGTCGGCGGCGGACTGCGCAGCCTGTACGCCTGTCTCCTGCAGCCACATCGGCAGCAGCAATACTGCGGGGATAAAGAACAGACCCTGCCGTGCAACGGCCTGAATGGTGGCGGGCAGCGTTTTGCCCATGGTCTGGGTCATCATGTTGCTGATCATGTTGAAAGCCGCCAGCGGAAAAGTAAGGCACTGGCAGCGCATGGCCCGTGCGCCGAAAGCGACGACCTGCGGATCATCGCGGAACACGGCGACCAGCTGAGGAGCCAGCGCCAACCCTGCGGCAGAGGCGATCAGCAGAAACACCGTGCCCCATTTGACGCAGAAGCGGTACCCCTGCCTCACCCGGTCATAGAGCTTGGCGCCGTAGTTAAAGCCGCACACCGGCTGAAATCCCTGACCGAAGCCGATCAGCGCGGAGTTGGCCAGCGTCATCACCCGGTTCACCACGCTCATGGCGGCAATGGCGGCGTCGCCATACACGCCGGCGGCCAGATTCAGGCAGATGGTGGAAACGGCCATCAACCCCTGCCGGCACAGGCTGGGAAAGCCGCCCCGCAGGATCTCGCGGAAAATATGGGCCGTAAAGCGGATTTTTTTCGGGTGCAGGCGCAGGTTGCCGCCCCGGGTGCTGCCCATCAGCAGCAGGCAGAAAGAGGACAGCTGGCCGATGATGGTGGCCAGCGCCGCACCGGTGATGCCCATTCCGCAGGTAAAGATCAGGATGGGGTCCAGAACCACGTTCAGCACCGCCCCGGAGACGATACCGATCATGCTGTATATGGCGCTGCCCTGAAAGCGCAGCTGGTTGTTCAGCACGAAGGAGGCCGTCATATACGGCGCACCCAGCAGGATGACGCGCAGATAATCACAGGCGTAGGGCAGAATCGTCTCCGTGGAGCCAAGCAGCCGGGCCAGCGGCTGCAGAAAGATCTGCCCCAGAATCAGGATCCCCAACCCTGTCAGCAGCGCCAGCAAAACGGCGGTAACGGCCATGGTCTCGGCGTCCTCCGTCTGGTGGCGGCCCAGCTGGCGGGAGATGTAGTTGCCGCTGCCCTGCCCAAAGAAATAGCCGATGGCCTGCAGAATAGCCATCAGGGAAAACACCACGCCTACGGCGCCGGTGGCCGAATTGGAGTGCAGCAGGCCCACAAAGAACGTATCCGCCAGATTATAAGCCGCCGTGACCAGCATGGAGATAATGGTGGGCACCGCCATCTGGCATACCAGATGCCCCACCGGTTCGGTGGTCATGCGGCGGTATTTTTCCTCTTGCAGCAGGTTGGCTTCCTTCAGGTGGCGTGTTTCATGAAGATGATGGTTATGGTACATATAACACCCTGATTCTGTGATTTTTAACTTAAATTTTATGATACCATGGATTTTTCTGTAAATCAAGACCATTGACCGGCGCCGCGGGCTGCACTATAATAAAAATTGGAACACATTTCCGCAAAGGAGATCAGAAGGAATGAACGAGATCTATGTAACCGGCCACCGCAATCCGGACACAGACTCCATCGTGGCGGCCATGTCCTATGCGGCGCTGAAAAACGCGCTGGGCGAAAAAGAGTACACGGCGGTGCATATGGGCACCATCAGCGATGAGACCAACCGCATGCTGCGTCACTTCGGCTTCAAGCCGCCGCGGCTGATCCAGAACGTGCGCACGCAGGTGCGTGATCTGGACTTTGACCGGCCGCCCTGCCTGGATGCCTCCGTGACCATGGACCGGGCGTGGCAGTTGATGCGCAGCCAGAAAATCTCCGCCATTCCCGTGACCAATGAGGACGGCACGCTGTACGGCATGCTGTCCGCCGGCGATATTGCCACCTTCAGTCTCAACACCATTGCCAACCCCGTGGTGGACGAGGTGCCCATGTTCAACCTCCTCAGCGTGATCGAGGGGCGCATCGTGGGCGAGGGCGGCGATCTGGTGGATACCCTGTCGGGCAGCGTATCCATCGCCCTGCCCCAGAGCTGCGAGAATCTGCTGTTTGACGGCCGCGACAGTATTGTGCTGTGCGGCAGCCAGCCGGATATGATCCGCCGCGCGCTGGATATGCAGGTATCCTGCCTGATCCTGTGCCAGACGGATGTGGATCCTGAGTGGCTGAAGGACGCGGGAAAGACCTGCGTGATCTCCACCCCGTTTGATGCCAGCCGCGTCCATCGGCTGATCTATCAGGCCATTCCCATTTCCCGCCCCTGCGCCACCGGCAACCTGATCTGCTTCCATCTGGATGATTATATCGATGATGTCCGCGAGGTGGTGCTGAAGAGCCGCTATCGCTGCTATCCCGTGCTGGACGAGGAGGAGAAGGTTGTGGGCACCCTGTCGCGTTACCACTTGCTGCGTCCGCGCCGCAAGCAGGTGGTGCTGGTGGATCATAACGAACTCTCTCAGACTGTGCCGGGCATCGAGCAGGCGGAGATTCTGGCCATCGTGGATCACCACCGTCTGGCAGATATCCAGACCCGCCAACCCATCAACGTGCGCAACGAGCCGGTGGGCAGCACCAATACCATCATCACCTCCATGTATCAGGAGCATGGCGTCATGCCCTCGCCCCACATGGCAGGACTGATGGCGGCGGCCATTCTGTCGGACACCGTCATGTTCAAGTCCCCCACCTGCACCAAGCGGGACATCGCCATGGCGGAACGTCTTGCCCGCATTGCCCATGTGTCGCTGGAGGAGCTGGGCAGGGAGCTGTTTGCTGCCGGCGCGGTAGACGGCAAATCGGCGGAGGATCTGCTGCGCAGCGACTTCAAGGAGTTCCATATTGCCGAGCAGAATCTGGGTGTGGGACAGGTGACGTGCATTGATTCCGAGCGTCTGATGGAGCGCAAGGAGGATCTGCTGGAGGCCATGCGGCGGATGCGCAGCGAGCGTAGCTATGACATGGTGATCCTGATGCTGACGGACGTGCTGCAGGAGGGTACGCAGCTTTTGTACATTGGCAGCGATGATGCCATCCGCAACGCCTTTGCGGTGGAGCCGAAGGATAATACGGCGTTCCTGCCGGGCGTCATGTCCCGCAAAAAGCAGGTCATTCCCATGCTGACCACGCTGTGGGGCTGAGAGACCGGCCATTCAATCGTTCCCTATATCGGGCCTGCCGCGGCGTTCTCCGCGGCAGGCCTTTTCTGTCGCCGGGGAATCCCCCTTGCGCCGCGGCGGGAAAAGCACTATAATGATGATACTATCGGGTGTATCCGCACCTGCAGAATTACCGGAAGAGAGGAAACTGTCATGCCTTTTGTTTTGCCCGCATACCACCACCCCGATTTCACCGTTCCCGCGCTGGCCGCCGCGCCGGATGCGCGTACCGCGTGCTGCGAGCGGGACGGCGTGGCGCCGGAATGCTTTCACAGCACCTCCATGTATCCGGAATATTTCAAGCTGGATGGCCGGTGGCGTCTGGCAGAGGAGAGCCGCATGGATGCCTGCGTGGTGCTGCGGCCCGATGGCCGCCTTGACACAGTGGAGGCGCGCAATCTGAAAGCCGGCGACCGGGTGATCTTGGGCCGCACGGAGCGGGGCGAGGAGGGGATTTATCTCCATTGCCATGGCTTTGAAGCAGCCGTCAGGGAAGAGGAGGATCAGTTCGTATTCCGTCAGGGCCGCAGCCGCGAGACATCCTATGCCAAGGATTACGACGATCTGGCGGCACTGCTGCGGCATGAGCGGGAGCATGGACGGATCATCTGGGTCATGGGGCCTGCCTTTGCCTTTGACGCGGGGGCCAGGGCGGCCATGGAGGCCATGATCGCAAACGGCTACTGCCATGGCCTGCTGGCGGGCAACGCCCTGGGCACCCACGATCTGGAGGCGGCGCTGCTGCACACGGCGCTGGGGCAGGATATCTATACCCAGCGCAGCCTGCCCAACGGACACTATCATCATCTGGATGTGCTGAACAAGGTGCGCCGCAGCGGTTCCATCCCACAGTTTATTCAGGATTATCACATCGATAACGGGATCATGTACGGCTGCGTAAAGCACGGCGTCCCCTTTGTGCTGACCGGCTCCATCCGGGATGACGGCCCGCTGCCCGAGGTGTATGCCGATGTGTATGAGGGCGCCGGCGCCATGCGCAGTCTGGTGCGGGGTGCCACAACGGTTATCTGCCTTGCCACCATGCTGCACACCATTGCCACAGGCAATATGACCCCCTCCTTCCGCGTGATGGCCGATGGTACTGTGCGGCCCGTCTATCTCTATGCGGTGGACGCGGCGGAGTTCGTGGTGAATAAGCTGCTGGACCGGGGCAGCCTCAGCGCCACCACCATGGTGACCAACGTGCAGGACTTTATTACCAAGGTGGCCCGCGATCTGGGCGTTTATCCCTGCGGCTGAATAGAAAAGCCGGGATGCGGTGCATCCCGGCTTTTTCCTGTCTGCGGCAGGAGATGCGCGGTAATCCGGCGAAAAAACGGCATATGACGCGGCGCAGGGACTTGCTCATTACGCAGCGTCATGTGATAGAATACTGCCGTAAGGAGGTGAAGCGCTATGTCAAAATATACCACAGGCGAGCTGGCCAAGCTGTGCGGCGTCACGGTGCGAACCGTGCAGTATTATGATACCCGGGGCATTCTGATCCCCTCGGAGCTGTCCGAGGGCGGGCGGCGGCTGTATACCGATGCAGACGTGCGGCGGCTGCGGATCATTTGCTTCCTGCGGGATATGGGACTGCCTATTGATGCCATCTCCCGGCTGCTGGCGGAGCCGGAGCCGGGTCGGGTCGTGGATCTGCTGCTGGAGCAGCAGGAACAGGCGGTGCGCCATGAGCTGGAGCAGAGCCGGTCCCGGCTGGAAAAGCTGGAGGCGCTGCGCCGGCAGGTAAGGCAGCAGGAGCCGTTCTCGGTGGAATCCATTGGTGACATAGCGTATCTGCTGGAGCGGCACACACAATTAAAGCATGTGCATACGGTTTTGCTGTTAACGGGGGTGCCCGTGTCGCTGCTGGAGGTGACGGGGATCATCCTGTGGGTCGTGACGGGGGTGTGGTGGCCTTTTGTGCTGTACCTGCTGCTGGCGGTGCCCTACGGCATCTGGGTCAGCAGGTACTATTTCGGACGTGTGGCCTACCTGTGTCCGCAGTGTCACACGGTGTTTCGCCCTGCGTTTCGTGAGGCCTTTTTTGCCCGCCATACGCCCTCGGCCCGAAAGCTGACCTGCACCTGCTGCGGGTATCACGGCTTCTGTGTGGAAACCTTTTGGCAGGAAACATAAGAGAATCCACCTCCGCCGCGGAAAAACGACTGGTGCAGGGTTGAGTCCATCAACCCTGCACCAGTCATTTATTCATGGGGCAAACCCCGGATCATTCCTCGTCCAGCCGCCGCAGACCCGCCACGTCGGATACCGGCAGCGAAAAGCTGATAGCGCCCGCCTTGGTGGCGGGGCCCGCATCCTGGTTGATGGCGTTCATGATGGCGGCTTTTTCCCTGCCGCCGGCCACGATGTAGATCACGTCCTTCTCATTGGCCAGCGATACGCCGAAGAACTTCTCCGTGCCGATAGCGCCGGTGCCCTTGGCGTGCAGAATCGTGCCGCCGCCTGCACCTGCGCTGCGGGCCGCGTCCATCACCATGTCGGAGTATCCCTCGTTTAGGATCACCACGATCAGCTCATAATCAAAATTCATTGTCGGAACACCTCCTGTGGCGGTTTTTCCGCCGTCTGTCAGGTAAGCCAGCGTGCGGCCGCTGCTGACGCTTTTCAGGGGTACGGACAGCATCAGGCCGTTGCCGGGAATGTCAATAAACAGTTTGCGCTTGGCTGTTCGGAACAGCTGCTTCATCACGTCCTGCCCCACCACCGCGCCGGTAACGGCTTTTTCCGTCCGGGACAGGCCGTACAGTGCCAGCTGCTGGGGGGTGGCGGTGCCCCGGCCCAGCATGGTGGTCACAAGATTCAGTCCCGCATCGCGGTACAGCGCCGCCATGTCCTCCGCCCGGTCGCGGTCGGTAATGCTCATCAGGTAGTACAGCTTCATCTCAGGCCACCTCCCACAGCTCGATTACGCCCTCGTCGGTGAAGACCGGTGCGGCGTCCTGCGTCTTGTTCCGGCGGGTTTTGACCACATAGATCGCGCCCATCACCTGCACCACGATCAGCGGCATCATAGCCACCAGTGCTACAAGGCCGAAAGCGTCGGTCATAATGTTGCCGCCCAGCGCAGTGGTGGCGCCCATGGCAAACGGCAGCATAAAGGTGGCTGTCAGCGGACCGGATGCCACACCGCCCGAGTCAAAGGCGATGGCCGTAAAGAGACTGGGGACGAAAAAGCTCAGTCCCAGCGCCAGAATGTAACCCGGCAGGATGAACCACAGAATGGAGATCCCGGTCAGCACCCGCACCATGGCAAGTCCCATGGCGGCGGCCACGGCGATGGACAGGCTCATGCCCATGGCCCGCGAGGAAATAGCGCCGGCGCTCAGTTCCTCCACCTGTTTGTTCAGCACGTGAACGGCAGGCTCGGCGTTGATGATGAACCAGCCCATCAGAACCGCCAGCGGGATCAGCAGCAGTCCCAGCCCCTCTTCCACGATCACGCCGCCCAGCACATAGCCCAGCGATGAAAAACCCACGTTGACGCCGGTAAGGAACAGCACCAGCCCCACATATGTATACCCCACACCGATCAGGATCCGCAGCAGGGGCAGCTTGCGCAGCTTCAGGGAAAATACCTGGAAGAGCAGGAAGAAAATGCAGATCGGCAGCAGCGCCACGGCCACCTCACCCAGCATAACGGGCAGCTCCTCCAGATAGCCGTGCCCCACCTCCAACGTGGTGGCAAAGCTGCTCACAGCGGTCTGAGAGGCGGTCGCGGTGGTTTCCGGATAGAGAAAGCCCAGCAGCAGCACCGCCAGAATCGGGCCGATGGAGCACAGCGCCACCAGACCGAAGCTGTCGGATTTGGCCTTTTCATCGCTTCGGATAGAGGCAACGCCCACGCCCAGCGCCATGATGAAGGGTACCGTCATCGGCCCGGTGGTCACGCCGCCGGAGTCAAACGCCACCGACAGGAAATCGGGGTCGGACAGCGCCGCCAGCGTGAACACGATGGCATAAAAAATCAGCAGCAGCGTCCGCAGGGAGATGCCCAGCAGAATGCGCAGCATGCAGATGGTCAAAAAAAGTCCCACCCCAACGGATACCGTCATGATCAGCATGGTTTTGTCGATCCCCGGCACATTCTGGGCCAGCACCTGCAGATCCGGCTCGGCAATGGTGATCACAAGGCCCAGAATGAAAGCAAGCCCCAGAATAAGCCACAGCCGGCGGGACTTGGTCATCTTTGCGCCCACCAGATTGCCCATCTGGGTCATGGACAGCTCCGCGCCCAGCGTGAACAGTCCCATGCCCGCAATAAGCATGGCCGCGCCCACCAGAAAGGCCAGCATCAGTCCGCTGCCCACCGGCACAAAGAAAAAGCACAGCACGGCGACGATCAGCGTAATGGGTACAACGGAGTCCACCGCTTCTTTCAGCTTGCTGTTGATGATCTTACGACTGGTCAAAATAACGCTCCTTTTCATGGCCTGCTGCCGCATAAACCGGCCGCAGGCAAGATAATATACACAATCAGCATACCATATTCTTCCTCATATGGCAAGTAAAGAGATTGCGAAGAGACCGCAAGGAGACCTCATCCCGGGACATAAAAAGGCAGGGACCGCGGTCCCTGCCTTTTTATGTATGGGATTCTTACTTGATGTTGCCCTGATCGTCCACAGCAATAACGGTGGCAAAGTCCTTGGCAGCCTTGGTGATGTCGTTGCTGACGGTCAGCGTGCCGTCGAACATGGCCTTCACCAGAGCCTTGTAGTCATCCTGGGTGAACTTGCCGTCCGCCCACTGGGTGGACTCCATGGGGATCTGAACGTAGTTGGCGGTAGGATCGTCGGCGGACACCAGGCCCAGCGTGTCGATCTTGGCGGAGTACTTCTCCCAGTTGCCGTTGACAATGACATCGGTGAGGGTGTCAAAGGTGGCGGGATACAGACCCTTCATGGCGGAGGTAACGGTCAGCGCCTTGTAGCCCTCGATGGTAGCCTCATCAGCGCCCTCACCGGCAGCGTAGTTGGCAATGACGCCGGCCTGGTCAACGTCAACACCGATGACCTTAGCGCCCTCGACCTTCTTGGCAGCGTCCACAGCGGAGGTGTAGATACCGCCGCCGCAGGCGAACACGACCTGAGTGCCGCCGGCATACCAGGTATCCATAGCGGCAGTGATATCGGCATCACCGAAGAACTGGTTGCCGTAAGCGTAGTTGACCTTCACATCGGTCAGGCCCAGCTCAGCGGCAGCGGCGTCAACGCCCTGCACGAAGCCGTAGCCGTAGCGCTGAACGGCGGGGACAGCCATGCCGCCCAGGAAGCCCAGGTTCTTGTAGCCCAGCTTCACAGCAGCGTAGCCGGCCATGTAGCCGCACAGCTCTTCCTGATACACAGCGCAGTACAGGTTGGCGGGAACCTCAAAGCCCTCGCCCAGATCACCGGCGGACACGTCCAGCGCGATGAACTTGACATCGGAGAAGTTGGGAGCGGTCTCGGCAATAGCGGCGCCGAAAGCGTAGCCGGGCATCACGATCACGTTGTAGCCCTCATCAATAGCGCTCTCGATCATGGCCACACGGTCAGCCGTGTTGTCGCCGGCGGGCTTGAAGTACTTGAAGTCCACGCCGTTGGCCTCGGCAAATGCCTTGCAGGCCTCATAGGTGGTCTGGTTGAAGGACTGGTCGGTGATATCGCCGTAGTCGGTGATCATAGCGACCTTGTACGCGGTGGCATCGGCATTCTGATTGTCGTCGGTGTTCTGGTTGTCGTCGGGGGCAGGCGTGCTGTTGCCGCCGCCGCAGGCGACCAGAGACAGCGCCATGACCAGAGCCAGAATCAGTGCAAGAAACTTTTTCATGTGCAAATCTACCTTTCTGCTTATTTTTTTTCCTGCTTTGTTCACAGGAAAGATGATCGCATGGCTTCCTCGCCATACAAGGACATTCTATCAGGTGCTGGCGGCAAAAGCAAGCCTAATTTTCCGACAATCCACAGAGAGCGGCTTTTTGTGCGTGAATCGCGCACAAAAAGCCGCTCGTCATAAATTCTTTACGCTTTGTCCATTTTTACGGCGATCTCCAGCGCGATCTTCATCATGTTGGTAAAGGTGGTCTGGCGCTCATCGGCGGACAGCTCCTCCCCGGTGATAAGGTTGTCGGAGATGGAGCAGATGGCCAGCGCCCGTTTGCCGGTGTAGGCAGCCGTGCAGTACAGGGCGGCGGCCTCCATCTCCACGGCCATCACGCCCATCTTGGCGTAGCGCATGTTGCGCTGCGCGGCGTCATAGAACGTGTCCGAGGAGTACAGGTTGCCCACGGGCATCTTCACATCCAGCTCGCGGGCCGATTCCACGGCGGCCATCAGCAAATCAAAGTCGCAGATGGGAGCGAAGCTGCCGCCCAGCTCATATTGGTCGGCAAAGCTGGAATTGGTGCAGGCGCCCTGACCGGCCACCACGCTGCCCAGCTCCAGATC
>ERZ773235.3802-NODE-3802-length-10195-cov-2.439250_pt1 | contig 10195 bp, 10 predicted proteins | sample MGYA00580522_ERZ773235 | MGnify/ENA primary metagenome ERZ773235 (study PRJEB29015, sample SAMEA2737797) | human gut metagenome | biome: human gut; feature: human-associated habitat; material: faeces | place: China | collected 2012 ...
AAACAAAATTATAATAGCATTTAAAAATTTAAAAGAAAAATTATTTGATAAAGATAGATAAACAGGAGAGAAAATATGGTAGAAATATGTGATGTAGCATTGGAGACTTTAGAGGTTTTAAAATATTTTAATACTGAATTTACAAGTAAAATTTCTGAAAGTTTTCTTAATTCGTTGAAAGAATTGGCTAAAAAATCAAAATTAGAAGTAAAAATAGATGCAAATAAAAAATTGATAAATCAAAATATTTCAGAGGAGACCAAAGATATAATATCACTTATATATTATAATTATTTTGCTGATAGTTGTTCTGATCAGATCAAACCGTCAAGGCATGGATTCCGGCATTGAAGAAATATCAGAACTTAAAAAGCAGATCGAATTTCTTAGCCGAAATAATGGCGATCAAAATAAAATTCTTATGGATCAGATTGTGCGGCAGAGCGAAACTATGGTAAAGCAGATTTCCATGCTGGGAGATAGTCTGCGGGATTCTCAGGAAAAACAGCAGGCAAAAGCAGGAGAAACACTTTTAAAAATAGAAGCTGAAATGAACGGACTCCGAAAGGAAAATCAGGAAAGTCTGGATAAAATCAACAGTATTATTACAGAAAAAATGCAGTCCACTCTTGACGATAAGCTTAATAAGGCTTTTGAAACCATTGTTAAGAATATGTCTGAATTAGGCAAAAGTCTCAACGAGGGACAGGATAAGCAGCAGAAAGCTTCAACAGAGAAGCTTACAAAGCTGGAGGGAGACTTTGACAGGATAAGAATGGACATTCTTGCCGCCCTTGACAGTATTCGTAAATCAAATTCTGAAAGTATGGAGAAGCTTAGGAAAGAAAATCAGGATAGTCTTGACAAAATCAACAATACAGTAAATGAAAAACTTCAGAAAACCCTTGACGATAAAATTTCGAAGTCCTTTGAGACAGTTAATAAGAGACTTGCCGAGGTTTATGAGGGTCTGGGAGAAATGAAAAATGTTGCTTCCGGAGTATCGGATTTAAAAAATGTGCTATCAAACGTTAAAACAAGAGGTATTATGGGAGAAATTCAGCTTGGAGCTATTCTTGATGAAATCCTTGCTCCCGAGCAGTATGAAGAACAGGCTTCTGTTACTCCTAAGGGAACAGAAAAGGTTGATTTTGCTGTGAAGCTTCCGGGTCTTGAGAACGGAGAATGTGTGTATCTTCCAATAGACTCCAAATTTCCGGGAGATACATATTCAAATCTTCTTACCGCTTATGAAACCGGAGATCCTAACGAGTTGAAAACTAAGAGAGCAGCTCTTGAATCTGAAATAAAAAAATGTGCTAAAAGTATTCATGATAAATATATTGTTCCTCCGTATACTACAGATTTTGCTATTATGTTTCTGCCTTTTGAGGGATTATATGCGGAAGTGGTTAATATGGGATTGGTGGAAGTTCTTCAGAGAAATTACAAAGTTAATATTGCAGGACCGTCAACCATGGCGGCAATGCTTAACAGTCTGCAAATGGGCTTCAGAACCCTTGCAATTCAGAAAAAAAGCGGTGAAGTATGGAAAATACTTGAAGCTGCTAAAAAAGAATTCGGAAACTTTGAAACGGTTCTTACCAATACAAGAAATCGGCTTAGACAGGCTGATGAAGAACTTGATAAACTTATTGGTACCCGTACGAGAGCTATAAACCGAAAGCTTAAGACTGTCTCTGTTTTGGATTCTTCTGAAGAATCAGATAAAGTATTGGAACTGATTTGATTATTATCTTCTATAATAATCAGATTTCACAGATTAGTTATAATGCCAATAAAATATGTTAAAATACTGCCCGCAGTGTTATTCACTGCGGGTATTTTCAATTAATTCGATTAAGCTTAACTGTAGGTATGCTATGATGGTTTTTGTCGAAATGATTTTTTGCCTCTAAAATGTCAAAAAACCGCCTAAATAGGCGGTTTGAATGGTGTGCATCTATTTTATAGCACTAATATGGTTGGGGTGGTAGGATTTGAACCCACGGAATGGAGGAGTCAGAGTCCTCTGCCTTACCACTTGGCGACACCCCAATATTTAACAGTCTCATTTCGACTGCTTAAACATTATAGCATATAAAAAACATATTGTCAAGTATTTTTTAAAAAAAATCTAAAAAAATTTATATTTAATATTGAATTTATAATAAGCTTAATGTATAATAATAGTATATTCATTAAGAAAGGCAGATCAAAAAATGAAAAAATTGTATTTTATATTAAATTTACAATCAGGAAAAGCTACTATAAGTTCAAAGCTGGCAGTAGTTATTGATATGTTTACCAAAGCAGGTTATGAGGTTACTGCCAGACCTACTCAGGAAAGAATGGATGCATGTGCAGCAGCAAAATATGCATGTGGTCAAGGTTTTGATCTGATAGTCTGTTCCGGAGGTGACGGTACGCTTAATGAAGTAATACAAGGAATAATGAGATCCGAGAAAAAATTGCCTATAGGATATATACCCGCAGGTTCTACAAATGATTTTGCCAGAGGAGTAGGAATTCCCAGAAATATTAGATGGAAAAAAATACCCATGCGATATAGGAAGCTTTAATGATAAATTTTTTACTTATATTGCCGCATTCGGAGCTTTTACAGAAGTGACCTATGAAACTTCACAGCAGGTAAAGAACGTATTAGGACATGTGGCCTACGTCCTGAACGGTATATCAAGACTTAAAAATATAAAATCTTATCATATGAAAATAACATATGATGATGAAATAATTGAAGACAATTATATTTTTGGTATGGTAACTAATTCATCATCTGTTGCCGGATTATTATCGCTTAATAATTTTCTTCTTGATGATGGTTTGTATGAAGTTACGCTGATTAAGACACCTGGAAATCCTCTTGATTTGCAGAGGATAATTCATTCTTTATTAAATATAGATATAGATATTGATACGGCGTATATAAAGTCATTCAGAACATCTAAAATAAGATTTGAGTGTGATGATGAGCTTCAATGGACAATTGACGGCGAATTCGGAGGAGCATATAAAACGGTTGATGTATGCAATAATAAACAGGCAATAGAGCTTATGGCAGACAGATAAAGGTTTTGATACTTATGAATGAAAATTCACCTGAGACGGGTGAATTTTTCTATTTTTTATTAAATATGAAATAAAAAATTTAACCGTATTTTTTAAATAAAGTATATTAAACATTAAATAGAAAATAATATAGGATATGTATTTTGTAAAAGCGAACAATAAATGTAAGCGGTTTATATTTATTTGGGTAAATTTGAAGTGGAGTTTTTGATGGAAAATGCTTTTTAAGGATATTATGCTACTTAACAGAGCAAAAAAATATATAAATTATAGAGGAGGTAATGTAAAATGATTTATACGGTTACATTTAATCCGGCAATTGATTATGTTGTCCGTACAGAAGAAATGAAAGTAGGCGTCGTTAATCGGACTGAAAGCGAAGAGATATATTTCGGAGGGAAAGGATTAAATGTTTCAATTATATTAAATGAATTGGGAATTAAATCTGAAGCTCTGGGATTTGTAGCCGGCTTTACCGGTGAAGCCATTGAAAATGGGATGGCTAAAGACGGCATAAAAACTGATTTTGTCCATCTTAACAATGGATTTTCCAGGATCAATGTTAAAATACAGTCGTCTTTCGAGACAGAGATTAATGGACAGGGACCGGAAATTTCTGAAGAAAATATAGAGGAGCTTTTTAAAAAGCTTAATAAAATACAGGACGGAGATACAATTGTGCTTGCGGGAAGCATTCCGGCATCTTTGCCTTCGGATATTTATGAAAGAATTCTTGAATATCTTAAAAATAAAAAAATCAGAGCAATTGTTGACGCTACCGGTGATTTGCTTATGAATGTGCTGAAATATAAACCGTTTCTTATTAAGCCTAATAATTTTGAACTTGAGGAAATATTCGGAGTGGAACTGAAAACGGCTGAGGATGTATCGGAATATGCTTTAAAACTTAAAGAAATGGGTGCAGTAAACGTACTTGTTTCCATGGCGGGAGACGGTGCGATACTGGCAGATGAAAACGGTAAAATTCATGCTTGCGGAGTATGCAGCGGTACTGTTAAAAATTCTGTCGGTGCAGGAGATTCAATGGTAGCAGGATTTATAGCAGGCTGTGAGAAGAAAAGCTATGAATATGCCCTTAAACTCGGAACAGCCGCAGGCGGTGCAACGGCGTTTTCAGACGGTTTGGCAAAAAAGGATTTAATTTACAGTTTACTGGAACAATTATAAAGTTTATATTAAGATGTTCCGGCGAATAGCACTTGTATTATCGTAATTTTAAGGGGGTACGGTTTATGGTTAAATTTAAAGGTAAGGGTGTTTACGGAGCTGTTGCTATAGGAAAAATTTCAGTGTTTAATCGTCAGGAAGCTTCTGTACGTCGTGTTCATATAGAAGATACAGAGACAGAAATAAAGCGTCTTGAACTGGCAAAGAAGCGCAGTACGGATCAGCTTCAGGAAATATATAATAAAGCTTTGAAAGAAGTCGGCGAAACAAATGCTCAGATTTTTGAAATCCATATGATGATGATTGAAGATGAGGACTATAATGAGTCAATAGTCAATATAATTGAAACACAAATGGTAAATGCAGAGTATGCGGTTGCGGTAACATCTGATAATTTTGCTGCAATGTTTTCGTCCATGGACGACACATACATGCAGGTAAGAGCAGCAGATGTAAAGGATATTTCCAATAGAATAATAAATAATTTTGCTTTGACAAGCAGTGAACAAAATAGTATAGATGAAAAAGTGGTAATATGTTCGGACGATCTTGCGCCAAGCGAAACGGTTTCACTCGATAAAAATAAAGTTCTTGCATTTGTAACCGCTTATGGTTCTTCAAATTCACATACTGCGATTCTGGCAAGAAATATGAATATTCCGGCGGTTATTGGAGTGGGCGATGAATTTTTGCCGCATATTGAAAATGGAGAAACCATAATTGTAGATGGATTTACCGGAGAAATTTACGTTGATCCTGATGAAGCTGTATTAAACGCTATGATGAAAAAACAGTCGGAGGATATTGAAAAGAAGAAGCTTCTTCTGAATTTGAAGGGAAAAGAAAATATCACAATAGACGGTACAAAAATAGATATTTTTGCCAATATCGGAGGGGTTGCCAATATCGGGGCAGCGCTTTTCAACGACGCCGGAGGGATCGGGCTTTTCAGAAGCGAGTTTTTGTATTTGGAAAATTCAGATTTTCCTGTTGAGGAACAGCAGTTTGCAGCGTATAAAAAAGTTCTTGAAAGCATGGCTGGAAAAAAGGTTATAATCAGAACTATGGATATAGGCGCTGATAAGCAGGTTGATTATTTTAATCTGAATAAGGAGGATAATCCGGCGCTGGGTTTCAGAGCTATAAGAATTTGCCTGACACGTCCGGAGATTTTTAAAACACAGCTGAGAGCACTTTACAGAGCATCTGTTTACGGAAATCTGGGAATTATGTTTCCTATGATTACTTCTGTAAATGAAGTAAAAAAAATAAAGAAATTATGTGAAGAAGTAAAATCCGAATTAAAATTTGATAATATTGAATTTTCTGATACTGTAGAAATTGGTATTATGATTGAAACTCCTGCTGCAGCGATTATAAGCGACAGGCTTGCGCCTTTGGTAGATTTTTTCAGTGTGGGTACCAATGATCTTATTCAGTATACGCTTGCATGCGACAGACAGAATCCCGATTTGGAGAATTTTTGTGATACTCATCATGAAGCCGTTCTGAGACTTATTAAAATATCTGCGGAAAATGCTCACAGGCACGGTGCATGGATAGGAATATGCGGGGAGCTTGCGGCGGATACAAGTCTGACAGAAACCTTTTTAAAAATGGGAATTGATGAGCTTTCAGTATCTCCGGGATTTGTTTTAAAGGTAAGAAATAAAGTGAGGAATATAGATCTTTCTTCCACTATATGATACTGGAAAAACGGCAGCTTAGAGCTGCCGTTTTTATTTGTGCTTTTTAAAATGATACTGAAAATTTACTTGACTTTTGTTCCGCATTCATTGCAGAATACATCATCTTCCTGCATTTCATTTTTACAGTTTGGACAGAAAAATTTATGCGGCTCAAGCGATTCATTCGGTACAGTACTGGATTCTTTAGTTTCTAATGAACTGTCAGTTATTGCGTCCGTTAAAGTTTCATCGGAAGCTTGAACGCTATCCGCATTTATAGTATCTGATTTTTCCGTAATAATCTCCGGTGAAGAAGCCGGAGCTTCTAGCGGCAATGAAACGGTATTTTCGGCAGCCGGATCATCTGTAGCAGCAGACATATTTTCAAATTTTGTTCCGCAGACATTACAGAAAATTGCTTCTGCGTCCAGTACATTACCACAGTTTGAGCATTTTTTTGATTGAGGAGATACAACGGACTGCGGTTTGGTTTTTTCAGGAAGCTTAGCGCCGCATTTGGAGCAGAAAACGGCGTCGTTTTTAAACGGTGTTCCGCATTCCGGACAACAGAACTGACTTTTTATTTTAATTATTTCCTGCTTGGTTTCGTTTATTTTTTCCATTGAATTTTTAATAGCTTCAATAGCAGGCGAAAACTCCTGTTCCGGTGAAGAACCGTATTTTTCAAAGTACATTTTGCCCATCAGCTTATACTGAGTATCGATTTTGCATTCTTCACCTTTAATAATGTTATTGAGCGAACTTGTCTCAGACATTACTTTTGCCTTTCGGGAGATTTCCTTTCCTTTGTTTGAAATGTTTTTTCCTATATTACTGAAAACTGACATATTTTAACCCCTTTCGATAATTTATAACTATTATAACACGTATAGTTATTAACTTCAAGGCTTGCAATAACAAAAATAATCTGTTATTATAAAAAACAGGTGATAGAAAATGGAAAATTTAATGAATGTGTTATTCAAATTTGGACTTGGAAGTAATATTTTAAGGATCGAAAGAATAAATTCAGGACATATAAATAAGACTTATAAAATAATATATTCAGACAATGAAAGCTATATACTGCAAAAAGTAAATAAAAAGGCGATTAAAAATCCAAAGGAAATTATGTTTAATATTAACTTGCTGTATAAATACGTTGACAGGAAATATCCTGAATTTTTAGAATGTGAGGGGAAAAATTTTGCTGAAACAGAAGAAGGCTTCTGGAGAGGGTATAGGTATATTGAAAATTCTGCCGCTTATGAAAAAATGCCTGATTTGAAGTCGGTATATGAATTAGGCAGGACATTGGGTAAATTTCATCTTATGACTGAATCTGCCTGTGCCGAGCAGTTTTATGCAATGGATCCTGACTTTCATAATACATATAAAAGAATAAAAAAACTGAAATATTATGAATCTGAAAAATATTGCAATGAATTTGCTTTTTTTAATAACGTGAAAAAATATGTGCTTAAGCTGACTGAAAAAAATCTTCCGGTTAAAGTGACGCATAATGATGTAAAGTGTTCAAACGTACTTTTAGATAAAGAGACTCACGATGGTATTTGTATGATTGATTTTGACTCCGTAATGTCCGGACTTTATGTATATGATTTCGGCGACGGCGCAAGATCGGGGTGTATTACGGATAATTTATTTGATATAAATAAATTTAAAAAATATGCTGAAGGATATTTCAGTATGATAAGACTGTATAAACTGGAGGATTATTTTTTAGGAATGATATGTATTACCGCTGAGCTTGCCGCAAGATATTTTTATGATTTTTTGTCCGGAGAAAATTACTTTAAAGATAAAACATCAGTACAGAAACTATCCAGATGTCTTGAGCTTATTGAAACGGCAAAAAGTATAGAAAGCGGCAGAGAAGAAATAGAATCGGTTATAAAAGCTTGTCTGAAATAAAAACGGTTCGGAATACCGAACCGTTTTTTCTTTATTTTTTCAGGCTTTCAATAAATTCAGCGGTAAAATGATTAAGACTTTCAAAATCAATTGCATTGATATAGAATTTTTCAAGTTCGTCATGAATATCCAAGGCTGTTTTTAAGCATACGGACGCTTCCTTTGCCAATTCAAGAGAAGCTTTTTTATCAAAGTTTATTCTCTGTTTTTTATTGCTGTACATTTCTTTATCGTAAAATCTTGAGAAATTGATTATATTTTCATTTTCCGGTACAAGACCGTTAAAGAAATTACCGGTAATAAAAACGAGTCCCAATTGTTCAACGATCAGATGTTCAAAAGTACTGTTGTGCAGCATTGTGCATTCGCTTACGGTTACATCATATCCGTTATTTATGAATATTTCCGCAATGCTTTTCAGGAAGTAATCTCCTCCTGCAAATAAATCGTCCTTTATAAAGTACTTTGAATATTCTCCTGATATGGGGTGCGTCATATAATTTTCCGTTGTAAAGGCTGAAAGCTGTTTGAATTCAATTTTTCCGGTACCGTCCGGCATAGCCTTGGGAATAAGCTTTTTTGTAAGCCTTTTAATATATGACGCAAGCTTATCTTTGTTCAGACAGTCTTCAGCAAGAGTATAAATATCAGTGTTGAGCGAAGCAAACGCTTCTGCATAGCAGCGTACTCTGTTGTGATATTTTTGATTTTCATCGAAACAGTATCTTACAGCGTCTTTATGTTCTTTCATTTTATCCTTATCCCAGAATTCACCCAAATTTATTATTTCCTGTGATACTGCCGGATACAGCGCTTCAAAAACATGAGGAGCAGTACCGTCTACCACGATTATGCCCTTGTCTTCAATTACTACAGCGTCCAGTGAACGTATATCCGATGAACAGTAATAAACCGACATAGGACTGTCCTTAAAAGCTTCTGCAACTTTTTTCATAAGTGTTGACTTGCCAGTGCCGGGACCACCTTTAAGTATGTAGGTATAGTATCCCGGCTTTTTTATTTGTTCGATAAATTTGGAGCGGAAGCCTGTTGGAGAAGTACCGCCTAAAAAATAAACTTTTGTATTCATAATTTCCCTCCGGTTTTATAGAATTTACTCTATATACTATGTTCTCTTCAGGAAAATGACACAGAGTTCAGTTTATTTTCATCATGGGCAGCTGATCTTCCGGTACGGTCATTCCGCATTTTGTATAAAACGGTACTTTTTCATTGCTGCAAACAAGAATTTTTCTGTAAAAACTTCCGTATTTTTCAAGCATTTTTTCAACTGTTATTTTTCCCAGTCCTTTTCCGTGGTATTCAGGATCGATGAGAAGATAAGGGAAGTATACGTTCATGCCGCCGTCTGAGATTGCGCTCATAAGTCCGATCAAATTATTTTCATCATAAAGCGTGATTACTGTTTCACTGTTTTTCAGAGATTTAAAAAGCTTTTCGGGATAATTTGCAGATTCCCATTCCACGGATTTAAAAAGCTTTATTATTTGGTCTACCGTAAAATTTTTACTGTAATTAAATGTAATCATATCAGCCTCCTAATTATTGTTTATAGCTATTATATAAAAATCAAAGCTTGGTTATTCAAAAATCTGTATTATATCCTTGACCTTTGATGAAAAAAGTAGTAAAATTATATTGAATTAAAAAAATGGAGGAAAAATATATGTCAAAAAAATTTATTGTAGAAACTTCTGCAAGACATGTTCACGTAACGCAGGAACATCTTGAAATTCTTTTCGGTAAGGGCGCAAAGCTTACTCATAAAAAGGATCTTTCACAGCCTGGACAGTTTGCATGTGAAGAAAGAGTTACTATAGTAGGTCCTAAGAAAGAGATGCCGAATGTTTCTATTCTCGGTCCGGTACGTCCTGAAACACAGGTTGAGCTTTCTGCTACCGATGCTCGTTCGATCGGTATTGCAGCGCCTATCAGAGAGTCCGGAGACGTTGCGGGGTCAGGCGCCTGTAAGATAGTAGGCCCTGCCGGTGAAGTTGAACTCAGTCAAGGAGTTATTATTGCAAAGCGTCATATTCATCTGACTCCTGAAACAGCTGCTGAAAGAGGCGTTAAGGACAAGGATATCGTATGGGTTAAAATTGATACAGACGGCAGAAAAGCTATTCTTGGAGACGTTATAGTAAGAGTTTCCGAAAAATATGCTCCCGCTATGCATATTGATACTGATGAATCAAATGCGATCAGTGCTTACAATGGTCTTGAGGGAGAAATAATTGAGCTTTAATTACATAATTTAAAGGGCGGCTTTATGC
>ERZ773235.3813-NODE-3813-length-10170-cov-4.353238_pt1 | contig 10170 bp, 8 predicted proteins | sample MGYA00580522_ERZ773235 | MGnify/ENA primary metagenome ERZ773235 (study PRJEB29015, sample SAMEA2737797) | human gut metagenome | biome: human gut; feature: human-associated habitat; material: faeces | place: China | collected 2012 ...
TAAGTACTGAACTACATAAGTTCAGAGGGTATTAAATTAAATCATATGGCAGAAAAGATACAGACGATGATTCCCCAATACGGAGAACTCAACAGAATATACAGAGATTACATAGACAGTCATTCTTTCTCTTTTGGCAGGCAGAAATTTATATCGGACTTCTATCAGGAGTATAATGACATGAAAGCTTTTGAAGCCGCCATCCTTGAGCTGGTGCTTGACAGGCAAAAAGAGCAATACATCCTGATACTCAACAGTCTGAAAATTGAAATAGAAAAGAGCATACAGGCTTATGAGATACGCCCGTTAAGTGACAGAGCCATAGAACGTGCTTGCTATCAGCACATGGAAAGGCATTCTCAGGAAATTGAAGCTCAACTGGATGTTACAAGAAGTCTGAGCAAGCCGCTGAATGAAGCCAACAACAGGTATGATTCCATTGGTTACAGGGAGCATACAGCCGAAGAGGAAAAACAGGCAGAGAAAGAATATGAACGCTGTAAGGCTGAATATGACAGGGAAAAAGCCAAACTGAACAAACTCTATGACCAGCAAAAGGCTGCAAGAACAGAGGCATTCCAATATATGAAGAACTGTTGTGCGGACATATATCGTCAAAGCTGTCTTTTTTTGGATATATTGAAGAAATACATTCCTGACGGAAAGCAAGAGTATGAACCGGATAAACCAATCAATCAGCGGGAAACAACAGAAGAACAGCAGGAATATTTCAGCATGAAATTACTTTCGCTAATTCATGAGGTGTGCGTAGGAGAACAGTTCGAAGAAATTTCCGCACCGGATTTCTATGCCAATATGAATCTTCACCCTTGCAACTACAAGCTAAAAATAAAACCGAGAGAGAAAATACGTGTATGCTATCTGATATTCCTGATGAGCGAGAAACTCTCCAAACAGGACAGGGACAAATGGAAAGACAGAATACTGAAACTGCTGGATATTGACGACAGCTACTACAAATCCAAGTACAAGGAGCCTGTTTCTGATTTCCCCAGTGACAGCAACCAAAACTTTGCCAAAGAAATGGAATGCATATTTAATTAAAAATAAGTAGTATTGTTTATATAGTTAAGCTTATGTTAGAATTAATACAGGAAAATAGCGTAATAATAGGCACTATTATAGGTATTATTACACTTTTCATCACAATAAGACAAATAAGAATTTCAAATCAAAAGCATAGGATGGACAAAGAAGATTTTATATCCAAAAAGCCAAATTTCTCTGTTTATATAGAGAATTGCTATAGAATATCATATAATTCCTCAAAACACACACATGCTGTATTTTGTATTATAATAAAAAACAAATCTTCTTATAGAAATACAGTTCTACCCAAATTAGAAATAGATTACATAGAGAGCGGTATTATAAGAACTATAAAATTATCACATGATAAAAACTTATTTCATAAAAAATACCACTCTCAAATTGAAAGATATAGTAATAATATTCAACTAGAACCTAAGGATATCAAATATGGTTGGGTTATTTTTCAAATTCCAGAAATTTTAAAAAATAGACGTATTGAGAGATATAGAATAATCGTTCAAGATGTAGAGAATAACATATCTAAAGCAGAATGTTTATTAATTAAAGAGATTCATTATGATGATTAAAAAAATATCAACACCAATATATAATATCAATGAAGAAGGATTATTTGCTAGTCGAGATTACGCAGATGGGCGATTAATACCTTCTATAGTAATCAGTTCTAAAGAAGATGATTATATAAAAGAAATCATTAAATTACATTCCAATATATCTATGGGAGATGTTGAAGTTCAGTGGGGTGGAATACTATCATCATTATTTAATACCGATAGATGGGTCTTAAATATAAGATTCTATAAACCTATAGATTATAATTTTAGTATTGTGTTTTCTTTGAAGAATCATTATTCTATTATTGATGCCATTTTTCAATCAAAAGGCCTAAGAATAGCTTATGGGCATAAAGGCGAAAAAGTTTCTCAAGTGAGTAATCATATTATAATAGAAATTCCTGATACTGGCATTGGTCTCAAATGGGAAAAAACATTAAACAGAATCATTAAGAGTAAAATGCGCAGATTGAAAATTCCAAGAAAAGAATTAGGTAAAGCAACGCAAGAACAAATAAACAAAATGAGAGAAATTTTAAATATTAGATTCAAACATAATCCTGATTGACCACATATTAAAAAGATTCATAAACAAACACGATTCTTTTTACTAATCTGTGATACCCATTGATATTTTACGAAAGTTCCACTTTTACCACTCAAAATAATTTTTGAGTGGTATTTTTATTTTCTGATATTCAATAAGATACAATAATATTCGGTTTATACCGTCCCCATCCTTACCACTCATAACCCTACCTAATTTTGCATCGTTCGAGAACAGAAATAACAGCCAGTGCGCAGGGCTGATTGTTTAACGACTAAATAGATTGGACGATGACAGATATCCAAGAATTATTATCAAAACCCGTCTGGCAGATGACAGGCGAAGAATTCATATTCCTGAGTAAGCATGCTTCAGGTCATGTCGAAGCATTGCCGCAACCCGTTACGGACACAGAAAAAAAGTATGTGTACGGAATACTCGGCATAGCCAAACTGTTCGGGTGCAGTCTGCCTACTGCCAACCGCATAAAGAAAAGCGGTAAGATAGACAAGGCGATTACCCAGATAGGGCGCAAGATTATCGTAGATGCGGAATTGGCTCTTGAGCTTGCCGGGAAGAAAACAGGAGGACGGAAATAATGGGAGGTATGCTTATGGACTATATGAAAGAAATAAAGGAGATTTCGGCAGAACAGGCAATAATCCTTTGGCAAGCTTCACGCCTGAGCCTGTCGAAAATCTACGAGAAAGCACCTGAGATTCTAAAAGTGCAAGGTTCGGTCATTGGTACACTGGGCAATTTCAGTGCATCCATCGGCAAAGCCAAGAGTAAAAAGACTTTCAATGTATCGGCTATCGTAGCCGCCACATTGAAAAACGGTACGGTACTGCGGTATGTTGCGGAACTACCGGAAGAAAAAAGAAAGATTCTTTATGTGGACACAGAACAAAGCCATTATCACTGTCTGAAAGTCATGAAACGTATTTTACGGCTTGCTGGTCTTCCTGATGACAGGGACAATGAACATCTGGAGTTTCTTGCTTTGAGGAAATACACGCCCGAACAGCGTATCAGGATTGTCGAACAGGCTATCTATAATACACCGGACATAGGGCTTGTAATCATAGACGGCATCCGCGATATGGTATATGACATCAACAGTCCAGGAGAATCGACACGCATTATATCCAAATTGATGCAGTGGACGGATGACAGGCAGATACACATCCATACGATACTCCACCAGAACAAAGGCGATGAAAACGCAAGAGGGCATATCGGTACGGAGCTGAACAACAAGGCGGAAACCGTTCTGCTGGTGGAAAAGGACAAGAGCAACGGGGATATAAGCAATGTTTCAGCCATGCACATCCGTGCAATGGATTTCGAACCTTTCGCTTTCCGCATCAACGGCAATGCATTGCCTGAGCTCATAGAGGGGTACAGACCCGAAGCGAAGAAACCCGGAAGACCGGAAGAGGAAAAGTTCGACCCTTACAGGCATATTACCGAACAACAGCACCGCATAGCACTGGAAGCGGCTTTCGGGCTGAAAGAGGAATACGGCTACAAGGATCTGGAAACCGCCTTAGTCAAGGCATATATGTCGGTAGGTGTAAAACTGAACCATCAAAAAGCAGTATCACTTATCACCATGCTCCGGAACAAACGGATGATAGTACAGGAGAACGGCAGGAAATACACGTTCAAGTCAGACTTTCACTATTAGACCGTCTAACCTGTAATCACTTCACTTTATTTGGCAGGTCTATATATTAAGGATAAAGCGAAGCGATTGCAGAGAATGTAAAACCGCTTCACTTTATTACCGTATCCTATATATACGAAAATAAAGTGAAGTGATTATACAGACCGTACTTCATAAAAAGGTACGGGCGAAAAGAGAAATAAATATTCCAACCATTATTCAAACACTCATCTTATTATGGATATACAGACAGCAAAACAAATCAGGATAGCGGATTTTCTGTACAGTTTGGGACATTCTCCCGTCAAGCAGCAAGGTATCAACCTGTGGTATAAATCCCCGTTACGGGAAGAGACAGAGCCCTCGTTCAAAATAAATACCGAACGCAACCAATGGTATGATTTTGCAATTGGTAAAGGTGGAAATATCATTGCACTGGCACAGGAACTCTACTGTTCCGACTATGTACCTTATCTTCTACAGAAAATCGAGGAACAGACTCCGCACATCCGTCCCGTATCTTTCTCTTTTGGCAAGCAGTCATTTTCCGAACCGAGTTTTCAGGAGTTGGACATTGTACAGCTGACTTCTCCTGCCCTGCTTGCCTACCTACAGGAAAGAGGGATAAACACGGCACTGGCGAAAAGAGAATGTAAGGAAGCCCGTTTCACCCACAACGGCAAACGTTATTTCGCCATTGCTTTTCCGAACATATCGGGTGGATATGAAATCCGCAACCGATATTTCAAGGGGTGTATTGCTCCGAAAGACATTACACACATACGGCAACAAGAACCGAAGAACACCTGTTTCGTTTTCGAGGGATTTATGGACTACCTTTCCTTTCTTACCCTGCGGCTCGAAAACTGTCCGCAATACCCCAATTTCGACAGGCAGGATTACATGGTTCTTAATTCCGTAGCCAATGTTTCCAAAGCACTCTATCCATTGGGAAGCTATGAGCGCATCCACTGCTTTTTTGACAATGACCGTGCAGGAATGGAAGCTTTGCAGCAAATCCGCAAGGAATACGACAGCACCCGGCATATACGGGACGCTTCACAAATCTACTGCGGATGCAAAGACCTGAACGAGTATTTGCAGAAGCGCATGGCTGATGGAAAAGAGCAAATGCAATCCGTCAGAAAGAAGAATGATACGCTATCCAAGAAACCGAAAGGCTTCCGGTTATAGCCCACTATAACTACACGCTTCGCTTTCGTAGTTGTGGGCTCTCCCGAGGGGCTTAGGACGCTGCCCTAAGAACCCGGCAAGGGCTTTCAGCCCTGTGCAACCCGACCAAAGAGTGACCCTCTCTTTGGAAACTCCGCTCATGGGTTGCACCCCTAAGAACCCTTGCGGATATGAGTGGAAAGCAACAAACAGATTTAGTAAACAACCCAATCAGAATTAAAAAATGGCAACAAAATCAAGCATACATATCAAGCCTTGCAACGTGGCATCAAGCGAGGCTCATAACCGAAGGACTGCCGAATATATGCGCAACATCGGAAAATCCAAGGTATATGTGGTATCCGAACTCTCTGCGAATAACGAGCAGTGGATAAACCCCGACTTCGGTAATTCTGATTTGCAAGTGCACTATGATAACATCAAAAAGATGGTCAAGGAAAAGACAGGTCGTGCCATGCAGGAGAAAGAGCGTGAACGCAAGGGAAAGAATGGAAAGATTATCAAGGTGGCAGGATGCTCTCCCATTCGTGAGGGAGTGTTACTTATCAAGCCTGATACAACTTTGGAGGAAGTACGCAAATTTGGTGAGATGTGCAGGCAACGCTGGGGCATCACACCGCTTCAAATCTTTCTGCACAAGGACGAGGGGCATTGGCTGAACGGACAACCGGATGCGGCAGACAAGGAGAGTTTTCAAGTCGGAGACAGATGGTTCAAACCGAATTATCACGCCCATATTGTTTTCGACTGGATGAACCATGACACAGGAAAGAGCCAAAAACTCAATGACGAGGATCTGACCGAAATGCAGAGCTTGGCATCCGGCATTCTCCTGATGGAACGTGGACAGTCGAAAGCTGTTACAGGCAAGGGGCATTTGGAACGAAACGATTTCATTATTGAGAAACAGAAAGCCGAACTGCAACGCATAGATGCGGAAAAGCGGCATAAGGAGCAACAAGTAAACCTTGCCGAACTGGAACTCAGACAGGTAAAATCGGAGATACGCACGGACAAGCTCAAAAGCGCGGCTACCGATGCTGCCATTGTCATAGCAAGCGGAGTGGGTTCTCTTTTCGGCAGCGGGAAAATGAAGAAACTGGAGCAATCCAATGACGAATTGCGTCAGGAAATTGCCAAACGGGACAAGGGCATTGATGACTTGAAAGCCCAAATGCAACGTATGCAGGAACAGCACGGCAAGCAGATACGCAATCTTCAAGGAATACACAATCAGGAACTTGAAGCCAAAGACAAGGAAATATCACGGCTGAATACCTTGCTTGAAAAGGCTTTCAAGTGGTTTCCGATGCTCAAGGAGATGTTGAGAATGGACAAGTTGTGCGCTGCCATCGGCTTCACCAAAGAAATGATAGATAGCCTCCTGACCAAGAAAGAGGCTATCAGGTGCAATGGCAGAATTTATTCCGAAGAACACAGACGGAAGTTTGACATCAAGAATGATATTTTCAAGGTGGAAAAGAATCCGACCGATGATAGCAAACTGATACTGACCATAAACAAGCAGTCGATAGACGAATGGTTCAAAGAACAGTGGAATAAATTACGGCAAAGTTTACGACAGTCAGCGGAAGAGCCAAGAAAAAATAGAGGATTCAAGCTATAATTCCGCTCTATATAATCCAAAACATCAATAAAATAACTAATTTTGCATTCGGATAGGGGCAACTCTTTCCAAAATATATTAGAATTAGAAGAAGCGTTATGCTTATCTTGCAGAACGGAAACCTGAGAAATTTCTGAATTGTGTACAAGGGTAGCATAGTGGTTCTCACGCTATAGCGTGGGCTGCTATTGTTTACCAATTAAGAATTTAACTTGACTATATAAAACGCAACTATAAAAAATGAACCTATTATTACGTCCATATCAGCCTTCGGATGCTGCGGTAATTACATCGTGGCTTAAAAGCGAATACCTAATGCGCCAATGGTGTGCAGATAGATATGAGCATTTTCCTGTCACGCCGGAAGATATGAACAGACACTATGCGAGGTATATTGACGGACAACGCTCACACGCTTTAACAATGGTTGATGGCAATGATATTGCCGGGTACATCACCCTGCGCGTTCCGGCAGATAATCCGATGGAACAACGGTTGGGATTTGTCTTAGTTGATGATTCAAAACGTGGCTGCGGTTTAGGAAAAGCCCTTGTTTCAATGGCTGTTAAATATGCTTTTGAAACACTGGGAGCTACGAAAGTGTCTCTCGGTGTCTTTGAAAATAATCCGTCGGCAATACATTGCTATGAATCCGTCGGATTTATGCGAGTGATTGCTCCAACAACAGAAAGCTATTCTTGTTTGGGCGAAATTTGGAATTGCATTGAGATGGAATTGTGTAAAGGGGCTATGAATGTATCATAAATCATCCAAACATACTGACCGTCTGCAACATCGCCAACCTCATTGAGTGTGTGGCGATGTTTGATTTCATAGCAAGTGTTCCGCATAGTTTCTTAAATAATGCAAAAACACCCAGCTTTACATTCTTGGGTGTAAAACTGGGTGTTTGTTTTGCAATTTGCTAATTTTCAGCGTTTATTGCGGAGAGACAGGGATTCGAACCCCGGGTGCCTCGCAGCACAACGGTTTTCAAGACCGCCGCAATCGACCACTCTGCCACCTCTCCTAAAACTTCCTTTTCGGGAAGTGCTTTCCTCTTTAAAGCGGTGCAAAGGTACAAATCATTTTTAATTCTGCAAACTTCCTTTCTCTTTTTTCATGAATTAATAGTACTTTTGCACCATGATATATCCGCAGAACTTTGAACAGAAAATAGGTTTCGACCAAATACGCCAATTGCTGAAAGAAAAATGCCTCAGTACACTTGGCGAAGAACGGGTGATGGACATGGCATTCTCCGACCACTTTGGAGAGGTGGAGGAGCGTTTGGACCAAGTCACTGAATTTGTACGCATACTCCAAGAAGAAGACAACTTCCCGGCACAATACTTTTTTGATGTACGTCCGTCACTGAAACGCATACGCGTGGAAGGCATGTATCTAGATGAACAAGAGCTCTTTGACCTGCGCCGTTCACTAGAAACCATACGTGATATTGTACGCTTCCTACAGAAAAGCGACGATGATGAGGAAGAGGGCGCTTCCCCCTACCCTTGTCTGAAAAGACTGGCAGGAGACATCACCGTTTTCCCACAGCTCATAGCAAAAATAAACGGCATCCTCTCTCCTTACGGAAAAATCAAGGACAATGCCTCTACAGAGTTGGCACGCATCCGCCGGGAACTGGCAAGTACTATGGGAAGCATCTCCCGCTCACTGAACAGTATTCTACGAAATGCCCAGTCCGAGGGCGTTGTGGACAAAGACGTAACACCCACCATGCGTGACGGCCGTCTGGTCATTCCCGTTGCACCGGCACTGAAACGGAAAATACGCGGTATTGTACACGACGAGTCGGCCAGTGGTAAAACCGTATTCATCGAGCCTGCCGAAGTAGTGGAAGCCAACAATCGCATACGAGAACTTGAAGGTGACGAACGCAGAGAAATTATCCGCATCCTGACGGGCTTCTCCAACCAGTTGCGTCCCTCCATCCCCGACGTACTGCTATCATACGAGTTCCTTGCCGAAATAGACTTCATACGTGCCAAAGCATTGTTTGCCGAGCAAATATCCGGACTGAAACCGGCTCTCGAAAACAAGCAACTGCTGGACTGGACAATGGCGGTACACCCACTCTTGCAACTTTCTCTCGCCAAACATGGCAAAAAAGTCGTACCGCTTGACATCGAACTGAATGAGAAGCAACGTATCCTCATCATCTCCGGTCCGAACGCAGGCGGCAAGTCCGTCTGCTTAAAGACAGTAGGCTTATTACAATACATGCTGCAATCCGGACTACTCATCCCGATGCACGAACGCAGTCATGCCGGAATATTCAGCAGTATATTCATCGACATCGGTGACGAGCAGTCCATTGAAGATGATTTGAGCACCTACTCCTCCCACCTTACGAACATGAAAATCATGATGAAAAGCTGCAACGAACGGAGCCTCATCCTGATTGATGAATTCGGGGGCGGAACAGAACCCCAGATAGGAGGTGCCATTGCCGAAGCCGTATTGAAGCGTTTCAACCAGAAACAGACGTTCGGTGTCATCACCACACACTACCAGAACCTGAAGCATTTTGCCGAAGACCACGAAGGTGTAGTGAATGGCGCCATGCTCTACGACCGCCATCTGATGCAGGCACTGTTCCAACTACAGATAGGCAATCCGGGCAGTTCGTTCGCTGTGGAGATTGCCCGCAAGATAGGTCTGCCGGAAGATGTCATCGCCGATGCCTCGGAAATTGTGGGCAGCGAATACATCAACGCCGATAAGTACCTGCAGGACATTGTGCGCGACAAACGCTATTGGGAAGGCAAACGCCAGACAATACGCCAGCGTGAAAAGCACATGGAAGAGACCATCGAGCGTTATCAGACCGAAATCGAAGATTTGCAGAAATCCCGGAAGGATATTCTGCGCAAAGCGAAAGAAGAGGTGGATCAACTGATGCAGGAAGCCAATGCACGCATCGAGAACACCATACGCTCCATCAAAGAAGCCCAGGCAGAAAAAGAAAAGACACGCCAGGCCCGCCAGGAGTTGACGGACTTCCGCGAATCAATGGAAGCGCTTGCCAACAAGGAACTGGAAGAAAAAATTGCCCGCAAGATGGAAAAGCTGAAAGAAAAGCAGAACCGGAAAAAGGAAAAGAAAGCAGGCGATGGAAAAGAGAACGGACCGTCTGCCCAGGCTTTGGCAGAACAGCAGGCGCGGAAAGAAGCGGAACGCCTCGCGGCAATCGTCCCCGGCTACAACGTCAGAATAAAGGGACAGACCTCTGTGGGCGAGGTAATGGAAGTGAACGGCAAGAATGCGATTATCGCGTTCGGCAGCATCAAGACTACCGTCAAGCTGGACAGGCTGGAACGCACCAACGCGCAGCCCAAACAAGCTGACGTGTCCGCCAAAAGCACTTTCATCAGCGCCCAGACCCAGGACAGCATGTACGAGAAGAAACTGCATTTCAAACAAGACATTGATGTCCGCGGCATGCGTGGCGACGAAGCCTTGCAAGCCGCTACCTATT
>ERZ773235.3814-NODE-3814-length-10168-cov-14.971324_pt1 | contig 10168 bp, 6 predicted proteins | sample MGYA00580522_ERZ773235 | MGnify/ENA primary metagenome ERZ773235 (study PRJEB29015, sample SAMEA2737797) | human gut metagenome | biome: human gut; feature: human-associated habitat; material: faeces | place: China | collected 2012 ...
TTCTTTACCCTTATCCGATTCCATTCTTTACCTAAAAATTATTCATCCCCCAAATCTCCGTGAAGAGCCAAATAATATCCTTCAGAGGAACCTGAAGCTTTCTTGTATAGAAGTGCAGGAACAGAAGAAGCACTGGCAGCGAGGCAAGGCAGAAATCGACATCCCACTCGCCGAAGAATTTCCAGATGGCATCCATGTCCTTCACCTTCTTTCAAAACAAGAGCTTGTAAGGCGGAACCTATGAAGGAGTTATATCAAAATTATATAAAATACGTATTCTATACCTATTATAGATTATAAGCATTTGCAAATACAGTGAAGAAAATGCAAGGACATGGAGACTGCCAATCAAAGGGAAAAGGGAAAAGCCTGCCCGAGAAAGACGAGACAGCCTGAAGATAAAAAGAAAAGACTCGTTTTCATCGAAGGAAATCGCGCTTCAAGAAAACGAGTCGATGATATATGAGGAAATCTTGCATTAAAAGAGATTGATTCCCCCTCAACTTCGCCGCGCTTAACATGAGGAAATGGGGAGGGGAGGAGACGGGGTTGCTCGAGGGGAAAACAGAACGAAATTGGAAAACAAGCCAGCTTCGCAAAACACCATACGACCGAGCTGACGCTCGCAGAACCTTTTCATATTTTAAAAACCAATGAATACTGCACCCCTTTCTCTGGCAACAGTTAAAAGATAAGCCAGACGCCTTCCCCGCTGGGGCAGGTCAAAACCTTCCGTACCGGCGAGCGCGGCTACTATCAATGGCGATTTAAATGAGTTCACTATAATATAAACTATAAAGTGCTCGTTCGATGATATCCATCAAAATCGAAAAAACTGCCCATCGGGGTGGATCCAGCCTATCCTTATACTGACGCTGGTGAAAGGAGTGCAGTTCTTGAGCGATAGCGAGGTTGTATGGTTTTGCATTTGACCTTGCCCTGGAAGGGAAGGTGCCCGACCTCAAATTCTGATGTCGGGCGGATGAGTTGCATTTCGGACAGACGTTAGTCTGGTTTTCCGGTTTTAAATGCTTTCCATTTTTCCAATTTCCCCCAATAAAAAAGGACATGACTCATAAGATAGGGAAGAAGTCATGTCCTTGGAGGGGGCTATTTGCTGTATTTCTGGAGGAAGTCGGGGATGCTGAGGGGCTTGGAGTAGTAGTAGCCCTGAAGGTGGTCGACGCCGAGGGCTTTCATCTTGTCGGCCATTTCTTTTGTTTCTATGCCTTCGGCGGTGATCATGAGGCCCAGGGCATGCATGGTGGAGACGAGGTTCGGAAGGTAGGGGTCGGGATGGCTGCAGTAGTCTTTGACGAGGGAGATGTCGATCTTGATCTCGCTGAAGGGGAGGTCTTTCATGCGGCTGGCGGTGGAGTAGCCGGTGCCGTAGTCGTCGAGGACGATGTCGAAGCCCATTCCCTTGAGGAGGTTGATCTGCTTTTTCCCGTTCGGGTTGAGCGCTCCGTCTTCGATGAGTTCGAGGCGGATGGTGAAGAAGGGGATGAAGTATCTGCGGCGGATTTCGTTCAGGTGGTCGGCAAGGTCGAGGTTCAGACATTGGGTGGGAGCGAGGTTGACGTGGATCCAGTTCATGTTGCAGCGGGTAAGGCCGCCTGCGCTGATGAGCTGGCAGGTCTTATCAAAGACCTGATCGTCGAGGGCGTTGATGACGCCGATGGAGTTGGAGAGCTCGATAAAATCACCCGGCGGTATGATAGTGCCGTCGTCGTCACGGAGGCGCGCGAGGGCTTCTGCACCGGTGAGTTCTTCTGTCTTGGCATCCATGAGCGGCTAAAGGAAGATTTCGATGGAGTCGGTTTCGATGGCTTTGCGGAGGATTTTGCGGATGTGGGTCTGGCGCTCGGCGCGCTGTTTGTATTTCTCGTCGACGACGATGTCCTTGTGCTCGAGGGTGTCGATGTCGTTGAAGGCAAGCTCCAGAGATTCGCGGAGTTCGGCAGGGCTAGAGTAGTTGAGGCGGTTGTCGATGTAGCAGCAGCCGATGTCAAAGGAGGCGGATTCGCCTTCCCTGATCCATGGGTCCTTGAATTGCTGATGGATTTTGGCAATGTCCGCATGAATGTCCATGAAGCCCGGGGAAACGATGAGGAAATGGCCGTTATCGAGATAGAAGCAGTATTTCTTCGGAAATTCGTTCCTGATGTATTCGCCGAAATGGGAAAGGTAGCGGTCGACGACGGCGCTTCCGTAGGAGACGCGGCACTGGTTGTAGCTGCGGATGGCAAATCCGAAGCCGCAGGCCTGATGGTGTCTCAGCGGCTCTTTCATGAGGAGATTGAAGGCAGCACTGGAGAGGAGGCCGGTTTTCTTGTCCTTGAAGAGGTCCGGGTTCCTGACGGTGATGTAAATACAGGAAACGCCGAGTGTGATGAAAAAGGGCAGGAAAAGAGTCTGCCAGTCGATGGCTTCGAGGATGGTGCCGGCGGCAATCAGGGCGCCGGAGAGGAGGAGGCCGTCGATCTGTTCTTTGTTTTCCTTGTTTTCCGATGTAGCCGCTGCGATGAAGCAGAAGACGAGGTAGAAGAGAAGGAATCCATAGAAAGGCACATAGAGGGGTCCCTGGAGGACGCCGAGGTCAGGGTCGATGGTGAAGAAGCACGCATGCCATGGTGTAGTGATGACGACGATGGCCATCACCGCGACGGGGATGGCGGAGAGCGTGAACCATTTCTTGTCGATCCGGTCAGCCATGTGGAGCGTTTCCATTGTGTAGCGGAAGGCGCAGAAAGCGGTCAGGAGGGAGCCTATGTAGTAAAGGACGTTGAAAAGTTAGATCAGCCAGTAGGGCACCTGCTTCCAGTGCGCGCAGACGGCAGCTCCCACGATGCCAAAGAGGATGGTGACGAGGGTCATGACCATCGTGTCCCTGAAATAGAGGGTATCTTTCAGCGGGATTTCGCGGTTCTTCATATAGAAATGAAGGAAAAGAAGGAGGATCGGAATCGAGGCAAGGCAGAAATCCACGTTCCAGTCGCCAAAGAAATTCCAGACCGCGTCCATTTTACTCGCCTTCTTTCTATGACCAGTGCGCAAAAGCAGCGCACGCTAAAACCAGCCGGATATATAAAGAAAGTATAAAACACTTTATCCTATCTTTATTATAAATGAGATTCCTTTGTATCAAAAGGAAATAAGCCATAAAAAGATGTAAATTATTCGATGAAATAAAAGGAAAATTTTATGGCGGTTGGGGGCAGATGGGTAAGTGGAAGAGTGAAGACAGGACGACCTTGCTGCGCTCGAGGAGATGATGTTTTCGGCGCATGCGCGCCACTTTCCCCGGTTTTCTTCTTTCCATCTCGCCCTCGGCTGCGGTTGTAAAGGTGCAATTGGAAAGCACTGTTTTTTCGGATTTCCTGATTCAAAAGTATCCTGCACAAAGTCTCTCAAAATTGTCGTAAAGTCCCATAAAATCTGCCTAAAAGTATACTTTCGGATAATTTAAATCGACCATCTTCCATGTTATATTTTAGATAGGGAATAGTAAGAAAGTGTTTATTTGTCTTCAGGGGGTGGGGATCATCATGGGGAGACGGGATGCTTTATTACGGTTATCGATTATGGCGGCATTGCTGCTCGGCGGGGCGATGGCGCCTGTTTTTGCTGCAGATGTGAAGAATCTGTCGGTGACAGTTTCTTTTGGCACGCAGGCGAATGCGTATGGGGGCTATACGATAGAGGAAGGGGCGAGTGCGCTTCAAAATGCGCTGACTCTTTCCGGCCCGGCGAAGGTGTTGGGGGCGTCTGCAGGGGGCTGGTCGCGCTGGGGGAATGCCGAGTGGAATACGCTGACGATCCGGCTGGATGAAGACGGTCTTTTAGGACCGTCGGACATTGTGGGCGGCGGTGTGGCTGAGTCGGAAGGCGGCGGCGCAGCCGTGCATAATACGGTGTATATAGAAAGCGGCACGGTCGAAGGCACTGTAGAAGGCGGGGTCGCTGTCGGGATCAATGGAGTTGGCGACGGTACCGGTGATGTTTTGTCCAATCAGGTCACCATGAGCGGGGGCACGGTCTATAGTGTTTTCGGCGGTGAGACAGGGGAAGGAAATGCCAATGACAACGTCGTGACGATCAAAGGCAGCGCGGCCGTGACCGGTAAGAGCAACGCGGTCTATGGCGGCTATACGATTGATGGAAACGCTTCCGGGAATATCGTAAACATCGAGGATGATGCGGATATTCATGGCGAGATCATGGGCGGCTATACCCGGGCAGGAAGCCTTATTTCCGGAAATAAAGTCAATGTGACCGGAGGAAATGTAAACGAGAATACGGTGTACGGCGTTTATACGGCGTACGGCGACGTACTGGATAACCAGGCAGTCATCAAGGGGACGGGCCAGGCAGGAAGCAGCGATACCAATTCCGTCTATGCCGGCTTTACCAACATCGGAGCGGCAGCAGGGAATATCCTGTACATTCAGGATAGTGCGGAAATCGCAGGGTCGGCCTTCGCCGGGTATCAGGGCGGTTTCATATCGTCCGAAACGGTCGAGCGCAATCAGGTCTTCATGAGCGGAGGCTCGGTAGGCGGCGATCTGACGGGCGGCGGCAGCAATAATGGCGGAGAGACTCTCAATAACTATGTGGAAATCACCGGCGGCACTGTATCGGGCAATGTATACAGCGGTTTTACGGATTCGGCGGACGCTCTGGAGAATACGCTGACCGTTGCAGGCGGCCGTGTGGAAGGCAGCTTGTTTGGTGGTTACTCCAACACAGGCACGGCGAATGAGAACAAGCTGACCTTCAGCGCGGGCACGGCAGGATCTGATGCGTATGGCGGCTATGCCCAGGAAGGCGCAGATGGAAATGAAGCCGTACTCTCCGGCACGAGTGTACTGGAAGGAAATGCGGCAGGCGGATCCTCGGCAAGGGGAGAGGCTTCGGGCAACTCGCTGACCATCAAGGAAAATAGCGAGGTCAAGAGCGATGCCGCAGGCGGCGATGTCTACATGGGTACTATTTCAAAAAATATTATCACCATCCAGTATAACGCCTAGGCAGACGGCAATGTGTACGGCGGCATCCAGCAGATCGACCCGGCGCTGCTGGAGTCGGCGGAAGAGGCCATCGAAAAAATTAACAGCAATACGAATCTGAGTGATGAGGATAAGAAGGCGCGCGTGGCTGCCATCCAGACCCAGCTCGCGCAGATCCAGGCATCCATGACAGGAACGGCTGAAGGAAATGAAGTCACCCTGAACGGCGGTACTGTGGCCGGCAAGACATACGGCAGTTCCGTCATGGGGACGGGTAATGCTGAAGGAAACAGCGTCACGCTGAACGCAGGCTCGGTCAATGACGATATTTATGGCGGCTACGCGGCAAACGGAAGCGCGCTGGATAATACCGTCACAATTAAGGGCGGCACGATTGCGCCTGCTGCCAGCCTCTACGGCGGATACAGCACGACAGAAAGCAGCGGCAACAGCCTCAATTTCTACGTCAAAGATGTCACCGTGAAGAATCTGAAATATTTCCAGACACTCAATTTCTACGTACCCGCCGGTACGACGGCCGGGGAAACGATGCTCGAAGTCACGGACGCAGCAGACGTTTCCGGCGCGGCCATCAGGGCGGCTGTCGAAGATACGACTCAGCTTAACCCCAGTGAGGTCATCAACCTGATCCATACGACGGAAAGTCCGATCCTGACGGAAGGAACGACTTACGGCATGATGGACGGCAAGGACCAGGTGACGGACGTCAACCTTCTGCAGAGGACCGTTGGAATCAAGAAACAGGATGCGAATACCATCGTCCTCTATGTCCCGGGCGACAGTCCGATCACCACGGACCCGGGGACGAAAGTCATACCGGACGAAAGGGAATCCGGCACGACGCTTATCAGCGAAGGCAGCGATCTGGCGGTCAATGAAGGCTTCGAAAGCGCCCTTGCTGCGCACGAGGCAGGCTGGATCGAAGACCACTCCATCAAGGCGAAATTCATCCCTTACGTCGTCCTCGGCGGCCACAACCTGCGCTATGATACAGGTTCTGAAGTCGATTCGAACGGATTCAACGGCGAAGTGGGCTTCGTGAAACGGTCATATCATGAGGATTATATCGATACCATCATGCCGTTCTTTGAATACGGGGATGGAAACTACACCGTCCACTATGAAGACGCCCGCTCCGACGGAGACCAGCACTATATCGGCGGCGGCATCCTCATCCGCCGGGATAAAGACGACGGCTTCCATTACGAAGGCATGATCCGCACCGGTCACCTCGACGGCGATCTCCACGGCACCGTTTCCGGCAATCACATCAGGTACGACACCGATTCCAACTACATCGCAGCGCACCTCGGCCTTGGAAAGACATACGTCCGCGATACGAACGAATACGACCTCTATGGCAAACTGTACTGGGCCCGCCTGGGCAGCGATACCATCCTGATCAAGAATGACCTTGGCAATACCACATATGAACTGGACAGCGTAGACTCCTTCCGCACCAGACTCGGCCTTCGCTGGACAAAGAATAAAAATGAAAGCAAATCCTACTACGCAGGCATCGCCTGGGACTACGAATTCGCAGGCAAAGCCAAAGCATGGCACGGCGACTACAGCACCCCGTCCTCCAGCCTGAAAGGCTCGAGCGCTTTCCTCGAACTCGGCTGGCAGACCAAGGTCACCGAAGAAGATCCATGGGGCCTGGACCTCCGCGTCAGAGGATGGACCGGCAAGAAAAAAGGCTTCACCTACTCCGCGACGATTAGCAGGAGATTCTGAGTAAGCGTGTGCATATATTACGAAAAAAGGACCATGCCTTGTGATTATACTTGGCACGGTCCTTTTGGATTTCTTTATGCTTCTTCCGCAGCGGCCGGTATTTCTACTGGTGTTTCGTAGTCGCGGATGGGTTTTCTTTCTATGAGGCTGACTCCTCCGAAGGTGAGGGCGCAGACAATCCATTCGGCGTAGATGACGTGGGGGAGGATGCGGACGGCGGGGACGAGCATCCAGAGGACGAGGACGGCGATGGAGGCAAGGAGGGTGTAGAGGGCGGCGCTTCTGGAGCAGAGCCGCGGGGCGTACATGGTCATGAGGACGATGACGGCGAAGGCGGTCATGAGGGAGAGGCCGGCCATGAGGGTGGAGATGATGCCGCTGATGGTGAGGGCGAAGCCGAGGGTCAGAAGACCCAGGGCAAGGACGGAGAGGCGGGTGATTTTCATGTATTTCCTTTCCGTCATGGATGGATCGACGAAGCGTTTATGGATGTCGTGGGAGTAGAGGGTGGCGGCGGAGAGGAGCAGGTTGCATGCGGTGCTGACGTCGGCGGCCCAGAGGGAGGCGAGGGTGATGCCTGCGATCCATGGATTGAGCGTCATGATGAGGCGCGGAAGGGCGGTGGCTGCGTTGATATCCGGGTACATTTCAGCGGCGATGACGCCCAGGAGCGCGGAGAGGAAGCCGACGGGGAGCATAATGAGGCCGCCGATGATGAAGCCTTTCTGTGCGGTGCGGACGTCTTTGGCACCGAGGGAAATCTGGATGATGGCCTGGAGGGAGAGGTTCACGGTAATGAGGACGACGATCCAGGTGGTGATGGTCATTCCGCCCACGCCGCTGATGAAGTCGAGGGAGTGGATGGAGGGCATGTGAAGGGCGACGTTCGCCATGCCGCCGGCCAGCTGGACGATGATCCAGGAAGCGACGGTGATGCCGATGTACTGGAGGGTGACGTTCAGGAGGTTCGACTGGCTGGCGGACCACATGCCGCCGATCAGGGTGATGCCGATGAAGACGACGGCGCTTATCAGCATGCCGGTAAGAGGCGTGAAGAAATCAGGAAGGAGAGCCGAGAGGATGGCGCCGCCAGCGACGAACTGGAGGCTCATGATGACGAGTTGGACGAGGATCTGGCAGGCAATCCCTGCGATCATGCTGTTTCTTCCATAGTATCTTTCCAAGAGTTCCGGCACGGTCGTGATGTTCATACGGCGGTACCTTTTAGCGACCGTGAGGCCCATGACAATGGCGCCGATGCCCCAGGCAGCGGTGTACCAGCCGGCCGAGAGGCCCTTCGTGTACGCCTGCTCAGCCACGCCGATTGTAGACGCGCCGCCGACAGCCAGGCCGACCACGGAAACCATGACGAGCGGAGTCGTCAGCTTTCTTCCCGCGAGCACGTAGTTTTCGACCGAACCGGAAGAACGGTACTTCACGTACGCACTGATCAGGAAGAGCACGCCAATGTAGGCGCAGATGATGAGGATTTGAATGAGTGAGTTTTCCATAGCGGGCCTCCTTGAATTAAAATTTCCAAAAAAATATCGCCCCTAATAGGGACGATGAGATCGCGGTACCACCCTGCTTACCCGTATAAATAAAAAAGAGCGATTCCAAGGCTCGAAAATTTCGAGGGACCACCCTGCACATACGGATCAACTTGAACGCCAGCTAACGGGGGCTTCCGGCAAAACCTACTGAAATTTCAGCTCTGCGGTTCGGGAAAGAACTTCACACTGCTTCACCTGCCGGTTTTCACCATCCACCGGCTCTCTGAGAGGCTCCGTAATCCTACTTTTTTCCGTCAATACCTTTTTCTTTGGAAATATGTTGTCTGTATTATACAGGAAATCCGGAAACGCGCAAGTGATTTTTGAAAATTTTTCCGATTTCTTACAGATTAAGCCGCACCATAAAAAATTTTGAGGCACTTCGGGCAGGGCATAAAATCATAAAACAGAGGGGCGGGCATGCGCCTGTTTTCTTAAATCATAGCTTAAATTGTATAATGGAGGTAAATATAGGACGTAGAAAATTATGAAAGAAGGGGTGAAATTGAATAAGAAAATAGGACTCTTTCTGGCGGCCGCAGCCTTTGCCATGACCATTTCCGGCTGCTCTGGCTCCGCCACGAGCGGCAAAGTCGCAAGCAGTGCACCGGACGGACGAGACTATGAGAGAATCGTCGTCATCTCCGACCTCCACTACCCGACAAAGACAGGCACGGACGATTCGGAACTCCGCCAGTATAAAATCGACAACAAGCAGAAGTGCCTTCAGGAAATCAACGGCTGGGACGACGTAGACCTCGTCGCATTCCCGGGCGATATGGTCGCCCTTACCGGCACCATGGACGAGATGAACACCGTCAAAGCCTTCACCGACAACCTGAACAAGCCGAAGGTATTCACCGCAGGCAACCATGAAATCTTCTATCGGGATGTCTTTACAAAAAAAGGCGACGTCATCTCCGCCAGCGAAAGCGTGAAGAAACAGCACCTCGAGAATTACCAGAAGGTCTTCGGCCCCCTGCACAGCACGAAGGAAATGATGGGCTACCTCCTCATCTTCCTCTCGACCGATGACGTGACAGGAAACCTTCCGACAGAAATGTCCAAGGACGAACTCGAATGGTTCAAGAAGACACTCGACGCCAACAAGAAGAAACCAACCATCGTCTTCTTCCACGCCCCGCTGACCGGGACACTGATCCCTTATAACGACAAAGTGGGAAGCCCGAGAAGCTTCGCCCAGCCATCCGCCAAGATCGACCAGATCCTCATTCTGAACCCGCAGATCAAACTCTGGGTCTCCGGCCACACTCACACCCCGCCGACCCAGCCCACATTTGATAACGACATCAACTACTACCACGGAAAGATCCTCGATGTCTACAACCCCACCTGGGACGGCAAGACCATCTGGACCAACTCCCTCTACCTCTACAAAGACAAAATCGTCATCAAAACCTACGACATGGACAAACACGAGACACTCGATAATTTGACGAGAACCGTGCAGATAGATAGGTAAAGGAAAACCGGGGAAAACAGAACGACAGGGAACACAAGAAAACAAAAAAAGACGTGCCGCAAATGGACACGTCTTTTTTGTGTGGAAATGAAACTGCGATGTACTGAGTCCTGACTTTCCAGAGCATCGCCAACACTTGCCTTCCCAGAGCGCCGCTAATACTCGCCTTCCCCGTCTGGGAAGGTCAACACCCTTAAACCTCGCTGCGCTCGTGAAAAATAGGAAATTTTTGCTTATCACTATCTTTATTATAAAAAATAGAATGACAAATGTAGTCATGTAAATAAAAGGTTCTTCACGCTTTTTTGTTGGATAAAAATAATAACATATAAAATTGGCATTGAAAAAGAGCATTATCTACTCCA
>ERZ773235.3819-NODE-3819-length-10153-cov-2.406120_pt1 | contig 10153 bp, 7 predicted proteins | sample MGYA00580522_ERZ773235 | MGnify/ENA primary metagenome ERZ773235 (study PRJEB29015, sample SAMEA2737797) | human gut metagenome | biome: human gut; feature: human-associated habitat; material: faeces | place: China | collected 2012 ...
ATGAATACATTGCTGCAGGCAACGTTAGCCGGACAGGGACCGGATGTGGCACTTCAGGTAGCAAATGGCACAAATGGAACGGTAGCGACATCTTCCACCGGAACGACGGCATCTTCCAATGATCTTCCAGTCAACTATGGTCTCAGAAGTGCTGTTGTGGATCTGACACAGTTTCCGGATTATAAGGATGTGGTAAAACGTTTCCGTGAAAGTGCAGTGGAACCGTTTATGTATGATGGAGCATTATATGCACTGCCGGAGACACAGTCATTTGAGATGATGTTCTATCGGAAAGATATTTTGAATGAACTTGGAATTGAGATACCAAAGACATGGGATGATATGAAGGTTGTATTATCTGAACTTTCCAAAAACCAGATGTCGCTTGGCATGCTGCCGACGGAACTGACTTTTACCAGTCTTTTATATCAGCACGATGGAGAGCTTTACAATGAAGATGCAACCGCATCTGCATTAGATTCGGATGAGGCGGTCAATGCATTTAAGACTTACTGTGAGTTCTATACAGATTACAAATTAGACCGTGAGACTTCTGTGGAACAGCGTTTCCGTACCGGAGAATCACCGATCATCATCGCAGACTATACGACTTACAACGTACTTGAAGTATCAGCACCGGATATCAAAGGTTTATGGGGATTTACGGCATTGCCGGGTGTAAAAGAGGAAGACGGAACCATCAATAATACTTCTGCAAGCACAGGACTTGCATGTATGATGATGAGTGGCACGAAAGATAAGGAAGCTTCCTGGGAGTTTATGAAATGGTGGCTTTCCTCAGAGATACAGACTTCCTATGGAGAAGAGATGGAAGGTCTGATGGGTGAGGCAGCACGTTATCCGACAGCAAGCATCGAGGCATTTGCAAATCTGCCGTGGCCGACAGATGACTATGAGGCATTAGAGGCACAGTTTGTAAATGTAAAAGGAATCCGTCAGGTTCCGGGAAGCTATTTTACATGGCGAAATGTAAACAATGCGTTCTATACGGTTGTAGTTGCAGATGAAGATAAGAGGATGCAGCCAAGAGAAGCACTTTATGAATATCTCGAATACATCAATGCTGAGATCACAAGTAAACGCGAGGAGTTTGGTATGAAAACCGCGTCCGATACGAAACAGTAAATGTATATCGGACAAAGGAAATGGAGATTGGGATGGGAGAAACAAAGAAAATGCAAAAAAGGAGTAAGTGGCAGCAGACAAAACTGGAAATGAAAAAATACAAAATGTCCTATGTGATGATCGCACCGTATTTTATTCTTTTCTTCTTATTCACAGTTTTGCCGGTACTTGCCTCGATCGGGATCAGTTTTACCGATTTCAACATGTTAGAGACACCGAATTTTGTCGGCTGGAGAAATTACATCAAACTGCTTTTGGATGATGATGTTTTTAAGAAAGCATTCAAAAACACAATCATTTTTGCGGTGGTAACAGGACCGTTAAGTTATATCATGTGTTTCCTGTTTGCGTGGATCATCAATGAGTTTAAAGGAAAACTAAGAGCATTCCTGACATTGATCTTTTATGCACCGTCGATTTCAGGCAACGCCTTTATGGTATGGTCGATCATTATCTCCGGTGACCGTTACGGTTACTTAAATGGATGGCTGATGAAATGGTCATTTCTCTACGAGCCGATCCAGTGGATGAAAACAGAAAAATACGTACTGCCGATCCTCATTATCGTACAGCTATGGCTGAGTCTTGGAACCGGATTCTTAACCTTTATCGCAGGTTTACAGACCGTTGACAAGAGCCTTTATGAGGCGGGAGCGATGGATGGAATCAAAAACCGCTGGCAGGAATTGTGGTATATCACGATCCCGTCCATGCGGCCGCAGCTCATGTTTGGTGCAGTTATGCAGATCACACAGTCATTTGCAGTGGCGGATATTTCCATCAATCTTGCAGGAAATCCGAGTGTGAATTATTCCGGTGCGACGATCGTGACACATCTGATCGATTACGGCAGTGGTACCCGTTATGAGATGGGTTATGCATGTGCAATCGCAACTGTCCTGTTTGCATTGATGGTTGGAACGAACCAGCTTGTACAAAAAGCAATCAGAAGGGTGGGTGAATAGTTTGAAGCGTAAAAAAGATTACTATAAAAAACCATCCCGGTGGAAAATAAAACACACGAAACAGTTAAACCGTTCCATGGCGGGAAACACGATATTGTTTGTGATCATGGGAATCTGTGGTGTGTTCATGGCACTGCCGTTAGTAATGATCTTAAACAATGCATTAAAACCGTTAGATGAATTATTCCGCTATCCGCCGCAGATCTTTGTGCGGAACCCGTCACTGGATAACTTCAGTGATCTGTATGTACTGATGTCAAGTTCCTGGGTGCCTTTTACCAGATACGTGTTAAATACCCTGATCATTACAGGACTTGGAACCGTAGGACATGTGCTGTTTGCATCTTTGGCAGCATATCCGCTTGCAAAACATGATTTTCCGGGAAAGAAATTTTTATTCTCGATAGTCGTATTATCATTGATGTTTTCCTACAATGTTACCGCCATCCCGAACTACATGATCATTTCCTGTCTGGGGATCAACAATACATATTTAGCGGTAATCTTACCGGCATTTGCATATGGACTCGGACTTTACCTGATGAAACAGTTCATGGAGCAGATCCCGGATTCACTGATCGAATCGGCAAGACTTGACGGAGCCGGAGAGTTCCGGATCTTCTTTTCCATTATCATGCCGAATGTAAAGCCTGCATGGCTGACACTTGCGATCTTCCAGTTCCAGACATTATGGGCAAATACAGGAAGCGGATTTTTAAGAAGTGAGCAGTTAAAGCCTCTTCAGTATGCACTGTATCAGATCGTTGCAGGAGGGCCGGCAAGACAGGGAGCTGGTGCGGTAGTACAGCTTATCATTGCTGCAATACCGATCACGTTCTTTATCATATGCCAGAGTAACGTCATCGAGACGATGACCACGTCCGGTATGAAGGACTAACAGGGGGAGAAGAAAATGCCAGAAAAAGGAATGCGAAAGTGCATATTTGCGGCGGCAGCAGCAGTTGCAGTACTTCTTTCCGATATCGGGGGGACGGCTGTTTATGCCGGAGAGAATGTGCCTTATGAAACTTATAATTACGACTATTACGAAGATATCAAATACACACCGGCAGCTTATGTGCCGGATGGCACGGTAACGGGGGATGCCATCGGGTGCGGGAATTTTTCCAGTCCGCAGGACTTAAATACCGATGCAGACGGAAATGTCTATATCGCAGATACCGGAAATAACAGGATCGTTGTGACAGATGCCGGTTTCCGGTTAAAGACGGTGATCGAAGGGTTCTTAAATGATGGAAAGGAAGATACTTTTTCATCTCCGAATGGAGTTTATATTTCAGAAAACGGATATCTGTATGTTGCAGATACCGGAAATTACCGTGTGGTAGAGTTAGATAAAGATGGAAATCTGATCCAGATCATTGAAAATCCACAGTCAGATATCCTTGGAGAAAATTATGTGTTTTCTCCGCTCAAGGTGGCTGTTGACTATGCAGACAGAATTTATGTCATAGCACAGAATCAGTTTGAGGGAATCATGGCATTTGATGCAGAGGGAAACTTTACCGGTTTTACCGGAACCATCAATGTGCAGATCACGACAGCAGAGATCATCTGGAGAAAGCTGTCCACAAAAGCACAGCGTGCCAAACAACAGCTTTTTATTCCGACAGAATTTACCGGAATGGAGATCGACGCTGACGGTTTCGTTTATGCAACGAACGTGGACGCAGAGGGAGAACAGTCTGTACGCCGATTAAATCCAAGTGGTGAGGATGTGATCCAGAAAGGGGCTGCCGGGGTATCCGGAGATCTTACATGGCGGCTTACCGGCGACTATTCAGGAGCATCCCGCATCACTGATGTCGTGGTCAGGGATAAGGGAATCTATTCAATCATTGATTCCACGAGAGGAAGGATCTTCACCTACGACCACGAAGGCAATCTTCTCTATGTTTTTGGCGGTATCGGAAGCCAGGAGGGAACTTTTGACACACCGACTGCGATCGATACGATCGGAGATGAGATCATTGTATTAGATGGTTCAAAAAACCTTGTGGATAAATACAGAGCAACAAATTATGGCTCCCTGATCAATCAGGCGGTCGGTCTCCGTTACGACGGTGACGAGGTAAGTGCTGTGGAGTGCTGGAAGGAAGTTTTAAAATTAGATTCCAACTTTGAGCTTGCCTATGTCGGAATCGGAAAAAGTTACCTTGCCGCAGGGGAAAACAAAAAAGCAATGGAGTGCTTTAAGACCGGAAACAACAGACAGTATTATTCCATCGCATATAAGCGTTACCGGAATGAAATCTTAAAGGAAAACCTGGCAGGTTATCTGACCGGAGCACTAATCCTTATTATTCTTTTGATACTTTGGAATAAGACAGGTAAAAAGAAATGGAAAGAGAGGAGGGCGTCTCATGTTTAAGGAAAAAGTAAAGTATGCATTTTATACACTGGGGCATCCGTCCGATGGTTTTTACGAGATCAGACACCGTGGCAGAGGAAGCGTGGGACTCTCTATTCTGTTTGTTTTTCTGTTTGCAGTCTGTTTTTCGGCAAACAGACAGTATGCGGGGTTTGTGGTCAATCATGTGAATCCGATGGAGATCAACAGCCTTGCTGAGATCTGTGCAGTATTTCTTTTATTCCTTTTATTCTGTGTCGGAAACTGGTCGATCACCTGTCTGATGGATGGGGAAGGAAGATTTAAGGATATCGTTACAGTGTGCGGTTACGCAATGCTTCCAATGATACTTACATTTATTCCGGCGATCCTGTTTTCACAGGTAGTGGCAGAAGATGAAGAAGCATTTTATTATCTGCTCTTAGCAGTCGGGATCGCATGGTTTTTGTTCCTGGTGCTGGTGGGTATCATGACGGTACATAATTATACACTGGGAAAAACACTTGCAACCATGATACTGACTTTTATTGCAATGCTGATCATTATTTTTGTGGTAATGCTTTTATTTTCACTGATCGGTCAGGTGGTCGCATTTGTAGAGAGTCTCTATAACGAGATCATGCTGCGTATATAGAAAATGGGGGCAGAAATGGAGTTTACTATGAAACGGAAAATAAAATGGAAAGTGGTTGTAGCCGCAGGGGCAGCGGTCATAGCCGTGGGTGTGATCGCAAATGTCGTATTCCGTTATTTCAGATATGATGCGTACAAACAGTATCTTTCTTCCTATGAAGTGGAGAGCGGAAGCGAATTTCAGGCAGCAAAAGATGATAAAACATGTGTACCTGGCATGGTCTTAGTTGCAGAAAACGATACGTTAAAACTTTATACCAACACAGAGACGACAGAGATCGCGGTTTATGAAAAAGAATCCGGTAATATTACTTATTCCAATCCGGTGGGACGTGATTCTGATGCGATCGCTTCCGGGGTAAATGCGGCAGAACTGAGCGCAACACTAACACTTACCTATTACAATGCGGCAAGGAACAGTGCTACGATGAACAATTATGATATGAGCATCGAAAAAGGACAGTTCACAGCAGAGAGCATTGAAAATGGTATCCGCTATACATATACACTTGCGGATCTTGATTCGGCAACCGGAATCGTGCCGTTACAGATCACAGAGGAACGTCTGCAGACACTGGTGTTAGATAAGCTGGATAAGAAAGATGCCAGGACGGTAAAAGCAAAGTTCCGTCTGAAAGACGGGGTATATAAACTGAATGAAAAGGCGCAGTCCTCAAAAGTCGGAATGGGAAAATTAAATAAATTATTCGAACAGGCAGGATACACTGCAGATGACTATGCAGTAGATATGGCAGAGACGGATGAGAAAGAGAATATTTCCTTTACCATTCCACTTGAGTACCGCCTGACAGACAATGGACTTAGCGTATCTGTTCCGACAAAAGAGATCGAGGAAAAAGGCGGAGCTGTAATTTCAAGAATAAGGGTTCTGCCATTCTTCGGGGCAGCGGGAACGGATGCGGATGGTTATATGTTTGTGCCGGACGGATCAGGAGCACTGATCAATTTAAATAATGGATGTAAAAATGCTGCATACAGCCAGAACATCTATGGAATCGATCCGGTTGTGCAGAGTTACGTTGTGACAGAATATACGGAGGATGCAAGGATTCCGGTATTCGGAATGAAAAACGGTGACAGCGCATTTTTAGGCAGGATCACAGGTGGTGATGCACTTGCAATCGTAAATGCAGATGTATCCGGAAAACTCAACAGTTACAATTATGTTTATCCGGAGTTCTGCGTCAGAGAGATTGAGCTTTTAAATATGTTTGGTGTCAGCGGAAACCAGGCAGACGTACCGGTACTTGAAAATAATATTTACGATGAAAATCTTACCGTATGTTATTCCTTCCTTTCCGGAAATAAGGCAGATTATTCCGGTATGGCAAAATGTTACCGGGATCAGCTCATCAAAGAGGGTACCTTAAAGGAGACAAACGAAACCGGAGATATTCCATTGTACTTAGATGTTCTTGGCGGTGTGGAGATGAAAAAACATGTGATGGGTGTTCCTTACACAGGAATCTCTGCGATGACCACTTACGAGGAAGCGGAAAAGATCTTAGAGGAGTTTTACGGCGAGGATATCACAAAGATCCGTATGAATTACGAAGGCTGGTTCAACGGCGGCATCTATCATGATGTGGCAGATAAGATCAAACTGGTTAAGAAAGTCGGAAGTAAAAAAGAACTTGAACATTTAAGTGATGTTTTAGAGGAAAACGGTGGAGCTTTATATGGAAATGTTTCATTCCAGAAAGTACCTTATACTTCGAAACGTTTTAATGATGTGCTTGAGGCATCCAAATATTATTCCGGTTATGTGGTAGAACTCGGAGCCGTAAACCCGGCGACAATGCGTCAGACAAGTACCTTAGAATGGTATGATGAGCTTGCATATTATATGATCTCACCGAAGTTTTTAAACCGTTATGTAGATCAATTTACAGGTAAGATCACAAATTACGATATCAGCGGTATCTGTTTAAGGGATCTTTCCAATGTTCTTGCCTCTGACAAAAAGAGAACAGAACTGATCGACAGACAGGCAGCGAAACAGATTGTGGAAGCACAATATGGAAAACTTGCGGCGACAGAAAAGACACTGATGGAAGAGGGCGGCAACGCATACACATTTGGTTATGTGTCCGACATCATTGACGCGCCGGTAGAATACAGCCAGTTTTATATCATTGATGAGCAGATCCCATTTTACCAGATGGTCATTCATGGAAGTATTGATTACTCCGGGGAGGCACTGAACCTTAGGGATGCAGATATTGATGATGCGCTTCTTCTTACTGATATCGATGTGCACCGAGATTTATTTTTTCCTGGGAAGATTCCAGCATTATGAAATATACTTCCTCGGCAGACCAGTATTCCACCTGTTATCAGACCTGGATGGAAGATGCCATAAATGCATACCAGACGATCAATGGGGCATTAAAACAGGTGCAGGGAGCAGCAATGGTTCATCACGAAGTGACAGATGGCGGTCTTGTTAAGACAGAATATGACAACGGCGTTTCTATTTACATTAATAAAACAGATAAGAGTATCACAGAGGGCGGTGTGGCTGTAGATGCAATGAGTTATCAGGTAAAGGGAGGTAAGGCATAATGAAGAAAAAGAAAAAGTTATCGTTATTGCAGAAACGTGCCCTGACAGGTTTTGCATTTATCACACCGTGGCTGATCGGATTTTTATGGTTTTATGTAAAAAGCCTGATCCAGGCAGTGCGGTTTAGTTTAAGCAAAATGGAGATGCTTGAATCCGGTGGATATACGTTAAAGTTTACCGGACTTGATAATTTCAAATATGCACTGTTTCAGGACCCGACTTACAACCAGATCTTAGCAACTTCCATCCGGGATATCATCATTGATGTTCCGTTGATCATCTTTTTCAGTCTGTTCATCGCGATGATCTGTAATGGAAAGTTTAAGGGGAGAACACTTGTCCGTGCAATCTTATTTTTGCCTATCATCATGAATGCCGGAGCGATCAATAATGCGATCGAGATGGCAAGGGAGGCAGTTACCGGCGGTGTTGCAGCAGTATCTGCGGAGGCGGCAGTTGCATCGGGCGTAAATGTAGATTATTTTATGAGCCTGTTTATGGATCTTGGATTTCCGGTCGCATTGCTCGACTATATCACAGCGGCAGTCGGAAGGATTTTCGATATCGTGCAGGCATCCGGTGTGCAGATCATCATCTTTATTGCAGCATTGCAGTCAGTGCCGGGAGCGTTATATGAGGTTGCAAAGATCGAGGGTGCAACAGGATATGAGACATTCTGGAAAGTAACTTTCCCGATGGTATCTCCGCTTATCATCACAAATGTTGTGTATACGATCGTTGATTCTTTCGTAGACAGTGATGTTGTGGAAAAAGCATATGATATGGCATTTGTCAACTTTGACTGGGGTGTGAGTGTAGCGATGAGTTTACTTAGCTCCGTGATCGTCATCACATTGCTGATCATTGTATGTAAGCTGATTTCAAAGAAAGTATTTTACTATAATTAGGGGGTGGCAGAGTATATGAATATCAGAAATTTAAAAGACCAGCCTCTCGACGAGATTCAGGTAAAAAAAGCAGGAAGACAGATCAAAGGTTTTCTGATCGGGCTGCTTAAAGTTGTGATCATTATCGGTATTTCCTACATTATATTAGGACCGCTGATCACGATCATTGCAAATTCATTTTTTACGGCAAATGACCTCTACAATCCGGTCGTCATGCTGCTTCCGGCAGAGGGTACGCTGCAGAATTACATCACTTCTTTTACAAGAATGACGTATCCGAGAACACTTGCGACAACATTTGCATATGTGATCTCACTGACACTGATCCAGATTCTGATCTGTTCCATGGCAGGGTATGGATTTGCAAGATATGAGTTTCCGTTTAAAAAAGTATTGTTCGGCTGTGTGATCTTAACGATCGTCATTCCAAATGATACATTGATGCTTCCGCTATACACACAGTTCCGTAACTTTGATATCTTTGGGATATTACATCTTGTGACAGGACATGGCATCAATCTTTTAAGCACGGAAGTCCCGATGTATATTATGACAGCATTAGGCTGTGGACTGCGGTCAGGACTTTATATTTATATTTTTAACCAGTTTTTCCGCGGGCTGCCAAAGGAGATTGAAGAAGCAGCGGTTGTGGATGGTGCAGGATCGTTTTACACGTATTTTCGTATCATGTTAGTCAATGCGATGCCGTCTGTACTGACTGTCAGCATTTTCTCACTGGTATGGCAGTACAATGATACATTTTATGCAAAATTATTTTCCATCAACTCAAAACTTTTAATGAGTATGAGAATTTCTACTTTAAGGGCATCGATCGAGTTTATCGATCAGATCAAAGATACAGCGGTATCACAGCTTTATCTGTATGCCGGAATCGTGTTAATGGTAATACCGATCGTCATTATTTACATTTTATTACAGAAGCGTTTTATCGAGGGAGCCAGCCGCAGTGGTATCGTTGGCTAGCATGGCAACTTCGGAAACATATATTTTTATTTATAAGAAGGAGGTTTTCACATGAGAAGGAAAACAGTTGGAAACAAGGTGGTTTCAGTACTTTTAGCAGGTGCACTTGCAGCATCACTTACAGCATGCGGCGGAAATACTGCTAACACGGGGGCAGATGCAGGAAATAACGCAGCAGATGCAGGCACAAAGGAAGAAATCGACAAGCATGGACTTAACCTGATCGGCGTTGTGCCTCAGGATGAAGGCGTGTATGATTTTGATTGCGATGGCAAAGCCATTGTTGATTTGCCGGAAGATTCCCCGGTGAAAAAAGCATTAAAAGAAATTGTTGACAAACTTGGCTTATAATTTTTTGAGGTGATATAATTATGGTAACGATTGAAATGGAAAACGGCAAAAAGATCGTAATTGAATTGGATCCTTCTGCTGCTCCCGAAACAGTGAAAAATTTTGAAAAACTTGTTTCCGAAGGCTTTTACGATGGCTTAATCTTCCATCGTGTCATCAGTGGTTTTATGATCCAGGGCGGCTGCCCCGATGGTACCGGCATGGGTGGC
>ERZ773235.3820-NODE-3820-length-10146-cov-3.834803_pt1 | contig 10146 bp, 10 predicted proteins | sample MGYA00580522_ERZ773235 | MGnify/ENA primary metagenome ERZ773235 (study PRJEB29015, sample SAMEA2737797) | human gut metagenome | biome: human gut; feature: human-associated habitat; material: faeces | place: China | collected 2012 ...
TGGAAAAGGAAGAAAAGAAAACGCCGCCGCCCCTGCTTTATGATTTGACGGAATTGCAGAGGGAATGTAACCGAAAGTTCGGCTTTTCCGCGAAAAAGACACTGGATATCGCGCAGAGCCTGTATGAAAAGCGAAAAATGATTACCTACCCCAGAACGGACAGCCGCTACCTGAGCGAGGACATGAAGGGAAAGGTGAAAAGTACGATTCACCGCTTGCAGGCGTTGGAGGAATACGCATCCTACGCGGAGCCGCTTATGCAGGAAATCCGATTGTAAATGTAGTGATTATGTTTTTAATTATAGCAGGTGGTATAGGATTTCTTACGTGGGAGGATATTTGTATTAATAAAATCCACTTTAGGAAGTATCATATGCAGAGTAAGATTATACTTGTGACAACCGCATTTTTGATAGTTTTACCGGCTATTTTTTTCTTTTTTTCTGATTTTAAATATGTGCTATATGATTCTTTAATAATTTTATTTAAATTCTTTTCTTTTAATTTAGGATAGTATAATGAAATGTAAAAATCATCATTTTCTTTTTCATAATGTTGTACTGTTCCATATTGTTTATTTGTTTCATTATAAGTATTATAATCTTCATATTTGTTTTTCCCATTAAATAGTAAAAAATAAATACCTCCTAATATTAATATCACAATCAATAATGTAATAATTACAGGTATTGGTTTTAATTTTCTTTTCCTTCCATGTCTATCATAATTGTAGTTTTGTTTACTATACATATTTCCTTGTTCCTCCTGCTTATAGTATACCACAAATATATAATTTTATCTTTTGTTTCACGTGAAACAAAAAAATACCATTATTTAGAATGGTATTCTTGATAAACACTATTTTTATTAAGATTTCTTTGTTTAGCAACTTCTTTAATTGCATCTTTAGTAGACATTCCTTTTTCAATATACATATCTACGTCTTCCTTGATTGTTGTTTCAAAAGTTATTTCTTCTTCTACTTCTTGACTACCTTCAACAACAATAACCATTTCTCCTTTTAATTCTTCTACAATAGAAATAATTTCAGAAATATGACCTCTAATGATTTCTTCATGTTTTTTAGTAATTTCTCTACATAAAGCAATATTTCTATCTCCTAGAATATCTAACATTAAATTTAATGTTTTTTTAATTCTATGTGGTGATTCATAAAAAACAATTGTTTCTTTATATTTCTTTAAATCAATTAATTCTTTTTTCTTTTTCTTATCTAAATGATCTAAAAAACCATAAAACATAAATGGTTGTGGAGCAATTCCTGAAACAACTAAAGCATCTAAACAAGCATTACATCCTGAAATAGGAACAACATTTATTTCATGTTCTATTGCTTCTTTAACTAATTCATATCCAGGATCAGAAATAGCAGGATAACCAGCATCACTTACTAAAGCAATATCATTTCCTTCTTCTAATAATTGTATAAGTTTAGGAATTGATTGTTTTATGTTATGTTCATGATGAGAAATAAGTTTTGTTGAAATTTCAAAATGATTTAAAAGCTTAACAGTATTTCTTGTATCTTCTGCAGCAATATATTTTACATTTTTTAAAGTATTAATAGATCGATATGTCATTTCATCTAAATTACCAATAGGTGTTGCTACTAAATATAATGTTGGTCTTTCATTTTCAAAACTCTTTTGTCTATTCATCTATCTTCTCTCCAAACATTCTTCTTACTTCATTACTGTAACTTCCATCATCATTATGTGCATATAATGGTGGTTCGATTTTTAATCCTTTTTTTCCTTTATACATTCCTTCTACTAATAAGACATGTGAATCTCTATTCATTTTAGGATATACAAAACGTATTCTTTTAGGTTCAATATCATATTTTTGCATAATATTTAAAATATCAATCATACGATCAGGTCGATGAACAATTGCAAATCTTCCTTTGTTGTCTAATAAATAAGCTGCCGCTGAAATAATACCTTCTAAATCAATTTTTATTTCATGACGTGCTATTGTTAAATATTTATTATCATTTAAATTACTATTTTCCCCTACTTTAAAAAATGGTGGATTACAAACAATCAGCTGTGCTTTTGGTAACTCTTTGACAACATCTTTAATATCTCCATGAACGACTTCGATTTGGTCATTTAAATCATTCAACTCAACATTTCTTCTAGCAAGATCAACCGCTTCATCTTGAATTTCTATACCTATAATTTTTTTAGGTGTTCTTTTTGAAAGCAATAATGGAATAGCCGCATTATTTGTACCAAAATCAACAATATTTTTTACATCTTTATTGATTGTACAAAACTGTGATAATAAAACAGTATCCAAAGAAAAGTTAAACATATCTTTTCTTTGGATAATTTTCAAATCATTATGTGCTAATAAATAATTAATGACTTCTTGGTTTTCCATTTTTCTTTCCTGCATGATTATTTTTATCAAATTTAATTTCGTCTAAACCAACGAATACAATTCCATTATTTGTTTCAATTTTAACAAGATCATTAATAACATTTAATCCTGTTACTTTTACATCTTTATCTTGATATTTTACATGTGAACCTATTTTAGGAAAACGTTCTTTTTCTAAAGAATAAATTTCATCTTCATATTTTAAACAACACATTAATCTTCCACATGCACCTGATATTTTTTCTATATTAATTGCTAACATTTGATTTTTAGCCATATTAATAGAAACTCCATTAAATTCTCCTAAAAGAGTTGAACAACATAATGGTAAACCACATGTTCCAATTCCACCAATTACTTTTGCTTTATCTCTTGGACCAATTTGTCTTAACTCTATTCTACATTTGAAAACAACAGCTAATTCCTTTAATAGTTTCCTAAAATCAACACGATCATCGGAAGTATACATAAAAATAACTTTTGCTTTATCTAATGTATATTCACAATTAGTAAGTTGCATATTAACATCATATCTTGAAACAATTTCTTTACATGTTACTAATGCTTGTTTTGCATCCTTAACATTTTTTTGATAATTTTCTATATCTTTTTTTGTAGCTTTTCTAACTATCTTTTTTAATTCTGTATCTAAATTAAATTCTGATATATCTTTTAATTCCTGTGATATTTCTCCAAGTTCTAATCCTCTAGCAGTTTCTACAACTACTCGGTCATCTTTTTTTAATTTTAAATTTGTGGAAAAATAATAGATCTTACCAGCACTTTTAAATTTTACACTTGCAAGTTTAATTTCTTCCATATAAATTCCTTTCTATATTCTATACATCATACTATCCATAAGTAATGGAATATTAGCATTTGTATCTAATAAGTATGATGTTTCTAATAATAATTCAATTTTCTTTATTATATCATTGTTATCATATGTTAGTGAATTAAAAAATTCTACGTGATTACAAAAAACAGCTTTTTCATTTTGTTTCACGTGAAACATATCCTTAAGTGCAAGAATAATTAAATTAATAAATAATTTAATATTTTCCTTTTCTCTATGATCTTTAAGCATATGAATTTGTGTGTTTATGATAAGATTTTCTCTATATAAAAATAAATCCTCAACAAAATTAATTGCTTGTAACATAATATCATCAAAATTATCCTGATTTATATTTTCTAAATCATCTTCATCTTTAATAATATAAGATAAGACACTTGCTTTTTCTTCTTCATATCCTTTAGCAATCAATTTTTCTTTAAGTACTTCTTTATTATCTGGTTTTAATTCTATAACCTGACATCTAGATATAATCGTTGGTAAAATACGATTGATATTTTTAGTTGTAAAAATTGCATAAATACCTTCTGTTGGTTCTTCTAATATTTTAAGTAAAGCATTCATAGCTTCTTTGGTTGTTTTTTCAACATTCTTTAAAATATAAACTTTTGCCTTACCTTCAAGAGAAGATTTTTTGAAAGTTTCTTGTATATTTTCAATGTGTTTCTTTTTAATACTTTCCTCTTCTCCATCAATTTCTATAATATCTGCATATTGATGGTTTAATACTTTTTGACAATCTATACATTGTTCACAAGCTAAGGTTTCATTACATATAAGTGACATTGTTAGAAACTGTAAAGGTTGATCAGTATTATTTCCAACAAGTAAGAATGCATGTGGTATTTTTTTTAAGTTAAATTCATTTTCAATAATTCTATAGAATAAAGGTTGATTTTCTTTTAAATAATCTTTGATCATAATATTTTCTTAATTTCCTTTAAGGCATCTTGTACAACATCTTCAACCTTTTGATCTGCATTGATTTTTACAATACGATCACTATATTGTTTACAAATTGTTAAATAACCTTCATAAACATTTTTATGAAAATCACTTTTTTCTAAATCTAATCGGTTTGTTTCTCTTTGATTAACTTCAATTCTTTCTAATCCTTTTTTATAATCAATATCAAAAAATAAAGTTTTATCTGGCATAACACCGTTTATCGCAAATAAATTCATATTATAAACTTCATCAATTCCTAGATTTCTAGCAACACCTTGATAAGCAAGTGAACTATCTACAAAACGATCACATAATACAATATACCCTTCTTTTAAAGCTGGTAATACTTTTTCTACAAGATGTTGTCTTCTTGCTGCTGCATATAATAAAGCTTCTGTACGTGCATCCATTTTTGTATTTTTCTTATCTAAAATAACATTTCTTATTTGTTCAGCAATATCAACCCCACCTGGTTCTCTTGTAAGTAAGACTTTATATCCTGCTTCATTTAATATTTTTACAAGTTCTTTAGAAACTGTTGTTTTTCCACTACCTTCTGGTCCTTCTAATGTAATAAACTTTCCTGTCATAATACTTCTCTCCTCTTTCTTCATTATTATAACTGATTTTTCTATTTAAACAAGAAAAGACCTCTTGCAAGGTCTTATATTTTCTTTCTTCCTTCTAAAGATTTTAATAATGTTAATTCATCTGCATAATCAATATTACTTCCTATTGGTAATCCATTAGCAATTCTACTTGTTTCTATTCCTTTTTTCGCTAATAACTTAGCTAGAAACAATGCTGTTGTTTCACCTTCTCTTGTAGGATTCGTTGCAATAATCACTTCTTTAACTCCATCAAGTCTTTCAAATAAAGAATTAATATTTAAATCATCTATCGTTTTACCATCAATCATAGAAATCGTCCCATGTAAAACATGATATAATCCATGATATTCTCTTACCTTTTCCATAGCAAAAACATCTTTAGGACTTTCTACAACACAAATAACTGATTGATCCCTTGTTTCATCTTTACAAATTTCACAAAGTTCACCTTCACAAATATGTCCACATTTTTTACAGTAATGGATATTATCTTGAAAATGAGATAACACATTTGCAAACTCTTGAACATATTCTTTATCCATTGATAAAACATGATAAGCTAATCTTTCTGCAGATTTACCACCTATTCCTGGTAGTCTTTTAAAACATTCAACTAAATCTGTAAATGACTTTGGATAATTCATAATACACTCCTATTCTTCAAATTCAACAATCTCATCACCAAACATATCAATCGCATATTGTTGAGCTTCTGTAAGTTCTACAACCGGTTCATGATATTCATCAATATGATGTAAAACAATTGGTTGTGGTTGTGGTAATTTTTTTTCTTTACTAAGTTGAATAAATTTTTGTCTCATATTTGGCCAATCTGCTTCCATTACTGCAATAAAATCATATTCTGATCCTAAAACTTCCTTTAAGAAATTTTTTAATGGATAATAATTTTCTGTATAGTTAATACTATTCACTTCTGGTTGATATTTCAATGTCAAAATAAAACCTTTTTCACCAGCAGCTACAGGTTTAGCATCACATAGCATATTTGCATATTTAGCAGTATTAAGATTATAACAATATCTTCTAATAACTGGCCATTTATCTTGAATATCATTTAAAACTGTTCTTTTCGCCTGTACTAAAATATTTAAAATGTCATTAAAGTCTACTTCTATTTGAGCTGTTATTTTTACTTCTTTTACCTCTTCTTTAGCTTCTTCCACAGGAGTTTCTACTTGTTCAACTTTTGGTTCTTTCTTTTCTTCTACCTTTTCTTGTAAATCTTCTTGAGGTTCATTTACTGGTTCTTGTATCTTTTCTACTGGTTTTTCAATCACTTCTTCTTGTTGAACTTCAACCAATGTTTCATGTGAAACATTTTTAATAACTTTTGGTTCTTCTACAACAACTTCTTTATGTTCATTTTCAATTTGATTACATATCTTTAATAAAGCTAATTCAAAATATGTTGATGAATCTACAGCCTGTCCATAATGACTACTTGCATCCATAAAAATATCAATCATTTGAAATGCTTCTTCTACTAATATATAAGGAACAATTTGTTGGATATCGTTTTTATGCAAAACAAATAATAAAGATAAATCTTGCGTGTTTTTAAAAATAATAACATCTTTTAAAACATCTATTAAATCTTGTGTCAATCTCTTTAAATCAATACTTAAAGACATCATATGATCTAATGTTTTTAAAACATTCTTCATATCCTTTGTCAGTAATAATTTAATTAAACGTATTTTTTCATCATTTGCTAATAAACCATAAACTTTATTAATATTTTCTACTGTTAAATGTCTATCATACGCTAAACATTGTTCTAAAATACTTAAAGCATCCCTCATTCCCCCATCAGCCAACTTAGAAATAATTTCAATAGATTCTTCATCATATTCTACATTTTCTTCTTTTAATACATATTCCAAACGACTAATAATATCATGTTCATCCACACGTTTGAAATCAAATCTTTGACAACGTGAAATAATAGTTGGCAAAATTTTATGTGGTTCTGTTGTTGCTAGAATAAATACGATATGTGCTGGTGGTTCTTCTAATGTTTTTAATAAAGCATTGAATGCTTCAGGTGTCATCATATGAACTTCATCAATAATATAAACTTTATATTTAGCATTAATAGGGGCATATTTTACTTTATCTATCAAATCTCTAACTTCATTGACTCCATTATTACTTGCCGCATCAATTTCAATAACATCAGGATGATCCCCTTGAGTAATTGCTTTACAGTTAGGACATTCATTACATGGAGGATGATCTCCTGTACAGTTAATAGCTTTAGCTAATATTTTAGCAATCGTTGTTTTCCCTGTTCCACGTGGTCCAGCAAATAGATAAGCATGCGCTATTCTATTTTCTTTAATTGCATTTTTTAATGTAATTGTAACATGACTTTGTCCAGCGACATCTTCAAATGTTTGCGGACGATAAGTACGATACAAGGCTTTATATGACATATTCTCAACTCCTATCTCCTACATTATACACGAAAAAAAGATATGAGTAATCATATCTTGCTACGTTTCTTTTTAAAATAATCTTTTATTAATTTTGAACATTTATCTTTTAAGATATCTGATTGAATAACAGGTATATAATTAAGCATTGGATTAGGTAAATGAATTAATTTATCTAAAGACATCCATCTTGTATCACTTGCACCATAAACAACTCTTTGAATATGACTTTGAATAATAGCTCCCGAACACATTAAACAAGGTTCTAAAGTTGTATAAAGTGTACATTCATCTAAGCGCCATCTTCCTATTTTTTTACAAGCTTCTTCAATAGCTAACATTTCTGCATGACCATAAGTTTGATTTAAATACTCTCTTTGATTATATGCACGGGCAATAATTTGATCATCTTTTACAATGATACATCCAATTGGCACATCATCATGTTTTAATGCTTTTAAAGCTTCTTGATAAGCTATTTCCATATATTCTTCATCATTCATCTTTTTTTCCTCTAAAAATAAAGACCATCACACATAGACGGTACTTCTTAATGCTGCTACCTTCCGGTCCTGACATGGTTCGAAGCCGCCTATTGTAATGGCAAATATGATTATAACGTATTTTAGATTTTTAATCAATATATAAATTCATTAAAAGTGCATCATAATACTTTTGGTTGACATTAAACATTTGAGGATATCTCCCTATTTCTTGAAAATTAAACTTTTTATAAAGATTAATAGCTGATAAATTATCCTCTTTCACTTCCAAATCAAGAACTTTTAAAGATGTTTCTTTGATCATTTCTAAAGCTTCTTCCATCATCATTGAAGCAATCCCCATATTCCAATATTCTTTTTTAACAGTGATTGCAAAATGACCAATATGTTTTAATCTTTCTTTTTGTTCACCTTGAATAGATAATAAAGAAACAAGTTCATCATCAATAAATCCACATAATAGTAAACTGTTTTCTTGATCAATAAAATCTTGAATAACTTCCATTTCTTCAAATTCATTTAAATAACATTCATTTAAACCATAAGTTAAGTTATCACTTTCTCCCCCAACCTGATTTAAATAATCAATAATCATTGAAGCATCCTCAATTTCTGCTTCACTTATAAATAATTCCATCTTTCTTTTACCTTTCTATAAAAAAGAGTCACCGAAGTGACTATTTTTTAGGAATAATAATATCTTTACCACCCATATAAGGACGTAATGCTTCAGGAATATTAATAGATCCATCTTCATTATAGTTATTTTCAATAAAAGCAATAACCGCTCTTGTTGAAGCTAAAACTGTATTATTTAAAGTAGAAACATAATAATTTCCATTTTCACCTTTAGCACGAATACCTAAACGTCTAGCCTGTGCATCTCCTAATGTTGAACAAGAACCAACTTCAAAATATTTTTGTTGTCTTGGTGACCAAGCTTCAACATCACATGATTTGACTTTTAAATCAGCTAAATCACCTGAACAACATTCAAGAGTTCTTACTGGGATATCTAAGCTTCTAAATAATTCAACTGTATATGACCACATTTTGTCATACCATTCCATAGCTTCTTCTGGTTTACATAAAACAACCATTTCTTGTTTTTCAAATTGATGAACACGATAAATACCACGTTCTTCAATACCATGAGCACCTACTTCTTTTCTAAAACATGGTGAATAAGAAGTCATTGTAATTGGTAATTCTTCTTCTTTAACGATTTGATCTTTAAATTTACCAATCATACTATGTTCAGAAGTTCCAATTAAGTATAAATCTTCACCTTCAATTTTATACATCATGGCATCCATTTCATCAAATGACATAACACCTGTAACAACATCACTACGAATCATGAATGGTGGAATACAATAAGTAAATCCTTTATCAATCATGAAATCTCTAGCGTATGAAAGCATTGCTGATGATAAACGAGCGATATCTCCCATTAAATAATAGAAACCATTTCCACTTGTTCTACCTGAAGCTTCTTTATCTAAACCATTAAAACGAGCAATGATATCAGCATGATATGGAATTTCATACTCAGGTACAACTGGATCTCCGTATTTTTGAATTTCTACGTTTTCTGAATCATCTTTTCCAATAGGTACTGAATCATGAATGATATTTGGTATTTTCATCATGATTTCTTTTAATTCTTTACCATATTCTTCTTCTTTAACTTCTAAATCTTTTAATTCTTCTGCCATAGAAGTTACTTTTGCTTTAATTTCTTCAGCTTCATCTCTTTTGCCTTCTCTCATTAAAGCACCAATTTCTTTAGAATATTTATTTCTTAAACTTCTAATTTCACTTGCTCTTGTGACAACTTCACGATAATCTTTATCTAATTTATAAGCTTCATCTACTAATCCAACTTTTTCATCTTGAAATTTTTTTTTCATATTTTCTTTGACTAAAGTAGGATTTTCTCTAATTAAATTAATATCAATCATTTTCTTTCCCCTTATATTATTAATAACTGCCTTGATTATACATCAAGGCTATTTTCTTTGCAATTCTCTTTTAATCCAAGCCATAATCACTTGAACAATCATCTCTTGTTGACTGTCATTTAACTGTGTATGTGGCTTAATATGATACCACTTATATAAACACCCTCGACAACATGAAGCCGTGGCATGTTGAGCAATAAACACAGGATGATTTTTCATCGGTGTTTGCTTTCCATCATTTAAAATTACAGCCGGTGCTATTCTTTTAGAAATAAAATCTCTGGCGTGTTGTTCTATAACATCTAATCCTTTTTCATTACAATAATCTTTATACTTTTTAGCAAGATGAAAAGAACTTCTAAACTTTGAATGATCTAAACGATTAAACAATCTTTTTAA
>ERZ773235.3821-NODE-3821-length-10145-cov-9.393954_pt1 | contig 10145 bp, 9 predicted proteins | sample MGYA00580522_ERZ773235 | MGnify/ENA primary metagenome ERZ773235 (study PRJEB29015, sample SAMEA2737797) | human gut metagenome | biome: human gut; feature: human-associated habitat; material: faeces | place: China | collected 2012 ...
AATATAAGTTATTGATTTACAGACGATTAAATGTTAATTTAACGCAGTATTGATATAAGGTCGAAGTTGAGAATCAAGTATTGGGTCGCACAGAAAAAGAGATAGTCAAGCATCGAGGTGAGGAATCCCTACCAGTGTTACACGACATCTATCAGCAAGCGACGGCACTGTTGAAACAGTTTGAGAAAAACGAGATTAAGCTCTCCGCTAAGTTGCAACAAGCCTTGATATATATGACCAAGCATTGGGAAGAGCTGATGGCATATACGAAAATAGGCAGCGTCTTGATAGATAACAACTGCTGTGAACGCGCAGTCCGCCCATTCACAAATCTCCGAAAGAACTTCGGTGGATTTAGTAGTGAGCAGGGAGCCAGGGTCACTGCGACCTATCTTAGTTTCGTAGAAACCTGCAAGCTAATGGCAATGGCTCCACTGGATTTCTTCAGGAGATTCTTCGACATGATTGTAGCTGGCAGAAGGGATTATGCCTTGATGACAGAGGCACTTTTAGTTAAACCTGTTTAAAAATCAGAAAAGTCCAATTTCTTAAAATACCCTGTATCCCCAGTAAACACTGGGGATGGAGTTGTATTGTCATAGGGGTTGGATGCTTACTCTGCAACATTTAAGAGAAACTTACCACTATAAAAATCTGACTATAAATTTAGCAATAGTAACACATCCTGATGATGATCATTATGGTGGATTTGTTAAGATGTTGGAGAAATTAAAGAATCGAGATAAAGATTCAATACCTATAGATAAGTTTTGGTTAAATAACCCGCAAAATCATATAACAACCAAACAAGTAGAGAACAATATAACTCCTCAAACCTTGCAGAAACGTGTAGCGAAACTATTTGACCAAGGAGATAGCAACTTGCTTGATTTAATTTCTGAATTAAATATACCTACAGAAGAAAAGTTTGCTAAGTCCAAAATAATAAGAGGGTTGTTGGGAAACCAAAGTTTTACTTGTGTTTGTAGGGAACGCGAGTTTTTAGGTTTTACTATTGTTGGTCCAACAGAATCCTATTTTAAAGAATTGGCCCCACAGTTAAGATATGATAATTTGAAAGGGTATAAATATGATAGTGAGGAAGACGAATCAGATTTTAAGCCAGATAGTAAATGTTTAAGCAAGGCATTGGATGCAGCGAATGATGACCCATCCAAGCATAATCAAAGTAGCTTGATGTTTGTTTTTGAACCCGAGAAGAATGTTAAATACTTGTTTTGTGGTGATGCTGGTGAAGATGCGTTTTGCAATATTCCTAAAACTCATCTCAATGAGATACACAATGTATATTGGATGAAGGTTCCACATCATGGCAGCAAGCACAATTTGACAAGTAATATAATTAACTATTGTCATCCAAAGGTTGCTTATATTTCAACAGAAAAACAAGGGCATTATCTTAATCAATGTACTATTAATGCTTTGAAAGCTATAGGATGTTGCGTCTATAGTAATCACAAAAATCATGCTCATATTCTTCACCACGATGGAGAACGTGAAGGGTATGAACCTATAAATCCAGAATAAGATGGACAATGAAGGAAAGAAAATCGGCTTGGCTCTATCAGGTGGAGGTTATAGGGCTGCTGCCTTTCATATTGGGACATTACGAGCTCTCCATAAACTTAATGTCCTTGATAAGGTAGATGTTATATCGTCCGTATCGGGAGGTTCCATAACAGCTGCTTACTATGTCCTAAATAAGGATAAAGAATTTGATACGTTTGAGAAATCCTTTAAGGAGAAACTCAAACATAATGTTTTATGGATAGCCATTATAGAACTTTTATTGGTAATTGGAGCAATCATTGCTATAGTCAAGTTCTCTCCAGATGGTTATGGCATTTGGGCTTTTGTTGGATGTATAGTATTACTCTTATTGGTATGGTATTATGTTTTACCAGTAAGTAAATTTATAGAATGGGCATATTGCTTGTTGTTCTTTAAAGGAGCAAAATTAGATTCCTTGCCAGATTCTCCAGTTCTTGCTATTAATTCTACGGATTTATCTACTGGTAATCAGTTTACTTTCTCACAGGATAGGATGACCTGTTATCCTTATAGGAAAAACCTACGGTTTAAAACATCAGGCTTCCCTTTAGCAAGAGCAGTGATGGCATCGTCATGTATTCCACAAATATTTTCACCGATAAAGATAGGCAAAAAGTATAGAACAGGTAAAAGTCTAAAGAAACCATTATTAGTAGATGGAGGTCTTTATGACAACCAGGGTGCACATAAATTTGAAAGTTCAGATAGTCACTATGCTGTAGATTATGCAATAGTAAGTGATGCTGGTAAATCAGAAATATCGTCAAAATGGTGTTTTAATCCTATAGGAACATTGATCATGACATCTGAGATATTAATGAAGCGTATCAAGAATTTCCAACGACAACACAATAGTTATATTCCTGACTATAAGAAAAAGGTATTGTATGCTTACAATGATTTAATGTGGAATGAGTATGAGAGCTTTCCTAGTCGATTTGTTCAAAACATCAAGGATGGTTATATAACTAAGCAAGTTCTTGATGCACATGGAATATCGAACGAAATGCTTTCTCAATTAAGAGATGCTCAGACATATGAAGATGCTTTCAATGAGATACTTTCATTGGTTGAGAAAAATATAGGTTGGCAACAACTTTTGCAACGAGTTCCCAAGAATCATACCGTTGCCGTAAAAGTTTGCACTAATTTGGTTGGGCTTACAGATAAAAAAATAAATGCTCTGATAGAACATTCAGAGTGGATGACAGAAGTGCAGGTTCGCATGCATTTGCCTTTCTTGCTTAAAAATAATTAGGATGATTCTTTAAAAAAATGAGATTATGGCAGATTTGAAGATTATTATATGTGATGTTGGAAATGCAGCTTCGGCTATAGTAAAAGTCCCTACAGGTTATTCTATGATGATAGATTGTGGATGCAATCAAGAAAAGGATAATCCTGTAGATGTATTTTTCAGAAATTTAAAATGGCTGCAATCTAAAGATTACGTGACTAAATTAGGAGTTCATTATAAGTTGGCTTTACTTCACATAACACATCCTGATGATGATCATGTAAGAAATGCCGAGCGAGTGACAAAAGAACTGACTCCTTATTTAGTTCGTCGCAATAATTGTAGCTTATTTTCGGATTGTGACTCTATCAATCAAGATTACAAAAAACATATAGATTCTATTTATAATGGAAACGATCCAGAGATTGTTGATTATGGGTTAGATGCAAATGAAGTCTTTTGCATACCTTTTGAAGAAGTTCAAACTAATGCAAAATTGAATAAGAAGGTTAGAAATAATTCAAGTATTCTTCGATATATCAAATATAATGGATACCGAATTCTTTTTGCTGGTGATTTAGAGAAAGATGGTTGGGAATGGTTATGTAATAATGATTTAAGATTTATAAGATTAATGAAGGAGGGATTGGATATCCTTATAGCTCCTCATCATGGTCATATTTCAGGATTCCCAAAGAGCTTGTTTGATTTGACTGGCAATGTAAGATGTGTAATACATTCAAAAGATTCTGAAGCCAATAAAGATGGAACTGATGTATCTTCGCAATATGGTGATTATTGTAAAGGAATAGTATATAAGGCTTTATCTGATAATCAATTTTATAAAGGTAAAGTTTTGACAACTCGTAGTAATGGAAATATTTATCTTTCTGTATGTAATGGATCCTTGGATGTGTGGACCTCTAAGGCTTCATCAAATCATGAAAGATATTATGGTAAAGTGTGATAGTTATGATTACTTGTAACTATGCGTGTTAGTCTCATATATATCTGGCGGTCCCATCCCGCATAATCTGGTGAGACCTTTGATCGGTCCGCCAACCTTATAGCGTAGCGGTTCCGAGCACCGAGTAGGGCGGTTACATCCTTCCTTTCTGAGAAGGGAAGGCTTGGTTAGGATGTGGAGCTCTCCTTGCAGGAGAGACGGAGAGGTAGAAAAAACTCCTTCTTTAACGGTAAGGAAGGACGGGTAGGTTTTCGAAAAGATGTAATATTATGATGTTACAAATCAAAGGTATAGCATTCGCTCTTACCTCGAAGGATATATCCATGCGAAGGTAACAGAGCATTTGCTTCAAGGCAAAGTGCTCAGTTCTAATCTTGATAAAGTCAAGAAGATAGTTGTGGAATGTATGAAAGACTATATTTCTCAGTTGAATCTCACTGATAAGGAAAAGAAGGAATTGAAACAAAATCATGAGCAGTGGTCAGACTTGCCTTTGAAAGGCATTAAACAACGATTAGTTAGGTTACAATCTGATATCTATAGTAAACCTCTTCTTCGAAAGCCTGCATTAGGAAAAATGCCTTCTTATTTAGAAGCAGATGAACCTGTTTTGCTAAGTACGGCACGGGAGCAACAAAAGCTTAAAGAAAAGATAGATCAAAGTAGTGATCTACAAACTTGGATAGCTAGATATTGTGATAAGATAATAGAGTCTTTAGATCAATTCAAAGTCACATTTAGTGGAGGTAAAACCTGCGATTTGATAGAACTGGTAGAAAAGAGTATAGCTTCTATGCAAGTTGTTAACAACGACTTTATTGCTTTTGTTGATACTGTGGCATCTAACTCAGAATGTAATGGCAAGCAATTTGTCGATTTCTTTGAGAAACTCCTTCAGTATTACGAAGATAAAGATATAGAGTTGGCTTCCTCTACAGATTCATGGCATTTGAGAAATGATAATTATCGTTTCTTTAATTATGAGCTCTTCTTATCATTTACGGCAATTTTTCAAAAGCATAATTACACATTGGATTACTATAAGAATAAAGGGTATTCGTCATCCAGTCAAGTAGCTATTCTTATGAATAATTATGGAGGCGACAAATTCGCTTCTTGGGTAGAAGTCGATATTTTGTTGTATTACTTATCCTTGATATATGGAAAACCTGGAGATAGAATGTCTATGTGGTATCCTACATTGAGTATATATAATAGAGCATTTGAAATACTCCCAAAGATGGCTTCTATGCGATATTTTGAAAAAGCTAAGATCATGTTTGGCGTTGCTGATAAAGATAGTTTCAAGACTTTGATTGCAAGAACAAAGGATGAACTTCAACGTGATGCCTATCACAGAATTCCTAATTTGAAAGAGGGACTTAGTTATGATAAAGTTTGTTCTTTACGATGAATAAGTCGCATAATCCGACAAGGTGTCGTTAGAGTCGCAAAGACGATTAAAGTATAAATTTTAGAAAATAAAACAATATTCGGTAGGTGAAGCACCACTAGCATTTTTTATAAGCTACTTTTCGCTTTTGGTGTGGAGCCTGCCTTTTAAATAACGATATAAAGTTAAAACAAAGATATAAAGCCATGAAAGGAATTGTATTAGCTGGTGGTAGTGGTACACGTTTGTATCCAATCACCAAAGGCATCAGTAAGCAGCTGATTCCTATCTTCGACAAGCCGATGATATATTATCCTATTTCGGTATTGATGTTGGCAGGTATCCGTGAGATACTCATTATTTCAACTCCTTACGACTTACCGGGTTTTAAACGCCTCTTAGGCGATGGAAGCCAGTTCGGAGTCAAGTTCGAGTATGCTGAGCAGCCATCACCTGATGGCTTAGCCCAAGCCTTCATTATCGGTGAGAAATTCATTGGTAATGATTCTGCTTGCCTCGTATTAGGCGATAATATCTTCTATGGTGCAGGATTAAATCAGATGCTGCATCAAGCAGTAGTAGATGCTGAGCAGAACAACAAGGCTACCGTTTTTGGCTATCGTGTAAGTGATCCGGAGCGATATGGAGTTGCTGAGTTTGATGAGCAAGGCAATTGCCTTAGCATTGAGGAGAAGCCTGAACATCCAAAGAGCAACTATGCTGTGGTAGGCTTGTATTTCTATCCTAACAAGGTGGTAGATGTAGCTAAGCATATCAAGCCATCCGCTCGAGGAGAATTGGAAATCACTACTGTCAATCAGGAGTTCTTGAAGGATAAGGAGCTGAAGGTACAGACTATGGCAAGAGGATTTGCCTGGCTTGATACCGGAACCCATGATTCTCTTTCTGAAGCATCCACCTTTATTGAAGTCTTAGAGAAGCGCCAGGGCTTGAAAGTCGCTTGCTTGGAAGGTATCGCATACCGTCAGGGATGGATTTCTGCAGAGCAACTCAGAGAAAACGCTCAACCTATGTTGAAGAACGATTATGGAAGATATTTGCTTTCTATACTTAATGAAAGCAAGGACACATTAAAGCAAAACTTAGAATTTTAAACAATTGTCTTTCTGTTTTCCAAGTATAAGACAGAAGATATAAAAATCATATATCTAATGGATAAGAATTTGATAACAGTAACATCTCCGTTACTGCCTAATTTGGATGATTTTCATGCTGAACTCCAGAAAATCTGGGATAGCAAGTGGATAACAAATAATGGTGATTATCATAAGAAACTGGAAGCAGCTCTTGCAGAGTATCTTAAAGTTCCTTATGTAAGCCTCTTTACTAATGGTACCCTGCCATTGCTTACTGCATTGCAGGCACTCCGTGTAACAGGTGAGGTTATAACTACTCCATATAGCTTCGTAGCTACTACTCACAGTATTTGGTGGAATGGTTGCAAGCCAGTATTCGTTGACATTGACCCTGCAACAGGTAATCTTGATCCAAACAAGATTGAGGCTGCCATCACTCCTAAAACTACCGCTATCATGCCTGTGCATGTATATGGAAAGCCTTGCGATACCAAGGCTATTCAAGATATTGCAGATAAGTATGGCTTGAAGGTTATTTATGATGCAGCTCATGCTTTCGGAGTAGAAGTAAATGGTGAGAGCATTTTGAATGCTGGTGATATGAGTACTTTGAGTTTCCATGCAACTAAGGTATATAACACTATCGAAGGTGGTGCAATGATTATGCACGATGAGAAGACCAAGAAACGTATTGATTACTTGAAGAACTTCGGCTTTGCAGGAGAAACCGAGGTTGTTGGTCCAGGTATCAATAGTAAGATGGATGAGATGCGTAGTGCGTATGGCTTGCTTAACTTGAAGCAGGTGGATGCCGCTATTGAGGCTCGTCATCAGGTAGCTATCAAGTATCGTGAGGCTTTGCGCAATGTTGAAGGCATTACCTTCTTCGATGATATGCCTGGTGTTCGTCATAACTATAGCTATTTCCCAATCTTCATTGATGCTCAGAAGTATGGTGTGACTCGTGATGAACTGTATGCAAAAATGAAGTCACAGAACGTATTGGGGCGTCGCTACTTCTATCCATTGATTAGTGAGTTCTCTACCTATCGTGGTTTGGAGAGTGCTGATCCTACTAATTTACCAAATGCTCATAAGATGGCAGATAGTGTAATCTGCTTGCCTATGCATCACGCATTGAGTGAAGAGGATATTCATAGAATATTGGATTGTATCTTAAAATAAATAGAAACAATGTCACAAAAGAAAATACTCTTGTTGGGTGGTTCTGCCCAACAAGTCATTGCCATCAAGACTGCTAAAGAACTTGGCTATTATACAGTCTTGTGTGATTATCTGTCAGATAATCCGGGACAGTTTGTTGCTGATAAATATTATAATGCCAGTACTACAGATGTTGAGGCTGTTTATCAAATAGCGAAAGACGAACAGGTTGATGGTATCCTTGCTTATGCTTCAGATCCAGCTGCACTTCCAGCAGCAATTGTTGCAGAGCGTTTAGGTCTTCCTACTAATCCAGCTAAGAGCGTAGAGGTTTTAGGATTGAAATATCCTTGGCGTCAGTTCTTGCAGAGCCATGGTTTTGCTTGTCCTAAGGTTTATTCTTTCCATCCTGAAACCTCATTGGATGAGATTGAGGAAAATGCGAAGAATTTTACTTTCCCAGTAGTAGTTAAACCAACAGATTCATCTGGTAGTAAAGGTGTAACTATGTTGGAAAACTGGGATGGCTTGGATAAGGCTATAGCTTGGGCTGATTCATATTCCCGCAACAAGGTTTTACTCGTTGAGGAATATATACAAAGAGGTTTTCCATCTGTTGTCGGAGGTGATATTTTTGTCTGGAATGGAAAGGTCGTCTTATATGGTGAGATGGAATGCCTCAGGGACATCCAGAGAAGTCCGCTTATTCCAATTGGAAAGAAAAAGCCTTTGTGTACATCTGAAAAGCAAACTTTGAATATTCATAAGGAATTACAGCGAATTGTTACTGCTCTTGATATTCGCTTTGGTGAGCTGAATATAGAAATAATTCTCGATAAGAATGATAATGTTCATTTCTTAGAATTAGGGCCTCGTGCTGGTGGTAACATGATTCCAATTCAGCTGAGTGATGCATACGGTATCGATTTAGTGAAGGCAAATGTTCAAGCAGCGATGGGAGAGAGGCCTGAGTTCTTGGAACAATCTGTTAAGTCTTTGCCTGGTTGCTATATGCATTATGTACTTCATAGCTACGAAGCAGGTTCTTTCAAAGGAGTTGAAATTGATGAACGTATAGCTAAGAATGTTTATCGGCAGGTAATCTACAAACAAGAAGGTGACCCAGTAGAAGTTTTCGATGGCGCAGGTAAAGCTTTAGGTATTATCTTCCTTCATTTTGATACTGTTGAACAAATGGAGGATTTCTGCAAGAACTACAATTCATTAATTAAAGTAGTACTTAAATGAACGAAAAGACAACAACTCCTATAGGAGGTTATTTCGAATTGGAACTTCCTTCTTTCCCTGAATTTCATGCAGAAGCGATTGCTTTGAATAGTGGTCGTTTCTGTTTGGAGTACATTCTGAGATGTAGAAAATATGCAAAAGTATATGTTCCTTATTTTACCTGTGATTCTGCCGTAGAGCCTATCGTTAAGCTTGGAATCCCATATGAGTTCTATCATATAGATAAAAACTATCATATCATTGATGATGTCATTCTTCAGGAGAATGAAGCCTTGATGTACACCAATTATTGGGGATTGCACGATGACTATTGTAAGGAGCTTGTAAGCAAGTATGATAAGCAGTTGATACTTGATTATACTCAGGCATTTTATTCAAGACCTATAGGAGGGATTGATACTTTTTATAGTTGTAGAAAGTTTTTTGGTGTTCCAGATGGAGGTTATCTTTATACAGATGCAATTGCTGATTTCCATTTGGAGCAGGATGCGTCTTATACTCGAATGGATTCATTGGTGAAGCGTATAGACTTGTCTCCTGAAGCAGGTTATGATGATTTCCATAGAACGAGTAAGGAATTCCATCATATACCAATTCGCCGTATGTCAAACTTTACCAGACGAATGATGCAAGGTATTGATTATGGTAGTGTTGCTCAACGGCGTTTGGATAATTATAATTTTTTGTGTAAACATTTAGGTGGCAGACAACTCAATTATGGTGAAGTTCCTATGATATTCCCATTTGAGTCGGAGCAAGGTCAGGAACTTCGTAAGAAACTGATAGAGAACAAGGTCTTTGTAGCAAAATACTGGCCAAATGTAGATGAATGGGCTGGTGAGGATGCTTTAGAAACTTGGATGGCAAATCATATTCTTCCTTTACCAATTGATCAGAGATATGGAAAAGAGGATATGGAAAGAATAATACAAATTTTAAAGATATGAACGTAACAATTAGACCATTGGTAGAAGAGGATGCATATACCTCTGTTAATTGGCGTAATGATTCTGAAGTGTTTAAGTTTACTGGTAATACATATAAGACCAAAATCACAATAGATAATGAATTGGAATGGATTCGTAAAGTCATAGCTAATACTAATGACTACCGTTGTGCAATATTGGTAGATGATATTTATGTTGGTAATATTTACCTGACTGATATTCAAGATGGTAAAGCTCATTATCATGTTTTTATTGGTAACAAAAACTATTGGGGAAAGGGCGTTGCGAAAAAGGCATCTTTGCTTATATTGGATTATGCTGTAAAAGTCTTAAAATTGAAAGAAATCTTTCTACGTGTGAGAAAAGAGAATACGAGTGCCTATAATCTGTATCTTCGTTTAGGGTTTAAAAATGTTACGGTAGATGGCGATTGGACTTTAATGAGATTATCCTACTTGTAATTATTCAATACTGCGTTAAATTAACATTTAATCGTCTGTAAATCAATAACTTATATTAA
>ERZ773235.3825-NODE-3825-length-10135-cov-11.700992_pt1 | contig 10135 bp, 7 predicted proteins | sample MGYA00580522_ERZ773235 | MGnify/ENA primary metagenome ERZ773235 (study PRJEB29015, sample SAMEA2737797) | human gut metagenome | biome: human gut; feature: human-associated habitat; material: faeces | place: China | collected 2012 ...
TATCAGAGCGCAGAAGACGCGGTATATAAGGCATTGGGCGTTGAGTAATTCCGATTAAAAGGAGTGAGAGCAATATGCGCTGTCCTTGGTGTGGAAATCCGGCAACGATGCACGGGAATCGGTGGGAGTGCTATTATTGCGGCGACAGCGGAACATTAAGAAGACCGTCAGCAAACCACTCAGCACAGGTCACATTGACGCTTTCCTTCGTCTACCACGTCGATCTACCCGAAACGTGGAACGATCTGAAAAAGGCGCTGGGGCAGCTTGCGCCCAAGAACACCTTGCTTTTTCAGCTTCTCGGAAAAGTGCTGCTGCACAACATTTCCACCGGAATCCAGAACGCGGGAGCTTTGCCTGACGAAAAGAAGGCGGAGGAACTGCGGACTTTTCTGACTACGACCACTGACCTGAATCTGGGCGAAAACGCAGAAGAGATCATGCGCGATGCCAAACGCGGCGTTCTGTTCTGTGAAGAAGCAGCCCTTTCCGAAACGGACTGCGGCACGTTCTGGACGGAATTACTCTCGACGCGCCCGGTAGAAGACTACTATAACCGCGTCGATCCGGACGGCTTGTTTGATCTTCTCTCTGAATTATCCTCTGCCTATGCCTACTTCGGCGGGAAAAAGGATGAGGAAATGGGCGAAGCGCAGGATTATCAAAATGCACTGGAAGAAGCCTATCACACCCATTGGCAGAACAAAGTGCTGCTGCATCCGGACGCAGAGCGCGCGGAACGCCTCTTGGCGCAGGGCGAATTTCCAGATTATGAGGATATTTGCCGCGAGATTTTGCTGGTCGAATATCCGGAGGAAGTCCCGCATGAGTCTGCCGAGGATTTCAATGAATTGTCGTGGGAGTCCATTCTGGATGATGTGTTCGCAAGCAACACGGCAAAGGGCATCCAGATGTGGCGAAGCCTTTTGAACATTGCGGAGCCGTCTCTGAAAACCGATGCTAAAACTGCCGAAAAACTTCTCCCGGATTGGGATTGGCTGGATTCTCCGAGCCATGATCAGGTGCTTCCACTTCTGGGCGCACTGGATGATGAGCGGTTTGTGTCGCAGCTTTTTGAGAGCGCATATATTGGCAGATTGCAGCTTGATGTTTTGAATGCTTGCCGCTCCTGCGGGCAGGAAGCATTGGGGCAGCACTGTCTTGAACTTGCGCTGAAAAATCCATGTCTTGAAGGAAACTGGAAGAAGCGGCTCAGCCGTGTATTCACCACAGCGCCATCTTCCGGAACAGAAAAGCCGCGGTCAGATACCGGCAAGCCCATTGAGGACACGAAACCCGATGACGGCACGGTGTATCACTATTGTTCCGTTCAGGTGCAGGGAACACGCCGCCCGTATGCGTATCTGACCGGAGGCTTGCCGCTCAAGGTCGGAGATTGGGTCGAGCTTCCGTTTGGGAAAGACGATGTGCCGCGGCATGGGCAGGTCAAAGCCGTTATGGACTGTACGCGCATGGTCGCGCCTTGGCCTCCGGAACAGACAAAGACCGTCATCCGCACGATAGATGCTCCGGTAGCTACGCCGATCATTGAAGTCGTTGCGCCGAAACCGAAAAAGCGCGTAGAACAGCCTAAGAAAGAAACTGAAAAAGTAGATGCCCCCGCAATTCCTACGCCTAAAATTGAGATGGAGCAGCCGAAAACAGAACCGCAAGTCACTAAGCCCGTTTTGCCAGAAAAGGACGAAAAGAAACCTGTGCCGCCAAAGAAGCCATTCCCATTCAAGAAAGTCATTGCGGCGGTTCTGGTGGTAGCTGCGATTTCGTGGATTTCTATTTCCGTCTCGAACCGCAACAAGCAAAGAGAGCAGATTATGAAGCAGCCGTTCAAGAGCTGTCAAATGGCAACTACGCCTCTGCCGAACAGGACTTCTCTGAACTTTCCGGTTATCGGGATGCTGCGCCGCTGTCCGTCTACTGCAAATACGCCGATATGTACAAAGATAGAACGGACTACGCAGGCGGACAGGATGAGCTTTCAAACATCACGCTGCAATATGACACGAGCTGGCAGCAGGATGTTGACGCACTGGAGCCCCGCGTCAAGGGCTACAAGGCGGAGAAAGACGCCGCCGAGGAAGCCGAGCGTCAACGAATTGCAGCCGAGAACGCCGCGAAGCGGGAGCAAAGCCTGAAAGATCAATATTTCGGAAAACTGCCCGTAGAAGGGATGCCGGTGAGCTGCTTGAAATACACTTCGCTCGGCGAACCGGACAAGAGGCTGAACTGCAAAAACTTTGATAAGTTGGAGCAAAACCGGAAGTATTTCGATGTTTACTGGTATGATGAAAATGGAGAAATGATCGCTGCCGGGATGTGCGCTCAGTGGAAAAACGACAGCGAGTATATGCTGAAATCCTTCTTACAATATTATCCGTCAGGCGGCAATCAGGGACAAACCTTCAATTACGGTAACGGGAGCAATACGTCCGGAAGCCTCCGGGATGAGTATGATAGCCCCGAAGACCTCTGGGAAGATAACCAGGATTGGTATGAGGACGAGGATGAAGCGTGGGATGATTGGTACGATGATTGAACCGTAAATGAATATGAAAAGCCTCTGCCGATACCTAGATAGGTCATCGGCAGAGGTTTTTGCTTGTCTTACGGGTATTTGGACAAGCTTGATCTGTTGCTGAAACCGTGTAGGGAAAATAATCAACGTGTATATGGAGAGTAGTTTCGAATTTGTTTCGCTAAAGGCTCCGCGAGGCATTAAGCGAGAGACTTTTCGAGACATTTGAGGTTAGACAGTGCAAAAAATCTTTCGAAAGACGCAACTCAAAGTTTGCGGCGCTATAGACAAAGAAGAGTTACTTTCCACAGTAGCGGGCGATGAAGGGGAGGGTATTGCCCTCGTCCAGCAAGCGCACAACGTTTTCCACGTGCTGCGCGCTCTCGCCGAGCTCCCGGGCAGGCGTCTGAATGATATCCATAGAAATTCCTTTCGTTGCATGGTTTAACGTCAGCGGCGGCAGACGCCCAAGCGTCCGCCGCCTATTTTACCACAGCCCCGGCCGGATTTCCAGCGCAAAGGCTTCTCACGAAATAGCAGATCCGCCTCTGTATCACACAGAGGCGGATCTGCCAATCCTATGATGCCCACGGCGGCGAACGCTATGAGCTTATTCAGCACAGCATCACCTATCGTTACTGTGTTTTTATCTCAGGTTCTTCCGGAAGAACTCCTGCGCATTCTTGTACATTACGCCATCGGCATCCTCCTGCGAAACGCCTCGGGAGATCAGATACTCGTAAATCGACGCCGCCTTGGCCGGTGTATTCAGGCACTCCGGCAGGAGGGAACCGTCGAAATCCGAACCGAGAGCAAGATTCTTTTTGCCTCCCAGCTCAAAGAAATGCATGGTGTGACGGTAGATATCGTCAAGGCTGTGAACTTCGCCGTCGTCGCGCAGGAACTTCACAAAGTAATTCAGACCGATCAGGCAATCGCGCCTGACCATCTCTCGGATCATGTCGTCTGTGAGGTTGCGCTTGTGACTGCACAGCGCACGAGCATTGGAATGCGTGGCGACAAAGGGTTTGGCCGCCACCTCCAGCAGGTCGGCAAAACCGTGGTCGTTGAGGTGGGAGACGTCGACAAGAACGCCCTCTTTCTCCATCTCGCGCACAGCTTCCTTGCCAAACTCGCTTAGGCCATGGTCAGTGGTGTGACCGGAGCCAAGCTCGTTTTCACCGTTCCATGTCAGCGTAATGGCACGCACACCCTGCTCGGCAAGTGTGTGAACACGGGTGATATCACCGGCGAGCGCGCTGCCGTTCTCAATAGTCAGAAATGCGGCGACCTTATTCTCAGCCCAAGCCTTCTCCATATCGGCGGCATTGCGGCAGGGAGCCACACGGTCGGAAAACTTTTCCATCTGGCGATAGAAGTTTATGCGGTTCTTCTCGAAATAAGCGATGGCTGCATCGCCGCGCTCCTCATCCGGAATGAAGACTGCGTAGAACTGCGCCCAATGCACATCATTCGGCATGTTGCTCAGCTGCAGCACGCGGCCGGGATCGTCCAGCGTGTCCGGGTTGCCGGTGTTGGCATACTTCCAATCTGCCAGAGTGTCACAGTGCAGATCGATCAAACCATAACTGTTCATGATACTAATTTAAAATCCTTTCTTTGACTTTACGCCCGCGGGTCGAGCTCCTCGCAGGAAAGCACTTCCTTGCTGCGTGTGTATTCCTCATACCGGAGTCCACGATCTGAGGTCTCAATTTCGCCGACCTGGTTATCATAGGGGTCGGCGCGCCAGAACTGCTTTTCAACGGTAAACGGCGCTTCAAACTCGCTGTTGGCCACCATGCGGTATGCGTCGATGTTGCCAAAGTAGAACTTGCGGCGTTCCTCATTCTGCGCCCTCACCGCCGCCGTGCCGTAGCTCGGGTCGGCATAGAGCCAGCCGTATGGCGCGATATAGAAGCGGGACCAGTCGTGTGCGCCGCAGAAGTCCGGCTCAGCGGTCAGGCCGCTCTGCCACCTGGCGGGAATGCCAGCGCAGCGGCACATGGTGATAAAGAGCAGGGCAAACACACCGCAGTCGCCGGTGTAGCTGCGCGCCGCAGAATCCGGGATGCACTCGAGAATGAAGTAGGACGGCATGAAGGTATACTTCATGTTCAGCGTGATGAAGTCGTAGAAGATACGCGCCTTTTCCAGAGGATCGGTCACACCCTCGGTCAGCGTCTCCACAAGGGAACGAATAAACGGGGTGAAGACGATGTGCGGCGCCTGCTCCTGCGTATCGAAATCAGGCTGTACGGCGTCTGCCTTCATCGTGGAAACATCGTGGTAGCGTGCCGTGTGGACATAGGAGTACTCCACATAGAACTCGTGGTTTTCCTCCATGTTCTCCTCCCAGCAGATCGTGCGCTGCGCCGCATTCTCGGGTGCGAGCTTGCCGGTCTCGGGATACATCTTCTCGATGCGGATCTCGCTTTGCTGCTCACACTCGGCGGGGATGGGCAGGTGAACGCGCACGAACATACCCGGCGTGAACCGATCATCGTTTACGCGGACGCTCGAACGGATGCAGATGCGATTGGAGATACCGCCGTTCTCGCGCATCAGACGGCGAACACGGTCAAGACGGCCCTCGCCCTGCTCCTTCGTTACGCTCTCCACACCGTGCACCTGTACGCCCGCGCGGACGGCAAAGGATGGATCTGCTTTGCACAGCGTCTCAAAGAAGCGGTCCAGGAAGTGCATCTCGCCGTTGACATAGAGCCAGCTGATTTTGCCGGCGTCCACGCGCTCGTCGAATTCCTCCTCGGTAAAATCGGGGATGTGCCCGCGCACCACAGCAAGTGCGGCGGCACGGTCGAACGGGTAATTCTGTGGGATCCGGCAGATGATCTCGCGCTCGGCGGTCAGGCACGCTCGCATTGCCTCAGACAGGTTATCCTGCGCAAGACGAAGATCGATGAGGCGGATCGCGCCCTCAAAATCGCCCCATGCCTTGCGCCGGGCGATATCGTCCGGCAGGCCAATGTTCAGATATTGCAAGGTATCGTTAATATTCATAAAAATAACCTCTTTGTGAATCCTGCTCCCACGGCACGGGCCGCAGGAGCAGGAAAAATCATCCGGCGGGGATCATGCAATCATATGCAGGATCGCACCCATGCCAAGACCAAAAATATTACCAATAGCAGCGCCAAGAACACCCATCAGAACACCGATACCCGCAAAGGAATCGTCATAGGCGCAGGCAATGATCGGCGCAGAAGCGGAACCGCCGATATTGGCGACCGATGCCGTAGAGACCATGCAAAGATCCCAGTGGAAGATCTTGGAGAGGATGTACATACCGACAACGTGGATCGCAAGAACGAACACGCCGTAAACGACCCACATCGGAGCTTCGACCAGCGCATTGAGCGGAGCCTGCGTAGCGAGCAGGGAGACGACGGCGTACAGCAGGACGCTGGAAAGATCTTCAACAGCAGGAAGCTTGCCGAGCGGGGTCATTGCGCAGACCAGACCGAGGACGGTGACGAACAGCGTCGTGCAGGTGCCCTTGTCGAACATGTCAAGGCCGATCTCCTTGAGGCCGTCATTCATGACAAGGCCGATCTTCTGAGACAGCGCGGAGACGATCAGAGCAAGGCCGATAAGCCAGATCCAGTCGACAGCTTTGGCCTGCTTTTTCTCGTTGGCGACCTCTGCGTTGGCAGCGGCTGCAACGGCCTCAAGCTTGGAGGTGTCCGCCTTAACGGACTTGTTCCACTTGCCGGCATACTTCACAGCAAAGAGCAGCAGCGCAATCCATACGGAGTAGCAGACGGTGTCGAGCGTAAGAGCGCAGGCGTAAGCGCCGGCATCGACCGGCAGAGCATCCTGCATGGCAGCCATGTTGGCGGAGCCGCCGACCCAGGAAGCGTACAGAGCTGCGGTAGCGCCCCAGATGGTCTCGCCGCCCCCGAGGGATCCCTTGAAGATCGGGAAGCCGACGATGAAGCCGAGCGCAAGAGTGATCGAGCAGCCAAGGAAGATTGCGATCATGCGTCCGGAGAGCTTGGCGATCTTGCGGAAGTCGCAGCGCAGCAGCATGACGAAGATCATTGCATACAGAAGGTTATTCTTCAGTACGCCGTAAGCGGCACTGACGCCTTCGGAATTGTACAGGCCCAGGGTACAGAAGACCATGTTGAGAATATAGATCCATACCAGCGGCGGGACCCAGTTAAAGACTTTCCACTTGGTGTATTTTTCCATTGCCAGCAGCCCGCCGGCCAGGAACATCAGGAATGCGATGAAAGTAAAACCGTTTTCAATAGCAGGTAACATACTTTTCTCCTCCAAAAAATATATTTCTTCTCAGCGGGGCGGTACCTAGACCCGCTGCAAAAGACAAAACAGAAAAAAGCCCAACAAAACCGAGCGTTTTTCAACGCCTGATCTTGCTGGGTTTCACACGCGGCACCACGAGGGAACTCATGGCAGGCGACTGCGAAGCAGCCATATACAGTTATGCGTAATCAGGTTTTGCTTTCCGGCTTGCCCGTCATTGACCGCCAGCGCTTGAGCGCATCGCGGTAAGCGACAAGTACGGCCCGGCGGGACGAGCCGCCGTATCGTCTGTTGAGCGTGTTCTCCAACCACACATCGATCTCCGGAAAAACCTGCCCCACAAAAAGTTTACGCAGGAAAGCCTCCGTCGTGGAAATTGTATGGGTACAGCTGAAATCGAGAACCTCGGACGTCAGGTCGTCGACCTCAAACGCCATATAAAACGTGCCGTAGTTTTTTGTGATGGCGTTGTCTGAATTCGTTCTGGACTCGCCAATGACAAAAACCGAATTGATCTGATTCAAAGAACCGTCCTTCCTTTCACAGGAGAATGCACGGAATGTATAATAATCAAAAACGCCCTGTATCAGCATCATTGGGTGCCTTTATTATAGCGGCCATTGACCGAGTTGTCAACATCTTCTTGCCAAGCCAGATGATTCTGCCGATTTTTGTCGATAACGCACAACAATTCCTTGTCAAGAAATCGCCAAGGCACATAAACTATGGTCAAATCAACGATTATCACCTTCCCCCTTGCAATTGCAGTCTGGACATGGTAGCATAAATATGCTTTTAAAAACTTGATTATCACTGCTGCTTTACTTTGCTTGAGAATGCCACAACGTTCTTCACCGCAAATAAAACCCAGCAAAAGACGTGGATTTATCGCGCCTTTTGCCGGGTTTTTTCTTTTGCAGCAGCCAAGAGAGGTGAGGAGCCGCCGCCATAATACGCCGCGCATTCACAGAATCACACAATATTTGAGGAGGAATTCATCACATGAAGAAAAGACTTTGCTCATTGCTACTTGTCCTCACAATGCTTTCTACGCTTCTGGTCGCGCCGGCTTCCGCCCTTGAGGCAGACGGTTCGACTAGCGCCGGCAACGAGACTTGAGACTTACGTGTATCTCGGCATCAAGGATTACGGCACCGTGGAAGCTGACAGCAAGCCCGACTTTGTCCATCGCTTCTACACCAACGGTGAAGAAGTGCAGTATACCATCGCCAGCAGTGACAATAAGTACGCCGTCCAGAACAAGCTTCAGGAAGGCTATGTCTACGATCTGACGATTGAAGGCGGTGTCGTGACCGACGCCGCCGCTGCCACGGCCGACGCCGAAGGCACGATCGTGTCCATCGACGACTCCACCGTCACCGTTAACGGCGCCGCTGTCAAGTACAGCGCCATCTATGAGATCAGCAACAACGCCGCCGGTGCCACCGCCGTGACCAAAGTGACCGATCTCACCGCGCTTGTCGGCAAGACCGCGAAGGTTTACGGCGACACCGTTTACCTCACCTTTATCGCCGAGCCTTACACCGCTCCCGTCAGCGGCACGCCCGGTGAGCGCACCCTCAAGAACTACCTCCAGACCGCGATGAACCCTGTCGGCACCGCGCTGTACGTTTACGGCGGCAGCTGGGACTGGCAGGATGTGAACTCTTCCAACCAGGCGCTGACCATTGGCCTGCCCCAGAGCTGGATCGACTTCTTCCAGCAGCAGGACGCCAACTACACCTACAAGAACAGTGCCGACCCCGCGCACAGCTACTATCCGCACAACAGCTGGAACCAGTACTACTACGCCGGTGTGGACTGCTCGGCCTATATTGGCTGGACCGTCTACAACGTGATGCACACTGAGAGCACCACCAACGACCTGAGCGACGGCTACGTGATGAGTGCCGTCAAGATGGCCAAGACCTTTGCTGACAAGGGCTGGGGCACCTGGACGCGCGATATCAAGTCCTTCAAGCCCGGCGACATCTTCAGCATGAGCGGCCACGTGTGGACCGTCCTCGGCGTCTGCGACGACGGCTCCATCGTCTTCCTGCACTCCACGCCTTCCGACAGCAAGGCCGGTCAGGGCGGCGGCGGCGTTCAGCTCAGCGCCCTCAACCCCAACAGCGACGACGACAAGAACTGCGAGGCCTACAAGCTCGTCACCAAGTACATGACCAAGTACTACCCCGAGTGGAGCGAGCGCTATGACGCCGTGCTGAGAAGCTACATCTCCTACGCCACCCCTGCCACCGGCACCAAGTACAAAGAGACCTGGTCCGGCAACTTCAGCTGGAACCTCGACGGCACCGGTCTGACCGACCCCGACGGTTACGCTGATATGAGCGCCGCCGAGATCCTTGCCGACCTCTTCGGCGACGCCGAGACGCAGCCCGACACGCCGGTCATCCCGTCTCAGCCCAGCACGCCCGTCCGACCCTCTCAGCCTTCCCAGCCCGAGCAGCCCAGCCAGAAGGGCTTCAACGACGTCAAGCCCGGCGACTACTTCTATGACGCCGTCAACTGGGCCGTCGAGAAGGGCATTACCACCGGCACCAGCGCCACGACCTTCTCCCCCAACGCATCCTGCACCCGCGCTCAGATCGTGACCTTCCTGTGGCGCGCCAGCGGCAGCCCGGAGCCGAAGACTGCCAGCAATCCCTTCACCGACGTTGCAGCCAACGCTTACTACTGCAAGGCTGTTCTGTGGGCTGTTGAAAACGGCATCACTACCGGTACCAGTGCCACGACCTTCTCCCCCGACTCTCCCTGCACCCGCGCTCAGGGTGTGACTTTCCTGTGGCGCGCTAACGGCAGCAAGGCCGCCTCCGCCGCTGCCTCCTTTACCGATGTTGCATCTGACACCTACTATGCTCCGGCAGTTGCCTGGGCGGCAGAGCAGAACGTCACCGGCGGTGTCGGCAACGGTCTCTTCTCCCCCGACACCACCTGCACCCGTGCTCAGATCGTGAGCATGCTGTATCGCCTTCGGTAAATAATTATCTTTAATAGGCGCTGAGTCATCCCCTCCTACAGCCTGAACGCCGCGGGCAATTGCCGTGGCGTTCAGGCTATCTTATTCTCAAAATTCAGAAAGGACAGTGCGTTTTATGAAATTTTCCAGCAAAGTTGAAAAATGCGGTCTTTCCCCGATGCGCAAGTTCCACCCGTACGCGGTGGCGGCGAAGGCCCGCGGCGTCAACATCTATCACCTCAACATCGGCCAGCCTGACGTACAGACTCCTCCCGCATTTTTCGAGGCGGTCCGTCACTTCGAGCAGCCGGTGCTGGCCTACGCGCCCTCGC
>ERZ773235.3828-NODE-3828-length-10126-cov-15.253103_pt1 | contig 10126 bp, 9 predicted proteins | sample MGYA00580522_ERZ773235 | MGnify/ENA primary metagenome ERZ773235 (study PRJEB29015, sample SAMEA2737797) | human gut metagenome | biome: human gut; feature: human-associated habitat; material: faeces | place: China | collected 2012 ...
AGCTGCCGCAGGTTTTCATAACGCCTACGGCAAAAAACAGCACCAGCAGCCCATAACCGATTGCCTGCAACGCGCCGTGGATGCCTGTCATAACGCCCCAGACCTGCCCGCCTTTGAATGTCTGCGGGCTTTCGGTCAGCAGCGACCAGATTTCCGCCAGCTTGTCGTTCCATGTGGAGAGCGCGGCGTTCAGGTTCGATACGATCCATGACTCACCCACAGGACATCACCGTCCTTCCTCTTGGTATGACCCTCACGCGGTAATGAGGTCGAGGATTTCCTTGGCGAACGTAATCACCAGCCCACCGGCCAGCGTCAGGAAACCTTGGCTGCGCTGGCTGGGGTCGTGGCTCTGCAACGACAGACCGACCTGCACAATGCCCCACCCCAGCAGGATAAGCCCCACCGCGCGGATCAGCGAAAAGATGAATGTGGAGAGATTTTCGACCACGACCAGCGGGTCATCTGCGGCAAAGGCGGGCAGGGCAAAAACAATGCCGCACACCATGACGGCGTACAGCGCAAACAAATTGAGAGAAATTTTCACGGATTTTTTGTTATGATTCAGCTTCATGTAGACCTCCTGATTCTTTGTATGGTAGGCTTCATTTCTGCGGCTTCGGCGGGCAGAAAATCGTCCATATCCAGCAGTTCGTAATTTTCGGGTGCGCCGGGCAGATCGTCCCGCGCGTTGTCGGCGGCGGTGTAGTCGTAAGGGGCTGCGCCGCCGTCCTCGGTGCAGCGGATGTTGGGATGCTTGAGCAGATTGTACTTAAAATCCACCACCGGGCGCTCCCCTCGGATGAACAAGATGCACTTGCTGTTATCCAACAAGCGCACCTCGTCCGGGGTCATCAGGTCGCGCCCGGATTGCTGGTGGTTGATGCTGTAACTGCCGCTGCGCCCTTTGCTTTGGTTATAGCTGGTCGTGGAGATGGTTTCCTTGCCCAGCAGTTCCGAAACATACTTGTGGGTTTCTTTCTCGGTGCCGCCGAGATAGAGGAACTCGTCGCACAAACCGACCAGCGATTCCCAATCGTCCTTGTACATGGCTTTCAGCTGCGCCATGTTTTGCACGATGATGGAGCAGAAAATAGCGCGGGAACGCATGGTGGCCAGCGCCGACAAAAAGGTGTCTTTTGGCAAGGAAATATTGGCGTACTCGTCCATAAGGCAATGCACCGGAACAGGCAAGCGTCCTTTGTGTACGCGGTCGGCTTGACGGTACAGCGTCTGGATAAGCTGCGTGTAAATCATACCGACCAGATAATTGAGTGACTTGTCCGAGTCCGGGATGCAGCAGAACAGCGCGACTTTGCGTTCGCCCAACTCCTGCAGGTGCAGTTCGTCCGTCATGGTCAGCTTGGCGATGGACGGCAGATTGAATGCTGCCAAACGAACGCCCACACTGACGAGGATAGATTTTGCGGTTTTGCCCGCCGCTTGTTTAAAAATGCGGTACTGCTTACAGGCGATGCTGTCGGGCTCACGCATTTCCAAACGCTCGAACAAGATGTCCAGCGGGGATTGGTAGTTGTCGTCATCCTCGTGGACTTCAGCGGCAGCGATCATCTCCATCACCATCGAGAAGTTTTGTTCTTCGGGCGGGGCCTCGTGCAGCAGGTACAGCATAAGGGCTTGGAGCAGGGCAGTTTCGGACTATAGTGATAGGTAATCCTTTGAAGTAATCTCCGGATTTTCCCCCACTTCACACCGGACGTGCGACTTTCACCGCATCCGGCGTTCCATCGACCATTGTTATATAGCATTTAATCAATCACCAATAGAAAAGTTACTTATATGGCCGCCAACTTAGCGGCCTTGCGCAGAGTATTGATTTTTGTCAGTTGTTTTTTCGTTACTTTTAGAAGTCGGCAAATGTCTCTTAGACTTTTGGCATCGCCGATTTGTAGCAACGGCACATATTTCTTGTGAATCAGTACGAGGTTGCTGTATCTTTCCAGTCCACCGTATTCTTTCGGAGTTTTTAGGTGGCAGGCTATTTCCGTTGCAGTGACGAATTTTTCACCACTGATTGAACAAACGCCTTTCTGCACGGCCAGTAAGGAAAGGCGGCAATCCGCATATTCCATGCTGTGCGCATCGGGAAGATGCTCACGCAGTCCAGAAAATAGTGTCATGTCCACTTCCAGCATATCGTGTATCTTTTTCCTGCCAGCTGTGGAAAAGCAGCACACAGCAGGGCTGATACCGATAGCCATTTTGTATTTGATGAAAGCAATCGGATAAATTGGACGATTTATGCCCGAAACATAGCGCACCATTGCGGATGCACCAAACCGAGCCTTTTCACTTTCCGTCATTACTCCACCCTCGCGGACAAGCTGACAGCCGCTTTCAGTGTTCAAACGGTTTGTGAGAACTGTCATCACACGGCGGTGCAACTTTCGGCAATCCAAACTGATGCAAGTTGCGATTTTGTAGTAATTCTGGATACCCAATACCATTTCATCAAATAATCCGATTTCAGCGGGCTGGGATTTTCCCTCTGTGGGGTTGGCAATATGCTTTGCCTGTTCAACAAGTTTGCGTTCTTCTAATTGCAGCTTTTTGTCACAGATATGAGACCTAACAACATATTTTTCACCTTTGCGAAACACCCTGATTTTGAAACCAAGGAACTCCGAATAGCGTTTTCGGACATTGACAATGCGCGTTTTCTCCGGGGATACTTCCAGATGAAGCCGTTCTGTAATCCACTGTGTTACAGATGCCATCGTTCTTTCGGCATCTTCCCGATTGCGGCAAAAGATGCGAAAATCGTCGGCATAACGCACGATGAACATTTCTTTCAACCCGGTTCTGCGCATCATCACATAGCCTTTGCTTTTATCAATGACTTCCGATGTGCGGATTATTCTCCGATACGCATGACTGACGGCCAGCGGATGTTCCACCCACTGACTATCTATCCAATGGTCAAGTTCATTCAAGACCACATTTGCCAGCAACGGAGATATGATTCCGCCTTGCGGTGTTCCTTTTGTGGGATATTCCGTTGTTCCGTCCGGCATACGGATAGGGGCTTTTAATATCCGCTTTATTACGAACAAAAGCTGTTTATCCTGTATTCCTAACGACCATAGCTGACGAATGAGTTTACTATGATTTACATTGTCGAAGAATCCTTTGATGTCAAATTCCAGCACATAATGCAGATGCGCCCTTTGCAGCAGTGAGTATGTACGCGATATAGCGTGCTCCACTGACCTGTTCGGGCGAAATCCATAGCTGTTATTGCTGAACTTTGCTTCACAAATAGGTTCTAAAATTTGCTTGATGCACTGCTGTATAAGCCTATCCCAAATGCAAGGAATCCCCAGCGGCCTTGTTTTGCCGTTGGGTTTCGGAATGTCTTTCCGCCTTACAGGTTTTGGCCTATAGCCGTGCTGGCTTCCTGTGACGATTTTTCTGACTTTTTCAATAACCACCGACGGCGGCAATTTACCAATGTCGCCAATATTCTGATGGTCGGTTCCTGCGGTGTAACTGCCTGTGTTGGATTTGATGTTCCTGTATGCCAGCATGATGTTGTCTTGACTTAATATCAATTCCATCAAATTTGGGAACTTTTCTCCCGACTTGCTCTTGGCATATAGGTCATCAAAAGTTTGCAACATACCGTAATATTCGGCGTGCCGCAGGGTGTCCATACACAGACTCTTTTTCCTTTCTTTTGGCATAAGGCATCACCTCCCAATTAGAAAAGTGACCCTTTTGGTCTTACTCGAATCCTTATGATTGGATTGAATAATGCCAGATTCCAATGGCTCGACTTGTGGCCATTCCTCCATTCCCATTACAGGAACTTCATCGGTTCGACCACTGCTTTTCAGCAGCAGTTCATCTGCTTATTTTCTTCGTCAGATTCTTTCTTGCGAAAGCTGCTGCCTTTCCTCGTTCCGATAATTCTATCTTTACATATACCCTTAGGTCTCCACTATGAGCCTGTCAGCTTGCCTGTGCCTGTAACACAGCATGGTCGTTCAGAGGGAAAATTTTTACTAAACCACACTGACTGCGCTTTAACGCACCCATACATTTCTATATGGTCTTCTTTTAGACCCGTACATTCGCGGATTCGTCAGTTTACCCGACGAGGTAAACGTTCTAACCATAGGTATTTTGTAGACTCTTGGCCTATAAGCAGCACAATCTGTTTCCAGACCGCTTTCGGTCACCACAAGTGGTGATTGCGGCTACTCTCAGCCGTTGTCGCGGGGCTTCGCACACCAGCCATTACAGCCGATGCACGCCCGCCGAGAGCAGATGTTTCCGGGCGTTACTCCTTCATTCCATCTGTTGAATTATCAGTTATCCAAGCAACGGATAACCGTTACTTGTCCGCCGACTTTTTACCGTCAACGAACGAGTCACACTTTCCCAGAAGGGGTCGCTGCTTTTTGAATGTGATGGCGTGGTATTTTGAATCAGATTTTCAATCAAGGTCAGCACTTCACGGTCATCATGCACATACACAAACGGGTTGTAACAGAACGATGCGGCAGGGTTTATGAGGTCAAAAACAAGTACCTCATATCCCTTTTGTTTCAGCAAATTGCCGGTCTTACGCAAAATTTCAGCCTTGGGATCTGTAATTACCATAGAGCAGGCACATTCCAGTACATTCGGCACACCATAGGTTCTGGTCTTGCCTGCGCCGGAGCCGCCGACAATGAGGATGTTCGTGTTATGCTTGTGTTTGTAGCCATCTATCCCGATGTGGAAATGTTGCGTCAGCAGCAGATTCGGCCCTCGCCTGTCCATGTAGAACTTGTTCAAGCGGAACACATCGCCCCACGCCGCCGAGCCATGCTCCGCACCGGGGCGGGTATTCCTCTGATCCGTCACGGCCACGATAACCGCTACCGCATAAATCACCGTAAACACCAGCAAAAAGCGCAGGCTGTCGCTGCTCCAAGACAGATCAAACGGCTCTGCCAGTGCGCTGTCCAGCGCATCCAGCAGAGCCGTTATCCTCATGCCCGGCTGCCAGCGGCAAGCCACCGCCAGTGCCGCCCACCAGACGAGGGGCAACGGCAGCAGCCAGACCCACCAAGGATTCTTTCTTCCCGGCGTGGTGGACTACCTTTCCTCACCGCGATGGTGCAGGCGCGTTCGCTGTTCCGCATCCCACGCCAGCCGCTTCTTCCAAAGTTTGGGCAGAGTGCTGGCAATGTCAGGGCTTAGCTTTCCTTGCCGTGGTTGGGGCGTTTCCTCGCGGATACTTTCTCTCAGATAATCCCACTCCCACCTGCATGAAATGTGTTCCAGATAAAACTTATCGTAGCTGTCCAGCCCGCTGATGTCGATGTAGTGCTGTACTTCAAGGCCGAGCAGGTAGCGGTCAAATGCCTGTTCCTGCTTACGGTTCGGATAAAGCAGCACACGCATGATTTCTGCATCCAAGGCTCCAGGGGGTTGTAACAGAGTGGGGTATTTGCGGCGCAGTTCCTTGGCGATACCTTCCTGTGTAAAGTAGGTTGGCAATGCTCTGCCCACAAAGGCAAAGCTTGTTAGATACCCGCAATCTTCCCATTCAGTGTCGTTGAACGGAATCTTGAACTCGGCAAGCGCATCAGGCTCTTTCAGCGCCTGCCGAAAGACATACTGTCCTTGCAGAATCAGCCAATTTTTGAAATAGTCGAATCGGTCATCCGAGGTACCGCCGTTGATGATACAGGCCGCGGCAATCAACTGCGGGCTGTTTGCTATCCTGCGGTATTCCTGCCACGCGCAGTCGAAGCCGACTAATTCATCCGGGGACAGCTTCAAAAGCTGCTTGTACAGGGATTCCCGCAGCGGTTCGGCTTCCAGCGCTGGTACTATGGCTCTGGCGTTATCAATGATCTTCCAAAACTTATCTTTCGTCATAGGAATGTTCTCTTGCCAGTTCTGCATCTTCTTCACCAGAGCAGCAGCGGGGTGTGGGCGTGGAGCAGCCGCGCCAGCGCGTCATCCACGGCATCGGTATAGCCGCCCTCAGCCAAGCGCTGGGTACGCAGCTGGTTGAGCGCTGCTTTTGCCAGCCGATACTCTGCTGCTGACAGCGTCAGCTTGCCGCCTGCGGGCAGATCGTTCACCCGAAGAATCAGCCGCCCGGTAACTTCGGTGCTGCCGCCGTTGGCGCGCTGGCCGTAGTAGACATCACCCAGCGCCCGGAGCAGGATGCTTTTGTTGGCACGGTCAAGTTTAACTTTACGTTCTGTCATTGTTTTTCACCATCCTTTGCTCACAGCATATCATAGAACCGCCGCAATAGCTATCCGTCATTTGAAAACAAACGGAAAACAATCAGCCGCGCTCCCGCTGGCGAGATTGCTTCTTGGCAGACGGCACGGCAACAGCGTATTCTGCGGTGGGCGGTTCGCGGGACTGTACAGCCAGCGTGCGACTCAGACTGCGCAGCAGCCCACCACCAACGATGTTCACATCCGTCAGAAAGCCCCGCTGCTGTTCTTTGCCCAGATTGCCGTACAAGGCAACCACGCGGTCAAAGTTGAAAGCGGCGGTGTCAAGCCCATACCGATGTGCGACCATGTAGGCGGCACAGTAACTCGGCGCAGCGTAGGCTTGACGGTTGTAGGTGTAATCCTTGTGAAAATCTGCCTGTGCGCACTCCCGAACGACGGCGCACAGCGTCGTGCCTGCATCCATGCCGTTGCGGACATAAATCGTGCGGTTCTTGGAAACATACTGCGCTTGGATGCCGTCTGGCAGACTGTCCGAGATTTGGATCGGCACCGGGCTGCTCTCGATGGCCGCGGCGACCAGTTCATCCACTTGGTAGTTAGCGGGCGGTGGCACAGGTCTGCCGCGCGTCTGTGTAATGTCGAACACCTTGCCGATATTATACCCGGAAGCCTTTCGGCCGTTATTCTCGTACACCTGCCCCACAATGGCCGTGTAACCTTCCTCGCCGGTACGGATATGCCTTCCGGCATCCTTCCATTGCTGGAATGTGCGGGCGTCCGTGATGTCGGCGTTCTGGCCGGAGAGCAAAAGCTGGTTCGGCAGCGAGTTGCGGCATTGCGACATGAAGTTGAGAAATTCCTGCAAGGCCGGGGCATCTGCCAGTACCTCACCCATGCGGGCATCCACCTGCACCCAAATCGCTTCACGCTCGGTTTTCTTCATGGCAGCGTATTCTTCCTTAGAATACTGCGGTTCTGACGGCGCTACGTTGTTGAGATATTTATTCAGGTCCATTTACAGTGTTTTCTCCTTTCGCTTGATTTTTACCGGCATCCTAGGCATACGGTTTTTCGGCGGCTCAACCTTGCGGCGCAGGTAGGCGGTGATGTCGCTTAATTCCATGCGCACGCTGGGGCGCTCACCCTTGGCCCGAAGCTGATCGGCGCGCGGCGACGGCGAGTTTGCAAAAGATTTGCTGCTGTCGGAGAAAGGCTCGGACGGACTGGCGTTCTCCGAGCCCTGCGGAAAACCCATGTTGAACTGCTCCTCGTCTGCGCCGACCTCAAATTCTACCGCGCCATCCTCGGTCTGGACGCGCTCGGTTTCCGGGGTAGGCTCGCTGCGCTCCTGCTGTACGGTGTCGATAAGTTCTGCCGTGCCGGTGTCCACAACAGCAAGTTGCAGCTTGTCGATGATGCGGTTGGCCTTGGAAGCATCATCCTGTAAAATGGCGATCTCAATGTGGTCGGGGTCCATCTTGTCACGGATGGGGCAATACAGCAGACCATGCGCCTTGGAGGCGCGGGCAAAATCGTGCATACGGTCTTTGTCTACCGTGAAAAATTTCAGCGGCTTCTGCTCTTTCAGCAAACGGATTAGGTGCGTTTTGCCGTGGGTCTTTTTACTGTCGTGCAGCACTGCCTGTGCGAAAATAAAGAAGTTTTTCGCAGCGGTGCCGGAGATGCGCAGGGCAAACTCTGCACCCTCCAGCGAGTAGCGGACGACCTGGTCTGCGGGTTCAGAGCCGTAATTCATCTGGCATCACCGGCCTTTTCTTTGGACGAGGGCAAGCGGCTGAACGAGTCCACGCCGGGGATGAGGGCAAGACTGCGCCCGCAGTCCCAATTCATGTGGATTTGTCCGGCATCATCGATGAAATCAACGGTTCCCATAGAGCCGGGAGGCACGGCCATCTCATCTTCCATACAGCTGAGTTGCAGCCGCGTGCCGGGCGGGTACTTGCGGCGCAGGTGTTCGATGTAGTCTTTGTTGGGGTATTTCATGGGCATCCTTCCTTTCAAGATTATAGTGTCAAATCAATGTTGGGGCGGAGGTCACGCTCGTGTTCCTGTTCGCGCTGTTGTTGTTCGGCGCGGTCACGGCGGGCTTCGGTGAGGTGCTGCTGCACCTCGATTGAATTTTCTGCAATTTTGCGGCAGAGGCGTTCTTCTTGGCGAAGCTGCTTTAGGGCTGTGTTGACTTGCTGGATGCGTGGGCTGTCCGGGTTTGTTTTGTACAGCGATTTTCTTTCTGCAGTGAGCTGGACAATTTCACCCAGCTTGGCTTGTCGGTAGGTTTCCAGCTGTGCCAGCGTGTCAATGTTGTTCTTAGATAAAAACTCCATCTGCCGGATGCGCTGGTCCAACTTGTAGGCATCCTGCCGCACGGCATAACTTGGACGGCGCGGCTTGCGAGGGAGCGCACCCAATTCGTACAGGTAACGATAATACAGCGCCCGCAGGCCGGTCAACTTGCGGCGTGGCTTGCCGCTGCGCAGACGGCCATGTTGGATTGTTGGTGGATTTTCCACATAAGGGCGGTAGCTTCGTGGATACAGGATGTGCGTCTGGATTGCTTCGGGGGTATACCTCTTGCCCAGCGTTTTGAATCGAACAAAGCGCTCTTTTCCGGGCGGACGCAGGATGGGATACTTGCGCCCCATGCGTACCTCATAGCCATTGCGCTCCAGCGCGTTAAGAAACTGCCGCCATGTAAGGCTTTGTTGAATTGCTTCGTCCACATCCTGCCGGATGGCAGTGCGCCATGTGGGTTGGTTGTTTTCCTCCGCCCTCCACTTTTCATATTGCCGCTTTCCTCGCAGCGATTCCGGTGTTTCAATGATGGAAAGCCCATACTTTTGGCAGAGCGCGTCTGAAAGGGCGCGTACTTCGGTATAGTAACTTTTACTGTTGCTGTGGTACTTCTTTCCATCCTCCAAGCTAACGGCGCTCCATACAATGTGGTTGTGGTAATGCTTAGTGTTCAAATGCGTTGTCACAATTGCTTGGTATTTCCCAAGCAATAGCTGTTCTGCAAATTCGACACCGATCTGGTGCGCCAGTTCTGGAGTTACCTCCCCTTCTGCAAAACTCTGGACAAGATGGTATCCCTGCACACCGGTTTCTTTGTGCCAGCGAAGCGTATTTAATCGCATATCTTCAAAGGCGCTGGTGGTTGTGCAGCCCAGTCCTGTTTCAAAACAGGCTGATTCGGTTTTATCCCGGTTTGCCGCATAGTCCACAGCTTCTTCCAGTGATTTCGGTGTCGTTTTTGATTTGTTTTGTACATAGTCCACTGTGCGGTCAAGGCGGCGCACAGGGATCACGGATGTGTAAGCCATTTTTCATAGTGACTCCTTTACCAGTTTTCTTTTACTTCCCGCCAGACCTCTTGGGTTAGCCGGGTCATTTCATCCACACTCCCCTGCCCTGCTGTTCCGGTACTGTTGGCACGATGGGCAAGCTGATTTGCATTGTTGCACAGCCCTGCCACCTTGCGGAGTAGATCGGCATGGTGCGTGCAGGGGCGCGGATGGATTGCTTTTCCTGCAATGAGCGTGCGCAGGTATTCCTCTCGGTTCAGACTGCTGGCCGCAACCTGCCGATTCAAGAATGATAATTCATTCTCATCGACATGGAATGAGACAACAAATCTGCGTTTACGCACGGCAGGGGTTTGGGGCATCCCCAAAATGTGCGTCTGGTCGACCAGACGCTATGCTAGCAAAACACGACACCCCGCAAAACGGTTCATGACACAAGGTCGTTGCCCTCCGAAACGGCTTTCTTCAAACCGTCCAAGGTCGTGACAATGCGGTTATACTTCTGTGCCAAACCGATCTGCGCGTTGGTGGTTGCATCCTGATTGCGGCTGCAGACCACCAGCATCGGGCAGCGCAGCAGCTTATCCC
>ERZ773235.3834-NODE-3834-length-10117-cov-3.678394_pt1 | contig 10117 bp, 9 predicted proteins | sample MGYA00580522_ERZ773235 | MGnify/ENA primary metagenome ERZ773235 (study PRJEB29015, sample SAMEA2737797) | human gut metagenome | biome: human gut; feature: human-associated habitat; material: faeces | place: China | collected 2012 ...
ATATCAAGAGGGTTTTCAAAAATATAAAAACTTATTCTGTATATTGAAAACAACTAATGGTTGTGATAATGTAAAGTTGAAAAATACATTATAAAAGTACAAATAGGAGAGGAACACACGTGTATGCAAGTAAAGAGATGCAAAGTATGTGGCGGAACAGTGAATATTTTAGGGAATGGTTATATTAGATGTAATTATTGTGGACAAATATATGATATGAGTGGGGGAATCCTTGGTCAAGAACAGATATATAACGAGGCTCTGGATAAGTCGCAACAGGGTACTATAGAAGGGAGCGAACAAGCAAGAAAATTGTTTGAAAGTATTTCTGGATATAAAGATAGCAATAGTCGTGCATTAGAAAGTTATACAAATGTAGAGAATATAAAAATTGCCATGGAAGAAAAAAGGTTGGAGGAAGAGAGACAGTGGCAGATTGCACTAGAAGAAGATAAAAAAAGAGCTATAAGAAATAAAAAAATTAAACAAATAATAATTATGATTGCAGGAATTATTGCTACTATTACTTGCATTATAGTAATTAATATTTCAAAGCATGAAAAGGTAATAAAGACTGAATATAATAATGCAATAGAGTTATTTGATAATGAACAATATGGAGAAGCGAAGGAAATCTTTGTAAGTTTAAATGGATATAAGGATAGTATAAATTATATAGAACAAATTAATACAAAACTGCAGGAACAGGACCAGCAATATAATGAAGCTCTTAGTGATATGGAATTAGAAGACTATCAATCGGCAATTGTAATATTTTCCCAAATTCAAGAGTATTTGGATACTAATATATATTTACAGGAATGTGTAGAACACTTGTTAAGTCAGGCTAATGAATTAACTTCAAATGAGCAATATGATGAAGCAATAGAATTATTGGAAGATTTGCCAGAAAATATAAATCAATATGAAAACGTAAAAGAGACGCTTGCAAATATATCAGAATTAAAACAGAAGAAAAATTATGATATAGCAGTTGAATTATATGACAGTCAAGAATTTGTAGAAGCGCAGAGTAAATTTTTAGAGATGCCAGATTATGAAGAATCAAGAAAATATATTGATTTAATAGGGGATATATTATACGAGGATGCAAAAAATTTGTTTAATAATATGAAATATGTTGAATGTGTTGATACGTTGAAATATATAGATGAAAACAAAGAATGGAGTAATTACAAAAGTGCAAAAACTTTACAGGAAAATGCAATTGAATCATATAAAACAGAAATCGAAAATGCAGCTTTAGAAATATTAAAAAATGGTTCGTATAAAGAATTTTCTGATTATCTAATAGAAAATGTATGTGACATATATTCTTCAGATGAGGCATCTAAATTAATAAAACAGTGGAAACCTCAAAATGTGTCATCACTAGATGTTTTCAATAAAGAAGATGATGCAGGGATATATTGTAGAGAATTTCAGTATGAGTCTGGAGTTGTTGATAATGTAGGGAAAACACATAACAATGTTTTATTGGGAGGAGGATATACAGAAGTTTATCATATAAATAAAGAGTATGATAAACTTTCAGGCTGTGCTTTTATATTGCAGAAAGCAGCAACAACAAAGAAAAAATTAGTTTTACAAATAAGAGACGAAAATGACAATGTCTTATATTATTTAGAAATGACTGGTGGAGATATACCAGTAGAATTTTCTGTTGATATCTCAGAGGTGGTAGATTTAAAAATATATTTTAATGGATTTAATGGATCATGGGGTGCGAAAAATGCATTTTATGGCGGAATATCAGATTTAGTCGTGTTTTCAGTTCCAGATTGAGGAGGATGGCAAATGGAATTAGTATCAATTATTGAATATCAAGGAGATAATAACACAGTTGTATGGAAACATCCTACTGTAAACTTTAACAATAATTCACAGTTAATAGTAAGGGAATCACAGATTGCAATTTTTTATTTGAATGGAGAAGCGTTAGATTCATTTGAACCAGGCAAACATACTTTGGAGACGGGGAAAATTCCATTATTAAGTGAAAAATTATTTGGAAAAATTACAGGTGGAGAAGTATATCACTCAGAGGTTTATTTTGTAAATTTGGTGGAACAAATGTCTATATGCTGGGGTACGAATCCACGAATTAAGTTTATAGATAAGACAGTTGGAAACTACCAATTTGATATAGGTGTTTTTGGAAAATTAAGTCTTAAAGTTAATAATCCTCGTAAAATAGTTCAAAATTTTGTTGGAACAGAGAATGCTCTTGGTCAAGAGAAGTTAATGAGTTATATTAGTCCGAGTATTATGCAAAAAGTAAGAACACAACTTGCAAAGACATTAAATCAACAAGAAATTTCTATTTTTGAACTAGACATGCATACGGATGAAATAGCAGAATTGCTTATGACATCTTTTAGGGAACAAATTAGGGATTATGGATTGGATATCACAGGTTTTTGGATAGAAGGGTTTGATTTTCCTGAGAATGACCCTACATATAAAAGGATTCTTGAGCTTCGAGGACAAAGTGTGACCACAATGCAGGAGCAGAAAATGAAACAAGCTTTGGCAATGGATGCATTGAAATTTGAGCAAAACTATGAAATCGGAAGAGTAAATTTAGATGCAGAAAAAGAATTAGTCAAGGCAAGAACAGAAAGTGAAAAGACAATTATAGATGCAAAAGCAATGGCGACAAAACGTGCAACGGAGGGATATTCATATGTAACAGAAAGAGCATATGATGTTGCTGAAAAATTATCTGAAAATGATAATATTGGAAATTTGTCAACGACAGGAGTTGGATTGGGAATGATGGGTGGTATGGCTTTTGGAGTCGGAGGAGCATTGTCTAATACCATTTCGGATGCATTAAGTCCAATAAACAGAAATTCAGACCAAAACATGAATGATATAGGAGAAAGTGAAGGATTCATCTCGATAAAAGAAGATGGTAGTAATGTAGATGATTTTGAGGAAAAGGTAAAAAAATTACAGTATCTTAAAAAAATGGAAATAATTTCGGAAGAAGAGTATGAGGTAAAGAAAAGAGAAATATTGGATAATATTTAGGAGGAATGGTTGTGGAAAAGAAAAAAATTTTTTGTATCGAGTTTTTGTTAGTATTAATTTTATATAGTTTAGTTATTTGCTTGGTGCCATTAATACATAGCATTACTTTTTGGATTGCATTTATATTATCAATTATTGAGTATATTATTGCAGGGATTATGTTGATTTTCACTGCTGACACAAAAGACAGAAATTCGGAAAAAATATTTGATTTGATTAAAATTAGAAATACATTTATATATTTGATAGTTCAATTAATATTTAATATTTTTTCAATGTGTTATGGAAAATTTCCTATATGGTGCATTGTCATTGTAAATTTAGTTTTTATCGCAACACTTATAATAACAACATATATATTTGTTTACATAAAAAAATATACTACCGAGTTTGATCAAGGAGTACAAGAGAAAGTGAGAAATAAAAAAAAGAAATTAGTGGAGATAGAACAACTACAAAATATAGCAGTTGATTATGAATTAAGAAAAAGTATTAGCAAATTAATTGAAATACTTAAATACAGCGATCCTATTTCAACTCCAGAAGTAGAAGATTTAGAACAAAAAATAGAAATTAATTTGACAGTATTGAAGAACTTAATAGATCAGGGTAAGGAAGATGATGCACAAAATTGTTGTAATGATTTGATTGCAGCTGTACAGGAACGGAATAATCTTTGCGAAATATACAAGTAGAAGGGTGAATAATTAGTGGTATTTGTAAAAGATACAGGTGATGGAAGAAAAATTGGAATAGAGGCTATAGAAATATTAGCATTTCCAGATATTGAAATGTTTATGGAAAAGCCAGAGAAAGAGAAGTTAAGTGCATTACCATTTTTACATTTTATGAGAGAATTGCGAACAGTTAATAGTGATAATAATGTTGTGGCTGAAATTTTATGGTTAACATATCCAGCGGAAAAACAAGCATATACTTCAGAGGTAAGAATATATCTTATTTTGCGTGAAATAGGGTATAACGTTGAACAGATAATTTCTAATTTGGAACAAATTGATAATAATGTATGTTTACTATTAAAAGTTCAAAATTATGAATTAAGAGTTTGCGAAGATTTAGATATTTTAAAAAAATGTATGATGTCTATTGAGAATGATTGTGTATATGCGTTGAATAAAAAAGGAAAATATACAATAAGTATGTCATCTCAATGTGCACTATTTTACAATGATATTCTAGATTGCAATATGTATGATTCCTTTGAAAATTTGATTTCTGTATTTTCTGAATTGAAAGATAGTGCTATTTCATTTCAAATTTCTCCTGTTAATTTGAATTTTCAGGAAAAATTAGCTATTGGAGAAATGGTATCTTTATATCATAACATTGCAGAGGGAAATTTTACAAAAGAAAAAAGATTGAAAGATAATTTATTAGAATTGCCATTAAGATGTGTCGATTCATATTACAGTGTGTTACAAGATGGACTTTTGGAATATAATATTTTAATTTTTGGAACAAGACAAAATGCTAATAGACTGGCAAATAGAATTGTTGGGATGCTGAAGGAAAATGAAAACAAGCTAGCATCATTTGAAATTATGGATATATCGAAATTGAAAATAAAACTGTATTCTGAAATTTATACTTATCCATGGAATACGAGAACATATATAAATTTGATGCTTAATAAACTTCCCTTTAATAATAATTCTGAAATATTAATTAGAAAGCTTGGTCGAATGATGTCGGAGGGGGAGGCATTAAATTTTTTTAGATTACCGATACATAGCGGAAATACATTAGCTTTAAATAGCATGGATGCATTTTATGTATCTGAACAAATAAATACAGCTTTATTGAGAAAAGATAATATTAAGTTTGGTATGGTCAATACCGTAAATGATATGATTGAAATCGGTTGCCCGAAAGAACAATTTTCAAAACATGCATTAATTGTAGGAATGCCGGGAACAGGTAAAACTACATTTTCATTAAATTTGTTATTACAGTTTTATAGACAAAATGTTCCGTTTCTTGCGATTGAGCCTACTAAAACAGAATATAGAGCGTTAATTGAGAAAATACCGGAAATTCAAGTTTTTACACCGGGGAATAATGAAATTTCTCCATTTATCATTAATCCATTTATGCCCCCAAGAGGTATAAAAATTGAACAATATATACCGGCACTTGTAAGCGCATTTGGTGCAGCATTTTCTATGGAAAGTCCATTAGATGTTATTTTTTTAAAGGCAATTCGAACAGCATATATAGAATATGGTTGGAAAGATTATAATGAATATGGGGATCCTGGTACATGTGAGTTTGGTTTATATGAGTTTGTAATGATTTTTAAAAAAATTATAAAAGATAGTGCTTATAGTAGAGAAGTGAAAGGAAACTTAGAGTCGGGGGGAACATTTCGTTTATTGAATCTTATCGAACAAAACGGCAATATTTATGACACAATAAAAAATATTCCAATAGAGGATATACTTACAAAACCAACAGTTATTGAATTAAATGCTATTCAGGATGGAGCGCAGAAAGCATTAATAATGGCGCTTTTATTGTCAAATATATGTTTGTATACAAAATTGATACAACATGGAGATGGAAAGTTGAAAAATGTGATTCTCATTGATGAGGCGCACGTTTTATTAGGAAATGATTATGAGAATGAAAATAAAAGTACTCCTAAGGGAACAACAGTTACATCATTGAAAGCAATGGTTGCTGAGATACGTTCATATGGTACAGGGATTATTATAGCTGATCAATCAGCAAAAAAAGTAAGTAGAGATATTGTTGCTAATACTGATATAAAGGTTATATTTAGATTGGTAGAAAAAGAGGAAAAAGAAATTTTATGTGAAAGTATAAATGCAGATACAAGAATAAAAGAGCATATATCTAGACTAAAAATGGGCGAAGCATTTTTATTTTTATCTATGCTAGAAAAACCACAGCTTATTAAGACACCGGATGTAAGAAAAGAGGAAAATATAAAGTTAGTTATTCCTAATCAAATTATTTCTCAACAAATGAAATATTGGGAAAAAAATAAAGAATTATTAAAACCTTTTAGAGAGTGTGAAATTTGTAAAGAATGTAAGGGTGGATGTGATTATCATATACGCTCTGATGCAGGATATTTGGCAAAACGAATTTATGCTCATTGTGCAAATAAAATAATTGATAAAAACGAATTTATACGTCATGTAAAAGGAGTTGAGGTTTTGGCAAAAACGAATTTACAAAGATATGACATTAATAATCGTGAAAAGATGATAAAATGTTGTATGTTTCAGCTTCGGAGAAAAATTGAATTGGAAACAAATTTAAAGTTGTCAGATCATGAACTTTTTATTTTAATAAATATGAGGGGTACAGAGAATAATGGATGATATATTAGATATGGATGAAATAAAAGAAAGTGATGAAAATTTAAATGAAGTAGAAGAATTATCAATTGAGGAGATGGAAGAATTATCCGTAGGAGAACTTGAAGACATTGATGATAATGAAAATATGAAACAGGGAAATTCTTTAGAAGGATTATCTGCATACGAAGAACTTGAAGAGTTGAAAAATTATAGAGAACAATTGAGAGAAGAACAATTGAAAGAATTGTATTCAATGAGACAACAACTTCTCGATTTAGATGATACAGGAGAAGATTCAGAGGATGAACAAAAGGTTTTAAAATTAAGGTGACAGAATGAAAGAATTAGACTTAGAATATGATGAAGATTTACAAGATATTCAAGACGTAGAAGAAAAAGAAGTTTTAGCTGAGAAATTGGCAGACATAGAGGCTGATGATTTAAGCGGTATAGATGATGATGAACTAAAACAAAAAAGAGATGCTAATATTATTCGAGATGTGCTTGATCAAAATGTTACAACACAGAGAAAGCTTTCTGATTCAAGGGCAATGTGGAACGTGGAAAGAGATGTAGAGAAAGAAAACTGCATATTAAAAGATGATGCAGAATTTAAAGTGAGGTATAAATCATCTGATGAAAACATAATTTATTCGGGGAAAGAGTTTAAGGAATATATGAATAAAAAATATGGACAGGATTATGTTACATATTCGCATAGAGAGCCTGATTTTGAACCATTTGAGCAGGTTATAGACAAAGCTGATTTTGAAGAATTTTTATTTGATAAATATGGTGAGCATATATCAGTGCAAGATGTTCCTGATGGTCATTTTAATATTGAACACATGGAAAGTGACAGGAAAAATACATATAATGTTGCAAATGGGCATTGCATTGATGTAATGGGAGCTGATATATCACAAAAGGATATAGAAGAATATATGAAACAAAAGGACTTGACGTGGCATGAATGTGGAAACCGTCAGACAATTCGCATGGTTCCAACAGAGATAAATCAAGTGTTTGCGCATACAGGAGGGATTGGTATAGAAAAAGATTTTGAAACACTTCAAAATGAATTAAGAGATATAGCCTTGGATGATGAAGGAAATGTACACAAATTTTCACTAAAAAAAGAATCACCAGTTGGCGATACAGAGAATCTAGAAAATGCAATAAAAGATAGACATGAGAAAAACATTCAAAGAAAAAAAGAAATATTTTAATATTTAGAGAATAGATTATGAAATAACCATAGAGACAAGCAAAATTGATGAGCATTTTGTACGTTTATTGGTACTGTTTATGCAAGGATTGTAATTGGTGAGCGAATAAAACAGAGCCAAGGGTGGGCGTTTGGCAACGACCGGAGTAATTAGGTAAATCACTGTTGAGCGTAGCCGTTTCTCTGGCTTTTCATTTTTCTATCACTAATATATCACAGGTGTTGGCGTTTTTTCACAGACACCCAGAGAAACCAAGAAAAAGAAACTGGAAGAAGATTATGATTTTGTGATGTCGACAGAGATGGAAGGATGTGTGGATGATATGTGTAATATAAGTGATCTTTTTGAAGAACAGGTAACGGAAAGGGTTACAGAACGTGTGACAGAACAAAACCTGATTGCCAAGGTCGTGAAGAAAATAAAACGTGGAAAAAATATTGCCGAAATTGCAGATGAACTTGAGGAGACTGTCGAGACGGTCACACCTGTTTATGAAGTAGCGCTCAAAGCTGCACCGGATTATGATGAGGCTGCAATCTATGAGACACTGAAAATTAGCTAAAGACAAAACTATGGGTGTCAAGCAAAATTCCTTTACTGTAAAGAAAAAATGCTTGACACCTGTTTTGTTTTATGTTATCTTAGCAAAGGTGCCGATGTATGGATAGTAAAATAAAGGCATGGTGTGAAGAATGGAAGAAAAAATCGAACAGGCTTATCTCTATGACTTCTACGGAGAACTGCTGAACGAACACCAGAGAAGAATCTATGAGGACTTCGTGTTCAATGACCTTTCTCTTGGAGAGATTGCAAACGAAGAGGGAATCAGCCGCCAGGGGGTACATGATATGATTAAGCGGTGTACCAAGTCTCTGGAAGGATATGAAGAAAAACTTCATCTGATTGCAAAGTTTCAGTCAGCAAAGCAGAAAGTAGCACAGATTGATGCACTGGCGAAGGAGTTTCATTCCAGTCACAATGAAGCGATTATGGAGGAGATCGAGCAGATTTCCAATCAGATTTTAGAGGAGCTATAAGATGGCATTTGACAGTTTATCTGAAAAACTTCAAAATGTATTCAAAAACCTGCGAAGCAAAGGTCGTTTGACAGAGGATGATGTCAAGGCAGCTTTGAAGGAAGTTAAGATGGCTCTTTTAGAAGCGGATGTTAACTTCAAAGTCGTAAAGCAGTTTGTAAAAGATGTGCAGGAACGCGCAATCGGACAGGACGTGATGAACGGACTGAATCCTGGGCAGATGGTCATTAAGATTGTAAATGAAGAGATGGTGAAGCTGATGGGTTCTGAGACAACAGAGATTAAGCTTCAGCCGGGAAAAGCATTGACAGTCATTATGATGGAAGGTTTACAGGGTGCAGGTAAAACAACCACCGCAGCAAAGCTTGCAGGAAAGTTTAAGCTGAAAGGAAAGAAAGTTTTACTGACTGCCTGTGATATTTATCGTCCGGGTGCGATTGAACAGTTACAGATCAATGGTGAGAAGCAGGGCGTGGAAGTATTTTCCATGGGAGATAAGATCAAACCTGTGAACATTGCCAAAGCAGCAATCGAGCATGCGGCAAAGAATGAATTTAATATTGTAATCCTGGATACAGCAGGACGTCTTCATATTGATGATGACATGATGGCTGAGTTGCAGGAAATCAAAGAGAATGTTACCGTTCATCAGACCGTTTTAGTTGTGGATGCCATGACTGGACAGGATGCAGTGAATGTAGCCAAGATGTTTGATGAAAAGGTAGGCATAGATGGTGTGATCTTAACGAAGTTAGACGGTGACACCAGAGGTGGTGCGGCACTTTCAATCCGTGCTGTTACCGGAAAACCTATTTTATATGTAGGTATGGGAGAAAAACTTTCTGATCTGGAGCAGTTTTATCCTGACAGAATGGCTTCAAGAATCCTTGGTATGGGTGATGTGCTGACATTGATTGAAAAAGCACAGGCTGATATCGATGAGGAGCAGGCAAAGCGTATTGAGCAGAAGATGCGCAAAAATGAATTTGACTTTGAGATGTATTTGGAATCTATGAGTCAAATGAAGAAAATGGGCGGATTATCCAGCATCCTTGGAATGATGCCAGGTCTTGGAATGGGCAAAGGAAAGATGCCTGAGATCGATCAGGAGGCAGCCGAGAAGAACATGGCGCGCACAGAGGCGATCATTTATTCCATGACACCGGAAGAGAGACGTAATCCGTCGCTCATGAATCCAAGCCGCAAGAACCGCATTGCAAAAGGTGCAGGAGTTGATATTGCGGAAGTAAATCGTCTGGTAAAACAGTTTGAACAGATGAAAAAGATGATGAAACAGATGCCAGGCATGATGAAAAAAGGTAAAAGAGGAATGTTCAAAGGGCTTCCTTTTTAATAAATTTTTAGCAATCACGTAGGAGGTGAAATGACATGGCAGTAAAGATCAGATTAAGAAGAATGGGACAGAAGAAAGCTCCTTTCTATA
>ERZ773235.3836-NODE-3836-length-10108-cov-2.610564_pt1 | contig 10108 bp, 11 predicted proteins | sample MGYA00580522_ERZ773235 | MGnify/ENA primary metagenome ERZ773235 (study PRJEB29015, sample SAMEA2737797) | human gut metagenome | biome: human gut; feature: human-associated habitat; material: faeces | place: China | collected 2012 ...
ACGGGCAGATAGTATCAGCGGAGTATTCCGTGTCCAAGACCGATGCTGTCCTGACGGTCACGCTGCGCGCTCAGTGCACAGAGAATATTGCCAAGGAGGCAGACTATGATTGAAAGAACGATAGAAGTCGAAAGAATGGAGCATGTAATAAGCGTGTTCGGCTCGTTCGACCGAAACCTGAGCATAATTGAATCGGAGCTTGGCGTTAAAGTCCTTGACCGCGAGAATAAGATACACATCTGCGGCGAGGAGGAGAGCGTCATGCTCGCCGAGAAAGCGATAAACGGTCTGCTGACGCTTGCCGCGCGCGGCGAGAATATCGACGCGCAGAGCGTGAGATATATCCTCAAGCTCGTTGCCGAGGGCAGGGAATCGAAGATAAACGAGCTTGCAAGCGACGTTGTGTGCATAACGGCAAAGGGCAAGCCGGTCAAGGCAAAAACCCTCGGCCAGAAAACCTATTGCGACGCAATAGCAAATAATACGATAACTCTCGGCATCGGCCCTGCCGGAACGGGCAAAACCTATCTTGCCGTTGCCGCCGCGGTCGCGGCGTTCAGAGCCGAGGAGGTAAACCGCATAATCCTGACCCGTCCTGCCGTCGAAGCCGGCGAGCGCCTCGGTTTTCTCCCCGGCGATCTGCAGAGCAAGGTCGATCCGTATCTCAGACCGCTTTATGACGCGCTGTTTGATATGCTCGGAGCCGACACATATCAGAAATATCTCGAGCGCGGAAACATTGAGGTCGCGCCGCTTGCCTACATGCGCGGCCGTACGCTTGACGACAGCTTCATAATTCTCGACGAGGCGCAGAACACTTCACGCGAGCAGATGAAAATGTTCCTTACCCGAATAGGCTTCGGCTCAAAGGTCGTTATAACCGGCGACATTACGCAGATCGACCTGCCGGAGGACAAGGTCAGCGGCCTGAAGATAGCGATGAAAGTTCTTGACGGTATTGAGGATATATCCATCTGCAAGCTCACCGGAGCGGACGTAGTTCGCCACCAGCTCGTTCAGAAGATAATCGAGGCTTACGAGGTATACGATAAGAAAAATCCGCCCGAGCCTGCCGCAAAGTCCGGCCCGTATAGGAGGAAAAAGCAATGATAAAGCATGAGATATATGTAAGCCGCGAAAAAAGCGGCATGGGACACAATAATGCGGCAGCGCTTATTAAAAAAGCCGCAGCTATGGCGCTGGACGCCGAAGGCGTGGACAGGCCGTGCCTTATAAGTGTTATGCTCACCGATAACGAAGGCATCCGTGAAACAAATCGGGATTTTCGCGGCATTGATGCTACAACGGACGTCCTGTCTTTTCCGCTCAACGAGCTGACGCCGGGCGAATTTGACGCAGCCCTTTGCGATACCGACCCGTATACGGGAGCCGTCATGCTCGGCGATATGATGATATCGCTCGAAAGGTGCGCACAGCAGGGAGAGGAATTCGGCCACGGCTTTGACAGGGAGGTCAGCTACCTCACGGTACACAGTGTTCTGCATCTGCTCGGCTATGATCACGTCGATGAGGGCGAGATGAAAAAGCAGATGCGCGCAAGAGAAAAAGAAATAATGGGAGACATATGATATGATAAGCAAAACTGCAATGATAACGATATGCGGCCGTCCTAATGTCGGCAAGTCAACGCTCACAAACGCGCTTGTCGGCGAGAAAATTGCCATAGTTTCAAATAAGCCGCAGACCACGCGCAACCGCATCAGCGCCGTTGTCAACCGCGGCGACACACAGTTTGTCATAATCGATACTCCGGGCTTCCACAAGCCGAGAACGCGCCTTGGCGACTACATGGTAAACGTCGTAAAGGAGAGCGTTGCCGACGTTGACGCCGTTATGCTGCTCGTCGAGCCTATCGCAAACATCGGCAGGCAGGAGGAAGAGCTTATAGCTCGCATAAAGGAAACCGGAGTTCCGGCCATACTTGTTATAAATAAGATCGACACGGTTGAAAAAACAGAGCTTTTGGAGGTCATGGCGCTGTATTCCGCGGCTCATGATTTTGACGCGATAATCCCGATGTCGGCCAAAAACGGCGAGGGAATAGACGAGCTTCTTGCAGAGCTTGAAAAGTACGCTCAGGAAGGCCCGCAGCTTTTCCCGGACGATATGATATGCGATCAGCCGGAAAAGCAGATATGCGCCGAGCTTGTGCGCGAAAAGCTCCTGCTGTGCCTTGATAAAGAGATACCGCACGGAACTGCTGTTGAGGTAACGCGCTTTTCCGAGCGGGAAAACGGCATAATTGACCTTGACGTTACTATCTACTGTGAAAAAGCGAGCCATAAGGGGATCATCATCGGCAAGCAGGGCGCGATGCTCAAGAAGATCGGCGAGCTTGCCAGAGCGGACATCGAAGCCTTTATGGGAACAAAGGTCTTCTTGCAGACTTGGGTGAAGGTCAAGGAGAATTGGCGCGACAGCACAGCGCAGCTTCGCAACTTCGGCTTCACGGAATAATTACCACGCATATGCCGCCGCTGCCTAACTGATACTAACATCAGCGGAGGTAGCCGAATGAGTGATGAAATTCTCTGGCAGATGTTTGCCGATACAGGCGATCCGATGAGCTGGCTCATGTACAGAGCTTCGGAGAAGAATAAAAGTAACAAGCCGGCGGAGGAGACTCCTTCGCCGCAGAGCTGATAGTGTACATATGTTTAAAACGACAAGGGGCCTTGTTCTGCGCGAGGTTCGATACAAGGAAGCCGACAGGATACTGACCGTTCTGACGGAGGATATGGGCAAAATGACCGTCAAGGCGCGCGGTGCGTTGCGCAAGGGCAGCAAGATCGCCGCGGCTACGCAGTTTCTTGTGTTTTCCGAGCTTACGATGCTCGAACGCAACGGCTTCTGGACGGTGAGCGAAGGCTCGACGATCGAAGAATTCAAGGGACTTCGCGGTGATATAACGGCGCTTTCGCTTGCAAGCTATTTTGCCGAGTGCATCGAGGCGCTGTCCGACGAGGGAAACCCCGATCCGCTGCTTTTGCAGCTTATACTGAACTGCCTTTTTGCACTGTCAAACGACATGTATTCGCAGACGCATATAAAAACCGCGTTCGAGATGCGCCTGATGGCGCTTGCCGGCTATGAGCCGAACCTGGTGAGCTGCTGCGTGTGCGGTGCGTCCGATCCGGAGCTGCCGCGCTTCAGTCCTCGAAACGGCGTTATCTGTTGCCGCGAGTGCAACAATGCGCAGGTCCAGGCAAATTATGAGCTGTGTCCGGCGTCGCTTCAGGCGCTGAGGTATATAGTTTACGCGTCTGCGCGTAAAATGCTCTCGTTTAAAATCGACGATGATGCGCTCTCGCGCGCGGCAAAAGCATCCGAGGCATATCTTCTTGCGCAGACAGAGAGAAAGTTTTCAACACTTGATTACTGGAGACAGATAAAATAATGGATTTCTACGAAAAATCACTTAACATACTTGAGCTGCCTGTCGTGCTGGATATGCTGGCCGCCGAGGCCGTTACCGACGGCGGAAAGGAAGCGTGCCGCAGCCTCCGACCAAGCTCGGACAGGCTTGAGGTTAAAAACCGCCTTGCCGAAACGAGCGCGGCCAAGGAAATGATGGTCGTGCGCGGCAGCCCTTCGCTTTCGGGCATCAAGGATATCCGCCCGTCGCTGAGTCGTGCCGACCTCGGCGGAAGCCTCAATACGATAGAACTTCTTAACATTGCCCGAGTTTTGCAGTGCGCGCGCCTTGTAAAGGGCTACACATCCGATGATAAGCTCGGAAAAAGCTGTATCGACCATCTGTTTGCCGCGCTGCACGCAAACAGATTTCTTGAAGAGAAAATAACCGGCTCGATAGTAGGGGAGGACGAGATCGCCGACAGCGCGTCGAGCGAGCTTGCAAACATCCGCCGCAAGATCCGCGCCGCGAGCGCCCGTGTGCGTGACTGCCTGCAAAAAATAATATCCTCACCGTCATACGCAAAGGTGCTTCAGGAGCCTATCATAACCATGCGCTCGGATCGCTTTGTCGTTCCGGTAAAGGCCGAGTGCAAAGGCGCTATCCCGGGCCTCGTTCACGATATATCGGCTTCCGGAGCTACGCTTTTTATTGAGCCCATGGCAGCCGTTAAGGCAAATAACGAGCTTCGTGAGCTTGCTGCTAAGGAAAAAACGGAGATCGAGCGCATCCTTGCCGAGCTTTCGGCAGACTGCGCCGCCCACGCCGAGGATATCGCGTCGGACTATTCCTATCTTATTACCCTCGACGGCATATTTGCGCGCGCAAAGCTTTCATATAAGCTCAACGGTATTGAACCGGAGCTGAGGGAAAAGGGCGTTGTTCTGCGCCGCGCGCGGCATCCGCTGCTGCCGAAGGATAAGGCGGTGCCGATAAGCCTCGAGCTTGGCGAGGACTTTGATACGCTTATCATAACAGGCCCAAACACCGGCGGCAAAACCGTAACTCTCAAGACCATCGGACTTTTAAACGTTATGGCGCAGTGCGGCCTGCACATACCGGCAGACGACGGCAGCGGAGTGCCGGTTTACAGGCATGTGCTTGCGGATATCGGAGATGAGCAGTCGATAGAGCAAAATCTCTCCACCTTCTCGGCACACATGACGAACATTGTGCATATTTTAAATGAGTGCGACGCAGATTCGCTTCTGCTGTTTGACGAGCTTGGAGCCGGAACAGACCCCACCGAGGGCGCGGCGCTTGCAATAGCCGTCATTGAGCATGCGCGCAAAATGGGTGCGAACGTTGCCGCGACGACGCATTATGCAGAGCTTAAGGTTTATGCAACGAATGAAAATGGCATTCAGAATGCCTCCTGCGAATTTGACGTTGAAACACTCAGCCCGACCTACAGGCTGCTTGTCGGCGTTCCGGGCAAGTCCAATGCGTTTGCAATATCCGAGCGTTTGGGACTTAGCAAAGAAATTATTGATGATGCAAAGGCCCGCATCGGAGTTCAGAACGCAAGCTTTGAAGCGACAATAGAAAAGCTCGAGCAGACACGCGCACTTTTGGAGCGCGATAGAGCGGAGACTGCCAAAAAATTGCGTGAGGCCGAGGAGAGCGCAAAAAAAGCGGCTTTTCTGCGTGCTGAGCTTTCCGTAAGGCTTGAAAAAGCCGACGAGAAGGCCAAACGCGATGCTGAGCGCATAATTGCGGAAGCGCGTCAAACGGCCGAGAACACCTTTGCAGAGCTTGATGAAATGCGCCGCAAAATGAATGATGATGAGCAGACGCAGGAGATAAATCATGCACGCAGCGAGCTCAGGCGCAAGCTCAATGAATCTCAGGGCAAACTTAAAGCAAAGGCACCCGAGCAGCCGAAGGAAGAGAAAAAATCGGCGCGCGATGTAAGAGCAGGCGATACGGTGGAGATCAAATCCATGGGTGTCAAGGCCGAGGTCATTGATGTAAATCCGGACGGAACGCTCAATCTGCGCGCCGGAATTATGAACGTTAAGCTTAAGCCGGACGATGTGTATCTTATAGAGGGGCATGCAGCTAAGCAGAAGAAGCAGAGCGTAACTCTTGCAGGCGGCACGGCGCCTCGCGCGGCTGTAAGTCCGGAGATCGACCTTCGGGGAATGGAGAGTATTGAGGCGGTGAATGCTGCCGAGCAGTATATTGACAGCGCGGTTATGGGTAAACTCAAGACCGTGACGATCATCCACGGCAAGGGGACCGGCGCCCTCAGAGCTGCCGTGCAGCAGATGCTCAAACGAAATAAGGCCGTGAAAAGCTACAGATTAGGTCGATTCGGCGAGGGCGAAAGCGGTGTGACAATAGTCGAATTGAAATAAAAGCAATCGATAAAATTTATTAATAATGTGTAAATCTACGAAATGAACAAAATCAGTTGACCTTTTTTAAATAATTTGCTAAAGTAGGATTAATCTTTTGTGATCAAGAGGAGTGGCGAGAATGGTAACCAAAGAAGTAGTTATTAACAATCAGGTGGGCCTGCACGCAAGACCTGCTACTTTCTTTATTCAGAAAGCTAACGAGTTCAAAAGCAGCATCTGGATCGAGAAGGAAGACAGACGTGTCAATGCCAAGAGCCTGCTCGGCGTTCTCTCTTTGGGCATCGTTAAGGGCACTGCTGTCAACCTCATTGCCGACGGTGCTGACGAGGCAACTGCTGTCGATACGCTTTCAGAGCTTATCGCATCCGACTTTACCGAGTGATATTAAAAAACGAAGCTAAGGGCGTGTTTTTAACACGCCCTTATTCGCTATATACGGAGAAATAGATGAAAAAAGAAAACAAAGCAATTATTGAAATGCTAATGTGCGCGGCACTTTGGAGCATTGCAGGAATATTTATAAAGCTCATACCTTGGAATTCGTTTGTTATATCGGCTCTGCGCAGCTTTTTTGCGGGACTGACGGTGCTTGCATACATACGCATAAAAGGCTACAGAATAAGCATAAACCGCCGCACGATAGTTGCCGGACTGCTGCTGGGGCTTGTTTATATCGCCTTTGTAGCGGCCAATAAGCTCACGACCGCCGCAAACGCGATAGTCCTGCAATTTACCGACCCTATATTCATCGTCATTTTCTCGGCGCTGTTTTTCGGCCAGCGCTTTAAAAAGCGCGATTTTGTTGCGGTCATTTTTACGTTCATAGGCATTGCGATGTTCTTCCTCGATCAGCTCGAAGGAGGATATCTGCTCGGAAACTTCGTCGCCATATTTGCCGGAGCCTGCCTCGGCGGAATGTTCATAGCCATGGGCAAGGCCGATACCGAGGAGCGTTTTTCCGCAATGCTCATAGGGCAGGCAACCGCTTTTATATTCGGTCTGCCGTTTATAATAACCACAAAGCCCGAGATATCCGCGCTGCCTGTTTTGTATATAGTCATTCTTGGCGTTTTGCAGCTTGGCATACCGTATATTCTCTATGGCAGAGCATCGGAGTATTGTCCGCCGCTTGCGTGCAGCCTTCTCGGCGCCGTAGAGCCGCTTTTGAACCCGCTTTGGGTGCTGATATTCGACGGTGAAAAGCCCGGCCTGTTCGCGCTTATAGGCGGCGTTATCGTTATCGTTTCCGTAACCGTCTGGTGCATTGCGGGAAGTAAGGACAGTGAGGCGACAGATGCGCGAGAAGCTGCTTGAAAAAGCAAATAAGCTGCCGATGCTCCCGGGCGTTTACATTATGCTCGACGCGACGGGGCAGGTCATATATGTAGGCAAGGCAAAAAAGCTCAAAAACCGTGTAACGAGCTATTTTCGCGGCTCTCACCTGCCAAAGGTCGAGGCGATGGTGCAGAAGGTAAACGACTTTAACGTTATTGTCGTCAACTCTGAGTTTGAGTCGCTTATTCTTGAAAATTCGCTCATTAAGCAGCATCAGCCGCACTATAACATCCTGCTCAAGGATGATAAGGGCTATCCGTTTATAAGGCTTGATAAAAAAGCGCCGTATCCGCGATTTACGATCGTCGGCAGCGCTAAAAAGGACGGAGCGTCATACTTTGGCCCATTCGGCGGACGAAGCGTAACGCGTGACATAATCGACGCTGCATCTAAGGCTGTCGGACTGTCAACCTGCTCAAAGCATTTTCCGCGTGATATTGGGAAGGACAGACCCTGCCTTAACTACCACATGGGCAATTGCCGCGGCTGGTGCAGGGGAGAGCTTTCGCAGGAGGAATACCGCCTTGCTGTTGAGCAGGTCTGCCTTATCCTCGGCGGAAAAACCGGAGAGCTTATCGAGGAGCTTACGGCCAAGATGCTTGAAGCTTCCGAGCAGCTTAGGTTTGAAGCCGCCGCCGAGCTGCGCGACAGGATAAAGGCGATAAAGAGCGTGTCCAATAAGCAGAAAGTCATAGCCACGGCTTTTTCCGATACCGATGCAATAGGCTTTGCACGCGGAGCAAAAAGCTGCTTTGTTGTGCTGCATTTTAACGACGGTTCGCTCACAGGCAAGGACTTCGAGCTTGTCTCCGAGCCGCTCGAGAGCGATGCCGAGGCCATATCGGCCTACATGCGTCAGTATTATTCATCGCGCGGCATAATGCCGAAAAATATCCTGCTGCGTGAAATGCCCGAGGATGCAGAAGCCTTGAGCGCACTGTTTAATCAGCTTTGCGGCCGCAAGGTGAGCATCGAGGTTCCGCAGCGCGGCGAAAGGCTCCGCCTTGTCGAGCGTGCGGAGATGAACGCATCCGAGGAGATACTGCGTGCGACGACCGTTCAGCAGCGCAGAACAAATACGCTTATATGGCTTCAAAAGTCGCTTGAGCTGCCCGAGTATCCGGAACGTATCGAAGCATTCGACGTATCAAACCTCGGCGACACGGGCATTGTGGCGGCAATGACGGTGCATAAGGACGGTAAGCCCTATAAAAAGGACTACCGAAAGTTCAGAATACGCGATCTGGATATACGCGATGACTATGCGAGCATGACCCAGGCTGTTTACCGTCGGTTTGCTCATTTAAAAAACGGCGACAGCGGTTTTTCGGAAGCGCCGCAGCTGCTGCTTATAGACGGAGGTATAACACACGCCGCAGCGGCAGAGCGTGCGCTCGGCGAGCTTGGTATAAGCGTGCCGGTATTCGGCATGGTAAAGGATGATCGTCATCGGACGAGGGCGCTCGTTACGAGTACAGGCCGTGAGATATGCATAAACGGAAATCCAGCAGCGTTTGCGCTCATAGGCAATATCCAGGAGGAGACCCACCGCTTTGCGATAGAATATCAGCGCTCGCTCAGAAACGAGAGCTTCGGTTCGGAGCTGAGCGCCATACCCGGAGTGGGCAGCGTCCGAAAAAACGAGCTGCTGTGCAGCTTTAAAACGATCAAGGCAATAAAAAACGCCGGATTGGATGAACTGAGTGCAGTTGTTCCGAAAAATACGGCCAAAGCGGTTTTTGAATATTATCATAAGGACGAGGAAAAGAAATGAGAATAATAAGCGGAACAAAGCGTGGAAAGAAGCTCAAAGAGCCGGATAATTACGATATACGCCCGACGACTGATATGGTCAAGGAGTCAATGTTCAATATCGTCCAGTTTGATATCGAGGGCAGGCGAGTGCTCGATCTTTTTGCCGGAACGGGTCAGCTCGGCATCGAGTGCCTCAGCCGCGGCGCGAAGGAGGTCACATTTGTTGACCAGAGCAGGGAAGCCATAGCAATCGTTAAGCAGAACCTTAAAAGCTGCGGCTTTGAAGCGCGCGTTGTGCAGAGCGACTCGATTGCCTTTCTTGAGCGCGGCGCAAAGTTCGATCTGATACTGCTTGATCCGCCTTATGCGACAAATCTCATAGATAAAGCGCTGCAAATCATCAATTCCGTTGACATCTTGACGGAAAGTGGTATAATTGTGTGCGAAAGTGGGCGCGAAAAGCCCATGCCGGAGATGAATATGCCTTACTTTAAGTGTAAGGAGTATAACTACGGCAAAGTTAAGCTTACTACCTACAGCAGGGAGACAGATAAATGAGTCTTGCTATATGCCCCGGCAGCTTTGACCCGATAACGCTCGGACACCTTGATATAATCAGCCGCTCGGCGCAGATATTCGATAACGTCATCGTTTGCATTATGTTCAACTCTAATAAGACCAAGCCCATGTTTACGATAAGTGAGCGTGTCGAGATGGTCAAAAAAGTCGTCGAGTGTTTTCCGAACGTCAGAGTCGATACTTCCGCCGGTCTGCTTGCCGAATATGCAAAGCAGTTTGACGGCGCGGTTATTGTAAAGGGCTTGAGGGCCGCATCTGATTTTGAGTATGAATTTCAGATGAACCATATCAATAAAAAGATAAACCCCGAGCTGGAAACTATGTTTCTTACGGCAAACGAAAAATATACTTTTCTGAGCTCATCCGTCGTACGCGAGGTCGCGTCATACGGCGCCGATCTTACGCGCTTTGTGCCGCGCGAGATAGTGGCCGAGATAGAAGAAAAGGCTAAGTTATGGAGGCAGCAGTAATATGAGCGAGAAAAACGTTGAGGTAATGGAGCTTATCGAAACTCTCTACAGTATGGTGACCGAAGCATGGGGCGTTCCCCTCGGAAACGATAAGTGCATCGTCGAGAGAGAAAATGTCCTTGAGATACTCAATGAGATAAAAACGCGCATCCCCGTGGAGCTTGCCGAGG
>ERZ773235.3838-NODE-3838-length-10106-cov-3.274301_pt1 | contig 10106 bp, 14 predicted proteins | sample MGYA00580522_ERZ773235 | MGnify/ENA primary metagenome ERZ773235 (study PRJEB29015, sample SAMEA2737797) | human gut metagenome | biome: human gut; feature: human-associated habitat; material: faeces | place: China | collected 2012 ...
GATTTGGGCGCGGTGGCCAGCAGCACCGCCGCCTCGGCCAGGGGCAGCCGCGCCTCCGGCAGACCCAGCTGCAGTGCCGCGTCCACGCAGCTTTTTGTGACGGTGATGGCCTGCGGGTACGCAAGGCCGATATCCTCCGCCGCGATGCACAGCAGACGACGGCAGGGGGAGATCAAGTCGCCGGCCACCAGCAGACGGCCCAGGTAGTACACCGCCGCGTCCGGGTCGGAGCCTCGGATGGATTTGTGCAGGGCGGAGAGCAGGTCATAGTGGTCATCCCCCTCCCTGTCATACCGCATGGCGCTGCACTGGCTTAGCTGTAAAGCATCATCCCTTGTCACATATAATCCGCCATCCTTCGGCTTGGCGGAACGGTACAGCAGCTCCACGGCGTTGATGGCCTTTCGGACATCGCCGCCGCAGCCGGCGGCCACTGTGCGGGGCACATCCTCTTCCCAGGTAAAGGGCAGCTGGCTCCTCTCCTGCTCGATACGCAGGCCCCGTTCCACGGCGGGGATGGTATCCTCCACCGACAGAGGCTTAAATTCAAAAACCGTGCTGCGGGACAGGAGTGCGTTGTAGATATAGAAATACGGGTTCTCTGTGGTAGAGGCGATCAGGGTGATTTTGCCGTTTTCCAGAAATTCCAGCAGGCTCTGCTGCTGCTTCTTGTTGAAATACTGTATCTCATCCAGGTACAGCAGGATACCGTTTGGAGCCATCATGGTGTCCACATCCGCCATGACATTCTTCACATCCTGGAGGGATGCGGTGGTGGCGTTTAGGGTGTACAGCGCCTTTTTCGCCTGCCTGGCGATAATGTTGGCCACGGTGGTCTTTCCGGTGCCGGAGGGACCGTAGAAAATGAGGTTGGCATCGGTGCCGTTCTCGATCAGGCGGCGCAGCAGCGCCCCCTCGCCCAGCAGGTGCTTCTGTCCGGCCACATCGTCAAGAGTCTGGGGCCGTATCTCGTCTGCCAGCGGACGCATAGCGGCACCGCCTCCCTTCTGTGGAAAATCTTATGAAACAGTATAGCACAGATTGCCTTTTTCTGCAACCTCTGTTACAATTGGGATGAGGTGATGTCACATGAAGTCGAAGGAACAGGTCAACACCATTATCGCGGCGCTGAAGGCGCTGTACCCGGACGCGCTGTGTTCGCTGGACTATGAGAAGGACTATGAGCTGCTGTTCTCCGTGCGTCTGGCGGCGCAGTGCACCGACGCGCGTGTCAATCTGGTGACGCCGGCGCTGTTTGCCCGCTATCCCACACTGGAGGCCTTTGCCGCCGCCGATGTGGACGAGGTAGGTACATATATCCAGTCCTGCGGCTTCTGGCGGGCCAAGGCCCGGGACATCGTTGGCTCCGCAAAAATGCTGGTAGAACGCTTCGGCGGAAAGGTCCCCGACAACATGGAGGACCTGCTCTCACTGCCCGGTGTGGGGCGCAAGACCGCCAATCTGATCCTGGGCGATATCTACGGAAAGGACGGCTATGTCTGCGACACCCACTGCATCCGCATCACCGGGCGGCTGGGACTGACGGACGGCAGCAAGGACCCACTGAAGGTGGAGCAGCAGCTGCGGAAGGTCATTCCACCGGAGGAGGCCAATAACTTCTGCCACCGCATGGTGCTCCATGGCCGTGCGCTGTGTATGGCACGGAAGCCGGACTGTGAAAATTGCGCCCTGCGGGCGCTGTGTGACTATGGCAGCACCGCAGAACGATAGATGACAGAAGGTGCCCCGCGCCAAACGGCGCGGGGCATTTATCTGCATTAACTGTAATGCGATATTACTTTACACGATTTACCATGTGGTCGGCAAGCTCCAGCAAAAACGAATTATCGGGCCAGGCGGCAATAGCGGCCTTGGCTCGCGCGGTGTATTGCTCCACGTCGCGCTGGCACTGCTCCAGGCCCTTCACATCCACCAGCGTGACCTTGCCCTCCGCCTTGTCAGAGCCGATGGGCTTGCCGAACACCTCCTGTGCGCCTGTCACATCCAGGATATCGTCACGGAGCTGGAAGGCCAGACCAAGGCCATCGCCGAATTCACGGGCCTGACGGCGCTTGTCGGCGTCCATTCCGGCGGCCACACAGCCCAGCTCCGCTGCGGCGGAGATCATGGCGCAGGTCTTGAGACGGTCCAGCTGGGTCAGGCCGGCTTCATCTCGGACATCGCAAAGGGTGTCCAGCACCTGTCCGGCCACCATGCCGTCGGCACCGGCGGCCCGGGCCAGGACCTCGACCGCCGCGACGCGGCTATCGGCGGAAAGACCGGGCGCCTGGGCAATGAGACGGAAGGCCTCGGGCTGGAGGGCGTCGCCGGCCAGTATGGCCAGCGTTTCGCCGTAGACCTTATGGTTGGTGGGCTTGCCACGGCGCAGGTCGTCGTCGTCCATGCAGGGCAGGTCGTCGTGGATAAGGGAATAGTTGTGCACCAGCTCCAGCGCGCAGGCATAGGGCAGCGCCAGGTGCCAGTCGATACCGCCCAGACGGGCAAATTCCAGCGTCAGCACCGGGCGGATACGCTTGCCGCCGGAGAGCACGCTGTACCGCATGGCATCGTAGAGACGGTCATAGGGGGTGTTGCCGGCAAAGAGTGTGGAAAGGTAGTCCTCCACCGCCGCGCGGTACTGCTCGTAGTGTCTTTCGTAGTCCATGGCTCAATCCTCCGCAGCAAAATCATGCTCCACCGGCGCGTCATCGGGGCCCTTGGACAGCTTGACCACCTTCTGCTCGGCAGTGTCCAGTTCCTTGCGGCAGGCGTTCACCAGCTTGGTGCCCTCCTCAAACAGCGCCATGCTGTCGCCCAGCGTGGCGTCACCCCTTTCCAGCAGGGAGACGATCTCCTCCAGCCGGGACATATTCTCTTCAAACGTCTTTTTTGCTGCCATGTTCGCTCTCCTTTTCCTTTACTTGGCACCGCAGGGTGCCGTCGGCCAGCCGCAGGCGCAGGGTCTCCCCTATCTGTGCCTGGTCGGTACTGCGGAGCACTGTGCCGTCCGGCCGCTGGGCCAAGGCGTAGCCGCGGCCCAGGACCTTCAGCGGGCTGAGGGCATCCAGCGATGCGGCCAGCGCGCCGAAGCGGCGGTTTTGGACATCTGTCACCACACGCATGGCGGCACAGAGCCGGTGGGTCATATGGTCCACATCCTGGCGGCGGTCCGCCAGGTAAGCGGTCGGGTCCGTGAGGACGCGTTTTTTCGACAGGGACTCTAAACGGCGGGAATGGGCGGCGATATCGCGGCGTATCGACTGCGTCATGCGGGAATGGGCGGCGTCCAGCGTCCGCAGCAGCTCGGCCATATCCGGCACGGCGATCTCGGCGGCGTTGGAGGGCGTGGAGGCCCGCCGGTCCGCTACGAAGTCGCTGATGGCCACGTCCGGCTCGTGGCCCACCGCCGAGATGACGGGAATATCCGAGTCGTAGATGGCGCGGGCCACGCGCTCGTCGTTAAAGGCCCACAGGTCCTCCAGCGAACCGCCGCCGCGGCCGGTGATGAGCACATCGGCCAGGCCGTGGGCGTTGGCATAGCGAATGGCGCCGGCGATCTCCGCCGGGGCCTCAGTTCCCTGCACGCGAACGGGCAGCAGAAGGACCTTGGCGATGGGATAGCGGCGGCGGAGGATGCGGATCATGTCGTGGACCGCCGCGCCTGCCGGGGAGGTGACGATGGCGATGCGCCGGGGATATGGCGGCAGGGGCTTTTTATGGGTCTCGTCAAACAGGCCCTCCTTCCGCAGCTTTTCCTTCAGCTGCTCAAAGGCCACACTCAGGTCACCGGCGCCCTCGGGCGTCAGGCCGGTGCAGTACAGCTGGTAGGCGCCGTCGCGGGGATAGACGCTGATACGGCCGGAGGCGATGACCTGCATACCGTTTTCCGGGCGGAAACGCAGGCGCACGGCACTGCCCCTGAACATAACACACTTCAGACTGCACTGGCTGTCCTTCAGGGTAAAGTAGTGATGGCCGGAAGGGTATAGTTTGTAGTTGGAGATCTCGCCCCGCAGCAGGACCTCCTGCAATGGCGGCACGTTATCCAGCAGGTCCTTGATAAACTGGTTGACCTCGGACACCGTGAAAATATACCGGCTCGACGTGGCGATCACTCCTTTCTGTATGCGACCTGAAAAGGCAGAGCCCTCACGCTCTGCCTTTCGTATGCGGTTTTCAGTCCTTTTCCTTGACCTCGCCCCGGGCGAAGCTGCCCAAAATACCGTTGATGAATTTGGCGACCTCGGGCGTTTCGTACTTCTTGGCGATCGTCACCGCCTCGCTGATGGCGGCGCCCTGCGGAATGTCCGCCATGTAGAGTATCTCGTACATGGCCACACGCATGATGGCGGATGCTACCAGTGAAATGCGCTCAAATCGCCAGCCCCGGGCGTACTTTTCAATGTCGGCGTCCAACTCGGCGGCGTGCTCCGCCACACCGGAGACCAGGCGGCGGATATACGCCTCCTGCTTGGTGTTGGGCCGGTCGGCGTAGAGGTCATCCTCTGCCGCCAGCTCGGCAAAGCGTTCATCGCTGAGCTGCTGGTCCAGAAACTCCTCCACCGGCAGTTCGGTGAAGCTCAGCTGGTACGCCAAGTGTATGGCGATCTCCCGTGCGGTGCTGCGTGTCATAAGCGTTCGTCCTTTTCTCTCTCGTCTGTTGTTCAGTTGAAGCTGATGCCGCCCACGTGGACGTTCACCGCCGCCACCTTGAAGCCGGTCATACCCTCCAGCGCGGTATGCACATTCTTCTGGACCTTTTTGGCCACATCGCTGATGGCGCAGCCGTAGCGCACCGCAACAAAAATGCCCACAACGATCTGCTCGCCGTCCAGTTCAACACGGACGCCCTTGCAGGTCATTTTTTTACCGCCCATCAGGTCGGATACGTTGGCGCTCATCAGAGCGCTGACGCCGTCCACCTCCAAGGCTGTGGTACTGGCAATGGAGGCCAGCACATCCTCTGAGATCTGGATGCTGCCGTCATCCTCCTGGTGGATCATATATTCCTTATTTTCAGCCATGGTCTGTTTGTCTCCTCACAGTTGTCATTGGTACTCAGCTAATTGCATTATAGGATTATACCATTTTTTACGGGGAAATACAACACCTATTTTGCACCGGACGTTCCCGCTTCCATGATCTTGATCTGGCCGGGAGTGTAGGATGTCTCCGCGATGACGATATCCTTGATCTTCGCTACGTCCTCCGCCTCCAGACCGTCGGGCGCCGATACCACCACGCTGATGGAGTCCGCGCCCATAAAGGCCACGCAGTCGGCATAGCCTTTTGCCACCACCAGGTTCTCGATCTGTGTCTCCGCCACGGTGTAGCCCGCCAAGACCTGCAAGGTCTCCGACGCTTCGTTGGCCACCTCCTCCGAGGCGTTTTCCTCCCCCTTGGCCTCCTCCAGCATACTGATGGCGGTATCGCGGGCCTGCTTGCGGCTGAGCCGGGCAGTGGAGAAATAGTCGTCTCCGGCGGTATCCGCAGTATCCGCCTGTGCCTCCGCAGTCTCGCCATTGACCAGCGTGGACTGGCCAAGCACCTTGGAGGTATCCGCCACATCCCCGGCATAGCGCCAGTTCAAATACACCGATGTACCCACCAGCACCACCACGGCCGCCGCTACGGCGCGGCGCTTCCATACCTGCTTCATACTGTCGTTCCTCCCATTTATTGTTACTGTTTCCATTGGACTACCGATATCTTATCGCTGCTGAGTCCTGTCAGCACAGACACCGTCTCCAGCACCCGCAGGCGCACACGGCTGTCGCCTGCCCCCTGACAGACCACCACCGCCCCCTGATAGGTGGGGTACAGCCGCCGGGTGACCACGACCTCCTGCTTGCCGCTGCCGCGGTTCACCGTCAGGACCTGACTGTCCTGCCGCACATCACCGCCGCTGCCCCGAGTGGCGCTGCTATCCTCCGCCAGCGACAACGTTTCACCGCTGTGCAGCGTCAGCATCACCTGCACCCGACCCACGCCATCCATGGCGGACAGCACCTCCGCCATACGGCGCTCCGTCTCCTCCAGAGAGAAGGCCATCTCCTCCCCTGCCGTGTCGGCGGCTTCGATCTCCTGCTTACCGGCGGGCAGCAGCATCAGCACCACGCCGGCCAGAGCCACCAGCACCGCGAAGCGGTATTTATTCAGTATATCTTTCAGCTTTTCCATCATTCGTCTGCCTCACGCCAATACTGGTGCGCATCGTCAATGGCCAGTTCCGTGCTGAGCCACGCGGACAGCGCCTCGTCCTTGGGAATATCCAGCGTCACGGCGCTGGGCCAGGGTACGCCGTCACGCTCCTCAGTCTCTACCCGAGGGGTACATGTGATGCCCAGGTCATCTCCCTTGCTGGCAATATATGCGGCGGTCTTGTCCGCTATGAGCGCGGCGAATTCCGCGTCGCCGGATCGGCGATATTCCTCTGTCAACGCCTGGATCTGCTGCCGATAGTCCTCATAGCGGAGGGCCAGCTCGGTCAGGTCCAGGCCCAGCAGCGGCCGGACGATGACCAGCAGCAGTGCCATGCCGCCCACGGTGTGGGCCACCGCCTTCATACGCCCACGGGGCAGCAGGGCGTAGAGTATCCCAACGATCATGCCCGCCGCGATGACACCGAGAAGCCAGGTACGCAGGGTTTCCGCGATCATGTACTCACCACCGATACAGAAGAGATTATGGAGATCAGCAGGGCCAGCGCACAGCTGCCGGTCATGCCCAGCATCAGGCCGAAGGCGGAGCCCAGCGCGTCGATCAGGTCCGCCAGGGGCTCCTGGGTCATGGTGCCCGCCAGAAACGCCGCCAGCTTATACAGCAGGTACTGCACGGCCATGGTGATAAAGGGCGTCAGACAGATGGCCAGCACTGCCAGCAGGCCGAATACGCCGATGGCGCCCTTCAGCATCCCGGCACCGGCCAGCACCGTGCCGGCGGCATCGGAGATGATGGAGCCCACCACCGGCACCGCTGTGGCGATGGCGGTGCGCGTCAACTGGGTAGACAGGGCGTCCGCCGCGGAGGTAGCCGCACCGGTCACGGAAAGGAAACCTGTAAAGGCCAGCATCAGGGCCGTCAGTGCCCAGGCGGCGCACTTGCGAAGGCCCTGGCCGATCTTTTGCAGACTGTGGCCGGGAACCACGGCGTCCGCGGCGGCAGCAGCAATGCAGGCGTACAGCAGCGGCAGCAGTACCTGACGGATAAGGCTGATGAGCAGATCGGTGAAGAACACCGTGGCCACCTGCCTGGCACCGGCGGTGATATAGCCGCCGCCGGCGGCCACGGCGGCGGACAGGGTGGGCAGCAGTGCCTTGGAGAACACCTCCAGCTGGGACATGGTCTCCACACCCAGACCCATCATTCGCTGGAAGTCGCCCGCCGCCACAAGGGTGATGGCCAGCGCTCCCGCCACGGAGACATAGCGGGGAACGCCGGGACTGTCCGCCGCCGCAAGGCAGCTCTCCGCCAGACTGCACAGCAGCACCACGCCCAGCAGCAGGGCCGCACCGGAGGCCTGGGTCTCCAGCGCTGTACGGACATAGGCGCAGGCGCTGTGCCACAGATCGCCCAGACCCTGCCACAGTGTCTCGTGGGAGGCGGAGGTGTCCATTTCCGGCAGGATATCCGCCACCTCCGGCGGGACGGCGTCCTTCACGGAGTCGGGCAGTTCGGCAGCCCAGGCACAGTCCAGACACAGGAGAAGCAGTGTCAGACAGAACAGGACTTTTTTCATAGCAGTGACTCCAACAGGTCCCAGACGGCGCGGAACAGCGGCAGGGACACCACGATGGCCGCCACGGCACCGGCAGTCTCCAGCACGGAAGCGAGGGCGCCCTCGCCGGCATCCCGGCACAGGTCGGAGCCTGTCCGGCAGATCAGGGCGATGCAGACCGTTTTCAGCAGCGGCTGAAACAGCTGCTCCGGCAGCTGACCCCAGGCCGAGGCCTCTTCCCAGAAATCCCGGAGCTGACCCAGCGGCTCCAGCAGCAGGGCAACCGCCACGCCGCAGACAGCCAGGACAAGCAGCAGCGCCAGCTCTCCCCCGCCGCGGCGCAGCAGCACCGCCAGCAGGGCCCCCAGCAGGCACAGCGCCGCCAATCGCAGTACCGTATCCATGCGTCACAGGGAGAACAGGGTCTTTACCAGGTCGAACAGGTCACTGATCTGCTGCACCAGCATCATCAGCACCACGACCAGGCCCGCCAGCGTGGTCATCATGGCCTGCTCCTCCCGGCCGCTTCGCACCAGCAGCAAATTCAGCACCGCCACCAGGATACCGATGGCCGCTATTTTGAAAATCAGGTCAACATCCATTGTCTGTCCCTCACAGAAGTAAAATGATCATCAGTCCTGCACCGCACAGCGTGGCCGTGGTGGTCACGCGGCGGCTGTGCCGATCCGCCTCGCGGCGCTTTTCGTAGAGCTGCTCGGCCTCCGCCCGGGCGCGGGCGATGGTGCTCTCCAGGCGCTGGGCATCGCCACTCCAGGAAATGCGGCAAAGCAGGTCACGGAGTTCTGCGTCTGAAAGCTGGTGAAAGGTATTCTCCCAAGCAAGCTGTAAAGTCATATTGCTTTGAACTTTGTCCCGTATCTGACGGAACCAGACACCGCAGTGCTCCCGGGTCTGCAGCACCTCCAACAGCGGCAGGACCGGCGTGCGCTGCCAGCGGATGGCACTCTCCATCTCCCCCAGGGCGGCGGCAAAGGACCACAACAGATCGCGGCACTGACGCTGGCGTATATAATAGCGCCGCAGGACCAAAAGGGCGGCGCTCAGTACCAGTACCGCACCGGCCGCCGCGGTCACAGGGCCTCCGTGCGGTACTGCCGCCGACCCTCTGCCGTGCTGATGGTGATGAGCCGACGGAAGACGCCGGCCTCCGCCAGCTGCCGGAACAGCGGCTTGCGGCGCAGCTCTTCTCCGTCCTCGGCGTGGATCGTGGCCAGCAGCTTAACGCCGCAGTTAGCCGCCGCTGTCATTGCCAGAATATCCGCCGCCTCGGTGATCTCATCCACGGCGATGACCTGGGGATTGGCGCTCCGCAGCAGCATGGGGATGCCCAGTGCCTTGGGACAGCCGTCCAGCACGTCGGTATGACAGCCTACGTCCAACTGCGGTACACCGCGGTACATCCCGGCCAACTCACCGCGCTCGTCCACCACGCCTACCCGCAGAGGACAGCGATCCTCTGTGCCGTTGGACAGTGTGGCGATCATGTCGCGCAGGAAACGGGTCATGTCCGCCTGATAGCCTTGAGCAGCCTTTTTGATCGCTTCAAAATCCATGAGAAAACCTCCGTACATAAATTCAGATTTGTCTATTGTAATTTTCATTTCCTTTTACTCTGCCTCTATCATAGCATAAGCTTCGGCAAAGTCAAACAAAAAATTTGCAAATCTGAAAATTTTTTTGAAAAAATGATTGCTTTTTCTTTTATCTATGGTATGATGTAAGCGTGAAAACAGCGTAAGGGAGGAGATAAACTATAGAAGCGTCAAAGCTGGAGACTCTGCGGCAGATTGCCAAGGGCATCGCCGCCCAGTTCGGCAGCAGCTGCGAGGTCGTGGTCCACGACGTGGCTGCCAAGCATCCCGAGCATTCCATCGTCATCATCGAGAACGGACACGTCACGGGCCGCAAGGTTGGCGACGGCGCATCCCACGTCGCGATGGAGCAGGTGCGCAACGCGGACGCGCAGCCCATGGATCATCTCAGCTACCTCACCAAGACGCCGGACGGCAAGATCTTAAAGTCCTCCACGATGTACATTCGCGGCAAGGGCGGCAAGGTCGTGGCCATCCTCGGCATCAACTACGACATCTCCTCGCTTCTGATGGTCGAGAGCGCCGTGCGCGAGCTGACCGCCGCGGGCGACAGCACACAGACGGAGCCGGAGAAGATCATCAACGTCAACGACGTGCTCGACGAGCTCATCGCCCAGTCGGTCGCCCTCGTGGGCAAGCCCGCGGCGCTGATGAACAAGGAGGACAAGATGCGCGCCATCGGCTTTTTGAGCCAGAGCGGTGCATTCCTCGTCACCAAGTCCGGCGACAAGGTCGCCAAACATTTCGGAATTTCAAAATATACACTTTATTCTTAC
>ERZ773235.3844-NODE-3844-length-10086-cov-2.660353_pt1 | contig 10086 bp, 9 predicted proteins | sample MGYA00580522_ERZ773235 | MGnify/ENA primary metagenome ERZ773235 (study PRJEB29015, sample SAMEA2737797) | human gut metagenome | biome: human gut; feature: human-associated habitat; material: faeces | place: China | collected 2012 ...
GATCTGATCGGCATAGTTGGTGAAGCTGATGCCCAGAGAGTTGCAGATGCCCGCAACGGTCTCGCCGCGCTGGATCGTGTAAGGGATCAGATAATAAGCGACACTGTCGCTGCCCTTTGCGGCGCTGACGGTTCCCGTTGTGGTACCGGTAGAACCGGTAGAACCGGTGCCGGTGCCGGTACTGCCGCTGGCAATGATGTTCAGAGCCGCAGCGTCAGTCGCAGGCAGCTTGATCACTCTGCCCACGGCCAGGAACCTGAAGTCGTTTTCACTCTTCAGCCCGTTGAGCTTTATAATAGCATCCTTGCAGGTGAAGTAGTTGATGCCCTGTGCCTGGCAGAGTTTAAGAACATAGTCGCCGGCCTTGAGGGTGTACTCGACCACCTGAGGATTTTCGTCGTCTGCGTAAGCGCTTACGGACAGCCCCGTGAACAGGGACATGACCATGAGCACTGTCAGCAGAGCACTGATGATCCGTTTCTTCATATTTGCTCCCCCTAAACTACCCTTTCGGGTATAATGATTTACTGTGCTATGGGTCTTTGCGGGTTTATCACGAACAGTTTTTGAGATAAAGTAAAAAAACTGTTACGTTTCGGCTATAATATTACAACAAGTCTCTTCAAATTGCAAGCCCCAAAAATATAAAAATCTCAAAAAATTTCAAATTGTTACAAAAACTATGCGGCATCTGTGCGCGCCGCGTGTATTTTCAGGGCTTCCAGCGTTTCACCGGCAATTCTTAATAATTCTTTGGCGTCAAAAAAATTACAGATTCGCCTTATGTTTGCTCCGGGCGAGACTTGTCCCGATGCCTTTCTTTCTTATAGACGTACTTCCTCACCAAAAGTTCCCACCAAAAGATATTTACTTGTTATATTTTCTATAGCAAGTATATCCTGCGCCGTGTGTAATTGCCTGTCACATTTTGGCAGACAAAAAAATGGCTTCAGCAAAGGCTGTCCGGCCTTTGCTGAAGCCATCTGTATTAAATTTCGAACAGCCTGCGGCCGTTCTCATACGCGGCGCATGCAATGTCTTCGGCAGCACAGCCCTTGACTTCCGCTATCTTCTCCGCGATGTACTTCAGATTCCTCGAATCGTTCCGCTTCCCGCGCATCGGCACTGGACTGAGATACGGGCTGTCCGTCTCAAGCAGCAGCCTGTCTATCGGGCACAGCTCCATCACCTCAAGCGCCTTTCTCGCGTTCTTATAAGTCACGGGTCCATCGAATCCCAGATACCAGCCGCGACGCAGCAGTTCCTTCGCCATCTCCGCGGAACCGGAAAAGCAGTGGAACACGCCGCGCAGCTCCGGATAGCGGCTGACGAGCTCAAGGCTGTCGCCGTGCGCTTCGCGGTCGTGGACGATTATGGGCTTACTGAGCTCAAGTGCCAGCTCGATCTGCCGCCTGAAAAGCTCCTTCTGCTCGGCCTTGTACGTATCGTCCCAGTAATAGTCGAGGCCGATCTCTCCGATGGCCACGCACTTCCCGTCCCTCGCCAAGTGTGCGATCTCATTAAGGTTTTCCTCTGTGAAATCTCCCAGCTCCTCCGGGTGTATCCCGACCGCCGCGTATACATGCTCATAGCGCGCAGCAAGCTCTATCGCCGCCCGGCTGCTTTTAACGTCGCAGCCCGGGTCAATGACCAGCGTCACACCGGCCTCCGGGAGCGCGGCAAGCAGGCTGTCCCTGTCCTCATCAAAGGCCTTGTCGTCATAGTGAGCATGTGTGTCAAAAAACATTTGCTTTTCCTCCGTGATTTTGCTTGTATCTACTATATAATTATTCTCCGCATTTTACAAGCTCAGCGCTTGACGATTTCAGATGTTCAGTGTAAAATTTGTGCATTATGACTTGTGAAACATTTTGGGGTGAACACTCATGGCTAAACGAAAACTCACGCTTATTATCGCAGTCGTTCTTATTATTGCGGCGCTGACCGCTGTATTTCTTATTCTCAGACCGTCCTCTCCTCCTCGCCCTGCGCTTGAAGAAGCGCTATCCACCATCGAGCATCCCTCTGACAGCGGGCTGATAAGCGGCGCGGCCTTTGAAAACTTCAGCGCCGTCATATCAGGCGATCCGCGGCAGAGCTTCCGCACAGCAACCGCCGAAGTCGAGGTCACATATCTGGACACCGCCGCGCTTATCGATGGCATCGAGCCTGAGATGCAGGCGGAGCTTGTCGGCCTTGTTGCCGCGGCAAGGCGCCCGGCCGAGGTATACGGCGATGACGGCAAGTATCTGCCCGAGGTGCTCACAAGCGCCTATGACCGCGCCGTAAGCAAGCGTCTTGAGCATGCCGCAGATTATCTGCGTGAGGATACGCTTACCCTGCACATGAGCTACCGCGGCGGCGACTGGGAGGTCGATGATCTCTCCGCCCTCTATGCGCTCGCGTTTCCCGCGGATGATATGCCCGGCTTTGAAAAGGCCTGCACGGCGATGGAGCACATTGATTTTCACTACACGCTGCCTGACCTGACCAGAGCCGCTACGGTGAGACAACTGATCCCGCCGTTATCTCTGCACTGCTGGAAACGGACGAGGCTAAAAAGCTCATTAACGGGCAGGAGCTTGACTGGAACCCCGACAAGGATCTCATAAACGGCGGCGTCATCCGCTACTATCTTGATGAAACGATACTCGCCATAGTCTGGCAGGAGAGCGAGCACGGTGCGGTCGGCACCTTTGCCGAGGTCTTCATCGCAAGCCAGCTGCGCCGCAAGATCGCCGACGACACCTTCGGTGGACAGACCTATTATTACCCGACGGAGCTTGCCGCGCAGGCAAACGCCGTGCTTGCCGTCAGCGGTGATTTCTACGATATCCCAGACCGCTGCTACGGCCTGTACGCCTACGACGGAAAGCTGATGCGCAGCTGTCTCACTGCCGGGCAGGCCTGTCTCTTTACCGACAGCGGCGATATGCTCTTCACCTATGAGGGGCAGTTCAAAACGGAGGCCGAGGCTCAGGCATATCTGGACAAAAACAACATTATGTTCTCGCTCAGCTTCGGTCCGGTCATGGTCGAAAATGGCGTTGACGTCACGCCTTACGACTATCCCCTCGGTGAGGTTCGCGATACCTACGCCCGCTGCGCCATAGGCCAGCTCGGCAAACTCCACTATCTTGCCATGACGATCAACTGCCAGAGTCCAGACTATTACGTCTATGTCACGCTCCGTCAGGCCGCGGATTCGATGATAGCCCACGGCTGCTATAATGCCTACACGCTCGACGGCGGCCAGACCGGAAGCATCATCATCGGAAACGAGCTTATAAATCCCGTGCAGTTCGGCGTTGAGCGGCGGATGAGCGATATCTTCTATTTCGCCACGGCAATACCCGAAAACTGAACATAAAAATACAGGAGCTGTTTTTCAGCTCCTGTATTTTTATGTCAGCTGTTGACAACATTCCATGTGTTGCCGCCGGTAAACTCGGTACGCAGCTCGACGCCGTCCTCCGTCATTCTAAGGAAGACACACTCTCTCGGGATGTCGCGCACTCCGCCTGACTGCCATGTGTCTATAACGTCCTGGCACACCTGGCATATGCTGTCGATAAGCGGGGCATTCTCATAGCCCTGCCACTGGTTGGCCTGCTCGCAGACCTCCTTGATCGTATCGGGATACAGCGCGCTGTCCACGCGGTTGAGCACGCACCACGCCACCGCTCGCTGAACGTTCTCGCTGTAATATGTAGCGCAGCCCGCGACGACCTTTGCTATGTACTCCGCGTCGGCGGAATATGTGGTCTGCTGAGTCGACTGTGTTGCCGAGCCCGCGGTCTGCGACTGCGCCGCGGCCAGCTCACTCTGATAGCGCTGCTCTATCGCCGCTATCCTTTTCTCTGCCTGTTCGTTTATGCTCTTTGTCCTTGCGTTTATTACAAGTACGCTGACCAGCACTGAAAGCAGAATGATCGCCGCATCTCTCAATACCGGATTCTTAAAAATTCTTTTTATCCCATACCAAATGTACGCCAGAACATCGAGTATCATGTCCAGCACTTGCATAAGCTTCTACCCTCCTATAGGGATTTACGGCGGCATTATAACACGTTTTTTCATATTAGTCAAATCGTGGGGGATTATTATGTAACCCTTTTTACGTCGAATCGTGTCAAAACTGCACAAAAATGCACGTTGTTCCAACTTTTTTGTCACATTTTTCTGTAATGTCGTTTTGCATCGCTCCACTTTGGTTACTTTTGCTAAGCGTTTTGGCATCCATATACATGGCGAAGCCCAAGCCGTATAGGCTCGGGCTTCGTGTTACATTTTCAGTTGTCGCAGCGGGAGAGGATCATAGAACCTATCACCGTGAAAACGCATAAATATACTGCGCAGGTAATTATAAAACCGGCATAGCCGCTCTTCATCAGCTCCTGCGGCGCGTTTGAGTTCATGCCATAGGCCATGAGCGAATACGGCCAGATATGCCCCATGTGCTTTGCGAGAAAGAGCAGCCCGGACAGGCCGCCCGCAAGCGCTATAGCGCCCGGCATAGCAAAGCCGCGCAGGAAGAGCGACACCGTCAGCTGCATCGCCGCCATGACAAGGCCGCCGAGCGTCCCGAACAGGCACCAGACCGTGAGTTCACCCAGCGGCACGGCGGCGCTCAGGCCGACGAGCTTACCGGAAGCAACATACAGCACAGCGATCCACAGCTCGCTGAGAAGTATCATAAACCCGACGCATACAAGCTTTGCAGCAAACACCGTGCCTTTCGGCACAGGCGCGGTGAGCACGCGGTTCCAGTTATGGTTCTTCTGCTCGATATACATCGTGTACGAGCAATAGATGCCGATGAGCAGGGGGAGAAAAATATAGTCCGTGAAAAGCGTGTGCTGCGTCCAGAGACTGTACCACTCGCTGTGCAGTAACTCAAGGTTCTCAAGATAATTGAAAGTCCCCATGAGTGCGGGTATGACCGGCATGACTATAAACGCCAGCCAGACCGGTGAACGGCGCAGCTTCATAAGCTCGGCGCGGATAAGTTTACATAACATTGTTCATATCTCCTTTCGGGAAAACAGTCCCCTGCCTATAGCATAGAAGCACAGCGCGGCAAAGACCGCTATCGCAAGGCACAGCCAGTCATAGCCCATGACGGCGAGGTACGCACCGGCGTATCTCGTCTCCTTCGTCCAACCAAAGAGCCCGACAAACTGGAGCGCACCATACCAGCTCCACGGGAAGTACCGGCGCAGCGCACCGAGCTGCGGCAGGAACATTGAAAACAGCCCCATAAATTCACCGAGAGCACCGACGCACAGCGGCACTGCCTGATTCTCGATGAGCATGGACAGGGAGTGCTGAAGAACATATATCGTCGCCGTCGGTATAAGCGTGAAGAGCAGGTGGATGAGATATAGCTTCACCGGCAACGGCTTTGTAAAGCCCGCGATCTGTCCGGAGACGGCGGCTGCGGCTGCGCAAAAGAGCACGGCGCACAGCAGCACCGGAATAATCCCGTAAATGAGCTTCGCGTCATACACTCTTCCCCTCTCTGCGATAACGCATAGGCGTCGGAACCCGCCTCCGCTATGCTCTGTCTCCGCAAGGCGCGACGCGATAAGCGTACACATGAGCGGGAAAAAGATAGTATTGATGAGCGGGAGCTGATAGAGATAGAGCATATAGCCGTTTTCCAGGGCGAAGCTCCCGCTCTCCCCGGTATAGCTGCCATAGAACGCCCACGCACCGGCAGCCGCGGTCAGAGCAAGCTCCGTCAGGAAAATATAGCGGCGGCGATTTTTGAAGTATTCGGCTTTCAGCAGGGCAGTCATAGGCTCAGATCCTTTCCGGTCATGTCGAGGAAAATTTCCTCCAGCGTCTTTCCCTCGTCTATCTCATGCAGTCGCTCAAGCTCACCCTGATAGCGAAGCTCACCGTTTGCGATGATGCCTATATCGTCGACGATGCGGTCTATCTCGCTGAGGATGTGGCTTGAGATGATAACGGTCATGCCGCAGCGCTCCGGCAGGGAGCGGATAAGCTCGCGCATCTCCTGTATTCCGGACGGGTCAAGGCCGTTCGTCGGCTCATCGAGGATCAGCAGCTTCGGGAAGCCCAGCATCGCCGAGGCTATGCCGAAGCGCTGCTTCATGCCGAGAGAGTAGGCCGAGAGTCTTTTGCCCTCCTGCCTGTCGAGCCGAACGATTTTTAGCGCCTCGTCGATGTTCTTCTCCGGAAGTCCGAGAAGCGTCGTGTATATGCGCAGGTTCTCCCGCGCCGTCAGGTGCCCGTAGAATGATGGCGACTCAATGAGTGAGCCGGTACTGCGCAGCAGCTCTATTCTGTTCCTGTCGTTCATGGGCTTGCCCATGAGTTCTATGCTCCCGGCGCTTGGCTGCACAAGGCCGAGCAGCATCTTGAGCGTGGTCGATTTCCCTGCGCCGTTCGGGCCGAGGAATCCGTATATCCGCCCCTCGCGCACCGTCATGTCGAGCTGCGACACTGCGCAGAAGTCCTTATACTTTTTTGTCAGCCCGTATGTGGCGACTATCTGATCCATAATTATCATCCTTTCTGCGGCAGACTTCCCTGCCGACGCTCCGGATAGTAGCACGCCGGGATTTCCCCACGCTTAAATTCAGCTTAACTCAGCCTTAAATTTGCTTAAAGCGCGGGATATGTGTTCAATATCGGGCAAAAAAGTGTTACTATACGACCAGGCAGTGACAGCAATGAATGAACTGATGAACAAGAAAATACTGATAGTCGACGACGAGAAGGCGCTTCTCAAGACCGTGTCGGACGCGCTGTTCAAGGAGGGCTTCTTCAATATCTATGCGGCGGCGAGCTGCGAGGAGGCACTGTCCGTGGCGGCGAGCCAGCCTGTCGCGCTGATGCTGCTGGACGTAAGTCTCCCTGACGGCAGCGGCTTCGAGCTGTACGAGCAGCTGCGCGAATATACGGACGCGCCCGTCATCTTTCTCACGGCGCGCGGCAGCGGCGAGGATAGGATCACGGGGCTTCGGCTCGGCGCAGACGATTACATCGTCAAGCCCTTTCTGATGCGTGAGCTGGTGCTGCGCGTAAAGGCGCTGCTGCGCAGGACCTACACCATCGCCGCCGAGGAGCAGGGCGCGGAAATAGGCAGCTGTTATGTGGACTTCTCCCGTGCCTGTGTACGGCGCGGAGATGCGGATACTCCGCTTACGGCGAAGGAGCTTATTCTAATAAAGAAGCTCTGGGAAAACCGCGGCAGGATAGTGAGCTTTGACAGTCTGTGCATGGCGGCGTGGGGTGAGGACTACTACGGCCACGAAAACACTCTGACAGTACACATACGCCGTCTGCGCGAAAAGCTTGAGGACACGCCCTCCTCCCCAAAGTATCTGCTGACAGTGCGCGGACTGGGCTACAGACTGGCGGTGCGGGATTAATAAGACAGCGTTGAAATTTTTCCTGAGCTGCGCCGCCGTAGCCGCCGTCACGGCGCTGATACAGCTGCTTTTGAACTTTGCGGGACTTCTATATATAAGCTACGACAACGGCACCGCCGCGACGCGCTCGAATAAGCGCGTTATCGACCTCATGCACAGTGCCTACGAATCCGGCGAGGATGCTTCAGTGCTGCTGCCCGAGGGCTATTGGTGCATACTGCTGGACGACGGCGGGGACGTCATCTGGTCGGCGGACATGCCGGACGATATCCCGCAGCACTATACGCTGCGCGATGTCGCCATCCTTTCTCGTTGGTTCCTGTGTGACTATCCGGTTTACACGCAGGCGGAGGACTGCGGGCTGTTCATCCTCGGGCAGCCGAAAAATGCGGTCGGGAAATATCAGGTAGTTCTTTCGATGAGCTGGTTCCATTCGCTGCCTGCGCGCATCGCGCTGGTGCTGGCGCTGAACGCCGCGCTGGCGCTTGGCCTGTCGCTGCTCACCGGCCGTCGGCTGTATAAGGGCGTGCAGACGCTCACTGACGGCATCGACAAATTGAGCCGCGAGGAGCTGCTCGATCTCCGCGGCGGCGGGATATTCCGCCCGGCCTATCAGGAGCTGAACAAATGCTCCGCTGCCCTGCGTGAAAAAAGCCGTGCCCTTGAGGAGCTCGACACGGCGCGGCGCAACTGGGTAAACGGAATATCGCACGATATACGCACGCCGCTTGCGGTGATAATGGGAAACGCCGAAGCCATCGCCTCCGCCGACGCGGTGCCTGAACCCGCGGCGGAGAGCGCCGAGCGCATAGTATTGCAGGCCGGAAGAGCTGGGCGGCTCGTGGACGACCTGAACCTTATCTCCACGCTTGAGAGCGACATGCAGCCGCAGCGCAGAAAGCCCGCGCGGCTGTGCCCGATAATACGCGCCGCCGTGACAGACGTGCTAAATAGCGGCCTTGCCGAGGGTCGGGAGATCAGACCGGAGCTTCGCGATGAGGCTGCCGTGATCCTCTGCGACAGTGAGCTTATCGCCCGCGCAGTCTTTAATCTGATTTCAAATGCCATGCAGCATAACGGTGAGGGCTGCACCGTGGAGATAGAAGAATACACCCGCGGCAGCAGCGCATGCATCCGCATTGCCGACAACGGCAGCGGTATCGACGAAGCGGTGCTCGAAAGTCTCGGCACTATCCCGGACAGCACGCACGGGCTGGGTCTGCCGCTTGCCTACAGAATAATAAAAGCACACGGCGGAACGATGGCCGTGCGCAACGAAAACGGGCTGAGGATAGACATAGCTTTCCCGCTGTATACGGAGTAAAAAAACGGCTCCCCATGAAAACATGGGGAGCCGTTGGGTAGTCTTATTACCGGCGTATCAGCTTCATTTCACAAGATCAAGCTGGGTCTGGGTGAAACCGTATTTTTCGCGCAGGGCTTCTGCTTTTGTGCGGCCTGAGCCGCTGTGCTTACCGGTATACTCCGCGCGGAGCATGATGTTCTTCGGCGAATGCTCAAAGTCGATGAACTCAATCATATCCACCTTATAGCCCGCGTCCTCAAGGACAGCGGCGCGGATAGAATCCGTCAGCAGGGCGCAGACGCGCTCTTTGACGATGCCGTATTCAAGCAGCAGGTCAAGCTCTCCCCCGCTGTGGATGCTGGAATTGATTTCATGCTGGCAGCAGGGCACGGAGAAGATGCGCCCGACACGGCGGTTCACGGCATAAGCAAGAGCATAGTCCGTGGCGGTATCGCAGGCGTGGAGCGTCACGACCATGTCGATGTGCGTATCGGCAAGCGTGTCCCGCGTCACATCCGCGACCTCGAAGCGCAGCCCGTCATAGCCGTAGCGCGAGGCGATCTCATTGCAGCGCTCGACGACATCGGCCTTGAGATCGTAACCGATGATGCGGGTGCGTATGCCTTTTTTGACGGAAAAGTAATAATAGAGAATAAAAGTCAGGTACGACTTGCCGCAGCCGAAATCAAGGATGCTGATCTCTTCCCTGCCGTCGGCGGCAAAGGACTGATCGACAAGCTCGACAAAGCGGTTTATCTGCCGGTACTTGCTGTACTTGGCGCGGACGATCTCGAAGTCATGCGTGAACACCCCGAGGTCGACAAGCGCTGGGATGTTCTCCCCCTCGCGCAGGAGATATCCCTTCTCGCGGTCATGCGCGGCAGCGCCGCCGGGCAGCGGGAGCGCCGCGGCCTTACCGGTGCGCTTATACTCGCCATTGACCTTGAGGCAGAACTGCCCGCCCCCGCTCTGTGAGACTATCAGCACCTGACGGTACCGCCCCTCAAGCTCCTCCTCGGCATAGCGCAGAAGCGCGTCGGCGGTAAGGTTACGGTGAAAGGCCTTATTATTGCGAAAGCTCTCGGCCTGATAGGCTATGCCTGTCTTAGTGCTGACAGGGCGGACGACGACCTTTTCATCCGAAAGCTTATCGATGCTCTGGGAGAAAACAGCCTTTGACAGACCGGGCAGTGAGCGCTCCAGTTCCTGAATTATCCTGCCCATATCAGCCTCCGAAAAGGCGCTTGAGGTTCAGCGCGGCGGCCTTCAGCTCGTTCTTGCTGTAGGAATTGTTCTCATCCGCGAGCACGGCGGCGACAGCATCCTTTGCCGAGAGGCTGCCGGAGACCATAGCGTCGACAAGCATCGCCTCGGCGC